>FZPZ01000022.1_pt1 | contig 73085 bp, 76 predicted proteins | sample 1534811 | NCBI WGS metagenome assembly FZPZ01 (sample SAMEA104161953, study PRJEB21768) | metagenome | biome: subterrestrial habitat; feature: phreatic zone; material: underground water | place: France | collected 2016-06-01 | depth 60 m | reverse complement strand
TCAGGCTATGACGATGGTTGGGCGGGGGTGAAATTTTTGATTTTGCCCGTTTTGATCGGCATCCTCGGCGGCGTAGGTGCAAGCACGCGCTGGTATCGCACTATTTTTTTAGAAGAAATCGGCAAGGATTATGTGCGCACGGCGCGCGCAAAAGGCGTATCAGAATGGGCGGTGCTGTTCCGTCATGTACTGAAAAACGCCATGATTCCCATCTTGACGGGCGTGGTGGTGGTGATTCCGTCGCTGTTTATGGGCAGTTTATTGACCGAATCGTTTTTCGGCGTGCCAGGCTTAGGCAGCTACACCATAGACGCGATTCAGGCGCAAGATTTTGGCGTGGTGCGCGCCATGGTGTTTTTAGGCTCGGTGCTGTACATCATCGGACTGATTTTGACCGACGTGTCTTATACCTTGGTTGACCCACGCGTGAGGTTGCAATGAATTTTATCCCCGTGATTTTATGGAGCGACGCGCTGGTGTTTTTGCTGCTGGCGGCGGGCGGCGTGGGCTTTTGGCATATACGACGACATCCGCATTTGTTGTTGCCGTGGCAACGCGTTGGGCAAAGTAGCATGGCGATGGTGTCGTTGTTGCTGTTGTCGGTGTTTTTGCTGATCGGCGGATTGGACACGCTGCATTTTCGGGAAGCGTTGCCCAATCAAAGCGGGAGCTATTCGCCCGAAGTCCTCAGCGTGTTGGACAAACTGCTGGGCAAACTAAAATCCCAAACCGAAAAAACCTACTCCGCACCGTTTGCCACCACCTTGTATGCCAAGGAAACCTACACCGACGCGGCAGGACAAGTGCGGCGCGACTACCCCAAGTTGCGCTATGGCGGCGCGCATCTCACTGATTTATCATCACAAAATAGCGATGTGGTTAGTCGCAGTATGCAAGGCGGCGCAGTGGGGTTGTTAGTCGGCGGGTTGCTGATTGTGGCGGTTCGTAGGTTGAGCTTCAGCCCAACGCGTCGGGTTGAAACCCGACCTACGGCAACAGGTTCGCCAGATGGAAACAAGCGTGCGAATAAATTCGCACCTACGGTTGCGGTACTGTTGTTATTCGCCTTTATCGGCATCCTCGCCAATCTCGCCACGGTGTATCACGTCCTTGGCACGGACAAAGTCGGGCAAGACGTGTTGTATTTATCGCTGAAAAGCATCCGCACGGGGCTGATTATTGGCACGGTGACGACGCTCGTCACGCTGCCGTTGGCGTTGTTTTTGGGTATCGCCGCTGGGTATTTTCGCGGTTGGGTGGATGACGTGATTCAATACATTTACACCGTATTGAGTTCCATCCCCAGCGTGTTGCTGATCGCCGCCGCTGTGTTGATGATGCAAATCACCATCGACACCCACCCGCAATGGTTCGACACCGCCGCCGCCCGCGCCGACTTGCGGCTGGTGTTTTTATGCTTGATTTTGGGCATGACCAGTTGGACGGGGCTGTGCCGTTTGCTGCGCGGCGAAACGCTGAAACTGCGCGAAATGGAATACATCCAAGCCGCCCAATCCTTCGGAGTCTCCAGCCTACGCATCCTCACCCGCCACATCGTCCCCAACGTCATGCACATCATCTTGATTTCGCTGGTCATGGACTTCAGCGGACTGGTACTCGCCGAAGCCGTGCTGTCCTACGTCGGCGTGGGGGTCGATCCGTCGATGATGAGCTTCGGCACCATGATTAACGCCGCCCGCCTCGAAATGGGACGCGAACCCATGGTCTGGTGGACACTCGCCGCCGCATTTAGCTTTATGCTGGTGCTGGTGTTAGCCGCCAATTTATTCGCCGATGCGGTTAGGGATGCGTTTGATCCGAGGTTGAATCGGACGGTGTGATGAAAATTGAAAAGGCAAAGGTGGTGTATATGCAAAAAACATTTGCGGATTGGGACTTAGACTTTCTCAAAATGTCTATGGAACTGATCGACGAAAGGCTTGATTACTTAGATAACGAGCGTGTGCAGTGTCTTGACCCAGATAGTTTGGGAGTTTTTGATAGGCTAGAGTACGTCACTGGATTGGGTTTTGTTGCGTGCCAAACCTATGTCACTGCTCATTGCAGCCGTAGCAAATTCCAAGGAAAAAAGTATAAGGCATTGGCTTTGGGTTCTAAACACACGACTGGCTTGTCTATGATTCAACTGATAAATGCCGCAGCGAATCACTGGAAACACAGTTCTGAATGGTCTCCTGAAAAACCAGCAACCGCTGTTAAACAGACGCTCGACGTAATATCAAGTCTCGACGTTGATCTCAATTGTTACCCAGTCGCAAACATGCTTTATGAGATGTTGACTCCACAACCAGCAAGGTTCGCCAACCTCCTTCCATTTTTAGTAGCTTGGCGCGATGAATTGTATTCCAGCACGCACACGTTTCGCTTGCACGATGTCTAAATCCAACCCATTGTGCTACGCTTGCAGCACTTTTTTCAGTCTAAATTTCAGATGAAACCCTCTCTCGCTCTACAACAACACCGCGCCGCGATTCGCCGAATTGTGGCGAGTCATCGCGCCCACAATCCGCGTGTGTTTGGTTCGGTATTGCGCGGGGAAGATGACGCAAACAGTGATTTAGATTTATTGGTCGATCCCTTGCAAGGTGCGACGCTGTTTGACTTGGGCGCGATTCAAATTGAGTTGGAAGAATTGCTCGGCGTGGCGGTCGATGTGCTGACCGCAGGCGATTTACCCGCCCGTTTTCGGGACGGCGTGGTGCGCGAGGCGGTGGCGGTATAAACGAACGTAGCCCGTATGCAGTGAAACGGAATACGGGAAATGCCCTCGCAAAACTCCCCGTATTGCGCTGCGCTACATACGGGCTACGGGATAGACGCATTCACAAAACCAAAGGAGTTTTTATGTCAACCATTTATAACTTACCGCCCCATTTACAACCCCGCGTGCAAGCAGAATTGAAATTTGGGGAAGCCTTAGCTTGGGTGGGGCAGCCGAATCCGAGTCGGATGATGCGGGTGGGTTTTGCGATGTGGTTTTTCTTTATCCCGTGGACGGCGTTTAGTTTGTTTTGGATGGCGGGCGCGTCGGGGTTTCACTTGCCGACGTTTGACAGTGTGTTTAGCTTTTTTCCGTTGTTTGGCTTGCCGTTTTTATTGGTTGGTTTGGGCGGGCTGGGTTCTCCGTTTTGGCTATATCGCAAGGCGCAATTTACGGTGTATGTGCTGACCACGCAGCGGGCGTTATCCATTGAAGGCATAAAATCCGTCACGGTTAAATCCTATCCGCTGGCAGAAATGCCCACTATCGAACGCACCGAACACGCGGACGGATCGGGCGATTTGATCTTTAAAACAGAAGCATACCGCGACAGCGACGGCGACAGACAAAACAAAAAACACGGCTTTTTTGCGATTGAAAATGTGCGCCAAGTTGAGCAGCAAATCAGTCATTTGAAACAATCTGGGTGGTGATAAGGAAGAGAGAAGGGAAGTTAACTTTTTGAAATATATTCATATAGATGTGCGCAGTTCCCCCGCCAATCACCCGCTAGCGACTCACGACTAGCCGCTAACGCCCCCGCGCCCAATGACTGCCTCACCCCCTTAAATCCTAGGGGTGCGACAATTTGCCACATTCCCAAGCTGTTTTTACGCCATAGAATCCGCGTCGATTTAACCATAACGACACATAGTACAAGGGCGTATTTTATGAAAAAACAGCCTTAAGTACCTGCACCTAAGTTTTCGAGCATTTTGATTGGTCAGTTAGCAAAATAATAAGCAAAAACAGAGCTGTAGGGTGGATAAACTGCGCGCATCCACCTGAATTGATTATAAAAATGGTGGATGCGCGACGGCTTGTTTCACCTTTCACCTTTCTCGTTTCACAAATAGGTAATGCGCGACCTTTAAATTCCCGAACGGGAATAATATACCCTTTCTCTGCACTTTTTACCTATTTATTCCCGTTCGGTAAATTTTCCTTGTACCTGAGCGCATTCCACGGCATAATTTCCCGAACGGGAAAATTTTAGGTCAACCATCATGCTCATCATTCAAACGCCACAGCAACTCGGCACAGCGATACGCGGCGCACGCAAGCAATTGGGACTGACGCAGGCGCAATTGGCATTGGCGGCGGGAGTGGGGGCGCGCTTTGTGGTGGAGTTGGAAGCGGGCAAACCGACGGTGCGCTTGCAACACACCCTGCGCGTATTGGCAGCGTTGGGCGGGGAAGTGCAATTGGCGGGTTTGCCTAGCGGAGGCGATCATGCGGCATGAATTGGCGGTGTGGTTGTTTGCGCAGTGCGTCGGGACATTGAGTTGGCAGGCGGGGCGGTTGGCATTTAGCTATCACGCGGATTGGTTGCAACGGGCGGATGCTGTGCCGCTGTCGGTCGGGTTACCATTGCGCATAGACGCATTTGACGATGCGGCGGCGCGTGCGTTTTTTGCGGGTTTGTTGCCTGAAGGGCGGTTGCGCGATTTGATTGCGCAGCAATTTCATTTGTCGCGGCAGAATGATTTTGGCTTGTTGGATCAACTCGGCGGGGAATGCGCGGGGGCGGTGAGTTTGTTGCCCGTGGGCGCGGCGTTGCCCGTGGCGACCAAGGCAGTGGATTGGTTGGACGAAGCGCAATTGCGCGCGCTGTTGGACGAACTGCCGCGCCGCCCAATGTTGGCGGGCAGAGATGGCTTGCGCTTGTCATTGGCGGGCACGCAAGACAAATTGCCCGTGGTGGTGGAAGGCGCACGCATCGGTTTGCCGCGTGCGGGCACGCCCAGCACCCACATTTTGAAACCCGCCATCGCGGGCGTGGCGGACAGCGTGGTGAACGAAGGCTTTTGCCTTGCCCTTGCCGCCCAACTCAAGCTGCACGTTGCCCGCGCCGAGATTTACCCGCTGCAAAATCAGCCTTTTTTGCTGGTGGCGCGCTATGACCGCCTAGTCAGCGGCGACACGGTGCAACGCCTGCATCAAGAGGATTTTTGCCAAGCGTTAGGCGATGTGCCTGAAATGAAATACCAAAACGAAGGCGGCGCGGATTTGGTGCGCTGTTTTGACCTGCTACGCCGCGCCACCCGCCCCAGCGTGACCCACATTTTGCGGCTGTTGGACAATGTGATTTTCAACGCCTTGATTGGCAACCACGACGCGCACGCCAAGAATTTTTCCCTGTTATATCAAGGCAAAACCGCCAGCCTAGCCCCGTTGTATGACACGCTATGCACCGCGATTTACCCTGATTTATCGCCCAAAATGGCGATGAAAATCGGCAGCAAATACCGCTTTGAAGAGGTTTTTCCGCGCCATTGGGAACAATTCGCCGCCGAGGCAGCACTGTCGAAAGCCCAAAGCCGTAAACGCGTGCACACCCTCGCCATCGCACTCCCTGCCACCGCCCGCCAATTACAAACCGATCCCCGCTTTGCTGCCTCACCCATGGTGGAAAAAATCGTGCAATTTATCGAACAACGGGCAGACATGACGCTGCGGCGGCTCAATCAGCCTTGATTTCGATAGCCATTTATCTGTAATTCCGCAGCCCATCTGGGGGTAAGCACTTTCAGGGTTGATCGTCAGCAAAGTTTCCAGCATCCCGTCAACTTCATCAAGATTGCCGTTATGCGTAGCCGCACTCAGAATTAGCTTTTTCGCTGTCTAACAACAAATCAGCAATTTGAAACAATCAGGGTGAGGGCTGGTTTCGCCATAAAAGGGAAAAGTATTTAAATTTTTACAATATATTCATATAGATGTGCGCATATACCCCGCCAATCACCCGCTATAGACTCACGATTAGCCGCTAACGCCCCCGCACCCCATTACTGCTATGCACCCCCTTAAATCCGGCTCTATGTGATCTGTAGTGGGTAATCGTGTCTTGGCACGTCAAATAAAATCAAAAGCGTCTTCTCCGCCAGACGGGCTCGAGGGGTGGTTGTATAAAACCACAACCACCCCCAAGCCCTTGAGCTTATGTCATTTATGTTGTTGTAAAGGGTACGCTGCGCAGGGCTTCGCCCTCCCTTGACAACAACATAAATGACGGTTTTGGGAAGAGATGCTACCCACTACGAATCACATAGACCCTTAAATCCTAGGGGTGCGACAATTTGCCACATTCCCAAGCTGGTTTTTGCTCCCTACAATCCGCGCCATTCTAATCAGGCGACAGGGAGATAATATGAAAAAAGCACCACACTTTACGCTTGGCATACTGGCAATGGCAATGAGTTCAGCGGTCTATGCCGAGCCAGATATGTTGCCCGCTGTGACGGTAACCTCGACCACCATTGATGACCGTTTTGACGCGAAACGCGGTGAGCCGAGCAATGTCAGCCATATCAGCGGTAAAAAAGTGGATGAAACCCACGGCAAAAATATCTTGCAAGTGTTGGAAGGTGTGCCAGGGGTAACCGCTGAATTGCAAAGTGGGGATTCGTTAAAGATCACCTTGCGCGGGATAGAGAACCAACGCTATATGGGTGAAAAACCTGGGGTGGCGATTGTGATTGACGGCGTGCCTGTGATGGAGCGCACGGGGCGGGTCAACATTGATTTGGACAATATTGAGTCGATTCGGGTGATTAAAGGCGGGGCTTCGTATTTATTTGGCGAAGATGCCTTGTCGGGGGCGGTGGTGATTACCACCAAGCGCGGCGCGAAGATGGCGGGGTTGAGTGCGGGCGTGGAAACAGGCAGTTTCGGCTATCAAAAACAAGTGATGAGTGCAGGCTTTGCCAAAGGGGATTGGGTGGGGCATGTGCAGGCTTCGCACACCGCTGCACGCGATTTTTATGACCAAGGCAATTATTTGCGCAATTATGTGAATGGCAAATTGCAATATGCGATAGATGCCACCAGCGATATTTCGTTTGGTTTTGAGCAGTCCAAACGCAATAAAGACAGCCACGGCACGGTGCGCGGCGTAGAAAATGCCTATCTTGATCCCCGCAGTGCATCGGGCTTGAGCGGTAAAGATTTTTCGCGTTTGTATGACGTGGGTTTGGGTAAGATGAACCTGAATTATGCCAAAGATTTAGGGGCGAATGGCAATGTGATGGTGGGGGTGTATCAATATGCTGACCACACCAATTTTAAATCTAATGGCACAACGGGCTTTTTACGCGATGCCAATGGCGTATTGCTGAGTCCGACCAATATCTCGCAAGACCCCAATGCTTACATTAACAGCAACGATAATAATCAAATCCAAAAAGGCTTGAAAGCGGAGTGGCGTAAAGGCGGTGAAGTGCTAGGTTGGATGGCGGGCTTGGATTTGCGCCGCGATCAAGATCATCAAGTGGTTGCCAATGCGATTAGTTATTCCGCCCGCAGCACGGCAATTGGCGGGGCGAATCCTTTGAATCGCGCTGGGACAATCACGATTAACGATTTGCTGCAAACCACCACTCAAGCGGTGTATGGCGAGCTGAAATGGCAGGCAACACAACCACTGACCCTGACGTTTAATGCGCGCTACGATGATTTGCTGACCCAATACAGTAGTGCTATGCCTGCGGTTGCAGGCAAGTTAATGTCTGGACAAAAAAACTTTAACGTGTGGTCAGAGCGCATCGGGGCGAATTACGCGCTGTCCGATAGCCACGAAATTTACAGCAACATTTCAACAGGTTTCCGCACGCCCACCCCCACCCAGCTATATGGCAGCACCATCAGCCCCACAGGCGTGGGCGTGGTGCAGGGCAATCCCAATTTGCAACCAGAACAATCGCTAAATCAAGAATTTGGCTTGCGCAGCAAAGGCACTTGGTTTGGGGTGGGCATGGATATGGATGTGGCGTTATTCCTGCTAGAACGCAAAAACTTTATTCTCAACACGGGCGGGCAATATCAAACTGCGCCCACAGGTGTGGTGGAGCAATTCCAAAATATCGGCGGGGTGCGTAATCGCGGCGTGGAGTTAGCCTTGAAGACAGATCGCAAAGAAACACTTTCGGCGGATTTAGCCTACACCTATTTGGATGCGCGCTTTACCCGCAATGACAGCTATTGGATGGCAATGGGCTCTCGCCTCAATCCGCAGCCGTCGGTGCTGTACAACAACACGGGCAACATCGTACCGCGCACGCCCAAGCACAAAATCAACCTCAACACCCGCTATCGTTATTCCGCTGCCTTGAGCTTTAACGCAGAAATCGGTATGCAGTCTGGTTTGTATGCCGATGAAACCAATCTGATTTGGATCGGCGGGCGCACCACCACCAATTTAATGGCGACTTACGATCTTAAAACCCAAGACGGCGCGAAATGGTCATTCTTTGCCCGCGCCGATAATGTGTTTAACCGCTTCTATTACACCACCATTCGCGGCTCGTCGGATTCCAATGGCGACGGCGTTTACAACGCGCTTGATCCTTCCATTGTCGTCAACCCAGGGCGCGTGTTGACGGCTGGTTTAACGGTTAAATTTTAGGAATCCGCATGAAAATGAAATGGTTAGGAATTTTATGGCTGAGCCTGTCAGCCCCCGTTTGGGCTGAAACCTCGGTCAGTGGTGTGCCGCATGGACACGGTGAACACGCGCATCATCATGGAAAACACAGCGGTCAATCGCCCACGGCATGGACAACCCTACCCTTGCTCACGGTCAAAATGCGTGGCGAGGAACGCGGCAATGTCTCCATCGTGCCGCAAAATATTGTGGCGGATCGCATCGACGCGTATTCCAATGCCGCAACTTCGCCCAGTCGCCCGTTGGCGTTGGACATGGCGGGCGCACAATTAGACAAACCTGCATCGGGTGGTTTTCATTGGCTGACGGCGCGGGAAGCACAAGGCAATCTGGTGCGCGTGGCATCGACGGTGTATTACTTTAGTCACCCTGGCAAAAATCCCACGGCGATGTTTTTAAAGCCCAAAAATGAATTGGAGCTGATTCCACAACCCTTTCCGCGTGAGCATTCCCGTTATCGCGCCAATGAAGATTGGTCATTTTTGGTGCGTTTTAAGCATCAACCGCTGGCACAACATCAGGTGCAATTATTGACCCAAAATGGCACGACAGCGACGTTTACCAGCGATGCGCAAGGCATCGTCAAAGTACACTTTCCTGATGATTTTAAAGCAGAAAGTGCAGTATCAGCGGGGCAACATAGCCACGGGCGGCGCAGCAGCCAGTTTGTGTTAGCAACCGAGCAACAAGGGGCAAACCATTATCTGACCAGCTTTAACGGACAATATGGTTCAGACGCATTTTATCAGCGAGATTTAGGGCTAGGCTTAGGCTTTATGGTATTGGGGATGTTGAGCGCGCTGCCCTTATTGCGTCAACGTCGCAAACAGGAGGCGGCATCATGCTAAAAACTTTATTTCCGACTTTGGGACGGTTGCGCTTCACGGTGCAAATGGTGATGTTGTTTGTGACAGTGTATGGCGGGGCGTTATTGGGCAGCTACACCGTGGATCGTATTTCACAAGCCTTGCCTGCGCTGTCGTGCGCGTTCGATAAACAAACGGGCGACCATTGCATTTTGATTGTGTCGCAACACCAATTACATCACCGCATCGGCGAAGCCTTGGCAAAGGCGCAAACCCTCACCGTGCAAGTATTTATCCCTACCTTGATTTCTGTAGCGACTTTTTTTGCCTTTTTCTTTTTATTAAACAAAGCCTTTTGCGGATGGGTTTGTCCGATGGGGACGGTACAGGAAATCATTTTCCGCATCGGACGCAGACTGGGGCGACCTTTAAACCGCCTTGCACCGCACCAAGTGGGCAAAGTCCGCCCCATCAAATGGCTGCTGTTATTGGTGCTGGTATTGGGCTTGCCGTTATTGGCGGGCATGGGCGTTGCGTCCAATGAATTAGGCGACCCGTATTGCCAAGTTTGCCCGTCGCGTTTAGCCACGACTTTGCTCACCGCCGATACCGAGCAATTGGCGGTGCGCACCTCGACAGGAATTAACTTCTTTTTAGGCGCGTTGGGCAATGCCTTGTTTGGTTTTGTCATCATCGCTGCCCTCGCGGTACGCCAACCGTTTTGCCGCATTTGCCCCTTGTTGTCATGGAACGCGCTGTTTCAACGCTTATCCCCGATGCGTTTGGTCAAAACCCAGCACGACAAATGCGAAAAATGCAGCGTGTGTCAAAAAGCCTGCCCGATGGATATTGTTGAAATTGGACGCGAACACGGTAAAGCCGCGTTTCACGAAGATTGCACCTTGTGCGGACGCTGCGCAGAATTTTGCCCAGATGATGACGTGATTCAAATTAAGTTCTTGAATTTCAAACTATTTTCTTCGTCGCGAGCCTATTACAAACAACGGGTAAAAGGCGAAAATCCTGAAGGCGTGCCCAAAAGCAAAGTCATCTGGCTTGCCAGCGCGAAAGCCGATCAGCCATGAACCCCTTGCCTAGCGAAACCACGTTTTTGATGATCTGGCTGTTGGGCGTGTCGCTGGGCTTAACCGCCTGCACCGCCACCTGTTTGCCGTTTATGGGGACGTGGATTTTAGGACGCGGCACGTCTCAACGCCAAGCCTGGTTTGACTCAGGCGGATTTGTAGCAGGACGCATGGTCGCTTATAGCCTCTTGGGTGGATTGGCAGGGGGGGCTGGAAAGTGGCTATCGAGTGCGTTACAAAGTGGGGTGGGCAATACCGTTATCGGCTTGGCATCTATGATCGCAGGCGTATGGTTAGCGTGGGCGGGCAAAACTCATGCTCCGTGTGGTGCCGCGCGTAGCAGTTCGCCGCCATTTGTGTTGGGTTTTTCGCTCAGTTTAACGCCCTGCGCGCCATTGGCTTCGTTGTTAGCCGTGTGTGCTGCGGCGGGCAGTGTGCCACTGGGCATGAGTCATGGCATTGCCTTTGGTTTGGGGGCAGCCCTCACACCCTTGTTGATTTTATTGCCTTTAATTAACCTGTTAGGACACAACTTGCGCGAAAACCGTGCGTGGATGAACCAATGGATACGCTGGGGTGCCGCAGGGGTGCTGATTATTTTAGGTTTGAGACGGTTGCTATTGGGGTGATTGGGTGGTAATTTCAAGCGGCGGAGTTCGCATCCATTTAGGAATATGATGACGCACGCAAGGCAATAATGCCTGTTTTTAATGGTTATTTTAAGGAGACATACAATGCAAAAAACTTTATTCGTATTATGTGCTGTGATCGGTTTTTCATTCGCAACGAACGTGTATGCGTGCAATGGTAAGTCGCACAAACCCGCTACCCCCAGCACACCCAGTACCCCCGCACCCACTAAATAATTAACTTTGCGCCGACAGAGGGGCTGCAACGTCTCTGTCGGGTTAAATCTCACTGAGTACTTAGGAGCATTTCATGGATAGAAGAACTTTATTATTAGGCGGCATGGCATTGGCAAGTGCCGCAATCGTTGGCAATGCGCAAGCCAGTGAACATGAACACCATCATCACGACGCGCCTGTCCATGCCAGTTTGGCGACAACGGCAGCGGATTGCTTGCAAAAAGGGCAAGTGTGCTTGAATCATTGCTTAGAATTATTAGGGCAAGGCGAGAAAGACATGGCGGCATGTGCCAAGAGTGTCAATCAGATGTTAGCATTGTGTGGTGCATTGCAACAATTGGCGAATCAAGACTCGAAGCAATTGAGTAAGTTGGCGGCAATTGCGTTGGATGCCTGTCAACAATGCCAAGAAGCATGCAAAAAACACGCTGACAAACATGAAGCGTGCAAAGCCTGTGGCGAAAGCTGCGAGGCATGTGCCAAAGAGTGTAAAAAGTTAGTGGGTTAATGCGCGCGTTAAGGGATAAGGAAGACAGAAATTACTAACCGACTTTTTAGGGTGAAGGGGAATACCACATTTTCTAACCAGAAATGCGAAATGTCCCCGTTCTCTCTCCCTCCTTCTCTTTTTAATGGCTACCGTTAGCATTTCCAACGCCATCAAACGCGACAGGATGCGGCGTGTATTGCTGATCGCTTTGGTCGTGTTCGTCCATGCGGCACTGTTGTTTCAGTGGTCAAGCACGCCCGTCTCACACAAAACCTCTCATCCCATGGCGGTGAGTGTGGCATTGTTGGAAACGGCACCCGCACCCACGCCGACCACCGTGCCGCCTGTAAAAACACCCAGTCCGCCCCAACCAACAGCACAGTCAACACCGCAACCACCACCAACACAGCAAGCAACAGCACAAGCTAGTCAGATGTCGCCCTCGGTAGTCGCCACTGCCACGCCGCCTGCGTCCATCGCAGCCAGTCCGCCTACGGCAACCACCACGACTACCGCGACCAGTGCGCTCGCGACACCCACGCTACCTGATCGTGAGCCTGATTATCAGGCGGCTTACTTAAACAATCCTAAACCTAGCTATCCTAGCGTCGCCAATCGTATGGGTTGGCACGGCACGGTGGTGGTGAATGTAGAAGTATTGGCGACAGGGTTAGCAGGGCAGCTCTCGGTGCAGCGCAGCAGTGGGCACGCCGTATTGGACGATGCCGCATTGCAGGCGATACGCCAGTGGCGATTTACGCCCGCCCGTCACAATGGACAGCTCGTCACCCAACATTTTTTAGTTCCCATTCCATTTATTTTAAAGGAAAGCGATGAATAGCACCTTATTTTCAGATTCCCCCATCGTCAATGCCACCTTGGGCGTATTGATTCTTTTTTCAATCGCCACTTGGTCGATCATGCTCATCAAACTATGGCAACAATGGCGCGATAGTCAAGCCAACATCGCCTTTCATCAAGCATTTTGGGCGGCGCAAGATTGGCAACAAGCCGCTCAACTCAGTGTCAATATGCAAGGAAATCAAGCCTTGTTGGCTCAGGCGGGCTTCGCTGAACTGCGTGAACTGCAACAGCAAAGTGCGGCGATGCAACACCTAGGTTCACCGCAAGACGGACTGGAACGCAGCTTGCGCCAAACAGTACAAAACCTGCAAAGACAATTGGAAAGCGGACTCACCGTACTCGCCAGCATCGGCTCCACCGCGCCGTTTGTGGGCTTATTTGGCACCGTGTGGGGCATTATGCACGCACTGAAAAGCATAGGACAAAGCGGCTCTGCCAGTTTAGATGTGGTCGCAGGTCCCATCGGTGAAGCCTTAATCGCCACCGCCATCGGCATCGCCACCGCCCTGCCTGCGGTGTTGGCATATAATTTTTTCCTGCGCCGCCTCAAGCTCGCCGTCGCTGATTTAGATAATTTTGCCCATGATTTTATGCGCTTAGCGGCGAAACATCAGTACAAGGTGTTATGACGCAGCAATTCCCATTTTGACCGTGGGTACGACAAATTCGTACCGTTGCTGGTGAATAAGGCTTATTTTTCGCCCCGTCGGGCGATGTACGAATCTGTCGCACCCACAAACCCCCACTGTTTAGTCAAAATGAGAATTGCTGACAACCATCACAATACGCTGACAAATCCATTCAACTTTGCTATGCTCCCGCTAGGCTAAGATCTTGTAATAAATGACTTTCATGCGTCTCCTTTGCCAACACACTGCCCATTTTAGACGCGTTAAAACCTTAACCGAGTAGCCACACTCCTTGATCCTTTAAATAAATTTAGAGATGGGCACAACATGCAAACAAAAAATTCAATCCGCAAGCAAAGACAGTGGTGCATCTGTGGTGTGGCAGCTTTGATGCTGTCAGGTTGTGGCGGTGGAGGTGGCACCCCCATTAGCACAGGTACTGGCACTGGTGCTAGCACCCCTGCCCCCACACCCACACCCACTCCAACTCCAACTCCCACACCAACTCCAACGCCCATTAGCAGCGTCATCCCCATTGGTACGAATAGAACAGTTATTGCTGACTTTGCTCAACCCATCGACCCTTTGCTTTGGCGCGCATCTGATGGTTGGACAAACGGGGCAATGTTTAATAATGGCTGGGCAAGTAGTAATGCGGTCGTCGTCAATAATTCACTGGTTTTAACATTAGACAACGCGTGTACCCCAGCAACTTTATGTAGCGGTATGCCTTACAAATCAGGTGAACTTGCCAGCGTTGCAAAGTATGGCTACGGCAAGGTGAGTGCAAAAATGACGGCGGCTAAAGGGGCGGGGGTCATTACCTCTTTATTTACTTACAACGCAACGCCACATGATGAAATTGATATTGAAATTCTTGGCAGCGACACCACCAAAGTACAATTGAACTATTTTGTAAATGGGGTGGGCGGACACGAAAAGGTCATCAATCTGGGTTTTGATGCTGCCCTAGCACGACACACCTACGCATTTTTTTGGGATGCCACAGGGATTATATGGACGGTGGATGGGGTACAAGTGCATCAAGTGGTGGGTGGCACATTACCCACCGCACCTGGGCAAATAATGGTTAATTTGTGGCCCGCCATTGGCGTGGATGCGTGGTCTGGTATATTTACCTATTCAGGTACGCCATTACAGGCATTCTACGATTACATCCGCTACGATTAAGCCCAATCGGAGATTAAGCAGTCTGTTGATTTAACGATAGGCGACGAGCGATGGGTACGAATTCACTCGTACCCATGGGTACCCGTATATAAATTTTCGGGTATTTTAAGCTGCTAGTCGTTAGTCGCTAGTTTTAATGGTGGAAATCTGTCCGACACTATATTTTTTACAATATATTTAAATAGATAAGAAAAATTTTTCACTCCGCAAACTAAAAACTAACGACTAGAGACTAACAACTCAATACCCAATTCTTGTACATAACACCATATTAAAGCGTTACCCTAGCAAATGCAGCACATGTTGACGTTCTTCAAGCAACTCTTGATACCCCGCCTGCATATAGCGCATCGCAACTTCATTGACAGCCAGCCCCTGAACAATTTCATACTGCCCGTCTTTACAGGTCACAGGAAAGCCATACATCACGCCTGCGGGGATACCATAACTGCCGTCAGATAACACGCCCATGGTGGTCCAATCATGCGGATGTGTACCCAAAATCCAGTCACGTACATGCCCAATCGCCGCATTAGCCGCACTGGCAGCACTAGATAACCCACGCGCTTCAATCACGGCAGTGCCGCGTTTTTGCACATTGGGAATAAATTCACGCAGCACCCAATCTGGTTCAGCGATTAACTCATCCACCGCCCGCCCACGAATTTTGGCATGGTGTAAATCTGGAAATTGCACGCTGGAATGATTGCCCCAAATGACCATTTTTTTGACATCGCGCACGGGTTGGAAAAGCTTGTGGGCGACTTGGGCAATAGCGCGATTGTGATCCAGCCGCATCATGGAAGTGAAGTTGCGTGGATTTAAATCAGGCGCATTGCGCTGCGCAATCAAGGCATTGGTGTTGGCGGGGTTGCCCACCACCAGCACTTTGACATCCCGCGCCGCCACCTTATTGAGTACCTGCCCTTGCATACTAAAAATTGCGCCATTGGCTTCAATCAGGTCTTTACGTTCCATGCCCTTGCTGCGCGGACGCGAACCGATCAACATCGCCACTTGCGCATCTTGAAAAGCGACTTCTGGCTGATCGGTGATAATGACATGATCCAACAAGGGAAAATCGCAATCATCCAGCTCCATCGCCACCCCTTTTAAGGCAGTTTGAGCAGCGGGCAAATCCAATAATTGCAAAATAACAGGCTGGTCTTTGCCCAGCATATCGCCATGCGCAATACGAAATAACAGCGCGTAAGCAATCTGTCCAGCCGCGCCCGTGATGGCAATGCGTATCGGTGTTTTCATACTTTTCTCCTGATCTGAATCATTGATTAAAGTGAGGCTGCACATGCCCCTAAGGGAATGTTGAACTTGCGGCTAACGCTTTTCTCCCTTCTCCCGCAAGCGGGAGAAGGGCTGGGGATGAGGGTGTTTGAACTGTAGAACATTATTGAGTACTCAACGCCCCTCACCCTAACCCTCTCCCGCTTGCGGGAGAGGGAATATAAGCGTTGTGTAGATACTTAACCTTGCACGCTACACCAAGCGCGCCCCCCTTTACCGCTTCTTAGGTGCGAGCAAATCGGTAATCGTGCCTTCTGCCATTTCCGCTGCGAAGCCCAGTGTTTCGGACAGCGTGGGATGAGGATGGATGGTTAAGCCAAGGTCTTCCATGTCCGCGCCCATTTCCAATGCCAACACGGCTTCGGCAATCAATTCACCTGCATTCGTGCCGACAATCCCTGCGCCCAAGATGCGGCGGGTTTTCGGGTCGAGCAACACTTTAGTCATACCTTCTTCGCGGGCGATGGACAAGGCGCGACCACTGGCTGCCCATGGGAACGCGGCTTTTTCGTAGGCTATACCTTGGGCTTTGGCTTGGGTTTCGGTCAAGCCCATCCACGCGATTTCAGGATCGGTGTAAGCCACAGATGGAATGGTCAGCGGCTCAAACGCGACTTTATGCCCCGCGATGACTTCAGCGGCAACCTTGGCTTCGTGTACCGCTTTGTGCGCTAACATCGGGTCGCCCACGATGTCGCCAATGGCGTAAATGTTCGGCACATTGGTTTGCATTTGGGCATTAACAGGAATAAAACCACGTTCATTCACGGTCAATCCAGCCGCTTCTGCACCGATTTCGCGACCATTCGGACGACGACCCACCGCCATTAACACGCAATCATACAATTGTGGTTCAGGCGCGCTGTCGCCTTCAAAAGTGACGAGCAGCCCTTCGGATTGTGCGTCAATTTTGCTGACTTTAGTTTTCAGATAAATCGCTTCGTAGCGTTTTTCAATGCGTTTGTGCAAAGGACGCACTAAGTCTTTGTCCGCCCCTGGGATCAAACCATCCGCCAATTCCACCACGCTGATTTTCGCGCCTAACGCGTCATACACCGTCGCCATTTCCAGCCCGATGATCCCGCCGCCGATAATCAACATGCGATTGGGTACAGATTGCAACGCCAGCGCGCCTGTTGAATCAATGATACGCGGATCGTCGTAAGGGAAGCCAGGGATGCGCGCCACGCTTGAACCAGCGGCGATGATGGCGTGGTCAAAGGTGATGGTTTGTTCGCCGTCAGCCGTGGCGACGATAACGCTGTTTGCCGAAGCCAAGCGCGCTGTGCCATAGACCACTTGGACTTTGCGTTGTTTTGCCAGATGTTTCAGTCCACCCGTCAATTTGCCGATCACGCTTTCTTTCCAAGTGCGGATTTTGTCGATGTCGATGCTGGGTTTGGCAAACGTCACCCCGTGGTGCGCGACTTCTTCGGCTTCGCTAATCACCTTTGCCACATGCAGCAAGGCTTTGGAAGGAATGCAGCCGACGTTCAAACACACGCCGCCCAAGCTGGCTTCTTTTTCAATCAGCACCACTTGCTTACCCAAATCCGCCGCACGGAATGCCGCCGTATAACCGCCAGGGCCCGCGCCCAATACCAGCACTTGTGCGTGCAAATTGTTTTCACCGCTCATCGTCTTCTCCTTTAATAAACGCGCCGCCCCTGCGTGCGCAGATTGATTTTCTCCCCTCTCCCACGCGTGGGAGAGGGGCTGGGGGAGAGGGTGGTGGCGCAAAGCCCCTCTCCCTAACCCCATAGGTATCTACACAACTTTTAACTCGTTGAAATTTAACTAAAAACATGGGATGTAGGAGCGCAATTTATTGCGCGAAGGGTGTTGCGAGAGGCTATCGCGCAATAAATTGCGCTCCTACATAGCGTTTAGTTTCCAATGACAATGGAAAAATACATATAACTCAATGATTACTCAATAAATTAAGATGTGTAGATACCTATGCCCTAACCCTCTCCCGCCAGCGGGCGAGGGAATTTGTTAACCGCGAATATGCCCATTCCCCAGCACAATGTATTTTTGCGAAGTCAGTCCATGCAAGCCCACGGGGCCACGCGCATGGATTTTGTCGGTGGAAATACCGATTTCCGCGCCCAAGCCGTATTCAAAGCCATCGGCAAAGCGGGTCGAGGCATTGACCATCACCGAGCTAGAATCCACTTCGCGCAAGAAGCGCATCGCTTTGGTGTAATTTTCCGTGACAATGCTGTCGGTGTGTTGCGAGCTGTAAGTAGCAATGTGGTTCATCGCCGCGTCCAAATCCGCCACCACGCGCACACTCAAAATCGGTGCTAAGTATTCGGTGCGCCAATCTTCTTCCGTCGCTAAACTCATCTGCGGCACAATCGCCTGCGCCGCCGCATCGCCGCGCAGTTCCACGCCTTTGTCCAAATAGATTTGGCACAACGGGGGCAACACTTGTGCCGCCACACTCGCCGCAACCAGCAAGGTTTCCATCGCGTTGCACACGCCATAACGATGGGTTTTGGCGTTGTCGGCAATACGTATCGCCTTGTCTAAATCTGCATCATCGTCGATGTAAACGTGGCAAATGCCGTCCAGATGTTTAATCACAGGCACTTTTGCATCCGCCGAAATACGCGCAATCAAGCTCTTGCCGCCGCGCGGCACGATCACATCCACAAATTCTTTCATTGTAATCAATTCGCCCACCGCTGCACGATCCGTGGTCGTCACCACTTGCACCGCCGTTTCAGGCAAACCCGCCACTTTCAAGCCCGCTTTTACGCACGCCGCAATGGCTTGATTAGAATGAATCGCCTCCGAGCCGCCGCGCAAAATCGCCGCATTGCCCGACTTCAAACACAGCCCCGCTGCATCGGCGGTCACATTCGGACGAGATTCGTAAATAATCCCAATCACGCCCAAGGGTACGCGCATTTTGCCCACTTGTATTCCTGAAGGACGAAAGCTCATCTCGCTGATTTCGCCCACAGGATCAGGCAATTGCGCGATTTGCAGCAAACCTTCTGCCATGCTGTTGACGGTTTTTTCGGTCAACGTCAAGCGATCTATGGACGCGGCATCCAAGCCATTAGCCGTTGCTGCCGCCACATCCAAGGCATTCGCGCTCAATAATGCCGCTGTATTGGCTCGCAATGCCGCCGCAATTTCGCGCAAGGCACGGTCTTTGGTCGCCGTATCCGCCTGCGCAATCAACCTCGCCGCCGCCCGCGCCGCCCGTCCCATCTCCTGCATATAAGTTTTAATGTTGTCCATGCTAAGCCCCAAATAATTCTGCCGCGCATTTTACCCCAAGCCAGCGACTTACGTAGCAGGGCAAATAGGCAAGTAGAGATGCTTGGGGTCATAAAAGGATGATTTTTGGTGAAAATATCCATAGGTAGCAACTGCCTTGTACGCCTTACGCCACGGTGATTTTAGTGAATTTAACCGACACAATTCCTTAATAAACTTGACCTTATCGTATTTTCTCGGCTAGTATCCGCCCGCTTTTCAATTAACCATTTACTTCAAGGAGGTGTCCGAGTGCCCTTTATCCGAACACTATTTTCTGTATTGTTAGTTGCCTGCTCCCTTACCACGGCACACGCAGAATTAACGCTTGCTTTCAGCCAATCGTTGTCATCCCCCCTACCCTCGGCCACTTTTAACACCGCGCAAAGCAGCGCGTTGAATTTGATTTATGAGCAAGATTTAGCCAAACATGATGTTTTCGTTCGCATCCGTGCGGGATTTTCCATGCGGGACTTGGACAGTGCTTTAGTCGCTAAACACGAACAGTGGTATGCCAGTCGCCCAGAATATGTCGCTCGCATGGTGGAACGTGCGCGACGCTATCTTTATTACATTACCTTAGAAGTCGAGCGGCGCGGGATGCCCAGCGAAATCGCGTTACTGCCGATGATCGAAAGCGCGTTTGATCCAGGCGCATTTTCCACGGCGAGTGCATCGGGTATCTGGCAATTTATGCCCCAAACAGGCAAGCATTTTGGGATGGAGCAAAACTGGTGGTATGACGGTCGGCGCGATGTCATCACCGCCACCACAGGTGCGCTAGATTATTTAGAAAAACTGCATGAAATGTTCGGCGACTGGGAGCTGGCCTTGGCGGCTTACAACTGGGGCGAAGGTGCAGTCAAACGCGCCCAGCAATACAACCAACGCAAAGGGCTGCCCATCAACTATAGCAGCCTAAAAATGCCAGACGAAACACGTAATTACGTGCCAAAACTGATGGCAATCAAAAACATCATCGCCAATCCCGCCAGCTTTGGACTGGTGCTGCAAGATATTCCCAATCAGCCCTATTTTGCGGCGATCACCACGGCGAAGCATATTGATTTGAAGCTGGCAGCGGAGTTTGCGGACATCTCGGTAGCAGAATTTATCGCCCTCAATCCTGCCCACGCCCGCCCCGTCATCCTCAAAACGGGCGATGATTTGATTTTATTGCCCGTGGATAGGGTCGAAGCGTTTCGGGTCAATCTTGAAAATTACAACAAACCGCTGGTCAGTTGGCAGGCATATCAACCTAAAAAAGGCGAACGCTTAGATCAGTTAGCCCCTCGCTTCGGTTTGTCGGTCGATAGATTGAAGTCGGTCAATGGGCTGAATCGCAATAATTTGAGTACGCAACAAACTTTACTAGTACCCATCAACGGTGAGGAAAGTGAAGCAGACAGCGAGTTTTCAGCGTTCAATTTGCACCTTGCCCCCAGTTCTAGCAATGTCCGCACGGTTGAGCATACCGTTGGGAAGCGTGAAACATTGATTAGCATTGCCCGCCATTATCATGTTACAGCCGCGAGTTTGCGCGATGCGAATAAGGGACGTACTTTTAAAGCGGGGCAACGCATTGTGATTGTCAAAGCACCAGTAAGACGCAAACATGCAGAATCCTCACGCCGCAAACGTAGCCACACCCGACTGGCAGCACGTTGAGCATCATCTAACAAAAAGGATGCGCTCCTCGCCTGTTTACGGGGAGCGGGGAGCGGGGAGCGCGCAGCAAACGTGAAACGTGAAACAAACCGTCGCGCATCCACACCCTACCCTACACCCACTCTTTAGGAATCAAAAACTGCTCGTACAGTGCCGCTTCAGGTGTACCTGCTTCGGGATGCCAGTCATAACGCCATTTCACCAGCGGTGGCATGGACAGCAAGATAGATTCCGTCCGCCCATTGGTCTGCAAGCCAAAAATCGTCCCGCGATCAACCACTAAATTGAATTCCACATAGCGTCCACGACGATAAAGCTGGAAATCGCGTTCCCGTTCGCCATAGGGCGTGTTCATGCGTTTTTCCAGAATCGGCACGTAAGCGGAAAGAAAATGATCGCCTACGCTTTGCTGTATCCCAAACGCGGTATCAAAATCAGGCGTACTCAGATCATCAAAAAAGATCCCCCCGATGCCACGCTGCTCTTTGCGGTGTTTTAAGTAAAAATACTCATCACACCATTTTTTGTATTTAGGGTGCAAGTCCGCACCAAAGGGATCCAAGGCGTTTTTACAAATTTGATGGAAGTGTACGGCATCTTCTTCAAACCCATAATAGGGCGTTAAATCCATGCCGCCACCAAACCAAAACACAGGTGCTTCGCCTTCTTTGGTGGCAACGAACATGCGCACATTGGCATGGGTGGTGGGGGCATAAGGGTTGCGTGGATGGATGACCAAGGAAACCCCCATTGCTTCCCAACGTCGTCCCGCCAGCTCAGGGCGATGCGCCGTCGCAGAAGGCGGCATTTTGTCCCCCATCACGTGAGAAAAAGCCACGCCGCCGCGTTCAATGACATTGCCTTCTTCTAGCAAACAGCTACGCCCGCCGCCCCCTTCAGGACGCTCCCAGCTATCACGACGGAACGCTACGCCATCAATCTGTTCTAGCCGTTCGACGATCAGCTCTTGCAGCTCAAACAGATAGGTTTTTACGGCAGAAGCATTAAAACTCCCCATGTTTCTTCTCCTTTGGTCAAAGACGCATTCTAGCATTAGCACTTTGTGAACTTGATATTTTTGCAATCGCACGCGTATCGAACGATTTACGATGAAAAACGCCCCGTTTATCGGGTAGCAGCACCGTTTGGCAAGCTCTTGTTGATCAGCGATTAACGAAATTGCGTGCTGGGCTGTTAAAATGCCAAACTTTTTTGATGAGTATTGATATGGATCCAATTAACTTAAGTGGTGGTCAACATGCGGTGTTGCTGATTCATGGATTGCAAGGCAGTCCGACCGAAATGCAGCCCCTTGCAAAACGATTAAATCAGGCGGGCTATACCGTATCCGTGCCACATTTCCTCGGTTATGGCTATCGGGAAGGTGACACGGCTCGTTCGGTGACACCTTGGCAACACTGGCACGAGCAGGTCAAGCAAGAAGTGCTGCGCCTTAAACAAACGCATGACACCGTGTCTTTGAGCGGTTTATGTATCGGTGCCGTACTCGCCCTGAGCGTCGCGGCGGAGTTGGATGGGGAAATTACCGCCTTGTCTTTACTGGGAACCACCTTGTATTACGATGGCTGGAGTATCCCTTGGTATCGTTTTGTCCTACCCATTAGTTATTACACGCCATTTCGTTATTTCTACAAATATCCAGGGCGCGCGCCCTTCGGCATCAAGAATGAACCCTTGCGCAAATGGGTGATTCGAGAAATGAATCACAAGGAATCCTCGGTCGCGGCGGTGTCAGACCTCTGTTTGCCTGCGATACATGAAGCTGAACTGTTGATTAAAGCGGTGAAGAAATCGCTCGCTCAGGTCACCAACCCCACGTTGATTATGCACGCCGTTGAAGATGATGTTTCCACCCCGCGCAGTGCTGCGTTTGTGGCGAAACATATTGGTGCAAAAGTCGTCGAAACTGTTTTGTTGCACAACTCTTACCATATGCTGACAATTGATAATGAACGTGAAAAAGTAGCCGCAGACACCATCCGTTTCTTCAATACCGCACGTCAACGAGACATAAACCCCGCCTAACTTCTGCTATAATCCGCGCCGCCAACAATTCGGAATGAAGTACGTTATGAGCTCCTTAAAAAAAATACAAGACATGATGGTCAAGCAGTTCGACCTTAAACTAGAAGACCTTAACCCAGAAGCGCAACTAGCGGGCTTGGGACTGGACTCTTTATCTGTTATTGAATTCATGTTCAACCTTGAAGATGAATTAAAAATCAAGCTTTCTGATGAACGGGTCGAGCTTAAAACCATACAAGATGTTGCCAACATCGTCGACCAGCTCATCGCTGAGCAACATCCCGCCGCAGCCTAGTTAAATGATGACTCGGCGCGTCGTTATCACGGGATTAGGGGTTATCTCGCCTGTTGGCAAAACCCCTGACGAATTTTTTAACAACTTAATGGCAGGGCATTCTGGCATTAAACGCTTGAATACACCGTTTATTGACAAGCTTTCCATCCGCATTGGGGCACCCGTTGAAAATTTTACCCCCACCGACTATTTCACTAAAATCCAGCTGTCTGGTATTGAACGCTTTAGTCAATTTGCCTTGGTGGCGGCACAGCAAGCGGTGCAAGATGCACAATTGGAATTAAACAGCGAAGCCGAACAAGATCGCGCAGGCATCTTCATGGGTTCGTGCATGGGCGGCGCATCTACGCTAGAAGATGGCTACGTGGAAATGTTCCTCAAAGAAAATCCACGCATCAAACCGCTGTCCGTGTTGCTCAATATGAACAACGCCGCCGCCTCGCAAATCTCAATCAAATATCGCTTACGCGGACCGAACGTCACTTATGCCACCGCCTGCTCATCGTCGGCGATTGCCATCGGGGAGGCCTATCGCCAAATTAAACACGGCTATTGTGACGTGATGTTGGCGGGCGGTTCAGAAGCCTTGTTAACGCTAGGTGCGATGAAAGCGTGGGAAGCCTTGCGCACCCTTGCCTTGGAAGATACCGAAGATGCGAGCGCGTCTTGCAAACCTTTCGCTAAAGATCGCAGCGGCTTGGTGCTGGGGGAAGGGGCGGCGGTATTGGTATTGGAAGATGCCGAACGTGCCGTGAAGCGCGGTGCAAAAATCTACGCTGAACTGGTGGGCTACGATTGCTCATCGGATTCTAGTCACATCACCAAACCCGATGCCGTCGGACAAAGCCGCACCATGCGCAAAGCCCTGCAAGAATCAGGCTTAGCCTTGCAAGACATTGGCTACATCAATGCCCATGGCACGGCAACACTGGCGGGCGACATTCAAGAAACCATGGCGATCAAGCAAGTTTTTGGTGAACACGCAGCGAACATCCCCGTGAGTTCGACCAAATCCATGCACGGACACTTGATGGGTGCGACAGGTGCGGTGGAGTTTATGGCGGCAATTTTAGCCTTAGAAAACAACGCTATCCCCCCCACCACCAACCTGCATCACCCCGATCCAGAGTGTGATCTGGACTATGTGCCGAATGAAGGACGCTACAACGTGCCGTTACACGCCGTGATGTCCAACTCCTTCGCTTTCGGCGGCAGCAATGCCGTGTTGATCGCTAAGCGGTTTGTTTGACAGGCAGGCGATTAGGCTTTTCCATCTGATGGGTTTATCAGTATCCATATGCGCCCGTTGCAAAGCATGATTAGCACTTTAAATACACAGGTGCTGAAACACCTTTCAACCATTGAGATGATCGGTGTATTGATGCGGATATTCAGCTTTTCCTTAGTCAGCTGGTTTGGTCCTGACAGTCCATTTTTGTTTGTATGGGTCTTCAACACCATAGATGCCGTGATGCTTTCTTGGTGCGCCTTACTCAAAAAAGACCGTGCTTATACGCTACTGAATGTGTTTTGGATCGGCGTGGGTGTGATGGGCATATGGCGAGCCTATTAACAACTTAATCAATACCAGTACATAAATTTTCGGGTATTTTAAGCTGCTAGTCGTTGGTTTAATGGTGGGAATCTGTCTGATACTATGTTTTTCACAATACATTCAAATAGATAAGAAAAAATTTTCACTCTAAAAACTAACGACTAGAGACTAACAACTCAATATCCAATTGCTTGTACATAACACCTTCTTGTCACGTCCCACTGTACCTTGAGGACAATTAATGGTGACTGTTAGGGTTATCGTGCAGATTTTGAATCATTAGGTGGAATTATCTATGCCCAACCTCGTTAGAGTTTGCCCGCTGTGTGGTACGCATAACCCACCCGATGAGACGTTTTGCCTCTGTGGGACGTTGTTAGCCGATGTAGATTTTACCCATATCGGCGTTCAGTCAACTGAATTTGACACGGTCACCCCCCCTATTTCTGAAACCCCTTCTGCTCAGCAATTTGTCTTATGTCCACACGAAGATTGCGCACAAGCCAATCCCATCGGTGCTACCCGTTGCGTGTATTGCAATCGCGAAATGGTGGCACCCAGTGCGCCAGCCGACCCGTTAGCGGAGCAACAATCTATTTTACCGCCCACTTTGCGCGCTCAGTTTCGGGTGCTGGAAGCATTACCCACCGCAGGGGGACAGGCAGATTTAGTCTTGGCGGAAACGCCACAGCATGAACAGCGGGTGATTAAGTTATATCGCAAAGGTATCGCACCCGACTGGGATGTATTGGATCGGTTACCTGATAGCCCGTATCGGGTGCAATTTTTCCAGCATGGGGTGGTGGACAATACGGGCTATGAGGTGATGGAGTATTGCGCGGCGGGCAATCTGCGCAAGTTATTGGGCAATTGGCCGCAATCGAACGACACGGTGCGACGGTTGATCGAGCAACTCTCCGCCATGCTGGTTGCGTTGCACGGCAAACAAATTTTGCATCGCGATTTAAAGCCTGAAAACATCCTGATCCGCCAACTTGCCCCGCTGGAAATTGCCCTGACAGATTTCGGTACGTCGTCGCTCAAGATGGCAACCCAATACTTTACGGGCGGCGCACGCACGGCACATTACGCTTCGCCTGAAGTGTTGACGGGGGTGTTGGATGAAAAATCCGACTGGTGGGCGTTGGGCATGATTTTGCTAGAAACCCTAACGGGGCGACATCCTTATGAGGGCTTGAGCGAACAAGTTGCACTGCATCAACTGGCAACTAAATCGGTGGAAGTGCAAGGTGTCATGGATGACGCGCTGCGAATGCTGTGTCGCGGACTGTTGCTGCGCAATCCTAGCAAACGTTGGGGAGCGGACGAAGTCGCTCGTTGGTTAGCAGGCGATCCACGTTTGACCATGCCTGATGATGCGGGGGATGGCACGGCGGTGCGCCCCTATATCCTCAAAACATCACACTGCACCACGCGCAATGACCTTGCCCTCGCCTTGGCACGTTATTGGGAAGAGGGTAAAAAAGACCTCGCACGGGGTACGATCGCGCAATGGGTAGAACAGGAACTGCGCGACTTCAATCTAGCACGCGACATTCATGATGTGATGGCAAGACACGAATTGAGTGATGACGGACGTTTGTTGCGCGTCATTCTCAGCGCGCTACCAGGCATGCCGCCCATTTGGCAAGGCAAGCTCATTACCCAAGCCGCTTTGGTGCGGGCAGCCACTCTAGCCTTGGAAAACCAGCGGGAGTCGCGGCTTTGGTTGTTTTCGATTTATCGAGAAGGCGTACTCAAAGTATTGGGGGATAACGGCAACCATGACATGATGGGTTTTTCGCAAGCGTGGAAATCGGGGGTGGAGCAATATCGCAGTCTGTGGGAACGCAGCAAGGCATTAGAAGAAGCGTGGCGGAATCGCCCCGTGAAAGCCTATCAAGGCGAGTCTGTGGATGTGGATTACTTGATGTATCTCTTGCCACTGCGCATGAATGTACCCATCTTGGAAAACTTCTTGCCAGAGTTAGTCTTAACCCTATATGTGCCTGATTTTGCCTTAACTGCCCAGAAAAACACACTCGCAGCGTATGCCACCACGGCAGCATCTTGTCATTGGTTCGTGACCTTGATAGATGAAACCACCGATAAAACCGCCGTTTTTTGGTGTGTAATGCAACGCCTATTGCCCTTTGCACAAGAAGATGCGACCAAGGAACAAGGTCGCCAACATGAGACGGTGCGTAATGCCGACACAAGCATTAGCCATGTCATCACGCAATTGGAAAAAGCCTGTGGGGAGTTATTACAATTTGAAGCGGTAGAGGCCTTATCCGCGTCGCAATGTGTCGCGTTAGACAACGCCGTTTCGAGCTGGATTGCCCTGACAACTTGGATCAAAGGCTTGGATCACGAAAGCACACGCTTGCATAAAATGCTGCCCCAACTGGATGCCGTCAATACCCAAATGTTGGGCATGCAAGTTTTCTTAAGCCAACATCAGTATTTGTTAGACGTGAATAAAATTTGGCTGCAACCCTCGCGCTTAATCTTGGCGGCAGCTTTTATTTCACCACTCATTTTATACAGTGTCACCTTAACGTTGCTGGTATTTATGACATTATCTGCGGGAGTCTATTGGCGGATGAAGTTAGAAGACAGCTCTCAAACAACAGGTTTGACGCGCGTGCGCCGTATGGTGCAAGCATTGCAGAAATTTAAGGAAAGTCAGTTGCAAAAAAGGGCTGAACAAACTCAGCATCCGTAAAGTTAAAGCCCGTAAGCACCCGCGCCTAAATTTTCGGGTATTTTAAGCGGCTAGTCGTTAGTTATTAGTCACCAGATAATACTGGGAAGCTGCTCGATAATTTTTTACAATATATTCAAGTAGATGAGAGAAATTTACCATCCCACCAACTAAAAACCAACGACTAGCGACTAACAACTCAATACCCAATGATTTGTACGCAACCACTTATTCGATACGATAGAACACGAAAAAGGATGTCAACAATGTCAGAAAGACAGGTTATTTCCCCCAGCTTGAGTGCGTGGCTAAAAACCGAGCAAGGACGGTACGTATTGACACGGGAGCAAGCGTATTTTGATCGCACGGTCAGTCGTCTTTTTGGTTTTAACGCGCTGCAATTAGGGCTGCCAACGCAGGATTTTTTATCCGCCAGTCGGATGCCATTGCGCTTAAAAGGTGCTTTCGAGACGGGTGCAGCGGTACGTTTATGTTGCGATGAATTGCCGTTTGCCTGTGCCAGTGTCGATTTAGTGGTGATGCCGCATATTTTAGAATTTGCCAAGCAGCCGCATCAAGTGTTGCGCGAGGTCGAGCGCGTGCTAATCCCCGAAGGAAATTTAATCATCAGCGGCTTCAATCCCTATAGCTTATGGGGCTTGCAACGCAAATGGGGCAAACAGCAAGGCTACCCGTGGTGTGGTGAATTTATTGCATTGGCACGATTGAAAGATTGGCTGGCATTATTAGGATTTGAAGTCGTTGGCGGACGCTTTGCGGCGTATGCGCCTCCCTTTACCCAAAGTCATTGGCTGGAAGCACGTTTCGCCTTTATGGAAGCGGCAGGCGATCGCTGGTGGGCGGTCAGTGGTGGGGTGTATTTTTTACATGCGGTTAAGCGCGTACACGGCATGCACCTGATTAAACCCAAATGGGATAAAGGGCTGATTGGGCAATTACTCCCCACGACCAGCCAGCCTGCCAGTCGTCAATCAGAAACCCCCTAACCCACCTACACCCGTTCAGCATCGCGTAATCGGATACGATTCATCATACCCACGATCAACATAAGACCGCGTAGCCCGTATGTAATACGGGGTTTGTATACGGACAGGGGATTCCCGTATTGCATACGGACTACATTTGCTTGTAGGGGGCTATGAATGTGGGTAGGGTCGCCGTGCGCACGATTCGTTTTTTGCCGCGTGCGCACGGCGCACCCTACTGGTCTGGATTTCGGGTTAGTGTTTTTTCGACAATGCCGCTGATGTTATGTACCCATACGCCAGGTTCACCCACGAAATAAGTATGGGTGTTTTCTACTTCGATGTTGAACACCTTGCGGCGCATCGGCAAGAATCCCATCGACTGTGTGACCAATGAGTCTTCATCGTCGTAGTCGTATTCGATAGCATCATCTTCATATAATGCTTCTTCCAAGTATTGCCCTCGCTCGTCACGAACTGCAATGGCACCTTGCGGTAAAAAGCGAATCACGGGACCCAACAAAGACCAGTCCTGTACTTCTCGTGAAAATGCAATACCTAGTGTTGGGTCGCGGTGCTGCAAAATGGCACTAAAATGTTTTAGCCACGCAATACGGCCATCAGCCAACTCAACGAGGAAAATATAGCCGCAACCTTGCCGTGTTTTTCGTCCATCTCGATACATATTGATCATCGCTTCAATAGACATCCAGCGATTGCATTCGAATTCAGTCCCCAAGGGCAATTGATCCTGAATTTTCTTAACCCAGAATGGGTGCGCGCCAGTCACCACGGCATAACCTTGCTCCCACTGTTGCACTCCATTTATAGGCTGTGCCTCTACGTCCCAAGCCGCAAAATAAACCTCCCTATCCTCATACTCAAAAGTCTGCGTCACGCGCTGATAGCTTTGTTCGCCCTCGCCGCTTTCCGGTTTTGAAAGCACATAGTCGCCGACTTTGATTTGTTCGATGGGGCACAGGCCTTCTTGGGTATGCACCAGCGTGCCTGCGACGAAGCAGCCCAGTTCTTTGACTTGCTGCTTTGCCGCTGCGATGATATTTTCGTACAGGGTCTTGCCGCTTGCGCCACTCGCTTCGCTGGTGAGTTCGGCCTTGAGTTGAGCGTAGTTTTTGGGCTGTTTTTCAAAATTCAAATTACGAGGATCAGACATTGCGTTGCGCGCGGCCGCAAAATAGGGTTCAGGTCTCACATTCCAACATTTATGAATTAGCATTTTCGTTCACCTAGAAGTTCAAGTCGCAAAGGTCTGGTCATCGTGTGGCTATTCTAACCTAAAAACCTCATTTGATCGCGTTCAGACAAAAAGATTACAAGAAAAACAAATAGATAGCATTTATTTATTTTTCACCCGTCTCGTAGCCCGTATGCAATACGGGATTCCCCTCCCTCGCCTAAAATCCCGTATTGCATACGGGCTACGGTTTGGTGCGCGCCACGCCATTGCGTAGATTAGGATTACCCCCAGTCATATCGACGATGATAAGGTATTTTGAATTGAGCATTGCTGGAAAAACAGTTTCTCGTAGCATAATCTTGACTATCCAGTTAATATAAAGCGCGTAGCATCAAACGTCCGCTGAAATATGATTTTTTGATTACATTTAAAGGGATTATCATGGTTAAAATCAGCACATTATGGAAAACCTGCCAAGCCAGTTTACTCGCGTTGACATGGGTTTTATCCTCCCTCAGCACCAGCGCACATGCCGCTCCCGCCACCACAGAAGTCATTTCCATTGCCAGTGCGATTAACAAAGCAGGTCAGCAACGTATGTTGTCCCAACGCATAATCAAAGCCTATTGCCAAGTACATTTAGGAATCAAACCTGATTTTTCAGAACAGATTTTGCAAGACTCCATCTCTTTATTTGATACGCAATTAGAGGAGTTACGGATTGCGGCGGTCAAACCCGAATTACAACAAGCGTGGGCAGAGGAAAATAATAACTGGTTGAAAATGCGCCCTATTTTATTAAGAAAAGCGAGCAATGCAGGTGCTAGAAAATTGCTCGAATTAGATGAGCCGCTGTTAGCATCTGCCCATAAACTCACCCAGTTATTTGATGCCGAGTCTGGTCAGAAAGCGGGCTATTGGATCAATGTGGCGGGTCGTCAACGGATGTTGTCGCAACGGGTTGCTAAGTTTTATATGTTCAAAAAGATGAACATGGCTACGCCTGAAATAGAGACCAAGTTAACTCAGGCCAAAGCAGATTTTTTGACTGCGCATAAAGCGTTGATCGGCGGTGCTGCCAACAATCCTAATATCCAGACCGAGCTGCGCTTAGCTAAAAACCAATGGAGTTATCTAAACGTCGCCTTGTTAAGTGATGATGACAATGACGAAGCGCATAAAGACAGCATGGAAAACGTCGCGACTACCAGCGAGCGCATTTTGACCATTATGAACAATGTCACTGAGATGTTTGAAAAAGCCTACGGCAACTAATGCTTGTCGTTGGGGACAAGGTTTAGTGAACAGCGGTGTGATGGGCTATGTATTTCGCGGTCACTTGGTCCATCATGTTCACATGCTGGGTAAACCACTGCGTTAAAGCGACCTCGAAAAACTCACGCAGTGCAGTAGCATCTTGCGTTTGCTGCCACGCACTGACTTGTTGGGTCAATATCGCCAACACACGATCATGCTCCATTTTGTGCATGGGATAAGGGGGAAATTGCGCCGCTTGCATCGCCTGTTCTTCCGCCTCAAAATGGTGTCGAGTGTGCAAAAGCAATTGACTTAACGCCGCCTCGATAGCCGCCCCCTCACGCGCCTGAGTGAGTAAATTCAAAATATGATCGTGCATTTTTACGAACTCGGCGTGATCGCGGTTCATAAAGTCCAAAGCAACTTGAGCGTAGGATAGCCCCATGTCGTTAATCGTCGCCTAGCTGCGGCGCGGCAGCACGAATCTCATTGAGCAAGTCTTCGGCTTGAAACTCCGAGTCGGCATAGATCATTTTAATCAACGCGGGTGCATCTACCGCCTGTTCGGCGCGCAGTTGTTTGACGCGAATTGACGAGTCTTTATAGTTGTCGTGCTGCTCCAGCTTTTTCAGCATCTTGATCGGCTGCGCGGTGATTTGGTAAATATAATAGGGCATGGTTCACTCGTTCATTAATTGCCCAAACGGGCAACACATTAGGCACTAGGGGGTTTTAGGAAAGTCACAACATGGGTGTCGGGGGCATTTTTGGTAGCGCAACTGCCCTCCCCTACGCCTGCCAACTGCTCGGCTTCATGCAGCAAGTTAATCACATCCACATAATGTTTTTGTTTTACCATCATCAGCGCGGTGTAGCCGCCTTCGTTGCGCGCTAACACATCCGCGCCTGCTTGCAACAGCATTTCGACAATCTCGGCTTCGCCATAACCCGCCGCCAGCATCAAGGGACGCACGCCATAACCAATCGCCGCCTCCAGATTCGCCCCTACCGCAATCAACACCTGTACCACGTCGGGAAAACCACATTTTGCTTCGGCATTAAAAACCGCCTTCGCCAATGCTGTCCAACCTGCTGCATCATGGGCATTGACTTCCGCCCCTGCTGCCAGCAATACCAACACCATCTCCACATGGCCAGCATGTGCCGCCAACATCAGCAAGGTTGCACCTGCTTCGTCACGCCCGTTGGCATCTGCACCCGCCTTCAACAGCTGCATCGCATTCGCCACATCACCCGCTTGCACGGCGGTTAACAACGCTATTGTCATGTATTGCTCCTACTTACTTCAGTATTCTGTGGATGGAACCACGCCAGTTTTTCACGTAGTTCTACCACGCCCCCCACGATAATCAGGGTCGGGGCTTGCGGTTGTTCACGTTCGGCAATGGCAGGCAAAGTCGCCAACGTACCCGTAATCACGCGCTGATTTTGCGTCGTCCCCTGTTGCACAATCGCAATCGGCGTAGTGTCGGGCATCCCGTGTTTGACGAGCTCAACACACAGCGTTTCCAATCCGTGTAGTCCCATATACACCACCACCGTTTGCTTGGGTCGCGCCAGCGCATCCCAATCCAAATTCATCGTGCCATCTTTGAGGTGACCCGTGACGAATAGACAGGATTGGGCATAATCACGATGCGTGAGCGGAATGCCCGCGTAGGAAGCCACGCCCGATGCGGCAGTGATGCCAGGCACGACTTGAAAGGGAATGTTTTCCGCAGCCAAGGTTTCAATTTCCTCGCCACCCCGCCCGAAGATAAACGGATCGCCGCCTTTAAGACGCAACACGCGTTTGCCATCCTTCGCCAAACGCACCAGCAGCTCGTTAATTTCTTCTTGACGCAAGGTGTGGTCAGCGCGCTTTTTACCGACAAAAATCCGTTCCGCATCGCGCCGCGTCATGTCCACAATGGCTTTCGCCACCAGATTGTCATACACCACCACATCGGCTTTTTGCATCAGCCGTAGCGCACGGAAGGTCAATAAATCAGGATCGCCAGGACCTGCGCCGACCAAATAAACCTCACCACGCTGAATGTTGTCCTCATTTTCCAGCATCTTTTGCAACATCGCTTCCGCGCTCGGCTCATCACCCGTCAGCACTTTTTCGGCAACCACGCCTTCCAGCGCGTTTTCCCAGAAAATACGCCGTTTGGCAGGATTGGTCACTTTGGTTTTAACCACTTCACGGAAGCGTTCCGCAAAAGCTGCCAAACGGCTGTAGTTTTGCGGAATCACGGTTTCCAACTTGCCGCGCATCATGCGCGTCAGCACGGGCGAGGCACCGCCGCTGGAAAATGCCACCATCAACGGTGAACGATCCAGAATGGCGGGCATAATAAAAGAACACAACTCAGGATCATCCACCACGTTGACCAGAATATGACGCGCCCGTGCCAGCTCGGAAACCTGTTGATTGACTTGGCGATCATTGGTGGCGGCGATCACCAACATCACGTCATCCAAGTGTACCGCCTCGAAACGCGCCAAAATAGGCATCACCCTGACATCGTTGCGTAATTCAGCCGCAATGTCGGGTGCGACGACGCGGACTTTCGCCCCCGCCTCCAACAACACGCCCGCTTTGCGTTTCGCGACTTCTCCGCCGCCTACGACGAGACACAGTCTGTTTTTAACGTCAGCAAAAATCGGCAGAAAATCCATTATTGAACCGCCTTTAAAATCAAGGGGATCAATGCTGCTGGCAGTTTTATTTTGCCTGCCAGTGCAAATTCATGCGCCTGCGCAGACATTTTATTCCACGTTTTTTTAATAATCAGTATCCACTTTGCTTCGTCATATTCAGGATGACCAGAGGCAAAAGCCACCATGTAATGTTCGATAAACACCAAATCGACAATGTCTTCCATCATCTGCGTTTCTGGATTGGTCTTCAGGTCTTTCTTGCTCACAATGGTTTTGACGCGATCTATCATGTCGTCGTCATACCCCACGCTGCGCATCAAATTCCCTGCCGTTTCCGCATGGTATTTATACAAAGTAGTGCGCCATAACATATAGCCAGGCTTGTCCATGGCGTAGTCACTACGGGGGATTTTCCAGCGTTGGATATGCTGAGCGCGCACCGCGAGCTTGACGGCTTCAGACGCTTCAGGTGCAAAACGCTCCTGCATTTCGGTCATACGTTGCGCATAGAGCAGCTCTTTAGGATATGCCTGACCGTTGGCTAATTCTTGGTTTGGATCTTCGGCATTGGCTAAATCAAATGCTGCAATAGCAGCTTGGTAGTGTGACTGTGTCATGTTATTTTCTCAATAGATTGAATTGAATCGTGTATTTTATGTTGCCGAATAAAAGCGACGAATCGCGTCGCCCAATAACAGCGACCGATGGTGCGCAAATGGGTATAGGAAGCGAGCAGGTTATGCACGATCAGTCCATCCCGATCCCCGTCTATCCCATATCCACGCTCAACATGGTATGCGAAGCACGCGTCTGAGGGAAGATTTTCTAGGCTGGAGTAATGAAATTCATGGGCGCGAATTTGCTGGGCGGGCATATCAGGACGCGGCCAAGGATGCGTTTCCTCCTCGCGCAAATGCACATAACCCCGACCAATCGGCTTGTCGTGCATTTTTACATCACCAGGAATCGCACCCACCATGTCATACACACGCCCCTGATAATCTATGCTGCGTGACAAATACATCAACCCGCCACATTCTGCATAGGCGGGCAGACCCTGCTCAATCGCAACTTTAATGTCATGACGTAGGGTTGTATTCGCTTCCAAAGCCTCGGCACAGGTTTCAGGAAAGCCCCCGCCGATATACAGCCCATCGACTTCGGGCAAATGTTCATCCCGCAAGGCATCAAATGGCACTAATTCTGCCCCCGCTGCTACTAGCGCATCCAAATCATCCGCGTAATAAAAACCAAAAGCCCGATCACGGGCAATGGCGATGCGCACTTTTGTGCCATCAGGAACAGGATTGGATTGAAAGATAGCAGGTGGAAGCGTAGGTGCCTTTTGCGAGTAGGCAAGCACTTTGTCCAAATCCACTTGTTCGGCAATCGCTTCGCCTATTTGCTTGATTTTGGCGGTGGCGACGTGGGATTCGTTACTGGGCATTAAACCCAGATGACGTTCAACGATGCTCAGGCGAGGATCATGATGAATCGCCCCGACCACAGGCACATCGGTGTAATGCTCAATCACCGCGCGTAATTTGGACTCATGACGTGAACCGCCCAAGTTATTGAGGATGACCCCAGCAATCTGAATGTCGCGATCAAACGCTTGATAACCCAAGATTAACGGCGCAATACCACGGGTCATGCCGCGTGCGTCGATCACCAGTATGACGGGCAGATCCAGCATCTTTGCCAGTGCGGCATTGCTATTACTCCCGTCCAGTGCCAGACCGTCGTACAAGCCCTTGTTGCCTTCTACTATATTGACCGCTTTGCGATGTTGCTCGAAGGTCGCAACCACATCATCCTGCGCCATTAAGTAGAGATCCAAATTACGACAAGGATGACCTGCTGCCTGACCCAGCCACATCGGGTCGATATAATCAGGCCCTTTTTTGAACGGCTGAACCACGTGACCCCGTGCGGTCAGCGCGGCGCATAAGCCGATGCTGACCATGGTTTTACCAGAGGATTTGTGCGCTGCCGAAATAAGCATTTGATTCATGGCAGCCTTAAGAATAGTTTAGTCCGCGATATAGTGCTTGTCTTGTGGCATAAAATTCAACACGCGCACACTGACGGTCGTGATCATAAACGCGACTGCCAAGCCCATCATCCCCACCAAGAATTCATACACAGAAGGATGATATTCGTTAATCTGTCCATCGGCAAAGGTGCTGCTGACTTCAAAGCCTGGGAAAATGCTCAGCGGAAAAGCTTGTCCGCCGATGATAAACACGTATAAGAAAATAAATGCCCCCAACACCACCGCCAGGGATGCCGCCATCACGCAACGTGTTTGACCTAATCCAGGCAGGTAAATCAATGCGAGGGGTATCAGATTACCGAAAAACACATAGCCCCACCAAAATAGATTGGGGAATAGCCCCCCATCAAACAAGATAAAGTGTTCAAAATCAAGATGATTGGCAAAATAGAGATTGGTGAAGTGGTAGGTTGCCACCATATACAGCGAAGCCAACACAAAGACCCCTAACAGATTTTTCTTGCGTTGCAAGATCGCAGGATCAAGTCTCTTTTCGTTCCACGCATAAATCACGGTTTGTACCACGTGAAACACCGCCAAGCCCCACGCAAAAGACAACACAATAAACATCGGCGGTAATAAAGCAGAGCCGTAAGCCTGACGTGCCAACAGGAAAGCAAAGATCAGTCCCGTGCCTGTGGTTAAAACAAAACGCCATGCAAACACGGCGAATCCAGCAGGTTTCGTCCAGCAGTTCATGCGCTGTTCCATCATCGTCCACAGATAAACCGCGACTAACGAGAACATGCCAGAGTACAACACGATATTCCACGCAAACACCGAAGTGATGTTGAAATTCGTCGCGGCAACGATAATGCGATCAGGTCTACCCAAGTCCAACATCAACACCGTCAAGCCGCCTGCCAACATCGCGATAGACAATAAACTGGCTAAGGGCGCGCGCGCTTTGTAGATGGTTTTACCGAATACCGAACCGATAGAGGCGACATTCAACACGCCTGATGCCGCTACAATCAAGAAAATCGCAAAGACATGCGGCAACCCCCACACAATCTGGTTGTTCATCCCGCTGATGATATGACCATGTTCTTCCATCATATGGACGGCGTACAACCCCGCCAACACCACCAGCCCACCCAAGGCGAGCAGCAGGTAATAAAGTTTGTTTTTGGTGTGTAAAGCTGAGAGTGTCGCCATGATTACAGTCCTTGGTAGCGTATGCCAGTATTAAGCTTCAAATCCGCACGCACTTGTGTCGAGGCAACAGTACGCAGTTTTTGCGCAATGGGGCTGGAGGGATCATTTAAGTCACCAAACAAAATCGCCTTGTTGGGGCATGACGTTGCACAAGCAGGTTGCAAACCCTCGTCTATGCGATGCACGCACAAAGTACAGCTCTCGACCGTGCCTCTGCCACGTGGCACATCGGGGTTTTGGTTGTGCAAAGGTTCATGCACAAAAGAGCGCGCTTTGTACGGACACGCCATCATGCAGTAACGACAACCGATACAGCGATGTTTATCGACTAACACGATGCCGTCCGCGCGCTTGAAAGAAGCCGCCGTGGGGCAAACATCCACACAAGGCGGATGTTCACAGTGTTGACACATCATCGGCAACGAGGTTTGACGACCTGTGCTGAGGTCTTTGATTTCGATCTTGCGTATCCATTGCGAGTCAGTTGGCAACTTGCCACCTGACAAACCATTTTCGGTATGACACGCCGTCACACATTCATCACAACCTGGTTTGCATTGATTCGTGTCAATCAACATGCCCCAACGCACTTTGCCACTGACGGGTTCCGTGCTGCCATGCGCCATATCAAACAACAACATGCCAGGGGCAATCGCAACAGCCGCCGCCCCCAAGGAAGTCTTTAGAAACGCACGACGCTGATTATTGACTTCACTCATTTCGCATTCCTCTTCAGCCAAAAACTTTTGCGCTCACCTGAATGACACTCAAAACAATCCAACTTGACCGCTTCATAGCGATGACATGCCACACAAAAACTGTCATCACGGGCAATCACACTGTTGTCTTTGGTGCTGGCATGGCACTCAATGCAGGCTTTGAGGCTGGTTTTCTCATCACGCGCCCCTTTGCGCACCGCCTCGTCACGCTGATGCTTGAGCAAGTGCATGTGATTTTCGCGCATCCACTGCGGGTCTTTGACGCACTGACCACCGCGACCAATGTCCAATTTGTAGGGCGTAGATTGAGCCGCCCACACCGAGGGGACGCACCAGAACAGCAGTAAAAGTGCGATCAGCCTCATTACTCGCCCAGCCCCATTTGAATGTAGCCTGTTGGACACACATCCGCGCAAATGTGACAGCCGATGCACTTGTTGTAATCCGTGGTCACATAACGACCCAAGGTCGCCTCGCTCTTCTTGACACGAGACACCGCCGTTTGCGGGCAGTACACCACGCAGTTATCACACTCAAAACACATGCCGCAGCTCATGCAACGCTTGGCTTCCGCAACGGCTTTTTCCTGCACCAACGCCACCAGACGCTCATCAAAATTGCCCAGCGCAGTTTCTTTATCTAAGGTCACGATGTCGCGGTGATTACGCGGCACGTAGGAGAAATGCCCCAAGAACAGCTTGTCGTGCGGAATCACATAACGGTCTGAACGATTGTCAAAGTTATGAATCGCCACATTGGAGCTATTTGTCCCGCGCAAGGGTTCGTGTATAGGCTTGATCTCAATGCCTTTTTCGACCAATTTACGCATTAAATCAAACTGGTGTGCGTCAATTTTAGGACGTTTATCCAGCTCCAAGCCCAACATAAAGTTATGGATGCCATCCGCTGCAATCGAGCCATGCCCAATCGCGGTGGTCAGCAGATGTGGACGTATCACGTCGCCGCCTGCAAACACCCCCGTTTGACCTTTGACCACATAATTGCGATCAGTGGTCACCGCACCTTTACCATTATTGAATTCTTCCAAGCCTGTGAAATCCACGGCTTGACCAATCGCCGAAACAATCAAGTCCGCTTCGATGTCGTGTTCGCTGCCTTCGATTTGCTTGATGTCCAGCTTGCCGCCCGCCAATTTGGCTTCGCAACGCGCCACACGCAAGGCGGTAGCACGACCATCTGCCCCGCGCACAATGCCAATCGGCACCAAGCTACCCAAAATATGAATGCCTTCCGCCAAAGCTTGTTCGATTTCGTGCTGATTCGCCTGCATTTTGTCGATATTGAAAATAGAGGTCAGCGTCACTTCCGCACCTTGCTTAGCAGAAATATCTGCCACGTCATGTGCCATGCGCCCCGCAATCGCCGATTCCGCATCGGTCGGTTTAGCATGTTCAATATGACCCAAACGGCGCGCCACGGTCGCCACGTCAATAGACGTATCGCCACCGCCAACCACCACCACACGTTTGCCCACATGTTGCAAACGACCGTCGTTAAAGGCTTTCAAGAATGCAGTTGCGGTGACGACATTGGGGGCTTCCGAATCAGGTGTGGGCAAGGCACGGCCTGCTTGCGCGCCCATCCCCAAAAATACCGCATCAAATTCTTGGCGGATTTGTTCTAGGGTAATGTCTTTACCGACATGGCAATTCAAACGGGTTTTAACCCCTAAATCCAAAATGCGTTGAATTTCAGCATCCAATACATCACGCGGGGTACGGAAGCCTGGGATACCGTAGCGCATCATGCCGCCCAGATAAGCGTGGTCATCAAAAATGGTGACTTCATGCCCTTTCAAGGTGAGCTGATAGGCGCAAGACAAACCCGCTGGTCCGCCGCCCAAAATCGCGACTTTTTTACCTGATGCTTCAACAGTCGGTTTATGAAAGGCAAGTTTATTGGCAATCGCATATTCGCCGAGGAAATGCTCGACGGAATTGATGCCGACATGATCTTCGACTTCGTTGCGATTACAACCCGATTCACAAGGAGCAGGACAAACACGTCCCATCACCGAAGGGAAGGGATTGGCTTCGGTCAGCCGTCGCCAAGCGTATTCTTGCCATGCCATGGTGGGTTTGCCATCTTTCCCAACAGGGGGCTTTTCAGTGCCGCGAACAATCGCCAGATAGCCGCGAATGTCTTCACCCGCAGGACAGCTCCCTTGGCAAGGTGGCGTGGACTGAATATAGGTCGGACACTTGTGGGTGTGACTGGCCTGAATAATGACATCACTCAAACGCTGGGGCTTGTTATCGCCGTCTTTATAGCGGCGGAAAGTAATCTTTTGGGTTGTTTCGCTCACTGCTGACATTTGCCTGTCTCCTATTTATTTTTGCCCAACACAATCGCATTGCTGACTAATTGATGTACCCCACCGACCATTTTTCGATCAAACCCGTAGATGGGCATCACCTTGGTAAATTGCGCTTTGCAAATGGCGCAGATGGTCGCCATAAAATTCACCCCATGCTCATCTACCACCTGTTGCAACACTTCCATACGCGGCAACGCTCCCTTGACGCGTAACTCCATCAAATCGTCGGTCAACAACCCGCCCCCACCACCGCAACAGAAAGTCTGTTCGCGGGTCGTGCGCGGATCCATCTCGACAAAATTATTAGCAACGGCTTTGATGATATTGCGCGGAATCTCGAACTGCCCCCCCGCAAAATCCCCCATGCGCGAACCCCGTGCCACATTGCAAGAATCATGAAAAGTAATAATATGTTTGTCGTTCAATGATTTATCAAACGTCAGGCGTTCGTCTTCGATCATATCCCACGTAAACTCGCAAATATGCGTCGGTTGTTTGTAGCGATGATCCAATTGTTTTTGCAACATTTGGGCAAAGCGATCCGTCGGATCTGAACCATCCCCTACCCCACTGAGCGTATTCCAGAAGCTATATGCCACGCGCCAAGCATGACCACATTCGCCCACCACAATACGCTTGACCCCCAGTTCCAGCGCGGCTTCGCGTATCCGCAAGGCAATTTTGCGCAACTGGTCATAGTTGCCGATAAACATACCGAAATTACCTGCTTCGGACGACATGGACGACAGCGTCCAGCTGGTACCCGTGGCGTGAAAAACCTTGGCATAACCTATCAAGCTGTCGATATGCGGTTCAGCAAAGAAGTCTGCCGAAGGCGTAATCAGCAACACCTCCGCACCTTTGACATCAATCGGGAAACGCACATCAATGCCCGTCGCCTCTTTGACATCCTCTTCCAAGCCTTCCAAAGTATCTAGCAATGCGGGCCCTGGTAGTCCCAAATTATTCCCAATACGATGGACTTTACCGATGATTTCGTTGGAATACTTTTGACCGTAGCCCACGGAATCCAGTATTTCACGCGCCGCCATGGTAATTTCTGCGGTATCAATCCCGTAAGGGCAGAACACCGAACAACGCCGACATTCGGAACATTGGTGAAAATAGTTATGCCATTCGTCTAGCACTTCACGCGTCAAATCGCGTGCGCCGACCAATTTAGGAAACAACTTTCCTGGCAAGGTAAAGTAGCGGCGATACACGCTGCGCAACAAATCTTGACGTGCCACGGGCATGTTTTTCGGGTCTTGCGTGCCGATAAAATAGTGACACTTATCGGAACACGCCCCGCAATGCACACAGGCATCTAAAAACACGCGCAGTGAACGATATTTGCCCAGCAGCTCGCCCATTTTGGCAATGGCTTTATCATGCCAGTCATCGACCAAATGCCCAGGAAAACCGATGGCTTCATTGATTTTATCGCCAGCAACGAAAGGTCCTTTGCCTGCCATCGCACCAGGAATTAACGCTGGAATGATGGGGATAATGCGGTAAGCGGGTGCAACAACGTCTGCCATGCTAGTTCTCCGATTCCATTTTGGCTGCCCATGCAGACAGGTGGCGTTTTTCTCTGGGATTGTCAGTTTGATTGCGGGTGGGTGAGAAGAATACCCCAGGCGCATGTAATAGCTTACTAAAGGGGAAAATCACCAACAGCACGGCTACTGACAACAAATGCAGCACGAGTATCATGTCTGCGGGCAAAGGTTGAATACTGAAGTACATCAACCCTTGAAAAAATCCTTTCACGGCGACCACATCGGTGTGCGCCACGAATTGCATCAACAGCCCAGAAGCGGCGATGACGATGAGCAGTAATAACATCAGATGATCGGAGGGGGTAGAGATGTAGCGGATACGTTCGACCAGCAAACGGCGCGCCCACAAACCACACAAACCCAACAACATCGTGATGCCTGCATACAAACCAAACGGTTGAATAAAGGCAACCCAAGCCCAGACAGGCTCGGTGAAATAGCGCAGGTGGCGCAACAGCACCAGTGCTAAGCTGGCATGAAACAGCCAGCCCAGTCCCCAAGTCCACAAATTCGCCTTAAACAAGCTCTCGAAGAACACCACCTCGCGGGTCATGCGAAACACCACACCCGCTGGTGTGGTGGGGGCTGGCGTGGTGGGGATCTTCAGCGGAGCGGGTGTGACAGCGTACGTGCGAATGCGATGAGCCAAACCGACAACGAACAGTAAGGTCGCAAGATAAAAGAGTATTGCAAGCAGTGCGTTCATCGTCTCGTCTAGCCCTTTTGTGAATTAAACGCAGCCCGTTGGCTTAGGCAAACCTGCAATTTTGCACGCTTGTTTACCAGGACCGTAAGGGAACAAACCATACAGGTATTCGCTATTGCCTTTGTCTGCACCCAACTTTTTGCCGATGGATTTGGTCAACACGCGTACCGCAGGGGCAATTTGATATTCTTCAAAATACTCACGCAGGAAATTGACCACCTCCCAATGCTGCTCGGTCATTTCGATGCTTTCGGTTTTAGCGATGTAATCTGCCACGTCTTTATTCCACTCAGACAAATCAAGCAAATAACCTTCTTCGTCTGTTTCATAGCTTTTACCGCCGACTTCGATGCTGGACATAATGAGACTCCTTTGTTTTAGTGATTAAAGCCAAGATTGGCAAGATTTGTTGCTGGCAGCCAGATCCACGAAACCTGCATAATCGACGGGGATCACGCCTGCACTCATATTATTACCCAAACCACGCGCTTCAAGGTCAGGCATGAGTACATGTACCTTAAACTTTCCCATTGCTGTTTTTAGTTTTGCTTCTGCGGCATTGCCACAAGTAGCAGCGTAAACCGCATCCTCAATCAGCAAAATATCCCCGCCGATTGCGGTGTTCAAACAACTGTCCAATGTGGTGCTGGTCAGTGGTGATTTATTGACGATGTGTAACATAGCAACCCCTTAAAAGCTCAAAACCACGTCTTGTTCATCCATCAGCGCACCCATTGCAGCGCGACTGAGTACCGTGACACTCACCAATAAATCCGCTTCGGTAAGTCCCCGTGCTGCCATGGATTCTTCATCGACATATAACTTTTCGATGTCGTAATCTTCCAGTGCGCGATAGGCAGGTGAAAAGTTTTTGGTCTCAATCCCTTTGGTTTGCTGACCTTTTTTCAACTGATACACGCCGTCATCCATAAACACCAGCGAAACATCCTGATCGAAAGCAGCGGTAATCAACACCACTTCCAAGGATTCCAATGCGTAGATCGTGCCGTAAGGTGCCTTGCGGTTAACGAACATGAATTTCTTAATAGCACTCATCTCGTCTCTCCTTAATCGCCGAACGTCAGCAAACGGTCACACTGCGTACCCGCTTCAACCAATTGACCCAAGCCCGAAATACGAAAGCCCGCAGCCAAATTTTCTTCTTGAATACCACGGCGCAACGCAGCCGCAACACAGACCACTAAATCCACCTTGTGCTCTTCTGCCAATTTCGTCCAACGGTTCACGATATGACGGTCATCTTGTGGTGGCTCAGTCAATTTAGACGCATTGTTTACGCCGTCGTGGTAGAAAAACACGCGCCAAACTTCGTGTCCTTTGGCAATGGCGGCTTTGGCAAACAGATAAGCCGAGTCACTGGCTTGATGCTGATAAGGCCCTTCGTTCACTACAATTCCAAACTTCATATTTCCCTCTGATTGAAATAAGTACTTCGCTTACTGACGAAATGTTGCGTGGCATTCCACACAATATCCCATGGTTTTAGACAGTGCGCCGAGCGACTCGGCAACGTTTTTCTTCAACAGCACATCGCCTAACGCATCACCACTTTGATGGAAGGCGAGTCCTAACTCGTTGAATTTTGGGTTCCCGAACATCGTACACATTTTCCGCATCTCTTCGGTCAGACCGAGCTTGCTGTGCGCGATTTCCGATGCCTTTTCAAAATCACTCGTCCCGATCAACGCAACAATCGAACGAACCGCCTCTACGTGTGACCGCATATTGGACAGCTGGTGCTGTTTCATTTCAGGGGTAAGCGCGAGGGAAATCCTGCTATCCCCCATCGCCCCACCACCATGATGATGTGTCTCGTCAGCAAAACACGACCCGACAGCAAAAAACACCAGCAGTGCAACCGCCACATTTTTCATGTTCAAAGCACTTTTGATTAGAAACGGATATGGGTCGATGCGTTCAGGTTGGCACGTGAACCGCGCCAATCGTCAATCAAATACTTGGTAAACGGCAAGCCTGTTTTCTCGAAGAAACGTGGCCAGCCAATACGGTCGATCCAATCTGCCATACGTTCCCAAGGACGGGCATCTTCCTTGTAAACGCTGATAATGTTTTTCACAGCATCCGCCACCTCAGGCCAACGCGGTGCATTATTGGGCAAGCCAGATGCGACCATTTTCATAAAGGTGGGTTTGCCGCGTGCATTGGAGTTCTTACCGCCTACCCAAATCGCCAACTTGGAATACTCAGGATCATTGATCTGCATCGGTGGGCAGGGGGGATAACACGCCCCGCAGCACATACATTTAGATTCATCAATTTCCAACGAAGGCTTACCGTTGACCATGGCAGGACGAATCGCTGCTACTGGGCAACGCGCCACCACGGTTGGACGTTCACACACGTTTGCAACCAAGTCGTGATTGATGACGGGAGGTTTAGTGTGTTGCACGATGATCGCGATGTCTGCTTGGCCACCGCAGTTAATTTCGCAGCAGGAAGTGGACAAATGCACACGATTCGGCATTTCTTCACGACGGAATTCATCGTACAGCTCATCCATCAAGGCTTTGACCACACCTGACGCATCCGTACCTGGAATGTCGCAATGCAACCAACCTTGGGTATGCGCAATCATGGTCACCGAATTACCTGTACCGCCGACGGGGAAACCATTGGATTCCAGTTCTGCGATCAAGGGGGCGACTTTGCTTTCGTCCGAGACGATAAATTCAATGTTGGAACGAATCGTAAAGCGCACACGGCTTTCCGCAAAAGTATCGGCAATGTCACACAACTTACGAATAGTGTAGATGTCCATCTGACGTTGCGTTCCTGCACGTACCGACCACACTTCGTCGCCTGTATGGGACACGTGATGCAACACGCCTGGACGGGGGCGATCATGGTATTTCCAGTTACCGTAATTCTTTTCGAGTGACGGATGTAGGAACTTTTTATTGTCTGGTACACCCGTTTCTTTGGGCTTGCGCTTAGCAGCAGGTGCTGCGGCTTGAACGGCTTGGTTCATAATTTATCTCCAGAGTGAGAAAGCTCGCGTAGCAATTCGTTTGCCTCCCCTCCCGCTTGCGGGGGAGGATTGAGGAGGGGGAAACGAGCATTAACGAGATTCACTGTTTTCATAATTGTTAATGCTCGTTAGGCAGCTTGTTTCTTAGCATTGATTTTGGCAACTTCGTCGTCCCAACCATCGGTACGCACGTAAGGATTCATACGGGGTGAATTCACCATCGCAGGATCCACATCCAGTTCCATCGCATCTAGGAAGTTAGCCAAACCAATTCGCTCGATCATTTCACCCGTGCGCTCATGTTCCAAGGCATTTTCGGCGAAGAAGTCGATGGTGCGTTGGGCAAAATCCACCAGCTTTTCAAGATTTTCGTCAGTATCCAGCTTGATAAATGGGATCACCACCGTGCCCATCAAGCCGCCGATTTTCAGATGACTCTTACCGCCGACCAAAATAGTCGCACCTTTGTCTTGACCTGGAGCCAACGCACCCGTCATGACATTGATACAGTGCATACAACGCACGCAATCTTGGTTATTGATTTCGATGCCATGCGTATCGCTCACCGCAACGGTAGAAATATGCTCGCCCGTTTTGATTTTTTGCAATTCTTTCACTTGGAAAGTCTTGGTAGGGCAACGCGCCACGATGTCATTGACCAATTCGTCCATGCCGTGCTTTGCGAACCACTTCTTCGCCAAGGCTTCATCGGTACGGATGTTGTCACGCCACGTGCCAATCACCGCCATATCCGCACGTTGCACGGAGTTCATGCAGTCATTCGGGCAACCAGAGAATTTGAATTTGAATTTGTAAGGCAAGGATGGACGATGAATATCATCCAAGAAAGTATTGATGACCGCACGATGGGTCTTCGCTTCATCGTAGCAAGACTGTTCGCAACGCGCCGCCCCCACACAAGACATCGAAGTCCGTACCGCAGGACCTGCACCACCCAAATCGAAACCCATTTCATTGAATTCGTCGAAGGCTTTTTGTACGTTTTCGGTGGTCGCACCTTGGAACATAATGTCGCCAGATTGACCGTGAAACGCAATCAGACCAGAACCATGCTTATCCCAAATATCGCAGAATTGACGCAGCGTCGCGGTGTCATAGTGCATCCCAGCGGGTGGCATAATGCGCAGGGTATGGAACTCGGCAGCGTCTTTAAACTTAGGCGTGCCATCTTCATTTTTCAGCTCGGTAAAGCGTGGGATCACCCCGCCGCCATAGCCAAACACGCCGACGGTACCGCCCTTCCAGTAGCCTTTGCGGGTCTTATAAGACTCTTCTAGCTGACCTAACAGATCAACCACGTAATCTTTATCCTTCGCCAACTCTTTTAGCCCCGTCACAAAACTAGGCCAAGGACCATCCTCAAGCTGATCTAGGTTGGGGGTATCATGCATCTGCTTCGCCATTATTCTTCCTTTCAGTCGCGTCAGACTTCGGTATCTATGCCCTGCAAGGGCGGTGATTTATCGGATATGTCCAAGTTCATTTTTGAATGACTCGGCTTCTTGATGGGTTCGCATATTACGGGGCATCCCATTCGCAAACCATCACCATAGCGGGTATTTTTTATAACCCCAATGGGTAGGCTCTCCTCTCCCCCAGTAGTATTTCAAAATAGTATGATTTAACGCTACACTACAGGCATTGAAAAATGGCTTATTTTAAGCACCTACCCCTAGATTTTCATGTATTTTAAGTCGCTAGTCGTTAGTTTTTAGTCGTTAGTTAATGCAGGGAAGTTGCTCGTTACTATATTTTTTACAATACATTCAAGTAGATGAGAAAACTATTTCACTCCAGCAACTAACGACTAACGACTAGCGACTAACAACTAAATTTGTACGCAACCACTACAACCATTAAGGATACTCATGGCGCAGATCAGCAGTTTAGCGAAGCTCAAGGTTCCATTGGGTGCACAAGAAATTGAGCTACAACAAATCGACCATGCCGAAGGTGGCATGAGCTTGATGCGTATCCGCATCCGTGAAGGCAAACGCTTCACCATCTTTGATATCGACCCGAATACCGCACGAGAATGGGCGGTCGTCATGCAAAATTGGGCAGACCAACAAGAGGCTCACCTTCGTGCTTGATACCCCAATCAAAATGATTGATGCAGTATTCGAGGTCAGTGGCGACACCCTGCCTGCGTCCTACCCGTTTGCGCTATGGGCAGCGTTACGCGACCATTTACCCCTACTCGAAACAGACCACGCCGTGGGGGTGGTTCCACTGCGCACCACCCACAGTGAGGCGGGCATGTTGCTGCCTAAGCGCGCTAAACTCATATTGCGCTTGCCCCTGGAAATGTCCGAACACGCCGCAGAATTGGCGATGTTGCCACTCGATCTAGCAGGCACCACTTTGCAACTTGGCAAGTTGAAGCTCCGCCCCTTACAGCCCTACCCCACCTTGCACGCGCATTTGGTGAATTCCACCGAAGATGAAGTGCAATTTATCGCCAACGTCAACGCGCAACTGACGGCATTAGGCATCGTGGCAAAGCTGATTTGCGGGATGCGCAATCGCTTGGAAAATGCGGAGCTAGCCATACAAGGATACAGTCTGGTGATACACGATCTTAAGCCAGACGCGTCATTACGCTTGCAATACACAGGATTAGGTGCCGACCGTCGTTATGGTTGTGGCATTTTTGTTCCCTACAAAGCCATCACCGATTTGGATTGATGGCGGCGTAGGATTTTTCATTAAACGGAGGAAATATGGCTTACTTAGTAGCAGGAAACGAAGTTGAAACAGATGCAGACGGTTATGTATTGGAAGCAGATTACAGCGAAGAAGTGGTCAATGTCATCGCCGCCGCTGAAGGCATAGAGCTGACCCCGAAACATTGGGAAATCGTCAACTTTATGCGTGAACAATATCGCGAACACGGTCATACGCCGAACTTTCGCAATATGTTAAAAGCGGTCAATGAATTTTGGCCAGAAGCGGATAGCAAAGCCCTGTATGACTTATTCCCCATCGGGCCTGCCAAACAAGGTGCGAAAGTCGCGGGCTTACCGCAACCGCTCGGCAAGGGCGGATACTAAGCAATGCGCATCAAAAGCAAATGGTTTTTGGCGGGACGTGAACACACGCCCGAAGAATTGGCGGGCGCAGTTGCCTTTAATGTGTCCCGCATCGCCGAAAATGCACTGAAAAACACCCGCAAGGCGAAATTTGAGGTCGCGATTGGTCCGCAATACTTCGCCTTTTTGGGCGAATTTTTGGTGTTTCTGATTCAGGTCGCAGACAGGCTGGCATATCGCCAATTCACCGCAGAAAACCGCATTACTTTTACCAGTCGTCTTGCCAACCATGTCGCCGCCACCTATGCGGAGAATCACAGCCGCTTGATGAACGGCGAATTGAGCGTCAGCAAGCAACAGTTTATCGACTTGCTGAACCAACGAGCGGGCGAATATGCCGAGTTTGGCTATAGCGAAACAGGGCCTGATTTCGCCTTCACCCGTTATCTGGCTTTCTGTATGGGGCAGATTATGGATGAGGGAGATCGCGACTGGATTATCGACCAAATCATGAGTATCGAATCCCCCGAAGCCATCGACATGCTAGAGAAAAACTTCCGCGACTTACTGGATACTAAACCCCGCCCCGCGCGCCCCCCACGTCGTCGCCTCACCCCTGTCAAAGCTCGCTAACATGGCGAACCCTTTCGACCTTAGCAACACCGCCGCTTATTTGGATTGGCGTGCGCACAAATTAGCCCACGCCATCACCGACACGAATAAGCTAATCGTCGAGATTCAAGACCCCAACACCCTCACCACCGCCGAACGTAATGCCTTGCTGTCGCGCTGCCAGCGCAGCAATATGGTGATTTATGCCTCGACCACGCCCCTAAATGAGCGCGGCGTGCAACGTTTAGGCGTACAACTGGGACTGCAACGATTAGATGCCAACTGGCTGGCTGGCGAACAAGGGATCACCCGCATTACCGTGTGTCGCGATGAACACACGCGCCAGACCTACATTCCCTATACCGATCGCGCCATCAAATGGCATACCGACGGCTATTACAATCCGCCTGAACGTCAAATACGCGCCATGGTATTGCATTGTGCGCAAGAGGCAGGAGCGGGCGGTGAAAATCGCATCATGGATCACGAAATCGCCTATTTGATGCTGCGCGATGCCAATCCTGATTTTATCCGCGCCCTTTCCGCGCCCGATGTGATGACCATTCCTGAACGGGTAGATGAAACCGATGGCATCCGCCCCGCCCAAACAGGACCTGTGTTTTCAGTCGATGCAACAGGTCTATTACACATGCGCTACACCGCTCGCACCCGCAGCATCGTGTGGCAGCAAGACGACACCACCCTCGCGGCGGTCAAGTTTTTGGAACAATTGCTGGCGACCCCCTCGCCCCATATCCATCAGCTCAAGCTCCAAGCGAACATGGGCTTGCTGTGCAACAACGTCCTACATGACCGCACCGCCTTCACCGACGACCCCACCCATCCCCGCCTACTCTACCGTGCCCGCTATCTGGATAGACTTACCGAGTTACCGTAAGCCATTCACTGTTTAGCCCCTCTATCAACAGTAAGTCGTCAACCCTAAGTTTTCGTGTATTTTTAACCGTAGCGTCAGCAGCTATAAAAATAGGCGCATTTCGACGTAGCCCGTATGCAATACGGGAATGTAGGTGCGCCCCCGTATTCTGCTACGCTACATACGGGCTACGGTTATGTCTATCTTGCCCAGCCAACTTCATCTGCTCCGCACTCGGTTCACCTTGTTTAATTGAAATCTATCGCCATAATTACCCCCTCATTCACACACAAAGGAACCGCGATGACACACCCCATCATTCAAGATTTGCAATGGCGCTACACCACCAAGAAATACGACCAGACCAGAAAAGTGCCGCAAGCGGACCTCGATGTGCTGTTCGAGGCGATGCGCCTCTCGCCATCTTCGATCAATTCGCAGCCTTGGCGATTTGTCGTCCTTGAATCGGACGAGGCAAAGGCGCGCATGAACCGCACTTTTGCCAACAAGTTCCAGTTCAACCAGCCGCATGTTTTCGATAGTTCGCACATCATTCTGTTTGCGCACAACCCGCATTACACGCGGGCGAACTACGGCGAAGTGATCGACTGCGCCATTGCAGATGGACGCACCCAACCCGAAGCGCGGGATAGTGCATTTGGTGCGTTCATTTTTGCCGAACTCAATACGGACAAAACGGGGGACACCAGCATTTGGACCAAAGCGCAAACCTATTTAGCACTCGGCAACACCCTGCATGTGCTGGCGCGACTCAAGATTGATTCCACAACACTGGAAGGGATTGATGCCGAACTCGTAAACAAAGAGTTTGAGCAAGAGCTGGACGGTTATCAGTGCCAGGTCGCGCTGGCAATTGGCTATCATCAGCCGCAGGAAGATCACAATGCCAAGTTGCCCAAGTCACGGCGCAAGCTGGAGAGCATTGTGGTGCAAATTTAAAAGCTAAGATAAGTAGGTGGATGCGTGCAACGCCCCTACACCGTAGGTCGGGATAAAACCCGACTTACGGATGATTTTTAAAGGGTCAGCATATTCGACAGATGGCTAGCAGATCAAGAGCTTAATCCCAATAATAATCAATACTATACCGCCGAACAACTCCGCTTTGCTTTCCAGCCAAGTGCCACTGCGCTTGCCAATGAACACGCCCAGTACGCTAAAGGCAAAGGTGACCACGCCGATGATCAAACAGGCAAGATAGGGGTTCACTGGCAACAGCGTCAGGCTAAATCCCGCCGCCATGGCATCTATGCTGGTGGCAATCGCCAGCATCAACATCAGCTTGTTAGTGATCCCCGCAATGTCTTCTTCTATGCCCTCTTGCAGGGCTTCGTAAATCATTTTCGCCCCGATCAAGGTCAACAATCCAAAGGCGATGAGGTGCGAATACGCGTCTATCCAAGATAACACGCCCTTGCCGCCCAAATAGCCGATAAACGGCATCAAGGCTTGAAACACCCCAAAGAACAGCCCCGCTCTAAGAGCCAAATGCGGCGCGTTTTTCTTCGCCCCTAGACCAATAGAAACCGCGAATGCGTCCATGCTAAGGGCGATGGCAAAGATAATGACTTCGAGCATATTGTGTGGTGATGTAGGTACAAGGCGTAGGTCTGCGGGTGAATGCTACCAGAATAAGCACCCGCGCCTAAATTTTCGGATATTTTAAGCTGTTAGTTGTTAGTCACTAGATAATACTGGGAAGCTGCCCGATACTGTATTTTTTACAAAATATTCAAGTAGATGAGAGAATTTTCCATCCCACCAACTAAAAACTAACGACTAACGACTAGCGACCAACAACTCAACACCCAATTACTTGTACACAATACCTTATCAGCTTGACGGCAGGTTAGGTGCGTTACTATTCCCGCTATGGATATTGTTCTGGCCTATCCCCAGTCTCAAGAATTAACCTTGGGTACTTGACATGTGGTTCTGGCATTTGTGGATTGTTTCTGGTTTTTGTGATTTTGAAAAGCCAGCTGTCACCGTAATCAAACAAATAATACAAATGCCGCGCGTCTGGAAGCGGGAACAGACTGCCTATAGTCGTATTGTAGAGTTCTCCATTTTCATCATCAAAGCTAACCCGTTCACGGCTTCGCTCGTTTCTTGCGATGAAAAATTCATATAAATGATCATTATCAAAGCTCAATGCTTGCTGAATTGCAAGATGAAAATCTTCAAGTGTTGACGAAGATTGAATCTCAATCACGCCCGCCCATTTGCTATTGGCACCCATGCCGCTAGATAATTTAACTTTTAGTACTATGATCATCGCGTGACTCATCATAAAAATATAACGTAAAAATAAGGGGCTGCGCGTTCTTGCGCAGTCCCGCTTGACTACCGAGTTGAACAAAGCCGCTATCGCGCAGCAATTCTCATTTTGACCGTAGATACGAATTCATTCGTACGGTTTTTCGTGAATAAGGCTGGTTTGTCGCGTTTTTCGCCCTTTCAGGCGATGCACGAATTTTTCGCACCCACAAAAACCTGCTGTTTAGCCAAAATGAGCATTGCTGTACTTTATCACGAGGATGAAGCAGGTGATGGCACAAATTTCAGCCGCAATTCCAGCGTATTTCGAGCAAAACGATCAGCAATGGTTATATTACCTGAAACTCGGCGGCATCAGTCCACCTCGCGTCAAATCACCCTCGCCCGCTCAGTGGCGTGGCATTCCTGCGTCTGATTTTGCAACACATTCTGCCCAAAGGATACCGCCGCGCCCGCAACTTTGGCTTTTTGCATCCCAATAGCCAGCTGATTGCGCTGGTGCAACGGCTTAAACGTGTTCTACTCTCGCCGCCGATGCCATGTCCACCGATACGCTGCAAATGTTGTGGCGGAGCCATGAAAATCATCCGTACCCGCATTAAGTCAGCCTTTGCTCGGATGCAAACGCACGTGTCGGCGAGGGAGACTGCCATGTGACGCAACCCGCCCCGCCAACCTGCCTTACTCGGCAGGTGCGGGCGCACTCGCCCTGCAAAAGGGTAAAATCAGATAAAATTGATTAAAAACAGTAGGTCAAGCGAAACAGGTTGCTGCAATGGCAACGTTAAGGAGTGAAATTGGCGGCATGGTGGGGAACGTGTCCTGAGGGAAGCACTACGGTCAGAGAAATATTTCCATAACAAGGGTCACAAGACTTACCAGGCTTGTCCAACAAACGGTTCAGATTGTGGCTCGCTCCGCGATCACAATCCAACCTTGCTTGTTTAATTTTTTATCATATAATCAAGATATTGAAAAATTAGTGGCCAACCCTTATTGATAGTCGTGCAGGAAAATGTAAAGCAGTTTAACATAAAATGATGGAATGTTAGAACTGACCCCGCAACTGCGCGGCGCACTCGCCCCAACATGGGAAGTCCAAACCGCCGAAATCCAATTCAGGGCAGCAAATGATGCAGTATTTGAGGGAAGGAGGGCTGCGTGATGAGTGCGACGAATTTATGGAGTCGTGTTGTTTTACTGGCAACGGGATTGCTACTTTTAACCAGTGCTTCGGCAGAAATGCCTAGAACGATTACAGCCAATGAAATTGCAGCATCAACACCTGTATTTGAAATTATCCCCGAAGACCCGTTGACGGCAAAAATAACTTTTTCGGATAAAGAAATTCATTATGAAAAGCACTATTACCTACGAGATGTGCTTTTTGTTGGTTTTGAATATTGGATTGATGAAAATCGATATGTGATTGAAAAACGTGAACGCTATGGTTCTAACGGAGAAAAAGGCGAAATACTGCCCCAAATTGTCGTCGTTGATGTGCGCAACGGGAAAATAGAAGACACAGGTCTTGAAGGCAAGATACTTTGTTTTGCGGAAGGTAGAATTGCGACGAACAACACCCGCCTGCTTAGGCAAGAAGATGGAAAGGTTGTCCGTGATGAAGTGAGCTACCTTGGTGAATTGGGTAAACCACTACAGGAATTCAGACCTGGGTTTCCTTACGAGATGGAGCTGAACAAGGATTCCTGCCAACTGGTGCCGCGCTGGAAATATCCAAAACCAAAGCAGGGCGAACCTCAATTCGTACAACGCTTCCCACTCAAGGTGGAACACGGTGCAATTTACTTGTGGAAACCCAAGGATTTTCCAGAGCTGCGTTTGGGGCGGGATGATTACAACCGATTCGCGTTTAATCGTGTTGGTTCGGCAACCGTGCCACCTTTGCAAGCGTATTGGGAATTGCCATCAGGTAAACGGGTAGATATTCCTTTGAATCCAGGGGAAAAGATATTTGCCGTTTCGTATCTACCATTCAAGAAAGCCTATTCTATCTCTCTTGATCTTACACATACTCAGCCAATAGAAACATGGGTGTATCCACGTTTTGCAAGGCTGCTCTATCTAGATGGCACAATAGAAAGGTTTTGTATGCCTAGGGTAGTCATGGATTTTATGCGGGCAAATAGAAATGCGAGCTTGGGGGAGGCTTTTTACAAGAAAGGAGTTACTTGGGGAATAGGGCTGAGTTCGTTTTCAACAGACCCACAAAAACGAGCGGGTGTTTACGAAGTTATTGGTGGAGAGCTTGTGAAACGCTCCTTAGGTGGTTTTCTTGCACCTGATGGTTGCAGAAGGTTTGGCTCGGAAAAAAGGTTTTTTTCTGAACGTCGGGATTATTACTACATAGACACTTGCAAAGGAGAATAAGAAATGGCTACTTTGAATTTAAATGCAGAACAACTGAAGAACAGCAACATTGGCATTGTGTTATCCAATATGGTTTACAACCTTAATAATGCGGTTGAAGCAGGTTTGCCGAGTTTAATCCAAGTAGGTTCAGCACTGCCGTCAGGGGTAACAGACTTAGCGGGTAGCCGTACAGGTTATAGCGCAATTCTGCCCAATGTCTCGGTGAGTAATTTTCAAACCACCAAAGTGCTGGGCGGAGCCAACAGCTTACCCTCTGGTTTAGATGCTTTTATTGCGACTGACGCGAGCAGTAACACGGCTGTGATTGCCCTCGCTGGATTAAATGGCGCATTGGGGCTAAATCCTAGGTCGGCAGCGGACACCACACAAGCGGCGCAACTTGAGTATGGTGCGATCAAAGATTTTGTGTTGAAAGGTGGACTAGTGTCGCGTCATGCGCGACTTGCCGCATAGATTAAGCTATACTTTTGTCCTCTTTTCAAGAAGGCGAAGGATACTCGGTGAAGCTATATAAAGTGACGTTGCTTGCGGCAGAGCGGGCAGAATTAAGGGCTATTACGCATAAAGGCTCGCACCAGTCCCTGAAGGTAATCAATGCGCTGATTTTGTTAAATTGCGACGAGGGGGCATTCAATAATCTCCATAGCCTGGGAGCAGATGTGGCGCATATCTTGCAGATCAGTATGCGCAAGATTGATCGGGTTAAGAAACGCTTTGTCGAAGAGGGATTAGAAGCTGCGTTAGGGAGGAAGCCCAGTCAGCACAGCTACGAGCGCGTAGCCGATGGCGAGGTCGAGGCGCATCTGATCGCCATGAGTTGTGGCGAGCCGCCCGCAGGATTCGCCCGCTGGTCGCTACGCTTGCTGGCGGATCGTGCGGTGGAACTGGGCTATGTTGATAGCATTTCCCACGAGACGGTGCGCCGCGTGCTAAAAAAAACGAAATAAAACCGTGGCGAAAGATAGGCTGGCTGATCCCGCCCGAAGCCAATGCGGAATTTGTTGCCGCGATGGAGCGAGTGCTTGATGTGTACCGCCGACCTCCCCGTCGTTTGCATGGACGAAACCCCGCGCCAACTCATTCGCGAGACGCGCACGCCGATTCCAGCCAGCCCAGGGCAGTTGGAGCGGCACGATTACGAATACGAGCGTTGCGGCGTTTGCAATGTGTTTATGGCGAGCGAACCGCTGGCGGGCACGCGGATGACCAAGGTGACGGAGCGCAAAACCAAAGTGGATTGGGCGCAGTTTCTCCACGATATTGCCGAACGCTACCCCGCCGCACAGAAAATCACGCTGGTGATGGACAATTTAAATACCCATAGCCCAGGTGCGCTATACGAAGCCTTTCCACCTGACCAAGCAAAGGCACTCTGGGATCGCTTTGAATTCGTCTATACCCCGAAGCACGGCAGTTGGCTCAACGTCGCCGAGATCGAACTCAATGTCATGATCAGCCAGTGCCTTGATCGGCGCATCGGCAGCATGGAGAAATTAAGCGCAGAAGTCGCCGCATGGCAAGCCCGCCGCGACCAGATTCACACCAAAGTAAACTGGCAATTTACAACCGAAAATGCTCGCGTTAAACTCAAACGTCTTTATCCGACATTTGATGCGTGACGCGACACTAGGTTTGTCGGCGTGCTATTTTTATTGCAGCGACGAGCGTTTGGCGGAGATTATTTTGAATTACTCGACGCTTTCGGATGTAGAGCGGGAAGTACATTACCCGATTCCAATGCGCTAGTTTTGTAGGATGGATAAATAGAGTGCATCCATAATTTTCTTTAAAATTCAGTAGTATGTACTCCATTTTTCCACCCAATCACTGTCTGGCGCGCCATTCAAAATATCGCCTTGTTCTATTCCCATGCCAAGCAAGGCTGGCGGTGGGGTGCGGCGGGTGCTGGGTTTAGCCGATTCCCACAACACAATGACGCGAGCGCGCACGCTGTGGGCGGGGAGTGCCATTTCTTGAATGACCAAACGATGATTGGCGATAGATGCCGTTGTTTCGAGAGCTAACATTATCAATTCTCCTTATGAAAAACGTGGGCAAGCATAGCATATTCGCGTTTACGCTCACCATGGTGCTTTGGGTCGGATGCCGTGCTTTCATTATCTTGCTCAATTTGCCACGCGATAACGCGTTTCATCGCCAATGCGTTGCATTCGTCCAAAATGACTTCTTCTGCCAAAAAGTCATCAAAATTACTGCCGATATTTTTTGCATCCATGACGCGCTCCTTATTACACTCTGTCGGTTCGTCATTGTAGGTGAGAATTTATTCTCACGCCTTTAACACCATGAAAAGCGTGCGAATCTGTCGCACCTACGCCTCTCACCGCCCCAACTGTGCACTCTGCTGCTGCGCCGTCCTTACCACCATCGGCATCAGCAACGCCAATTGCGGGGCAATGGTGGCGCGGGCTTCGCGTAGTTCGTATTCATCTTGCAAGCCCATCCAGAATTGCACCGAGGTGTCGAATACTTTGGCGAGTCGCAGGGCGGTGTCGGCGGTGATGCCGCGTTTGCCTAATACGATTTCGTTGATGCGGCGCGGGGGAACGCCGATGGTGTTGGCGAGTTTGTTTTGGCTAATGCCCAGTGGGCGTAAAAATTCTTCCAGCAAAATCTCGCCAGTGTGAGTATTTTGTAATTTTTCCATGCGGCTTTCCTTAGTGGTAAGTGGTAGCGTGCCAGTAATCGCGCATTTTAAATCTGACCGAATCAACCGTGGGTACGAATTCATTCGTACATCGCCCGAAAGGGCGAAAAACACGACTAAGGAGGCACAGATTTCATGAAATCATAGAATTAAATCCGCTCACCCTTCGACAGGCTCAGGGCGAACGGATTTAATCAGCGGCTCCCTAAATTTACCTTAATTCCTGCGTAATGGTACGAATGAATTCGTACCCACGGTCAAAATGAGAATTGCTGTTGGTAGCACAAGCGTACCGATACCAATCCCCGCATTCCGCTACGCTATATGCGGGCTACGGGCAATTCCTCCGCGTCTTGCTTCGCTGCTATGGCATAATCCCCCCATGAACTCTACTCTCCTAGCCAACCTCAATCCCCCTCAACTCCAAGCGGTTACGTTGCCGCACCAGTCCGCGCTGATTTTGGCGGGGGCGGGGAGTGGGAAGACGCGGGTGTTGACCACGCGCATTGCTTATTTGGTGAGCCATGATGGCGTGCCTGCGAATCGCATTTTGGCGGTTACCTTTACCAATAAGGCGGCGAAGGAGATGTTGACGCGTCTAGCGGCGATGTTGCCGATTCATCCGCAGGGTTTGTGGATAGGGACGTTTCACGGCTTGTGTAACCGCTTGTTGCGCACGCATTATTTTGAGGCGAATCTCCCCAAAACTTTTCAGATTTTGGATAGCAGCGATCAGTTGTCGGCGATTAAGCGTTTGATGAAGTTGATGAATGTGGATGATGAAAAATATCCGCCGCGTGATGTGGCGAATTTTATCAATCGACATAAGGAGCAAGGGCAGCGCGCGGCGGAGGCGGATACCTTTAGCGTGCATGACAAGCAAAAGGCGGCGATTTTTGCGGAATATGATTTGCAATGCCAGCGCGAAGGCGTGGTGGATTTTGCCGAGTTGATGTTGCGCTGTTATGAGTTGTTGTCGCGCAACGCCGAGCTGCGTGAGCATTATCAAGCACGCTTTCAGCATATTTTGGTGGATGAATTTCAAGATACCAATAAGCTGCAATATCAATGGCTGAAGTTGTTGGCAGGTACGAAAAATGCTTTGTTCGCCGTGGGCGATGATGACCAATCCATCTATGCGTTTCGCGGGGCGGATGTGGGGAATATGCGCGAATTGACCCGCGATTTTCACGTTGAAACGGTGATTAAGCTGGAGCAGAACTATCGTTCGCACGGCAATATTCTCGACGCGGCGAACGCGCTGATTCAAAACAACCGCAATCGCATGGGCAAAAATCTGTGGACGGCGGCGGATGGCGGCGAGCCGATTCGGGTGTTTGAAGCCCCGAACGACGTGGAAGAGGCGGCGTATATCGTCGGCGAAATTCAGCAGTTGCACCGCGAAGGTATGGATTTGAAAGACATCGCCTTGTTGTATCGCTCCAATGCGCAATCGCGGGTGCTGGAACACGCGCTGGTGTCGGCGGGCTTGGCGTATCGCGTGCATGGCGGGTTGCGCTTTTTTGATCGGCTGGAAATCAAACACGCGCTGGCGTATTTGCGCTTGATGGAAAATACCGATGACGATAACGCTTTGTTACGCATCATTAATTTTCCGACGCGTGGCATAGGCGCACGTAGCATTGAACAATTACAAGCCGTCGCCATACAGCAAGGAACGACTTTGTGGGATGCAGCGGCGCGGGCGGGCGGCAAAGTGACCGCGTTTGTAGCACTAATCGAATCCATGCGCAGTGCGGCACGCAGCTTGTCATTGCCCGAAACCATCAGCCACGTATTGCAACACAGCGGGTTGAAAGCTTCATACGAAAACGAAACGGGCGCGAAACGGGCGGAAGCGCAAGAACGCCTCGCCAACTTGGAAGAGTTGGTCAACGCCGCCGTGTTGTTTGTGCATGAAAACGAAGATGACAGTTTGACCTCGTTCTTGACCCACGCCTCGCTGGAAAGCGGCGAACACCAAGCAGGCGATCAAGACGACGCGCTACATTTGATGACCGTGCACGCGGCCAAAGGCTTGGAATTCCACGCGGTGTTTATCAGCGGATTAGAAGACGGCTTGTTCCCGCACCAAAACAGCCAGCGCGAAGCCAGTGGCGTGGATGAAGAACGCCGCTTAATGTACGTTGCCATCACCCGCGCCCGCCAGCGTTTGTACCTCAGCTTTGCGCAAAGCCGCATGTTGCATGGCAAGGTCAACTACGGCGTGGCTTCGTGCTTTTTGGAAGAATTACCCGAAGAATTATTGCATTGGATCACCCCCAAACGCACCGCCTTCGCGCCCACCTTTACCCCGCAAAACAACCCGTTTGCTACCTATGTTTCCCCCGTTTCACGCCCCGTGCCGACTCCTCCGCGCAATCAACGTGCGATGGCATCCAGTACCCAACGCACAGTCAGCGGCACCGAATGGCGCATTGGGCAAAGCGTGACCCACGCCAAATTTGGCGATGGCGTGATCGTCAACCTAGAAAGCAGCGGTGCCGATGCACGTGTCCAAGTCAAATTCCGCACCGCAGGGGTGAAGTGGTTGGCGTTGGAATATGCTAAGTTGACGGCGGTGTAAAGACGTACCGCCCTATAGACACAACATCTTTCGCCTATGCGCTGTCGTCATTTCTCGCGGGTTATGTCGTTAAATTTTGAGGAACTATGTATAGCATAAACATTTTTTACTTATTGCTGTTGGTGGCAGTGGGTTGGTATTGGTTGAACAGTATTCGCATCCTTGAATTGGCGCGTGAGGCGGGGCGTGCCGCGTGTGCCAAAGAGGGCGTGCAGTTTTTGGACGATACAGTGGCGAGTACAGAAGTTCGTATTGCCCGTAATGGCAATGGGCATCGGGTGCTGCGCCGTGTTTATCGTTTTGAATTCACGGAAACAGGCAATTCTCGGATTGAAGGGAGGGTGGTGATGCTAGGCGAGCAAGTCGAGTCGGTCGCTATGGATCCTTATCAATTGCAAGAGATGTTTTAAAGCGGAGCGCGTTATTCTTAACTAAATTAGTCTAGATTGAACTTTATCCATTATCACCCGTCATAGCGTGCGAGTAAGTTACTCATTGTGATGAAAGCGCTAAATATGAAAAAGTATATCGTACTGATTTCCCTGACCGTGTCTGAATGGATTGTTGTGTTAACGCATACCGTTCCAGTTTAGGCATGTACTCGACGAGATTAAATACTGGTTCGAGTTTGGGTTGGTGAACCAGATTGAAAGCCTTGCAGTGATGCAAGGCTTTTTTATTAGATAGATTCAACGCTGAATACGCCTGCATTGCCGCGACGATTTTTCACGTCCGAGAGGCTATTTGCGGCGCGTGCAAGTGCAAATTCATTCGCGCGCATTTTCACCCTTCACTGCCATCCACACCTTCAAGACATCCACGGTGGCACGTACATCATGCACACGCAGGATGGCGGCACCTTGTTGGGCGGCGATGAGGGCGGCGGCGAGGCTGGCGGCGAGGCGGTGATGTGCGTCTTGTCCTGTGATGGCGCCGAGCATGGATTTTCGGGACAGCCCTGCGAGCAGTGGCACGCCAAGTTGGGCAAAATGATGGAGATGTCGGAGTAGGATGAGATTGTGTGCTAGGGTTTTGCCGAAGCCGAAACCAGGGTCGATGAGGATGCGTTCCCGCGCAATCCCCGCCGCTTCTGCTGCCGCGATGCGCTGGCGTAAAAAATCGCTCACTTCGTCCAACACATTATCGTAACGCGGTTGTTGCTGCATGGTTTGCGGTGTGCCTTGTTTGTGCATCAAACACACGCGGGCGGTGCTGTTGGCAACCACTTGCAAGGCACCATCGTCTTGCAAGGCATTGACATCGTTGATAATTTCAACCCCCACGCCCAACGCGGCACGCATCACGCCCGTTTTCCAAGTATCAATCGACAACGGCACAGGCGCGCCGCGCAAGCCTTCGAGAATGGGCATGACGCGGTCTAGTTCTTGTTGTTCGCTGACAGGTTCGGCATTGGGGCGAGTCGATTCGCCGCCTATATCCAAAATATCCGCGCCCTCCTCTATCAATTGCCATGCGTGCGCCAACGCAGCATCAGGCGTGAAATGTTGCCCGCCGTCAGAAAACGAATCGGGGGTGACATTGACAATGCCCATGACCAGAGGGCGGGAGGGAGGGGGAAGCATGGGAGAAGGGGCGTTAGCTGCTAGTCGTTAGTCGCTAGTCGTTAGTTTTTAGTTGGCGGGGTGAAAATAAGAGCATATCTAGCTGAAGATGATGGATAAGGTGTTACGTACAAATAATTGGGTATTGAGTTGTTAGTCACTAGTCGTTAGTTTTTAGTTTTTAGTTTTCTGAGTGAAAATATTTTCTCGTCTACCTGAATATATTGTGAAAAACATAGCATCAAGCAGATTCACAGCATTAACTAGCGACTAATGACTAATAGCTTAAAATACCCGAAGATTTAGGCGCGGGTGCTTATGTTGCGCTTCCACGCTACCAACTACCAACTAACGACTAGCAACTAACGACCCGATTATTTATATGCAGCACCTAGAGAAAAGGGAGGTGATTTTGCTCCCTTCTCAACCATTACATCTCCTGTTGCGCCACCTTACTGGTGGTAACAGGCGCGCTAGGCGGCTCCTGCGGTGGAGTCGCTTGTTTCACAGGCGGCTGACTGCTAGGGCGAGGAGGGCGCGGAGGGTTGCCCGCCATGATGTCGTTGATTTGGTCGGCATCTATGGTTTCCCATTCCAATAAGGCTTTGGTCATCGCTTCGATTTTGTCGCGATTGGTTTCAATCAAATGCCGTGCCAAATTGTATTGTTGGTCGATGATGCGGCGCACTTCGGCATCCACTTGCTGCATGGTGGCTTCGGAAATGCTGCGGGTAAAGTTGGGACGGCTATCGTTTTCGTCTTCGCTATACACCATCGTGCCCAAGGCTTCGGACATCCCCCATTGCGTCACCATGCGGCGCGCCATGGCGGTGGCACGTTCAAAGTCGTTGGACGCGCCCGTGGTCATCTGATTCATAAACAATTCTTCGGCAATCCGCCCGCCGAATAACACCGCCAAGGTGTCCAAAATGCGATTTTTGTCCATGCTGTAGCGGTCTTCTGACGGCAATTGCATGGTCAGTCCTAAAGCCCGCCCGCGTGGAATAATGGTTACTTTATGGACAGGATCGGTTTTGGGCAGCAACTTGGCGACCACCGCATGACCTGATTCGTGATACGCGGTGTTGCGGCGTTCTTCTTCAGGCATGACCATCGAGCGGCGTTCTGTACCCATCATAATTTTGTCTTTGGCGCGCTCGAAGTCGTCCATTTCCACATAGCGTTTGTTGCTACGCGCCGCGAACAACGCCGCTTCATTGACCAAATTTGCCAAATCCGCGCCCGAAAACCCAGGCGTACCGCGAGCCAAAATATCCGCACGCACATCTGAACCCATCGGGGTTTTACGCATATGCACCAACAAAATTTGTTCGCGCCCACGAATATCGGGCAAGCCCACCACCACTTGACGATCAAAACGACCAGGGCGCAACAGCGCGGCATCCAATACGTCAGGGCGGTTGGTCGCGGCGATGACAATCACGCCCGTCGCACCTTCAAAACCGTCCATTTCGACCAGTAATTGGTTCAAGGTTTGTTCACGTTCGTCGTTGCCGCCGCCCATGCCCGCGCCGCGATGGCGACCGACCGCGTCAATTTCGTCGATGAAAATAATGCAAGGGGATTGTTTTTTGGCTTGTTCAAACATATCACGCACGCGCGCCGCGCCCACGCCGACGAACATTTCCACGAAATCCGAACCTGAAATCGAAAAGAACGGCACTTTGGCTTCGCCCGCAATGGCTTTTGCCAACAACGTTTTACCCGTGCCAGGGCTGCCCACCATCAACACGCCACGCGGAATGCGCCCGCCTAAATTTTGAAATTTAGCAGGATCGCGCAAAAAATCGACCAATTCAGAGACTTCCTCTTTGGCTTCATCGCAGCCCGCCACATCCGCGAAGGTGATGCGCTCTTTGCCTTCATCTAACAGACGTGCTTTGCTCTTGCCAAACGAAAATGCCCCGCCCTTACCGCCGCCTTGCATTTGGCGCATAAAGAAAACCCATACGCCTATCAACAAAATCATGGGGAACCATGAAACGAACACACTCATCAAGAAAGATTGTTCTTCCTCGGCACGTGCTTCGACCTTTACCCCATTTTTCAGTAAATCAGAAACCAGCCAAATGTCACTAGGCGCGTAAGTGGTCAGCCGCTTGTTATCGGTCGTGACCGCTTTCAAGGTGCGACCTTCAATCACGACTTTGGCAATATGCCCCTGCTTGACTTCATTGAGAAAGTCAGAATAGTCGAGCAGCCCTTGGGCTGCTTGTTGTTGATGATTGGATAAGCTCTGAAATACCGTCATCAGCACTAAAGCGACGACCAACCAAATTGCAACCGTTTTAAAATTATTCACAATGACTCCTTAAACAACCATGGTCAATCAAACCAAGGTCGGGCATTAGACTATGGATTGCTCGATTACTCAAGTTTTCCAGTGCCTAATAAATACAGTTCACAACTGCGATCGCGTGAGGCTTTGGGTTTGCGGGTGACCACCTTGGCAAAGCGGCTGCGCATTAACTTCAAATAATCCTCAAAACCCACCCCTTGAAACACTTTTACTAAAAAACTGCCGTTGGGTTCAAGTTGCTGCACGGCAAATTCCATCGCCAATTCCGCCAAATACATGGCGCGGGCTTGGTCTGCCAAGGGGACACCGCTGATGTTGGGTGCCATATCGGAAATTACAAGCCCTGCCTGCTTACCTTGTAGCAAATTTTCTAATTGCGCGAGTACCGCATCATCGCGAAAGTCGCCCAGAATAAATTCAACCCCAGCCATGGGATCTAGGGGCAATAAATCCAGCGCAATCACTTTGCCGCTCCGCCCGACAATCCGCGCCGCGACTTGTGACCAACCCCCAGGGGTCGCGCCCAAATCGACCACAATCATGCCAGATTTGAGCAATTGGTCTTTTTCGTTTATTTCCAGAAGTTTATACGCGGCGCGCGAACGATAGCCCTCCTTTTGCGCTAATTGCACAAAAGGGTCGTTGATATGCTCACGCATCCATTGTTTGCTGGTTTTAGAAGGCTTCATCGTTTAGAATCCATGCCTTAATTTTTGAAAGTTGATATGTTAGCCTTAACTGTACCTGAACGCCTTGCTTTAAAAGGGCGCGCCCACGCACTAAACCCCACTGTTATCATCGGCAATGCGGGTTTGTCCGAATCTGTGTTGGCAGAAATTGACCAGACTTTAAAACGCCACGAGCTGATTAAAATCCGCGTCATGGGAGATGACCGCGAACTGCGCGCCACCTTCATGGAGACCATCTGCACTGCACTGCACGCCGCACCGATACAAATTATCGGCAAAATTTTGATCGTTTACAAACCGAATCCTGATGCCGACTTAATCCCCATTAAGAAAATGCCCCGTCATAAGGGCAATCGGCTGACTAAGAAACAGTTAGCGGGTCGGGGATAATCCTGAGAAGGGTTAAGGGAGAAGAGGGAAGGGAGTGGTTTGCAACGGTTGCTCTCTTCGCTACAAATGTCCACTCTCCGCATGAAAGTCGGGATAAATTCCGACCTACGCACCCTTCCCCCTTCCCCGCCTCAAACGTACTGCACCTCAACAATTTCATACTCCCGAATCCCACCAGGGGCTTGGACTTCGGCGATGTCGCCGCTGTATTTGCCGATTAAGGCACGGGCAATGGGCGAGCTGATGGACACTTTGCGATGGCGAATATCGGCTTCGTCTTCTCCTACAATCTGGTAGGTCATCACATCGCCGCTGTTGACATCTTCCAAAATCACGGTAGACGCAAACACGCAACGCCCATCGGCTGAAATGGTGCGCGGGTCAATGATCTGCGCGCTGCCCAGCTTGCCTTCTAATTCTTGAATTCGTCCTTCGACAAAGGCTTGACGTTCTTTAGCGGCTTCGTATTCAGCGTTTTCAGACAAATCTCCTTGCGCACGCGCCTCAGAAATAGCGTTGATGACCGATGGACGCTGCACGGTTTTTAAATTATGCAGCTCTTGGCGCATTTTTTCTGCACCTACAACGGTTAAGGGGATGGTACTCATATTGTTCCTTTAAGTATTTTCATACAAATAATTTGGGGGTTTGGTTGTTAGTCGTTAGTTGAAAAGCGGTGTAAGTGGCTGCGTACAAATAATTGGGTATTGAGTTGTTAGTCGCTAGTCGCTAGTCGCTAGTCGTTAGTTTTTAGTTGGCGGAGTGAAAGGTTTTTCTCATCCGATTGAATATATTGTGAAAAATATAGCATCAAGCAGACTCACAGCATTAACTAGCGACTAACAGCTTAAAATACCCGAAAATTTAGGCGCGGGTGCTTAACGACCAACAACGCAATACACACCACGACTTATCCAGCAATACCTGTCTTCACCAAAATTCACGCTGTTGACTCAAGTGCTGGATGCTTTTTTGTAAGGATTTTATCTTGACAGCGACCTTTTTTGCTAGCTGATGGTTCACGGAGACGATGATGGTTTGTTGAGCAGATAAAGCAGGGTCTGCCGCCAAATCCCCAAGTAGGCGATGGGCGACAACTAAATCATGGATTTGACCGAGTACGTCTTGCAGCTCGCTTAACGCACTCAAATACGTCTGGGCGGCGTGTTTGTCGTACAAAGTGACAAAAAACTCGCTGCCATAACGTAGTTTTTTAGCGAGAATGCGCAGCAGGTGTAGGCTTACCATATCGTGCTTATCCAGATGCGCGATGGCGTGGTGATAGCGTTTCGCCAATTGTTTTAAATACTGACTGGCAAAGTGCCGCGACGAGGGGGATGCGGCTGCGGCTTGTTGCCAATACGCACCATTCATCCAATGCGCAAAACGTAATAACAACTGTTGCAACGCACGCGCCTGCCCTGCCCCACTCAATACCATGCAACATTCAGCACGTTGGCGCACACTACACGCTAACAATGCCTGCACTTCAAGATGTTCAGCCAGCGCAGGGGCTTCTACAATCTCACTGATAAACACATCCCATTCCCGAATGCGCCCCAATGCCTTTCCCAGCATGGCGATTTCTTGGCGCAATGCGGCAAGGGTTGCATCCGCGCACAACTTTTCTGCCATGCGCAATGCCACCCGCAAACGCCGCAAGCCTATGCGCATTTGGTGCAAATATTCGGCATCATCGCTGTGCAGCGCACCGTGTATATTGCGTTGCAAATGCCAGACACAAGACCAAATCAAGGTTTGCAACACATCAGGCAAGCTATCGCTACGCGCAAAATCTAAGTGTTCACTTTTAACAGGCTGCTCGACATAGCCTGACAGCAAATGAAAGCCGCGCTCCGCTTTACTGACTAATTCCAACTCAAACGGCACAATCTCCAGTATCGCCATCGCCAACTCGAATAGTTGCTGCGGTTCGCCTGATTTCAACTCCAACTCTAGCTCACAGATCGGCGTGTGCTGTTGCGTGGTACTGACTTCGCCATGGTCGATACACAGCTCAATTTTCGCGCCATGCCAATCCAGTATGCGACTGGAACGATAAAAATCGGTCACAAAAACGGGGGTAAGCGCGCTGCGTATATCGGGAGGGAGCTGTTCATCCCACACAGCCGTTTCCAATCTAGAAAAGTCGAGTGCAGCTGTCGGGACAGGAATTTCCCACTCATGTCGTTGATGCAATCCTGCTTTGACTGAGCCGCCTCCTTTTAGGGTTTGTAACCACTGCCCACGACTACGGCGCAGTCGCAACGCCATTTTGCGGTCATGCAGTTGTAAGGTGGGGGTATCGTAATAGATATTGTGCAGTCGGCGGCTGACAGGGCGTTCAATTTGATGCGCCTTGAACAAAGCATGTCGCCTGAGCTTGGTCAGGTGTTCAGGGGCAATACGCAACTTAAGTTCGGTTTCAATAGCCATATAAACACCTATCCCTCAATTTTCGTGTACTTTAAGTCGTTAGTCGTTAGCGTTTAGTTGGTGGGGTGTAAACTTTATCGCATCTCACTGAATATATTTAAAAGATTACATTTGTGTACAGCTTTGCACGCCGCCAACTAAAAACTAACGACTACCGACTACCAACTCATACCCGATTATTTATTCGCAACACCTTACAAGACACCCCATCATTAGGCGTAATGAGCATGAAAGGTGTCGATGCGCGTGCAATTTCGACCGTCCTCTTTTGCGTGATACAGCTGTAAATCGGCTGCGGCAATCAATGATTTCGGGCTGGAATGCCGACTACTCACCGCCAACCCGATTGAAATGGAAATACATGGCAGTATCACCCCCGTCGCACCGCAAATCCTTTTAGTGGCAATGGATTGCCGTATAGACTCCGCAATCATCACCCCTTCGTCTTGGCTGGTATTAGGCAAAATCACCATGAACTCTTCCCCCCCGTAACGCGTGGTGAAATCGTAAGGACGCACGGTGGTTTTCAACACTTCGCTTAACGCGATCAGCGCGTGATCCCCGCCCAAATGCCCATGAAGGTCGTTGTATTTTTTAAAATGATCCACATCCATCATCAACAAACACAAGGTTTGCCCGTTATTACTGGTGTGTTCCAACAAGTGCGGCAAAGCACTATCTAACCAACGGCGGTTATACAAACCCGTCAGACCGTCGATACTGGCATAAACACTCAGCTCTTCTATATACATCCGATCTTGAACGATGCGGTGCGTATTGGACTTGATCCAACGGATAATCAAGCGTAATAAATTCCCCGCAACAGGATTGGTGTCCGCCACCAATTGGTGCAGCAAATCACAGTGTATCGGGAAAATCTGACAGACTTCTTTGGCAACCACATAGGCAGAAGGCTGCGTGCCATCCAGTATAGACATCTCGCCCACCGAAGCACCCTGAGTCAGCTCTCGAATTTCTGGCGTATCCAACGAAGCAAAATGCACCGCCAATACCCCTGACAAAATCAAATAAATATGATAATTCTCGTGTTCTGGCGCAAGCAATACATCACCAGGAGCCAAAGTCAACGGCGCGGCACGCTCAACGAGCAAACGCAACATCGCCTCAGGTGCATCACGTAGCAACTCAGTTTGTGCCAATGCTTCGATTAAAGAACTCATTCACCATCCTTAAATAGCCATCCATCTACCGCTTCAATACAACCCACGCTACCACTAGCAAAAACAACGATCATTATCAACTGAGTTATCGCTTCTTCCGCAATGCTCAATTCAAAAAACGTACAAATTACACGACAACTTCTCGCAATAAATTCTTTCACCCATCACCTCCCCTTTTTTAGGGCAGGAAACGCTCTAGGTTAGTGTCAGAAAGATGGCGGACACTATACCTTGCCACGCCACAATATCACCAAACCATGACGCGGCAAGGTATAAGCACCTGCGCCTAAATTTTCGGGTATTTTAAGCTGTTAGTCATTAGTCGCTAGTTAATACTGGAAAACTGCCCGCTACTATGCTTTTTACAATATATTCAATCAGATGAAATAAATCTTTCACTCCACCAACTAAAAACTAACGACTAGCGACTAACAACTCAATACCCAGTTATTTGTACGCAACCACTTATCACGAGCAGGGCAGACTTACCATTTATTGAGATACACATTCAGCAAGGGCGGGACTTCTGTGTTTTCAGGGTCGAGTTTAAGGAGCGCAAAATAGGTCGCGATGAGGTCATCGGTGCGCCCTTGTTGTTCCATGAGGCGCGCTTTGAGCAAATAACCACTTTCCGTTTCCTTTATGGCAAGTGCTTGATTGATATATCGCTCTGCGGCTATCAGGTCGTTCATCTTGAGCGAAACTCTCGCTAAGCGATACGGGACATCCGCATCTTTAGGATCTTGCTGTCCTACTTGTTTATATTCCACCACGGCTTGCTCTAGGTCGCCTAAGTACTCTAAAGAAGCCGCCAGATTAAACAAGGTGAACTTGAATTTAGGGTCTAATGCGAGTGCTTTGCGATACTGCACGATTGCATCGGCATAGCGTTGACGCATCCGATATTGGTCACCGAGACGATGATAATTACCTGCATCTTGCCCGCCTTCTGCCAGCGTTTCATAAGTGCGCATTTCAGCGTCATCTACGCGTTGAATAAAACTGTTCACGTAAATCGTACCTTGCAAATCGAGCTGCGTGGTAATCGAGGATGTCTCCAGTGCCGTGCGTACATGGGTAATATGCTCAATCGGGTCATATTTCATCGCGGGTTCAAGCAATTTTGCCACGCTATCCAAGGTGATGGTTTCCACCAAGGGTTGGCGAAACTCTTTAAATTGGCGTTTTTGTACGCTCGCCATTTCAAATTCCAGCACAGGATGGTCTATGGTGTTAATCGGCGCAGGGATATTCCTGACCTGCTCAAAAACCTGTTCGCTCATTAAGTTGTACGCCAAGGAACGCGGTACCACCTGACCTTGCATTAAACTTTTCTTAAGCATAGGGGATTTTTCAACCAAATCGGGATGGCGTAAATGCACAGGCTGATCGCCTGCGATCAACAAGAAATAACCCGATTTGATAAAAGCCACAGTGCAGTACTTAAAGCGTTTTTCGAGCGTTTTGATGATGATACGCGCGCCTTCGCTGCCGACGCGTCCATCCATCCAAGTCACATAAATCCCTTCAGGACGCAATCGTTGTTTAATCACATCAAAGAAATCCAAGGTGTAGAGTTTCGATGAGCTAAAGTACAAGGGCGAGGTGACGGTATTTAAGATCATGTCGTACTGCTTTTGCGTCGATTTGGTGTAATGAATCGCATCATCGACCACAATATGGACTTTGGGATTATTGACGATGTCAAAATTCCAGCGTTTCATGCGGTACTGATTTTCTACCACCACAGGATTGATTTCCACCACATCCGTGTGATCAAACAACAGTCCCACCACCGATGCCGTGCCACCGCTGCCCAAACCCAATACCAAGGCTTCATCGGTCTTAGGGGACAAAATAGACCCTATCGTGCCGACAATTTTTTCCGACGGGTTATTCATCGGAATACTGATATAGCCATTGATGAAGAAGTAAGGCTCATTATTTTTCCAGTTAATCGAAAAAACGTCTTGATAGCCTTTGAATTTTTCGGGAAAGTTAAAGTCTTTGCGATCCTGTGCTAAGTCCTCAGCCGAATGGAATGAGGTATAGCTCAAATACAAAAAGTCTTCATCCCACTGCCAATGGTGTTGCGCTACGGTCAGCAATACCACCACCACGGCACTTGCCGAGAGTGCCATCTGTTTGAATTCAACGCGTATGGTTTGCCATTGATAGGTCAAGAGTGCCGTTAAAACCAGCCCAGATATAACCAACAGTTGTACGCCATAATCCAGATAGAGATGCAACACCAATGCCATCAACAAGAAGCCTGCTACATTGGCAATTGAGCTGATAAACAATAACTTACCCGATTCTTGCGCGACTTCATTTTGCGTATTGAGCAACGCGGGAATCGTCGCCCCGAAGGTAATGGCAGGAATCGCCATCAAGCTGCACAAAATAGCCCCTTTTAGCAACAACACCATATTGCCGTGTTCAGTGGCATCTTCGTAAAAAGTGGCATACAACGACATCAACGTTTCATATGACACCAAAATCAATAACAGCCCGACTAAATTCGCCAGCAATAAATGGGTATAGCGAATCTGCCAACGTTTGACGAGATGAGAACCAAGTGCGATACCAAACAAGACAATGGTCAATACCATGGCAAAGGTTTCACGGAAGGGACCAAACATCATTTCACTGATTTTGACCATAAACAACTGGAACACCGCTGAGGCGATGCTGACGAGTACCAGCGAAATCAAATGATGCCGTGGCAGGGAAATCGCTGCTTCTTGGTGTGCAGGCGGGTTATTGGCGATGGATTTGGCCGAAAAATACAAAATGACGGCGACCAACAAATTGACCGCACCAAATGCCAATACTGTCCCGCTGATGCCAAAAATACGAATCAACCAAAATTCAATTAACAACGCCGTCGCCGCTGCGCAGAAGTTGTAAATCGCATAAACTTTTGAAAAAACTGGGCGATCATCCGTGCGCCCCAGATAACCTGCAAACAGCGGCACACTACAGCCCATTAAAAAGGCGGGGAACAACAGCAACAAGGTCCCCATGAGAATGGAGCCAACTAAATTCGGTAAAAAACTAAACCCGTGATAGAGCAAATACTCAATAGGTTGATTCGCTTGAGAAAAAATAATGCCGTATAAGCCTATGCCCGCTTCAATCCACCATAACTTAGACCACAACCGATAGGCATATTTCGCGCCTAAGCCTATGCCCAATAAAAAAGTGATCAATACCGCTGCGGAAACCGCAAATTGATCACCTAAAATACCGCCTAGAATACGTCCGTACAAAATCTCATAAGAGATACCACTTAGACCTGAGAGCAGCAGCACAAAAGTCAGCAAAAATTTTTGGTTCATCATTATTTTCCTCATCGAAAGGTCATTAGCGGTCAATTCTATAGCGATAATTTGCGGTGCGGTGGAGAATTTGCCATTTTTATGTCCTTGTGAATCACAAGTGTTAGGGCTAATCTAGCCAGATAAAAGCCCCCATACGCCCTGTTACCCCCTCACGTCGATAGGAAAAAAAGCCTGCCGAATCGCGATAAGTACATAAATCGCCACCTGAAATTGCTGTAATACCGAGCGCATTGAGGCGTAGCCGCGCCAAGGCGTACAAGTCGGCGAGGTATTTTCCTGGGGTCGCCGAGGGTACAAATGCCATCGCGGCGAGCGGATCCTGCGCTACAAATACCGCGCGCACTTCCTCGCCCACTTCAAAGGCCGTCGCGCCAATGGCAGCCCCCAACCAAACCTGCACATCTTGTGGTGCTACGCCCATCACCGCCACGGTCGCTTCAATCACGCCATCCGCCAGTCCGCGCCAGCCCGCGTGTGCTGCTGCGACCACCGTGCCTTGGCGATCACACAGCAACAAGGGCAAACAATCCGCCGTCATCACCACACACACCGCTCCACCGCGCCGTGCCACACTCGCATCTGCACGGGGGCGGCAGGTCGCCATGCCCGCATCTACCACCGCAATGCCATGCACCTGCTCTAACCAAACAGGTTCACTCGGCAGCATCTGATTGAGCAACATCCGATTCTGTACCACGGTTAAAGGGTCGTCGCCCACATGGTCACCCAAATTCAAGCTGTGATAAGGTGCGACGCTCAATCCACCCGTGCGGGTAGTTTGGAAAGCGTGAACGTTGGCGGGAACGTGCCAAGTAGGAAAAATTAGCGGGAGAGACATGTGTTTGTTATTGGTCGTTAGCGGGTTTGGTTACGCCGCAATCCATACCTCTGCGGTGGGGTAATCGCTAAACACCTCCACTTGAGCCTCGACGAACAAGCGTGAGAGGATAGCCTCCCAAGTCAGCCACTGATCTTCAGTGACGACCGCGATTTTATTGAAATCGTAATGATGCGCTTGGCTAAAAAATTTAATTTCTTCCCACACCGTGTCGATACTGACGCCCAACATTGCCCGCAGATCAAACAGTAAATTCACCGTACCAGGGGTTTTAAGCTCATAGACCACCTGTTCTTCAAATTGCTTAAAATCAGCAAGGGTAAATTCTCCCATTACCGCTACGTTAACCAAATGTGGCGTTTGTTGAATCGTAATCATGGCGCATCCTTTCGCAGTAAGAAAGCAGGAGATTAACATAAACCCCGAATGCCCATGCAGCCTTGCTTCACATCCTGGCAATTCTCAATTCAAAACAATTGCTGTCACGTTCAGAGGAGCAAGCCAGCTTGTTTTCGCGTTGCTTGTCCTCACGCAGCCCCCTACAATGCGCGTCCGCCCTGTTTGATTCGCCTTTCATTATGTTTGCCTACCTCCTGCGCCGCATTTTGTACGCTGTGCCGATCCTCATCGGGGTGAATGTTTTAACCTTCACTTTATTTTTTGTGGTCAACACGCCCGACGATATGGCGCGGATGCAGTTGGGCATGAAACGCGTTACCCCTGAAGCCATTGCAAAATGGAAACACCAGCACGGCTACGATAAACCGTTATTTTTCAATGCCAAAGACAGCGGCACGGCGCAAGTGACCAACACCATTTTTTGGGATAAATCCGTGGGGATGTTTGTGTTGGATTTTGGTTTTTCAGACGACGGCCGCAACATTTCGCGGGAAATTCAAACGCGGATGCTGCCCAGTTTGGCGATTGCCTTGCCGACTTTTTTAGTCGGGCT
>FZPZ01000008.1_pt1 | contig 82248 bp, 73 predicted proteins | sample 1534811 | NCBI WGS metagenome assembly FZPZ01 (sample SAMEA104161953, study PRJEB21768) | metagenome | biome: subterrestrial habitat; feature: phreatic zone; material: underground water | place: France | collected 2016-06-01 | depth 60 m | reverse complement strand
GACACCAACCAAGGCGCGGTCATGGAAGAACTGGGTCGTCGTCGCGGCGATTTGCAAGATATGCAGCCTGATGGTCACGGTCGTGTCCGTCTGGAATACATCATGCCCGCACGTGGCTTGATCGGTTTCCAATCCGAATTTATGACCATGACCCGTGGCACGGGCATTATGGCGCACGTGTTTGATGACTACGCCCCTGTTAAGGCGGAAATGCCAGGTCGTCGCAACGGGGTGCTGGTGTCTTCTGAAGCAGGCGATGCCGTGGCGTACGCCTTGTGGAAACTGGAAGATCGCGGTCGCATGATCGTGGTTCCTGGCGACAAATTGTACGAAGGCATGATTATCGGCATACACAGCCGTGACAACGACTTGATCGTCAACCCAATCAAAGGCAAACAACTGACCAACGTGCGCTCCTCTGGTACGGATGAAGCGGTGCGTTTAACGCCGCCTGTCCGCCTGACGCTGGAATCCGCCGTGGAGTTTATTGATGATGATGAATTGGTCGAAATCACGCCCGTTTCAATTCGTGTACGCAAACGCTTCCTAACTGAAAACGAACGCAAACGCATGGGACGTAGTCTGTAGAAAATAGTTTGCCATCTAATTAAAAAGACAGCTTAACTGCTGTCTTTTTAATTTTATAAAGGATGCGTATACTTTCAGGCGGCTAGATAACATAGCGCAGAAAGGGAAGAGAAAAGTCTCTCGTCCCTTATTAGCAGAATTAGTTTTATCCCGCCCTTTTTTCCTTTAACATAAAGGGGTGGGTCATTTTTTCTCAGGCTCTGTTGCCACAGGTGCAGAAACAGGTGCGCTCACACCAATAGGCGTGACCGCGCTGGCAACAGGCGGAGGAGGCGGAAAGTGCAATATAATTTTTTGTACGTTTGCGGGAGGGGGTTGGTCGGAATAATGCACTTTTCCTTTTTCATCCACCCATTTATTGAGTGCCGCAAATGTGTTAGTCATACTCATTGATAAAACGAGTAAAATAGTTAGGTATTTTCTCATAAACAAGTGCCTCCGTAATCAATAGGGTTGCATAAAAAGGGAATTCATCGCAATAAAAAACCTCGAATGAATACACAATTCTAGCATAGCAGGGTATCATGCCTAGTCGTTTACACGACTTCAGAATTTAGCAACGGATAGGAAAAAATTTATGTCTCAACATAAAGCGACGCATGCGAAATACTACGATTTAGAAAACAACGGCGAATTAGCCCTGAAGGTATTTAGCTGCTATTACCGCGATCACAATCATTCAGGTCGCCTCTACAGCGACTTCCCTGATTTTTTCTTGGTTAAGCCTAGTGTCCTAATCGGAAAAGAAATTGCGTCTCGCGCCTCAGAAAAAGTATTGTTGGATGATGCCATCCAACGTGCGACTGCGCGCAATGGTTTTATCGGGGTATCAAAACATCGCAATCCGAAACTGGGTTATTACTGGTTAGAGTTGTCGGTATTGCCTTTTATGCTAGGCGACCCCGTCACTAAAGATAATAAAGGTGAGTTCTTTTTTGTATTAACGCGTTTTATTGAATATACAAAATTACACCCTAAAATATACGGCGATTTAACCGCAGAAATTGACTCTGATAAAGATTTAGCCTTGATGTTTGATGGAATACATAAGATGGGCGAACGCTTATCAGAAAGTGTCCACTATTATCCCCGCAGCATGATGGTGTCGTACAACCCCAATTGGCCTGCGAGTGAAGTGAGAAACCTGCTAGAGTCGCTCAAAGACAACGACCAAGATTGGTGTCAGGTGTTTTTTGAATACATGATGTATGTGATGAGCAACAAACCCAAATAAAAACTTGTTTACAGCCTTATTGCAAAGCGGTGTTCAGGCTTCATGCGCAGCCCTCATCCCGCTGACAAGCTCTCGAAACAGATCGTAAACAGGCTTAAACCGTGCCCAACGTCACCCCAAAGGGTCTGTAAGACGCACTGACGATCTTAGCAACACCCACACCGCACCACTTCCCCCTTCGTTAAGGGGCGCATCGCAATACGCTAACACGGCGGGATGTTGCATCAGCCAATGGCGAGTACGCAGCTTTAATACCCCCTCCCCCTCTCGACTATTCAAGCCCTTACCATGTATCACCAATACACAGCGCAGCCCTTGATGCAGCGCATCATGCAAAAACTGCTGCAACTGCTTACGCGCGGCATCGCTGAGATAACCGTGTAAATCTAAATGATCTTGTATGGAGAGTGTGCGTCGTAATTTACGCAGCTTTTGACGCGAATAGCCATTCCTTAAAAACTCGCTGGGCACCTCACCTGCACTCACGTCAGACAAAACATCAGGAAGGGCGGGAACAGGTATTGGATTGCGCGCCTGAAATGGCACGCAACGTGGCTTAGGGTGTTCAACACGATGATGATGAGGAGCAAGCGGCTTGACATCACCGATGGCGGCGCGAAACAAGGCATAGTCATCCTCTAAATCTGCCACCACTGTCGTTTAGTGATGCGCGAGGGCGGCAAGATATTTATCCGCATCCAACGCCGCCATGCAGCCTGTTGCCGCGCTGGTACACGCTTGTTTATAGATTTGATCCTGCACGTCACCTGCGGCGAATACGCCTTCAATACTGGTGGCTGTCGCATTACCTTGTGAGCCGCCCCGCGTTTGCAAATAACCGTTGCTCATCTCAAGCTGCCCAACAAAAATGTCGGTATTGGGCTTGTGTCCAATCGCAATGAATACACCCGTCAAAGCAATATCTTGGGTTTCCCCATTTTGAACATGCTTGACACGCATGCCTGTGACCCCCGTCTTATCACCCAGCACTTCATCCAGCACGCTATTGAGTTGCAAGGTGATTTTACCTGCCGCCACTTTTTCCATCAGCTGGTCTATCATAATGCGCTCGGCACGGAAGGTTTCACGTCTGTGTACCAAGGTGACATGCTTGGCAATGTTGGATAAATACAGTGCTTCTTCAACAGCCGTATTGCCGCCCCCGATGACCGCCACATCCTGATTACGGTAGAAAAAGCCATCACAAGTCGCACAGCCTGACACGCCGCGCCCCATAAAAGCCTCTTCCGACGGCAAGCCGAGATACTGCGCCGAAGCTCCCGTGCAAATAATCAACGCATCACAGGTGTAACGTCCTGCATCGCCCACCAATACAAAAGGTTTCTGTTGTAGCTCTGCGGTATGAATATGGTCGTAGATGATTTGGGTATTGAAACGTTCTGCGTGTTGCTGAAAACGTGCCATCAATTCAGGGCCTTGCACACCCAAGGGATCCCCTGGCCAATTATCCACTTCCGTGGTGGTCATCAGTTGCCCGCCTTGCGCTAGCCCCGTAATCAACACAGGATTGAGATTGGCACGCGCCGCATAAACCGCTGCGGTATAGCCCGCAGGACCTGATCCCAAAATAATCAAGGCGTGATGCTGTGAGACAGTTTTCATAACTTAATCTTCCGCACAATTAAACAAAGGTGGAATTTACCAGTAGTTGCGTAGGTCTGTCGATAGTTTTAGCATCGACGCGTGTTGTACGTTTTAAACTTGCGCCAAAACGGTGCGGATTGTCTGATATATTCCACACCCGTCACACACTTAAATTTAATAAGCACCTGCGCCTAAATTTTCGGGCATTCTGAGCTGTTAGTCGCTAGTTAATACTGGGAAGCTGCCAGATACTGTGTTTTTACCCTATATTCAAGTGGATGAGAAAGACATTTTACCCCGCCAGCTAAAAACTAACGACTAACGACTAGCGACTCAATACCCCGTTATTTGTAGACCACCACTTACAGAATGTATCACCCCGCCGCGAGTCGAACATCCTCCAACTGCAAAACAAGGGAATGATGAATATCAAAATAATGTGCGATGCGTGCAAACTAAAACCCGACCTGGTCACGCTCACTGAAAAAATCAAAAGCGGACTGGCAGCAACAGCGGGCGTTTTCTTATTAGGCTTTGCCCTCCAATATCTGCCAGAGCTGCACTACCCCACCATCATGCTCGCCTCTATGGCAGCCTCAGCCGTACTGCTGTATGCCGCACATCACAGCCCCATGGCGCAACCTTGGCCACTCATAGGGGGACACTTGGTTTCGGCACTGTGTGGTTGGTGGGTTGTACAACTCATTGCGGATCCTGTGACCGCAGCGGCAATAGCCGTTGGGCTATCCATATTTGTCATGTCACTCCTGCGCTGCTTGCATCCCCCAGGGGCAGCAACCGCACTGATTATGGTATTAAACTACGCCAACTACCGTCAGTTTGGTGGAATATGGATCACACATGTCGTGATACTGAATGCGTCGATGTCACTGATTGCCGCATTTATCGTCAATAACTTATTACCAGGCAGGCACTACCCTAGCCTTGCGACGCAACCACTGGTCACACCCAAAATCAGCAGAAACGACCTTGAATACGCACTATCCCAGATGGATACCGTGATTGACGTGAGTGAAGATGACTTGTTGGCACTCTACGAAATGGCGAGCCAACATGCGCATCGCACTAAGTCATAAGGGGCAACCCTAAATTTTCGTGCATTTCCACAACCCACTTCACCTAGCCCTACTCATGCCGCTCAAAAAACCTTATCCGATTACGCCCTGCGTCTTTGGCTTGATACATGGCGATGTCCGCCCACTTGAGAATATCTTCCTGTGTCGCGTCGTGATCCAAAAACAGCACCACGCCAATACTGGAGGTGCAATGATGTTCGACCGTGGCATTAACGGCTGCAACCTGCTTACGGATCAATAAATACGGTTCAGCCAAAATAGCGCGAATTTTTTCTGCAATCACCGCAGTCTGAGTGCGTGATCGTTCTTTATCCGCATCCAATTCTCCTATCATCACCACAAATTCGTCGCCACCGAAACGTGCAACGGTATCAGTTTCACGCACACAACGCGTAATGCGATGCGCCACCTCAATCAGCAATAAATCACCGACATCATGCCCATAGCTGTCATTAAGCGGTTTGAAATTATCGAGATCCAGAAACATCACGGCACCATAACGCTGGCTACGTTTGCCCGCTGCCATTGCCTGCCCTAAGCGATCCGTCATCAAGCGACGATTAGCCAGCTCGGTCAATGTGTCATAAAAGGCTAATTTCCGAATTTTATTTTCGCTTTCGCGCAAGGCACGGGTGATTTTTTCGTTTTCCCGCAACGCAGATTCCAGTTCATTCGTGCGCAGACGCACCTGCGCTTCGAGGGTAATCGCGGTCTGAAACAAGCTAAAATCTGAGCCTTGAAGACTCGAATTACGTTCAGCGCGATTCATCAGTGCTTGGATAATTTTGTTCAAGCGCAAAATCTCGCGTTGCAAATTTTGCACCTCCGCATCCAGCGGCACTTTATCTGCCACGCGCTTATTCACTATGCGTCTCTTGCGCGGCATCTGACCGCGTGCCGATGGCAATACCCGTGAGGGTTTGGTTGACATGTATGCCGTGGAATTGCTCGCCGAAACTGCTAAAACCGACAGCATTATTATGCTGAAAAACCTCTCCGACGCGCGCTTTTAAACCATTCGCTGAGACTTCCAGATTGCGCAAAAGGCAATCGCAAGCCAGCACCAGTTGGGGTTGACCCATTTCAGCACGGATATGATCGAAAGTCCGCTCTAGCCCTTGTACCAGATCCACACCATGCGCCACCCTGAGTACCAATCCCTCCTCAATAGCGCAGAAGAACGTCAGACTACCATCAGGATTGGCTTTTTTGATAGAGCGTACATAATCAGTACCATCAATCATCACGACCACGGGAGATGCCGCAAATCGCTTGGGATTGAGTTCATGCACTTCTACCCCGATCAACCGTGCGTATTCAGCGGCGGCAGGTAGTCCATTGATTTCCTTGACGATACGTCTGGGAGCATCCGCTTCTGTGACCACTAATCGTTCATCGCTCGAAACAAAATGCTGCGTTTTGAATATGGTAAAAGGCACGGAAGTGTGTACCAGCACGAGCAGGGCACTATTGGAATGAAAACGCCCCTCACTGTACACACAGGTTTGCGTAAATTGCAGGCTGCCGCTCGCCGAGCCACCAAACAACACCATTTTACCCAACGCATACTGCAAGGCATGTGCCACAGGTTCCTCGCGCATGGATAAGCCGTCAATCAAAAGTAGCGCAAAACTGTTATCAGGGTTTGCCGCAGGGGCCCTACTTTCGAGACGCTGTAACAAGGGTTGCGTAAAGTCATATCCAAGGGTCAGTTCAAATTTATCCAAATTCCCCAACAACCCACTGACAGCGACAAAAGAACCCGCCGCAAAACTTGCCCCCGTTAAGCTATGCTGGCAATAGCCTAGCGGTCCAATTTCACCCGCCGCCGTGCAACCCACCACTTGAACGCCCGCAAACAAACGGTTTATTTCGGCAGCCAACACATCAAGATCATATTCACTGGAACAGAAGAAAACCACCAATGCCATATCGGGCTGCGAGACCGCCGCATGAAACGCTTGCGCTGCCTGACGCGCATCGGTTGCACACGATTGCCCCCTGCGAACCCCCTGCTCATCCATCATTACCCCCTATTTTGCATAAAATCAGACGCATGTCGTTGTCAAATTGCCCTTAAATCTATTCTAAATCAGGGGGAATTGCAAATGCTCCCAATCACGCACAACAAACCGTAGCCCGTAGGTTGGGTTGAGCGTAGCGAAGCCCAACACACACAAGCATCTGGTAAGTGGTTGCGTACAAATAATTGGGTATTGAGTTGTTAGTTGTTAGTTGCTAGTCGCTAGTCGTTAGTTTTTAGTTGGCGAAGTGAAATGCTTTTCTCATCTACTTGAATATATTGTGAAAAATATAGCCTCAAGCAGACTCACAGCATTAACTAGCGACTAATAACTAACGACTAACAGCTTAAAATACCCGAAAATTTAGGCGCGGACACTTAAACGTTGGGCGTAGCTTGCGCTCAACCCAACCTACGGACTGGCACGGTAAACAAGGGGGCAGGTCTCACATTCCAACATTTATAAATGAACATTTTCGCGCGCCTAGAAGTTCGAGTCGTCAAAGTCTGGTCATCGTGCGGCGGTTTTAATATGCCAGCGCGACCATTAAATTGCTAGCAAACTGTTTATTAACAATTTTGTAGCTAGTTATGCTCTCATCCCTTCACCCTAAAAGCGCATTCGTTATTTCCTTAGCCTTTTTGAGACAACGCCAGCAGTTTAACTTCAAATTCGTTCAAGGGGATGGCTTTGCCAAATAGATAGCCTTGAAAAGTATGGCAGCCATGTTGCTTGAGGAAGTCTTCTTGAGCTTGGGTTTCTACTCCTTCGGCAATGACGTCTAGTTCTAGGGCTTCGGTGATGGCGATAATTGCCTGAACGATGGCGGCATCATTGGGGTCGGTGGTGATGTCGCGCACAAACGATTTGTCGATTTTGATTTGGTCTAGTGGCAACAGTTTGAGATATTGCAAGGAAGAATAGCCTGTACCAAAGTCGTCCATGGAAAAACGGATGCCCAAGGCTTTCAGTTCGTGCATTTTAGCAATTGCCTCATCGACATCTTCTAGCACCATACTTTCGGTCAACTCCAGCTTGATGCGTTGCGCGCGCGCCCCTGTTTCGCGTAGCAATAGCTGTATTTGCATCACGAATTCGGCTTTGCGGAACTGCTTGGCACTGATATTGACGGCGATCACCAGCGCATCGGTCAAGGCGTGTCCCTGCCAACGTTTGAGTTGTAAACACGCCGTGCGCAATACCCATAAGCCGATGGGGATAATCAGCTCGGTTTCTTCTAACACGGGGATAAATTCGTCAGGGGCTATCAGCCCGCGCTGCGGATGTTGCCAGCGCAACAAAGCTTCCGCGCCCAAGGGGTGTCCCGCATCATCCACTTGAACTTGATAATACAGCTGAAATTGTTGCTGGGTAAGGGCTAGGCGTAATTCCCTCTCAAGGGTGGTGCGGGTATTTAAGGCTGTTTGCATCGCGGGTTCATAAAAATGAAAGGTATTCCGTCCTGCGGTTTTGGATTGATACATGGCGATGTCTGCGTGTTTGAGCAAGTCATCGACACCCAATTGCTGCCCTTTGAATAAGGTGATGCCAATACTCGGCGTGGTGTGATGGATCAGCTCTTTGAGTTGGAACGGTTGATTCAGCACTTCGCGAATTTTCTCGGCGACTTGTTCGGCTTGACTGGCGGCTTTGCTGATGTGATGGCTGAGCGTTTCCAAGATGACCACAAATTCATCACCGCCCAAACGCGCCACGCTGTCCCCCATATTGACGCAATTTTGTAGCCGCTTCGCCACTTGGGCGAGCAATAAGTCGCCGACATCATGCCCTTGGCTGTCATTCAAGGTTTTAAAACGATCTAAATCCAAGAAAATAACCGCGCCATAGCGTTCTGTGCGTTGGCTAGTGGCAAGGGCTTGATGTAGGCGATCTAGCAGCAGGCGACGGTTAGGCAAGTCCGTGAGCGCGTCATAGAACGCCAATTGGTGGATGCGGTCTTCCGCTGCTTTGCGTTGTGTGATGTCCGTGCGAATGGCAATGTATTGAGTAGGTTTTCCATGCCGATCAAGGTAGGGCACGATGGTGGTAATGACCCAGTACAAACTTCCCGCTTGGCTGCGATTGCAAATTTCCCCGCTCCACACCTCACCGTTGGCAATGGTGTGGTACATATCTTGAAAGAAGGATTTTGGATGGCATCCCGAATTAAGCAAGCGATGATTTTGCCCAACGAGTTCGGCTTCGCGATAGCCGCTCAGGGTGCAAAATTTTTGATTGACGTAGGTGATGGTGCCGCTGACATCTGTTAAGTCCACGATAGCATGTTGATCTAATGCGTATTTTTGGTAATTTAATTCTTGTAGTGCCGTGCGCGCAGACTCTTCGCTGTGGCGCAAATGTTGTTCTGCTCGCTTGCGTTCGCTAATATCAAGGAAGGTGACGACGGAGCCCACCACGCATTCATCCTTAAAAATGGGATAAGACCAGTATTCCACAGGGATGCTGCTGCCATCTTTGCGCCAAAACACTTCATCATCCACATGAATTTTTTGTTTAGCTTGATAGGCAAGGTACATGCGGCATCGTCTGCCAGGATAATGTGAGCCATCGGCGTGGGAATGATGGATCAGTGAGTGAATTTTTTTGCCCACCACCTCTTTGTGATGACTGTAACCCAAGAAAGCCAAAAAGGCAGGATTAACAAAAGTACACAAGCCTTGGGTGTCTATGCCATACATGCCTTCCGCCATGGAATTTAACAGACTTTGTAACTTTTCTTGATAGTCTTGCAAGGCACGTTGCGCGCTTTTGCGTTCTCGAATATCGCGACACGAGGCATACACCCGTTTATCGGGTAATAACACCGTATTGAGCTCCATCGGTATGGTCATACCTTCTTTGTGTATCAAGCGCACCTCATAAACGTGTCGCTCGTGATCCAATAAAATTTGTTGCGCGGTTTGTCGGTAAATTTCCCGCCAATCGGCGGGAACAAGCGCGTAAATAGTCTTGTCGCGCAAATCCGCTTGCGTATAACCCAAAATATGGGTGACGTGGTCATTGATGTACTCAATACGACCATCTGCCTGACCGATAAACACCGCGTCAGGTGCGCAGCGTAGCGTCATGCTGAGTTGCTCTTCACTTTCGCGCAAAGTCCGCGTCATTTCCTCCGCTTGTTGTGCGGCATGGTATTGTAAATCGCGATGCGCTTGGGCTAAGTCTGCCAAAGCTTGCGCGTTTTCTCTCGCCATGCGTTGGTCAAACAGGGTCGCGAGTAAGCCGCCAGTAAACCAAAAGCAGGAAATGGTAAAAATCATGGTCGCCAGCAAATTGGGCGCGAGGCGTGAGGCATCGGTTTGACACACACTGTTGGGGGCAATCTGCACCCCGAACATCGCGAGGTAGTGCATCCCCGAAATAGCACTCCCCATCATCAGCGCGCCCAGCACAAAGCGCAGCAAGGGAATGCGTTTAAAGCGTTCGTCTTCATACATCATCAACAGCGCGCCTGCCGAAGCCAGCACCGCAATGAGTACCGATGCGCCAAAAATCAGCGGGTCATAGCCGATGGCAGGTGACATTTTAAGTGCCGCCATGCCTGTGTAGTGCATGACGCTGATGCCCAATCCCATCATCAGGCTGCTGACCATAATTTGTGTGGTCTGGATCTGCGGTTGACGTAGCAACTTAAAACCTAACAACGCGGCGGCAATGGCAGGCAGGATGGAGAGTAGCGTAAGAGGGAGATCATATCCCACGGTAATGGGCAAATGAAACGCCAGCATGCCGATAAAGTGCATAGACCAGATTGCCATGCCGAGCGTGATTCCCCCCGCTAACATCCACACGGTGGCGGCGCGCGATGTACTTTGTCGCATCCGTTGCGCATGGGTTAAGGCCGTGAATGAGCCTATGACGGCAATTAACACGGACAAACCCACCAACCAAAGATTCCAACTAAAAGACATGGGACATAAATTCACAAAAGGGACGCTATCCTAACGCAAATGTGTGTCGTGGCGTAGGGGTACAGAACGAGATTATCTATTTATTTTTTGAGGTGTAGTTGTAAAAAAGGCTGCATGCGTTAGCATTTTCGGGTAAATTGCGCGCTCATTTTGACCGACGGAACTTCTTTAGCCTTTTAGTCTCTGAAGAAGCCCAGATAATTTTAGGAGAAACAGCATGACTCATTACAGTAAACGCGTGGTAATTGCCCATTGGCTGACTTTGTTGTTATTGATTGCCGCATTTTTTTTGGGTGAAGTCGCACACGATGCGCGCAAAGCCGTTGAAGGACCAGGGGCGACTGTCGCCGAATATGTGGCGCATTCATTAGCGGGTGCTGCCGTATTGTTACTGACCATTTTACGTTTGTTTTTCCGCAAAGCCGACGGCGTACCCGCCCCCATAGGCACGGGATTGATGGATAAAGTCGCGACTGGCGTACATCACGCTTTATACATTGTGCTGTTCTTATTGCCCGTCAGCGGCATGATGATTGTGTTAAATTCTGCGGTAGGCAAAGCTATTTTGGCAGGGGATGCCACGCTGCTGCCCCGCAAATTCAGCGAAGTCCCTGCACACGATGTACATGAGATTTTAGTCAATGTTTTATTTGTGTTGGTTGGTATCCATATTATCGGCGCGCTCAAACATCAATTTCTGATGAAAGACGGATTGCTAAGCCGTATGTGGTTTAAGTAATTTTAGGCGTGTAGATAGAAAAAAGGGTGTCACGAAAGTGGCACCCTTTTTAACGCATCCTATTTTCCCGTAGGTTGTTTTTAAAATTTTCAATGCGCTAAAAGCGGTGCAGCTCCCTAAGGCTGCAAGCACTGCAACACATTGGTTTGGCAAATCTCGCCGCCCGCGTTGTGGTTGAGGGCTTGCCACTTTTGGTAGGCACTGTCGAAGGATTCAGGATAGACCGCTCCCTTTTTCAGGGGGGCGATGATGCTCTGGGATAGCGCGGCTTCGGTGATGGCAAGGTGGTTGGCGAGGTGCTTGATTTTCCACACAGGGTCGCCCTTGGCACGTGCGATGACTTCAATATGGTAAGTGCCTGATGTTTTGGCCGCTGTCAGGTTGTGAATAATCAGCCAGCGGTTTTCTTTCGGCGTGCTGGCAATAGACCAAATACCCAGCGGATGGGATTGCACAGCAGGTTCTGCCCCCCAACTGGCAGGTGAAAACGCCAGGGCAAACAGTGCAATCCAGTATTTTCGCTGCATGATACCCCCGTGATGATGAAAGATGCCCTTAGGTTGCCTTGCGGTGGCGTATCACTTCGCTGATGGCGGGCAGCAGGCTGATGACCATAATGCCAACGATAATCAAAGTGAGGTTGTTTTTGACTACGGGGATGTTGCCGAAAAAATAACCCGCAAAAGTCAGTGAACCTATCCAAGCTAAGCTCCCCAACGCGCTAAAGGTCACAAATAGTCGATAATTCATGGCACCTAGCCCTGCCACAAAGGGGGCAAAAGTACGAATAATGGGCAAGAAACGAGCGAAGAGAATGGTTTTGCCGCCGTGCTTTTCGTAAAACGCATGGGTTTTAGCCAAGTGTTCTTGTTTAATCCAGCGTCCGCCGAGCTTTTCAAAGAAGCGTAAGCCTAAGGTGCGCCCTATCCAATAGTTGGTGTTGTCGCCACTAAATGCCGCGAGCATCAGCAACGGGGCGAGATAGTGCAATTCCAACGCGCCTAAGCCGCACAACGCACCCGCCACAAATAGCAACGAGTCGCCAGGCAGGAAGGGGGTGACGATGAACCCTGTTTCGGCAAAAATAATCGCAAAAAGAATAGCATAGACCCATAGCCCGTATTCATTGGTAAGGGCTAAAAGATGGGTGTCTAGGTGTAGGATAAGGTCAATCAAGGGATACTTTCTGTGGGTATTTCCCTCTCCCCACCCCTCTCCCACAAGTGGGCGAGGGGCTTTGCTAACTGTCTCCGCAAGTGGACGAAGGGCTTTAACACCCCTCGCCCGTTTACGGGAGAGGGGCTGGGGGAGAGGGCGGGGTTTAAGGTAGGACTTCTTCCGATTCGACTCTTTCGGGTTTGATAAAGTCTTCACGCGATACGCCAAACATCATTAGCAACGGGCTGGCAACCAGCACGGACGAGTAGATACTGAACATAATGCCGATGGTCAGTGCCATGGCGAAGTAGTGCAGGGTTTCGCCGCCCAAAAATAGCATCGCGCCGACCATCATTTGGGTGCAGCCGTGGGTGATGATGGTGCGGGACATGGTGCGGGTGATGGCGTTGTCGATGATTTCTGCGGTGTCCGCTTGACGCATTTTGCGGAAGTTTTCGCGGATACGGTCAAACACCACCACGGATTCATTGACCGAATAGCCCAATACCGCCAACACCGCTGCCAACACGGACAACGAGAATTCCCATTGGAAAAACGCAAAGAAGCCCAGAATAATGACCACGTCGTGCAAGTTGGCGATGATGGCGGACAAGCCGAATTTCCATTCAAAGCGATACCACAAATACAAGATGATACCCAGTGACACCCAAAGCAATGCCATTGCGCCATTTTCAATTAAGTCTTTGCCGACTTGAGGTCCCACAAATTCCACACGACGCATGGTCACATCCGCATTTTGCTGCTTGAGCGTTGCCATGACTTGTTCGCTGAGTTTTGCGCCCGCTTTATTGGCTTTCAGCGGGATTTGAATCAATACGTCGTGGCTGGAGCCGAAGTTTTGCACTTGCGCATCGCCTAAGCCTGTACTGGCAAGCTGTTCGCGTACTTTATTCAAATCGGCCGTTTGCGCGTAATGCACTTCCATCACCGTGCCGCCCGTGAAGTCCACCCCAAAATTGAGTCCTTTGGTGAACAAAAATGCCACGGCAATCAAAAACGTTACCAGCGAAATGGCCGTGGTATAACGACCATAGCTCATAAACGGAATGTCGCGTTTAATTTTAAAGAGTTCCATGATTTCTTTCTCAATGGTAGGTCAGGTTTTAATTTGACCGACGGTGTTACGTACAAATGATTAAGGTTTTGGGTCGTTAGCGGTTAGTCGTTAGTTTCTAGTTGTTAACAACCAACAACTAACGACCACCAACAAAACTAGCCAATTGCGACTTTGTTCAAACGGGATTTGCTGCCGTAGATCAAGTTGACCATAGCACGCGAAACCAACACTGCGCTAAACATTGAGGTCAAAATACCTAAGCACAACACCACGGCAAAACCCTTAATGGGACCTGAGCCAAATAAGAACAGGGCAACCCCCGCGATTAAATTGGTGATATTGGAATCGACGATGGTGGCGAAGGCGTTTTCATAACCCGCGTGAATGGCGGCTTGCGGCGTAATGCCATTGCGCAATTCCTCTCGAATCCGTTCGTTAATCAACACGTTAGCATCAATCGCCATACCTAAGGTCAGCGCGATACCAGCCATACCAGGTAAAGTCAACGTGGCTTGCAACATCGAGAGCAAAGCCACCAACAGCAGCAAGTTCGCCCCAAGTGCCACAACAGAAATCGTGCCGAATGCAAGGTAGTAGCCAATCATAAAAACCGCGATCAGGATGAAACCGATTTTGGTGGAATTAAAGCCGCGCGCAATATTGTCAGCACCCAAGCTAGGACCGACCGTGCGTTCCTCCACAATTTCCATGGGGGCAGCCAATGCGCCAGCGCGCAGCAACAACGCGGTGTTTTGCGTTTCTTCAGTGGTCATTTTGCCGCTAATTTGCACATGACCGCCGCCTATCTCTTCACGAATCACAGGCGCGGTAATGACTTCGCCTTTGCCTTTTTCAAACAAGATGATCGCCATGCGCTTGCCCACGTTCTCGCCACTGGCTTCTTTGAATTTACGTGCGCCGATGCCATCCAGCCCGATGCTGACGGTGGGTTCGTTGTTGCGATTATCAAAGCCTGGTTGCGCATCGTTAATACGCTCACCCGTCAAGATGACCTGCTTTTTGACCAGCACCAAATTGCCTTCTCTATCCTTGAAAATCTCCGTGCCAAAGGGGGCGACTGAACCTGCATTGATAGGATGTTCGTCATCGACCATGCGCACTTCCAGCGTGGCGGTACGGCCGAGTATATCTTTGGCGTGGGCGGTGTCTTGTACCCCTGGCAATTGCACCACGATACGATCTATGCCTTGTTGTTGAATTACGGGTTCAGCCACACCTAATTCATTGATACGATTGCGTAAAGTGAGCAAGTTTTGCTGTACGGCGGATTCTTGGATACGACGTTCTGCTGTTGCTAGCAACGTGCCTTTCAGTAGAAACTCGCCGCTCACTTCTTGGGAGGTCAGGTTGTAGTCGGCAAAACGAGATTTGAGCTCAGATTGCGCTGTACTGCGGGTCGCCTCATCACGGAACTTGATGGTGATGACTTTGCCGTCGTGGTTCACGCCCGCGTAGGCAATATTTTTTTCACGCAACGCGCTGCGTATATCGCCGCTGGTGGCTTCCAAGGCTTTCGCCAATGCGGATTTCATTTCCACTTGTAACAAAAAGTGTACGCCGCCGCGTAAATCCAACCCTAAATACATGGGCAACGCGTTTAGACTCGTCAACCAATGAGGCGAGCGCGACAACAAATTGAGTGCGACCACATAATCTTCGCCCAATTGGGTGCGCAGCACATCTTTGGCTTTAATTTGGGTGTCGGTGTCAGCAAAACGCGCTTTGATGCTATTACCTTCCAAGGTAATTGTTTGCGGCGCAAGATTGGCAGTTTTGAGCGCGGTTTCGGCACGCGTGAGCAGCGCGAGATCCGCCTTTTCGCTGGTGCGTAAGGGCGAAATTTGCACCGCAGGCGATTCGCCAAAGAAATTCGGTAGGGTGTAAATCAGTCCTGCGACTAACACCATGAGAATTAGCAGATATTTCCACAAGGGATAACGGTTCATGTTGACCTCTAAAAGTCGGGCTAAGCGGGGCGGGTGGGCGCGAAATAGCCGCACCCAACAACCATGTTATTCCATTTCAAAATCAAAAGTGAAGTTAAAAATATCGTAGGGCGCACGCTATGCACCCTACATATGAGCGGTATTGAAATGGAAAGGGAATTACTTAATTGCCTTGATCGTTCCCTTAGGCAAGACCGTTTGGATGGCAGATTTTTGGATAAAAACCTCAATGCTATCGCTCAGTTCAAGTGCGATATATTCGTCATGAATTTTATTGACCCGACCCAATTGCCCGCCAATCGTGATAATTTCATCACCACGTTGCAGTGCTTCGGTCATGATTTTGTGTTGCTTGGCACGTTTGAATTGGCTGTAAATCATATACGCCGCCAATAACACGATAGGCGCAAAAAACATAACTTGCTCAAGCAATCCGCCTTGTGGCTGTGTACCTGAATCAGCGAATGCGTTACTAATAAACATGATGTGAAACTCCGCAGATAATCAAAAGGCGCGCATTCTAACATGAAGCGGCGCGCAACAAAGGACAGAGTCGTTCGTCCCAGCAATTCTCATTTGACTAAACAGTAGGGTTTTATGGGTACGAATTCATTCGTACATCGCCCGACGGACAAAAACCCAGCCTTATTCACAAGCAACCGTACGAATTTGCCGTACCCACGGTCAAAATGAGAATTGCTGCGTTCGTCCATTTGGCTCTGTGTGAATCATAGTGAGTCATCGTGACACAAGTGCGCAATCTCCCTCCCCTTCAAGGCATAGGTATCTACACAACTTTTAACTCATTGAAATTTAACTAAAAATCAGGGAATGTAGGAGCGCAATTTATTGCGCGAAGGGTGTTGCAAGAGGCTATCGCGCAATAAATTGCGCTCCCACATAGCGTTTAGTTTGCAATAGCAATGAAAAAACACATATAACTCAATGATTATTAAATAAATTAAGATGTGTAGATACCTATGCCTTCAAGGGGAGGGTTGGGGTGGGGATGGGGTATAACCGCCGCGCTCTGTAAAGCGATCCAGATAGCCTCGACCACCGCATCCGTTTCTTGCAAAACCTGATTGTTCCAGAATCGCAACACTTGAAATCCAGCGTCCTGCAAACGCCAGTCTCGTGCTTGATCGCGCTCGTTTTCCAAGTGTTGCCCGCCATCGACCTCAACAATCAAGCACCTTTCCAGACAGACAAAGTCCAACACATAGTCCAAGTATGGATGTTGGCGGCGGAATTTACAGCCCGCTAGTTGCCGACTGCGTAGTCGTTGCCATAACCGAATTTCCGCATCGGTCATGTGACAGCGCAGTGTTCGCTGAAGCTGCCTGCCGATGATGGCGCTATTTGTTTGAGCCTTCATCTCTACCCCATCCCCACCCCAACCCTCCCCTTGAAGGGGAGGGAGTCTTGTTTCACCCACTGTAAATCACATAGAACCGTCCATTTTGATCGTAGATACGCAAATTCATATGCTTGGGCGTGAAGAAGGCAAGCTTGATCGCGTTTTCCGCCCCACCAACTTAACTTGTTTTATGTAGATACCCGACAACGCGCATCAACAAGTTGCATGCGCTTGCCCGTATTCATGTGTTCCAACCAACACGCTTGTCCCTTAATCAGCAGTCGGAACGTATTTGGTTTTTCCAGCACGCGTCCTTGTAATAATTGTCCCGATGCGTCAGTACGGGGAACCCGTTCAATCGCCAGATAACTACTTGCAGTCAACGCGTTGTCAGCCAACGTGACGCTGGCAACGCCGAGCATTTTGGCAACCGCCGCACTTAATTGTTGTTGCACCTGCGCGGTGGGGGCGACCAAGACGGCCGTTGTTTCTAACGGCACGGTTGACGCTTGGCAGGCAGCTAGGATGAGACAGGTCAACACCACTCCAATATACCGAGGCGTTTTCATCATAACGGTTTAGTGAAAATACGCATTTCTTTCATGCGGGAGCGAATCAATTGCACTTGATCTGTTGCGCCACCCGCTTTCAAGCCCGCACTGGCGGCGATGGGCGCGGCACAAATACCCGTGGCGCGGTAATTGAGTGCCGCAGACAATTGACCTTCAAGTGGGTCACCTAATTGCCGCGTAAAATCATCTGCGACGGGACAGGTTGGCGTAAAGCCATCTGGATAATCGCCAAAGTTTTTTTGGTTAACCCCTTGAAATTGAATGGCGAAATAAGTGGTTCCACAATTGGGTTCTGGTACAAAACCATAAGGTTTACCGCAAGTGGTTCCCCCGATTAAGTTCACTTTGACATTCACCCCTTGCAGACCATTGATAATGGATTCGCTAGCAGAGCATGTCCCAGTCCCTGTCAAAATGGTCACTTGTTGCAGTCCAAGATAAGGGAGGGGCGTATTTGAAGAGCCAGAAAACCCTAGGCTATTGCTGTAGAAAGGAAAAGCGGTATTGCTGGCTATTTTATTGTTAAATTGCAAGCGTTCGAATATTTTACCATTCGTGGTCTGAGGACCTGCAATCATGTAAGCCAGTTCGCTGGCGACCGCGATTAAGCCCCCACCGTTATAGCGTAAATCGAGTACCAGATCCGACACCCCCGCAGACTGCAATTGCGTGATTGCGGCAATTAACTGGGCTTCTGATACGGCATTGTGGCTATTAAACGTCAGGTATCCCACGTTGCCTGTTGCGGTTGCAATGGTTTTGACATTTTGCACGGGAGCCGTCGTGACATTGCTGGCGACCATATTGGCAACAGGCAAATTAATGCCATTACGTTTAAAGATAATTTGATGCGTTTGCCCTGCTATGGTTGGATATAGTCCTGCATTGAGTGTATTGACGCTCGCTTGATCGTTAGCATTAATGAAATCGACCCCATCCACAAAAGCCACTTCATCACCACGCAAAATACCCGCAATAGCCGCAGGAGAGTTAGGTTCAACGACCACCGCAACCCATCTACGCGGGATGGTCTGCGCCAGTGCAGCAAATTGAATGCCGTAACCGAGTTCAATACCCTGATTCAGGGCATTCCACGTGTCAGTTGGATAGGTGAAGTGGAATTTGTCTTTAGGGCGATTCGTCACGGTCATCGCGGGGGTTTTTAATACGTTGAAATAATCAATTGCAGTGGGATAACTGGCGGGATTCAAATTATTTGGCACTTCTTGATACCAAAGATATGTTTCATCAATCCACGAGCGTAACCACGATTTTTCATTGGCAAGCGTACCCTGTTGATCTGGATAGGATTGATTTTGATTGAAGGGATCCGTCCCTGTACGAGGATTGGCGCACAAATTAACCAAGGTACTGGATACAGGCAAAGTACTTGGGGTGATTGGGGTGAGCGCACTGCCGCCCCCTCCCCCACCGCCGCAACTACTTAACGCCACAGAAATTGCGATAAGACTCAAATGCGTAAAATTTACAAACTTAAACTTATTGTCGAATAGTTTTTTCTGCATACGTCCCCCTATGGTTGATGAGAAGTATCTTACACCTTAAAACCACATTGTAAAACTCAAAAACGTAGGGTGGGCTGACAGTTTTAAGTGGTTGCGTACAAATAATTGGGTATTGAGTTGTTAGTCGCTAGTCGTTAGTTTTTAGTTGACGGAGTAAAAGGTTTTTCTCATCTGATTGAATACATTGTGAAAATTATATAATCAAGCAGACTCACCGCATTAACTAGCGACTCATAACGAACGACTAACAGCTTAAAATACCCGAAAATTTAAGCGCGGGTGCTTATCGTCTGCCCACGCGGTTGGGTATCCACGTGAACACAAAAACGAGCCCACCCTACACGGCTAATCGCCACAATGAAGTCCGTTCTGCGGCGCGGGCAGCGTGTAACGGATCGGTCGGATCAGCGGCTTTGCTGTGTTGCGGGCGAACTTCTATGCGCTCCACCACCTGCAAACCCGCCTCCTTAATCCAGGTCAGCAAGGTTTCCCGTGTGCGCAAGCCCAAGTGTTCAGCAATATCGGACAGAATCAGCCAACCTTCGCCATTGGGTGTGAGATGCGCCGCCAATCCCGCCAGGAAGCCACGCAGCATTTGGCTATTGGGGTCAAAAATCGCATACTCAATCGGCGAACTGGGGCGGGCGGGAATCCACGGTGGGTTGCACACAATCAGTGGCGCACGCCCTTCAGGAAATAAGTTCGCGGATTGCACCTCAACTGCCCCAGCCAAACCCAGTTGAGCCAAATTTTCACGCGCACAGGCTAAAGCACGTGGGTCTTGGTCGGTCGCAATCACACGCTTTACGCCACGACGCGCCAACACCGCCGCCAATACGCCTGTGCCTGTGCCGATGTCAAAGGCTAAGTCTAATGCAGGCAACGGCGTGTCATTCACCAACGCCACATATTCACCGCGCACAGGCGAAAACACGCCGTAATGCGGGTAAATGCGTCCGCCCAACACAGGAATTTCCACCCCTTTTTTGCGCCATTCTGACGCGCCTATTAGCCCCAATAGTTCGCGCAACGACACCACCGAAGACGTGCCGTGTTCTCCATACACGGCCTGACAGGCGGCTTGTACATCAGGGGCGCGGCGCAAGGGAATGGTGTAGTGTCCATCCAGCGGGATCAACAGCATCCCCAAAGTACGCGCCCGTTGCGATTGTGCTTGGCGATGCAAATTAAACACTTCGCTAGGGACACTCGCGGCTTTACGCGGTTTGTGATCAGCACGGCGGGACATCGCCACCAACAATTGCCGCGCATTCTGAAAATCGCCGCGCCACAACAACGCCGTGCCTTCACACGCCAAGCGATAGGCTTCATCCGCCTTCATCGTGTCATCCGCCACCTTAACCCGCTTAGGGGCTGTCACGCCACTTTCCGAACGCCAATGCGCCGTACAAGTCTTACCTGCTTCTGCCCAGCTCATCATGGTTTGCATCAAAATTTCCTTTAAGGTGTTACGTACAAATAATTGGGTATTGGGTTGCTAGTTGCTAGTCTCTAGTCGTTAGTTTTTAGTTTTACGAGTGAAAACATTTTCTCATCTACCTGAATATATTGTGAAAAACATAGCATCAAGCAGATTCACAGCATTAACTAGCGACTAGCGACTAGCGACTAATAGCTTAAAATACCCTAAAATTTAGGCGCGGGTGCTTATTGAGTTCTTCGTTCACCACATGGGCAAACACCTCGCCCGACTGTACCACGCTTTTAGAACATCCCATTAAGGTATTGTGTACCAGTAATTGGGTGTTGAGTTGTTGGTCGCTAGTCGTTAGTTTTTAGTTGCTGGAGTGAAATGCTTTTATCATCTATTTGAATATATTGTAAAAAAACATAGTGAGGGCAGCTTTCCCACATTAACTAACGACTAGCGACTAGCAGCTTAAAATACCCGAAAATTTAGGTACAGGTGCTTACAAATACAACTGACGCTCACGTTCAGCATCGGACGGTTCAAACCCCCGCGTTTCATAGTGTTTAAAGATGGCGGCGACCACGGCTTGCGGCTCGTCGATCAACTGGATAAAGCTCATGTCGCTAGGATTGATCACTTTTTCGGCGATCAGGGTGCTGCGAAACCAGTCCATCATCCCGCCCCAAAACGCGCTGCCGACCAGAATAATCGGGATGCGGCGGGTTTTGCCTGTTTGCACCAACGTGAGGGCTTCCATCAATTCGTCCAACGTGCCGAACCCGCCTGGCATCACCACATACGCGCTGGCAAATTTCACAAACATCACTTTGCGCGAGAAAAAATGCTGAAAGGTGTGACTGATGTTTTGATAAGGATTGCCCGCTTGTTCGTGCGGCAATTGGATATTTAAGCCCACGCTGGGCGATTTGCCGTAAAACGCGCCTTTGTTGGCGGCTTCCATAATGCCAGGCCCGCCGCCCGAAATCACCGCGAAGCCCGCGTCGGATAATAAACGGGCAATTTCTTCTGCCAGTTTGTAATGCGGGTGGTCGGGCTTGATGCGTGCGCTGCCAAAAATGCTGACGGCTGGATGGATGTGGTTAAGTCGTTCGGTAGCGGAGACGAATTCTGACATAATGCCGAAAACCCGCCACGCTTCCTTAGAGTTCCAGCCGTCTGGCATGGCGGGAGTGGGCAGTTTGGATGCACTATTCATGTCATTACCTCGTTGAATCAAAATGAAAAAATTATTGTTAGTCGATGGATCGTCTTTTTTGTATCGTGCTTTTCACGCCATGCCCGATATGCGCAGCCCCAAAGGCGAACCCACGGGCGCGATTTACGGCGTGTTGAATATGTTGCGCCGCTTGCGCCAAGATTACCCGTCGGATTATAGCCTGTGCGTATTTGATGCCAAAGGTAAAACCTTCCGCGATGATTGGTTTCCTGAATACAAAGCCCATCGCCCGTCCATGCCTGAAGATTTGGTATTGCAAATTGAGCCATTAAATCAATTGATTGCCGCGTCGGGTTGGCATGTGTTGGCATTGACAGGCGTGGAAGCGGACGATGTGATTGGCACCTTAGCACAGCAAGCGGCGGCGGACGGCGTGGATTGTGTGGTGGCGACGGGCGATAAAGATTTGGCGCAATTGGTGAATGCGCACACCACGCTGGTCAACACCATGAACAACGAAACGCTGGACATCGCAGGCGTGATTGCCAAGTTTGGCGTGCCGCCAGCGCGCATTGTGGACTTTTTGACCTTGACGGGCGACACGGTGGATAACATCCCAGGTGTGGATAAAGTCGGCCCAAAGACCGCTGCTAAGTGGTTGGCGCAGTACGATAATTTGGATAATTTGATAGCACATTCGGCGGATGTTGGCGGGAAGGTCGGCGAGAATTTGCGCACGGCGATGGAATGGTTGCCGCTGTCGCGTCGCTTGGTGACGATTAAATGCGATGTGGAGCTGCCGCACCGCTATGACCAACTGGGTGCGTTACCGACCAACCCGACCGAGTTGCGCTATTGGTTTGAACGGCTGAATTTTAGAACATGGTTGCGGGAATTGGGCGAGGCGGGGAAAGTTGCTGCATCCGAAGAACCATTTGCTCTCGCCCCTTCCGCCAGTTCAGCTCAGGCGGATATGTTCGCCGCCCCCTCTGCTCCGCACCAATCAGGTGATTTATTTGCCGAACCCCCGCCGACCACGACCACGCATTATCAAACCATTCTCACCGAAGCCGATTTAGACGTTTGGCTTGTCAACATCCTCGCGGCAGACTTGGTGTGCGTGGATACCGAAACCACGGGGCTGAATGTGATGGAAGCGCAATTGGTGGGGCTGTCCTTCGCCCTTGCCCCGCACCAAGCGGCGTATTTGCCGTTGGCGCACAACTACACAGGCGCACCACAACAACTTGATTTAACGAAAACTTTAGCCAAACTCAAACCGTGGTTAGAAAGCCCGCTGCACGCCAAGCTGGGGCAAAATTTAAAATTCGACGCGCATATTTTCGCCAATCACGGCATCACCTTGGCGGGGATTGCCGAGGACACGCTGCTGGAATCTTATGTTTTAGAAAGCCACGAGCTGCACAATATGGACAGCCTCGCCCTGCGCCATTTGAATATCACCACGATGACTTATGCCGATGTGGTGGGCAAAGGCGCGAAGCAAATTTGCTTTGACCAAGTGGATTTGGACACCGCCACGCGCTACGCCGCTGAAGATGCCGACATCACTTTGCAATTACATCGCCATTTCACCCCGTTGATCGTCCACGAAGCGGGCTTGCGCCGCGTGTATCGCGACATCGAGCTACCCAGCTTGCGCGTCTTGTGGGTGATGGAACGCAACGGCGTGTTGCTGGACAGCGCGTTGCTGCGCGTGCAAAGCCGCGAGTTGGGCGAAAAGTTGTGCGCCTTGGAAGCCCGCGCCCACGCCCTCGCCGAACAGCCGTTTAACCTGAATTCGCCCAAACAACTCGGCGAAATTTTATTCGGCAAACTCGGCTTGCCCGTGGTCAAAAAGACCCCCAGCGGCGTGCCTTCCACCGACGAATCGGTGTTGGAAACCTTAGCCCTCGACTTCCCGCTGCCCAAATTATTGCTGGAACATCGCAGCCTAGCGAAGCTGAAATCCACCTACACCGACAAATTGCCGCTGATGGTCAACCGCCACACGGGGCGCGTCCACACCAGCTATTCCCAAGCCGTCGCCATCACGGGGAGGCTGGCTTCCAGCGACCCGAATTTGCAAAACATTCCCGTGCGTACCGCTGAAGGGCGACGCATCCGTGAAGCCTTTATTGCGCCAGCGGGCAGCAGCATTGTCTCAGCAGATTATTCGCAAATTGAACTGCGCATCATGGCGCATTTGTCGGGCGACGCAGGCTTGCTACACGCCTTCGCCCACGGGCAAGACGTACACCGCGCCACCGCCGCCGAAATTTTTATGCTCGCGCCAGACGAGGTCAGCAATGAACAACGCCGCTACGCCAAAGTCATCAACTTCGGACTGATTTACGGCATGTCCGCCTTCGGACTCGCCAAACAACTCGGCATCGAACGCAGCGCGGCGCAAGCCTACATCGCCCGCTACTTCGCCCGCTACCCTGGCGTGGCGTTCTACATGGAACGCACCCGCGAACTCGCCAAACAACAAGGCTACGTTGAAACCGTGTTCGGTCGCCGCTTATGGCTGCGCGAAATCCACAGCAGCAACGGCATGAAACGCCAAGGTGCTGAGCGCGCCGCCATCAACGCCCCCATGCAAGGCACCGCCGCCGACCTCATTAAACTCGCCATGATCGCCGTGCAAAATTGGCTAGAAACCGAACAAATGCAAAGCCGCTTGATTATGCAAGTGCATGATGAATTGGTGTTGGAAGTGGTTGATAGTGAAAAAGAAAAAGTGATTGCCACCTTGCCGAGCTTGATGTGCAATGTCGCGAAATTGGATGTGCCGTTGTTGGTGGAAATTGGCAATGGAAAAAATTGGGAAGAGGCGCACTAATACCATGAATGCTAATCTGTATAACGAAGCTATTGAATATGAACAACTTACCAAGGATATTTACCAAGCAATTCTTGTTAGGGAGGGTGTCAATACCGTTGACGTGAAACATAACGTTTCAGTAAATGGACGATCAGGTGTTGCGCATCAAATTGATGTTTACTGGGAGTTTAAGCAGGCAGGCATAACACACCGTGTTTTGGTTGAATGTAAAAATTACGCATCAAATATCACACTCGAAAAGGCGCGGAATTTTTTTGCTGTTGTGCACGATATCGGCAATTGTGTTGGAATCATGGTTACTAAGACAGGATACCAATCAGGCGCGGCAGCATTCTGTAAGTACTATGGATTGAGGCTCAAACTACTTCGCAAACCAGATGCAAATGATTGGAAAGGACGAATCAGAGAAGTATCCATCACGCTCAACATTATCTCCCCAGTAGAGCCGATTCGCTGCGATCTTGATCTTCGTGCTACTTCTTTAGAGCAACATCAAAGGTTAATAAAAGCTTTGCAGGTAAATCCAGACTTTGCACAAGTTACACCATCAATGTCATTTTTAGACAAACAAGGTGAAACGATAACGGATACCCTTTGCTTTTGGCTTCCTCAGCAATTAGATGTACTCAATACGCCAGATGGTGGGGCTTGCGAACAAAAGGTTGAACTCGATGAACATTACCTATCTTTAAATCTAGGAGATGGTTTTGAACTGATTCAAGTCATTGCCGTTACAGTGCATTGCTTCGTTGAAAGATTGTCTTCAGTTATCAGAGTTGATGCAAATGATATTGTAAACGTTATTCTCAAAGATTTTGAGTCAGGGGATTGGGAATACACTCATGCTGCGGGCTAGAAGGTATCCCCATGTTTCCTAGCTAAAATCAACGGTTTTCAACGTAAATTTATTGCTTCTCTACTTTTAATATCTTGGAGTTGTGTACTTGAACCAACACCATAAATCCACTCACAATTCCACTAAGAAGTACGGTATCACCTTTTGCAAGAGGCACAACAGAGGCCTTACGTTTGAATAAACATTGAACTCCAGTAAGCAGTTCAGTCTTTCCGATAACAATATAAGCATCGCCCATTACATCTGTCCCAATGTCACTGATGATGCCAGAAAGAACAATTTTTTTATTTTTGTACTTCATGTCGGCAGCGACCGAATTTCGGTTGTACTCGGCATAAATATCTTCAGCTTTTGTCTGGTTATCGGCCAACGCATTGAAAGATAATAAAATCAAAATGATTGCAAATATAGATTTCATATTGGTTTGTGTAGAGGGAGTAAATCGGAGCTGGATTCTAACCAGTTTTCGCTGTAAATTTTTGAAATCTTTTCCTGTCAAGTAGCTAAACACGGTAGGGTGCAACCCGTAAGGCGGATTCGCCGCAAGGCAATCCGCTATTTTCACCTTCAAAATCGGCGGGTTGCTGCGCGAACCCGCCCTACGCCTCCTCAAACTATCTTAATCACCAATCGTTTGCACAGGCGGTTAATTGCGACATTCCCCAATCAAATCAAAACATCCAACCCTTTGCGTTCCAGCAAATTCAACAGCTTTTGCGACGACCCACTAGGATGTTTATCGCCGATTTCCCATTGTTTGACGGTGGAGGGGCTGATGTTTAGCATCGCGGCTAATACCGATTGGCTGAGTTGAAAGCGATCCCGCAGCGCACGGATTTTGGTGCTGTCGTAGTCGGGGATGGGGGCGAGACACAGCGCGTCGAATTTGCGCATTTTGTGTTGGTCAATAAAGCCCAAACGGTGTAAATCCGTGGCGGTTTCATGCACCGCGTCCAAAATTGAATGTTTAGTTCCCATGACAAATTTCCTCCAGTGTGCCGTCTTCAACCGCAAAATTTAGTTCCGCATCATCACGCGTCAACAAAGATTCGGCGATCTCGCGCAGTGCGTTTAGTTCGTTGTCGGTAATATTTTCGCGCATATTTTTTTCAAATCCATACACAAAAAACCAGCGGTTGCCTTTGTTGGTGGCAATCAGTGTTCTGACCCCACCGCGCTTGCCTCGTCCCGCTAAGCCCACGCGTTTTTTGATGACAAAACCACCCAAATCAGCATCGACCAAACCTTGTTGCATTTCATCCACCGCCACACACAAAGCCTGATTGGTCAGCTCCGTTTTACGCATCCAACGGCAAAAATGGCGGATTTTAAATATACGCTTCAGGTGTTAAATATACCACTTAGTGAACCGAAGTTGGCAATCGCAAGAAAATTTACCGTTGAGGGAGGGGCTAAGTGCGATAAGCGTAGCGTGTCTTTGGGTGCGCACCCTGCCAAGCGGCGATTTGCTGCGCGAAACCACCCTACGACACTTAAAACGGGGACGATTATCCCCTCCCCGATGAAACGCCCCATCACTGAACATCCCTTGCGCGAGTCATAAGGCGGTGGATGTGGTGTAGCCCGTATGCAATACGGGAAACGTTCGCCATTCAATTACTCCCGTATTGCATACGGGCTACTTGGGGCTTCACTGACGACGCACGGCCAATTTTTTGATGCGTGCGATTAGCCTGCGTTTCATATCGCCAGCAACACCTGATCGGCAACGGCGCGGACTTGTTTTGAGTGTCCTGTGACGGTATTTATTTCTAATAATCCAACCCGTTGCAATGCGTCAACATCGCGCTTTACCGCGCTGCGGTCGCGGTGTAGGCGTTGCGACAAATCGGTGATTGAGCCAGGGCAGGCTTTTACTTCGCGCAATAAAACCAGTTTGGCAGTCGTCACCAAGCGCGCTAAATCTTCTGGGGCTTCAAACGCGATGATACGTTCGCACGGCACGGACTCGCCGCGATCTGCCCGTCGGGCAAGTTCCACGCCACGGCTGAAAAAATCTTCCACGCTGGCAACTTTAAGGGTTGTTTTCATTTTTTGCTCCTAAATAGACTCCAGTCGCAGCAATTCTCATTTTGACCGTGGGTACGACAAATTCGTACAATTGCTTGTGAATATGGCTGTTTTTTCGCCCTTTCGGGCGATGTACGAATTTGTCGTACCCACAAACCCCCGCTGTTTAGTCAAAATGAGAATTGCTGCTCCAGTTGATTTGAAATTGTGCCATAAAAAACGGCAGCCTAAGCTGCCGTTTTCCTTTCGCGAGCGGTCGAGATTAACGACGCACTGCCAATTTTTCTTTGATACGCGCCGATTTGCCTGAGCGTTCACGCAAGTAGTACAACTTCGCACGACGAACTGCACCGCGACGTTTCACTTCGATGGAGGCGATGATCGGGGAGTAGGTTTGAAAAGTACGTTCTACGCCTTCGCCAGCGGAGATTTTATGCGCGATGAAGCCAGAGTTCAGACCGCGATCAAGCATTTAGACAATACTAAATTTTTCACCTTGTCATTTCGTCATGCTTAATTTACTGTCGTGAGCAAATTAACTCAGTATCATAAAAATGACTGACAAACCTAGCAATCCCGACGCATCACGTCTATACCATGCCCTCCGTTTTGTTCGGGAGGCATCTGATACACCGAACCCCGTTACTGAAAACCCTCCCCAGTCATTGGAGTCATTCCGCGATGCTCCCGCTTGGGTTTTATTGGGTGAGCCTGGGGCGGGAAAATCCACCGCTTTTAAAACTGAAGCAGAGGCAACAGGCGGGGAATATCTGCGCATTGCTGAATTTATTGAGCTGGATTTGGATGAGGAGTGGAGAGCAAAAATGCTGTTTTTGGATGGGTTGGATGAAGTGCGAGCGGGTGGCGACAGCACCCTGATTAAAATCCGTAATAAATTAAACAAGTTAGGTAATCCACCTTTTCGTCTTTCATGTCGTGCGGCGGATTGGTTTGGTGCGACGGATCAAGCAAGTATTGCAACCGCTGCTACCGACAAAAAAATCACCGTATTGCTACTTGAGCCACTGGGTGAAGCCGATATTTTGCGCATCCTGCGCGACAACCACGGCATTGCTAACCCCGAAAATTTTGTTAAGGAAGCACAAAAGCGCGGCATCGACGGTTTGTTGAATAACCCGCAAACCTTGGAGTTGTTGGCAAAAGCGGTGCGAGGTGAGCAATTTCCTGCGACGCGGCAAGCAACCTATCAGCTTGCTTGTGAAAAACTTGCTGATGAAAACAATGCGGATTATCAGGTCAAGCAAATTGACCAGCCTGTTGATGTTGACGCTCGATTAAATGCCGCAGGACAACTTTGCGCAGTGTTGTTGCTGTCCAATCAAACAGGCATCACGCGTTTGCCTATCAATGCCCAGTCTAATTTTCCTTGCGTGCGAGATTTCTCGCCGCCTAATTTTGCGGCGGCGAATCAAGTGTTAAGCAGCACGCTATTTCGTCCTATAAATGACAAAAATCTCGAACCCACCCACCGCACTATCACAGAATTTTTGGCGGCGCGTTGGTTGGGGCAGCAAATTGCAAAAGGTTTACCCTTGAAACGGGTACTCAATTTGTTATTGGGGTGCGATGGGCGCACGGTGGCGGGGCTGCGCGGCTTGTATGCTTGGTTGGCGTTGGAATGTACGACGGCGCGAACACAACTGATTCAGGCTGATCCGTTTACAGTGCTGATTTATGGCGATGTTAGACCAATGTCGGTTGCAGATAAGCGGATGATTTTGCAAGGCTTAAAGCAAGAATCCGAGCGATTCCATTCATTTCGTTGGCAAGCGCAATCCGCTTATCCCTTTGGCGCACTGGCTGCGAAAGAATTGATCCCCGATTTTATCAAAGTACTCACCTCTTCCGACCGCAGCGAAGTCACGCAATCTTTTGCGGATTGTGTGCTGGAGATATTGGCGGAAGGGGAAGCTTTCCCTGAACTCATACCAACCGCCAAAGCCGTGATTCTCGACGCGACGCGTTGGGAAGGTGTGCGTCATAATGCCATGCGTGCTTGGTTAAAATTGGGTGCAACGGATACGGACGCGCTCAGTTTGTTGGATGAGATTACGGATGGCAAAGTGACTGACCAAACCGATGATTTAGCAGGGGCATTGCTCCGTCATCTTTATCCAAAACACATACAGTCAGAAAACTTGCTGCGCTATGTTCATCCCCCTAAACAAAGCAACTACACAGGGAGCTTTGTATTTTTTTGGGAATATGAGTTGCCCTCCATCGTGCCTCCAGCGCATTTGCCTACGCTGTTAGATCAACTTGTCCTGCGAATGGATTTGGTATTACAAGATATTTACGCTTTTTTTCTACTGAAAATGATTGGTCGGCTATTACAACGGGCAATTGAACTATATGGCGAGCATATTACGGATGCAAGATTGTTTGCGTGGTTGGGCATTGGGATGGATGAGCACGCCTTTCCTTTGCTGAAAAAGGATGAGCAGGAGCGCGTTGCTCATTGGTTAGCCACACATCCCGCACGCTACAAAGCATTGCTCGCGCTTTGTTATCAATTGTGTGAAATGCAGACGGAAGCAACCAGTCACTTATGGAAATACAAGAGTCGGTTGTACAAATCAGAAGCACCCGAAGATTTAGGTTTGTGGCATCTCGCTCAAGTTACCCAAACCAATAACGAGGTGCTTGCACGAGATCATTTAGCTTGCGCGCTCAATGTACTGAATCAGCATGGCGGCAAAGGGTTGTCATTGGAAGTATTTGAGGCTTGGGGTGTTGCACACCCAGAACGCCAAAGTTGGCTCGATGCTTTGTTAGTTTGTGAAATTCCTGAACGGCACACAGAACGGGGAATACGAAAGCAAGCCTATCGGCAAGATCGCGCCGAGATTAAGCGCACCAATAGCGAAAACGTAAATAAAAACAAGGAAGCGATTCGCTCAGGGCTATCTAGTGGAATACACCACTTGGCATTGGTATGGATGGGGCGGGATTGGAGCGCGACTGGCAATACACCCGCCGAACGCTTTAACAACTTTTGCGATAACGGGGATGAAATTCTTGCGGCGGCTGAAGCGGGTTTTCGGGCAAGTGTTGTGCGAACGGATTTACCAACCGTCAAGGAGATCATTGCGTTGCACGCACAGCAACAAGAACATTTGGTTAGGATGCCGTGCCTTGTTGGGATGGATTTGCGCTGGCAAGACAACCCTTTGTCAATTGACTCGTTGCCCGATGATATTTTGCGCAGAATGATTGCTTTTAGGCTGACCTATAGCGCGGATAATACGCCCGCATGGTTCACCTATCTGGTCAGTGCGCGCCCCCCGTTAGTTGCGGATGTTTTGGTGAGTTATGCCTCAGCGACCCTAAACTCAAAACAAGATTTTGTTGACGGCATTTATTCTTTGGCAAATGACCCATGCTACCGCGCAGTCGCTCTTCTCGCTGTCCCTCCTTTGTTAGAACGCTTTCCACTGCGCGCTCGCACCAAGCAATTACAGGATTTACGATACTTACTCGCTGCCGCACAACTTTACGCCATGCCAGAATTGGCGGCTATCGTTGCAAAAAAAGTGGGAGGCCGTATGGATGTCGCTCAAAAAGTACATTGGCTGACTATGTCAATGCTTCTCAATCCTGCTCAAAATCAATCTGCACTTTGGAAATATGTAGGTAGCTCTTCCGTACGCATTGCTCATCTACATGGATGTTTGATCAACCTTTATGGGCAAGTAAATTTCATTGTGTTGCCAGCCGATGTGTTAAGTAAGTTGATTGAGCTATTTTTACCCGATGCAATGTTAGAGCATCCAAGTGGCGCATTTTGGGTTAGCGAACCTATTCAGCGCGGCGACAATTTGCGTGGACTGATTACTCGCTTAGGAGGCTTAGGCACAGACCAAGCGGCACAGGAACTTGAAAGATTGGTGCAATTACCTGCCTTAGCTAAGTTGAAATTTCAATTACAAAACGCGCTGTATCAATTGAAATTAACCCAACGTGAACGCACATTTGCCTTTCTTTCACCCACGCAAGTGGCGCAAATACTCGCCAATCAAGCTCCAATCAGCAGCGCGGATTTGGCGGCGTTGGCGTTGGATTATTTGGATGAGATTGCCAAGAAAATTCGGCATGAAAATGACGATTATTTCCGCCATTTCTGGACGACTGATAAACAGCATCAGGATGAAAATACTTGTCGTGATTTATTGCTCACGCGCTTGCGAGAGGCTTTTAAAACGTTGAATGTAGATTGCCAACCAGAAGCAGATTATGTCAACGACAAACGCGCTGATATTCGTTTGTCTTATCAAAACCAGTTTGACGTGCCGATTGAGGTCAAGGGCGAATGGCATCGACAACTTTGGAAGGCGGCGCAATCGCAATTGGTGCAGCAATACAGCATCGCGCCCAATGCGAACGGTTATGGCGTTTATCTGGTGTTGTGGTTTGGTGGCAAAAGTATGCCAAACGCCAATGATGGTGGGAAAAAACCAACGTCCCCAGAAGAATTAAAAACCCGTCTTGAAGCGCAATTAAACCGCGAAGAACGTGAGCGGATTTTCATTCGAGTGTTGGATGTGACCCATCCCAATCAGCCAGTTTGATTCCCCCCAAATTGTTCCTCCCAGCCAAAACGCCAGCCTTATAGGCATCAATTTATAGCGTGCCAGTCCCCTCGCCCGCTTGCGGGAGAGGGCTAGGGAGAGGGTGTATTTTTGATTTTTGGGTGCATTCCCTCTCCCCCAACCCCTCTCCCACGAGTGGGCGAGGGGAGTCAATGCAATGGGTTGTAAAAGTTTTGGCTTTGCGCTATTGCGTGTAGCCAACAAAAACGGCAGCCTAAGCTGCCGTTTTCCTTTCGCGAGCGGTCGAGATTAACGACGCACTGCCAATTTTTCTTTGATACGCGCCGATTTGCCTGAGCGTTCACGCAAGTAGTACAACTTGGCACGACGGACTGCACCGCGACGTTTCACTTCGATGGAAGCGATGATCGGGGAGTAAGTTTGGAAAGTACGTTCTACGCCTTCGCCAGCGGAGATTTTACGCACGATGAAGCCTGAGTTCAGACCGCGATTGCGTTTGGCAATCACCACGCCTTCAAATGCTTGCACACGTTTGCGTTCGCCTTCAACCACGTTGACGCTGACGATTACGGTGTCGCCAGGGGCGAATGAAGGAATAACTTTACCCAAGCGGGCAATTTCTTCCTGTTCTAATTGTTCAATCAAATTCATTGCATTTCTTCCTTTAGTTATGAGAATCTTGTTCCTTCTGGAACGATGCCAGAAGCCCAGATTCTGCTTTTGTTAAGTCACGCTTTGCCAGTAAATCGGGGCGGCGCAACCATGTTCTGCCCAATGACTGTTGAAGCCGCCAGCGGGTAATCTGGGCATGATGTCCAGACAACAACACAGGGGGCACAGCTTCTCCATTAAACACTTCGGGGCGGGTGTAGTGGGGACAGTCGAGCAAGCCTTGTACAAAGGAATCTTGCTCGGCGGATTGGGCATCGCCTAATACATCGGGCAGTTGCCGCACCACGCTGTCCACTAACACCATCGCCGCGAGTTCTCCACCTGACAACACATAGTCGCCGATGGATATTTCTTCATCTACATACTGACGAATCAGCCGTTCATCTATACCTTCGTACCGCCCTGCCAACAGAATCAAGCCTTGTTCGGGCTGATCGGCACGTTGTTTGACCCAGTTGTGGGTAAGCAAACTGCCTTGTGGCGAGAGATACACCACGCGACTACTGGCTAAACCCAATGCGGCTTGCCGTTGTTTGGCTGCGGTAATTGCAGCGGCTAACGGTTCGCCCAACATCACCATGCCAGGCCCGCCCCCGTAAGGTCGGTCATCGACGGTGCGGTGGTTGTCTAGCGTGAAATCGCGGGGATTCCAAGTATGCAGTGCGAACAGGGCTTTTTCGGCTGCCCGCCGTGTGATGCCGTGTTGCGTAATGGCATCAAACATCGGGGGAAACAGGGTGATGACATCAAAAATCATATCGAAATACGCTTTTGATTACACATCCAACTGCCAGTCCACCCGAATCTGCTTTTGCTGCATATCGACTTCTTGCACCACGGCTTTGACAAAGGGGATCAACACGTCGCCGTGTTCACCTTTAATCAACAGCACGTCATTTGCGCCCGTTTCCATCAAATTGATGACTTGACCAAATGAAACACCTTCCAGATTGACCACAGTCAAACCAATTAAGTCTGACCAGTAATACTCATCCGTATCAGGTTCAGGCAGTGACGCACGCGGGACGGCAATGAGCCAACCTTTGAGCTTTTCTGCCGCCGTGCGATCAGGGCAGTCAGGCAATAGCACGGCGAGGGTTTTGTGATGCGCTTCTGTCTGCACCACTTTCACTTCGCGCCATGTCGCACTTTCCGATGCTGCAATCCACCAAACGGGATAATCCAACAAGCTATCCAGATACTCGGTGAACGGTTGCACTTTAATCCAGCCACGCACGCCATGCGCCGCAGCGACGCGCCCCATAATGACCAAGGGCGAATCCGAATTAGGCTGCAACAACGGCACTTGCACCTGCACGTTTAACCAGCTTAGCCACTGCGTCGCTCAATTGCGCGCCTTTGCTTTGCCAGAAAGTCACACGCGCCAAATCTAAACGCAGTGCTTCTTGTTTTTCAGTTGCCACGGAGTTGTAGAAACCCACGCGTTCGATGAAGCGACCATCGCGACGATTGCGTGAATCAGCAACGACGACATTGTAAAAAGGACGATTCTTAGAACCGCCACGGGAAAGACGAATGATGACCATATAAACCTACCTAAATAATGAGCCGAGCGAAAGGGCGCGAATTCTACGACAATTCTGATACTTAAGGCAAGATTTTAACGCACCCTTTGCATAAATAACCCATTATAGAGCGCAGATATAGCGATTCGGGCGCCTGCGACAGCGCGTAACCGCCGTAGCACATGATAGAATTCGCTACTTTTTCGATTTCAATACTATAGGACTAACCGCTATGTTTTCAAGCAAAAACACCCTCGCCGTCTCTGATCCCGAATTATGGGCAGCCGTTCAAGATGAAAATCGCCGTCAGGAAGACCATATCGAACTGATCGCTTCTGAAAATTACACCAGCCCAGCGGTGATGGAAGCGCAAGGCAGTAAATTGACCAATAAATACGCCGAAGGCTACCCCAATAAGCGTTATTACGGCGGTTGCGAATACGTCGATGTGGCTGAACAACTGGCGATTGATCGCGTAAAAGCCTTGTTTGGTGCGGAATACGCCAACGTGCAACCGCATTCAGGTTCACAAGCAAACCAAGCGGTTTATGTTTCCGTATTGAAACCAGGCGATACCATTTTAGGGATGTCTTTGGCACACGGTGGACATTTGACCCACGGTGCGTCGGTCAACATTAGCGGCAAGTTGTATAACGCCATTCAATACGGCTTGAACGACAAAGAAGAAATCGACTACGACCAAGTGCAAGCTTTGGCGTTGGAACATAAACCCAAAATGATCGTCGCAGGCGCGTCCGCTTACGCGCTGGTCATCGACTGGAAACGTTTCCGTCAAATCGCCGACAGCGTCGGCGCGTATCTGTTCGTGGATATGGCGCACTATGCAGGTCTGGTTGCCGCTGGCGTGTACCCTAGCCCAGTCGGCATTGCCGATTTCGTTACCAGCACCACCCACAAAACCCTGCGCGGCCCTCGCGGCGGGCTGATTTTGGCAAAAGCGGAATACGAAAAAGCGCTGAACTCCGCGATTTTCCCTGGTATTCAAGGGGGGCCGTTGATGCACGTCATCGCCGCCAAAGCCGTGGCATTCAAAGAAGCCGCCAGCAAAGATTTCAAGGTGTATCAAAAACAAGTGGTGGATAACGCCCGCGTCATGGCGCGTGTGTTGCAAGAACGCGGTCTGCGCATCGTGTCGGGGCATACTGATTGCCATTTGTTCTTGTTGGACTTGCAAGCCAAACACATCACAGGTAAAGATGCCGAAGCCGCTTTGGGGCGTGCGCACATCACCGTCAACAAAAACGCCATCCCCAATGACCCGCAAAAACCTTTCGTCACCAGCGGTATCCGTATCGGCAGCCCCGCGATGACGACCCGTGGTTTCAAAGAGTTGGAAGCGGAAAAACTGGCACATTTGATCGCCGACGTGTTGGATGCGCCGAATGATGAAGCGGTCATCGCTCGCGTGATTGCCGAAGTCAAAGTGCTGTGCGATAAATTCCCCGTTTACAGCGCGTAATTTTTCAGTAGCGCAATGAGAAAAGGGATGCCGTTTGGCATCCCTTTTTCATTACAACGTCATCTAGCTGCCCAATTCATGGGCAAGCCTCTAGCCTGCTAATTTCGCCTTCAAAATCTCATTCAACTGCGCAGGATTGGCTTTGCCTTTGCTGGCTTTCATCGCCAAGCCGACGAAGAAGCCGAATAATTTGTCTTTGCCGCTGCGGTATTCGGCGACTTTTTCGGCGTTGGCGGTGATGATTTCATCCACCAAGGCTTCGATTGCGCCGCTGTCGGAAACTTGTTTCAGCCCTTTGGCTTCGATAATAGCATCCGCATCGCCGCCTTCCGCCCATAACACGCGGAACACGTCTTTCGCGCCTGAGTTGGAGATGGTGTTATCCGCGATGCGCACCAACATGCCGCTCAGTTGTTCGGGCGTGATCGGGCAAGCGGTCATATCTAAGCCATCGCGATTGAGTTGCGCGCTCACCTCACCAATCAGCCAATTCGCACACATCTTGGCGACTTGCTCCCCTCGCCCGCCTGCGGGAGAGGGGCTGGGGGAGAGGGTTGCGGCGAGGCACGCATCAAAGAAATCCGCCATTTCACGGGTAGCGGTCAAGGCATTGGCATCGTAAGCAGACAGCGCGTAGTTTTCGGTATAACGCGTGCGGCGTGCTTCGGGCAATTCAGGCAATTTCGCCCGCATTTGCTCGATAAATTCAGGCGAAATATCCAAGGGCAATAAATCTGGATCGGGGAAGTAACGATAATCATGCGCGTCTTCTTTGCTGCGCATGGCGTGGGTTTCACCTGTGTCTGGGTCAAACAAAATAGTGGCTTGTTGAATTTTGCCGCCATTTTCCAGCGTGTCAATTTGCCATTGCACTTCATAATCAATGGCTTGCTGCATAAACTTAAACGAATTCAAATTTTTGATTTCGCGGCGCGTCCCCAGCGGTTCACCCGCACGGCGTACCGACACATTCACGTCGCAACGGAACGAACCTTCCTGCATATTGCCATCGCAAATCCCAATCCAGCGTACCAGCGAATGCAGCGTTTTGGCATACGCCACCGCTTCGGCAGCGGACGACATATCAGGTTCGGACACGATTTCCAACAACGGCGTACCCGCACGATTCAAGTCTATGCCCGTCATGCCTTGCGTCGCGCCATGCACCGATTTACCCGCATCTTCTTCCAGATGGGCGCGGGTGATGCGCACCACTTTTTCGTAAGGTTTGGCGTTACCCGATAACGGTTCAACTTGTATCGTCATCGCGCCCATCCCCACCACAGGCAGATCAAACTGGCTGATTTGATAGCCTTTGGGCAAGTCGGGGTAAAAATAATTTTTACGCGCAAACACCGAACGCGGCGCGATATGCGCCCCCACCGCCAAACCAAACTGAATCGCCCGCTCCACCGCGCCCTTATTCAACACGGGCAACACCCCTGGCAACGCGATACTCACCGCATCCGCCTGCGTATTCGGTTCCGCCCCAAACGCCGTCGATGCGCCCGAAAAAATTTTAGTCTGCGTCGAAAGCTGCGCGTGCACTTCCAACCCGATCACGATTTCCCATTTCATTTGTTTAGTTCTCCGTCCCAGTAGGGAACTCCAGCATTTTGTTTAGCAATAATTTCAAAGGTTCGGTTTTCTCTGTTTGCGCCAGGTGCGCTGCCTGCGAATACGCCGAATTTTCCAGAGTCTGGGTACAACCCAATCTCTGGCTCTTCCATGGTGCTCACGGCAAGATAACGTAGTTCAGCAACTGAGGAGTTGATAATTTGGTGCGGTCTGTCGATGCCAGCGACAAAAGCAATGACATCACCAGCCTTAATTGGATACTCGCCATCAGCATAACGCACAGTCCCTGTTCCTTCGATAACGAAAACCATTTCTTCGTTTACGAGATGTGCATGATACGGCCACGCACGTTTGCCAGGAGGGATCGAACAAAGTCGATAACCCAATTTTTTCGCGCCCAGCATTTGACCAATCGAAGCTAGATTAGAGCCGAATTGCCCCTCTGAGGAGGCTGATTCCAGCACCACATCTGCTATATTAACAATAGGTAATGAGTATTTTTGCATGATTACACGATCACCAATCCTTGTGGCGCACGTTGATGCCAATCCGTCGCCTGTTGGTACTGGTGGGCGGCGTTGAGCATTTGCGCTTCTTTGAAGTAATCGCCGATGAGTTGCAATCCGACGGGCAGGCCGTTTTTGCCGAAGCCTGCGGGGATGGACATCCCTGGTAAGCCTGCCAAATTCACGGCGATGGTGTAGATGTCGGACAAATACATTTGCACGGGGTCGTCGCCTTTTTCGCCTAAATTAAAGGCGGTGGAAGGCGAGGTCGGCCCCATGATGACATCGCATTGCGTAAAGGCAGCGGCAAAATCTTGGGCGATGAGGCGGCGGATTTTTTGTGCTTGCAAATAATACGCGTCGTAATAGCCGTGCGACAGGACGTAAGTGCCGATCATAATGCGGCGTTTGACTTCCGCGCCGAAGCCTTGGGCGCGGGATTTTTCATACATATCGGTCAAATCGGTGTATTCAGGGGCGCGGTAGCCGTAGCGCACACCGTCGAAGCGCGACAAGTTGCTGGAGGCTTCGGCGGGGGCGAGGACGTAATACACGGGTACGGCGAGGCGGGAATTTGGCAAACTGATTTCTACCACCACCGCACCCAGCTTTTGGTATTCGGCAATCGCCGCTTGCACGCATTCCGCCACGTCGTTATCCAAGCCCGCAGCGAAAAACTCTTTCGGTAAGCCGATGCGCAAGCCTGCCAACGGTTGATTTAAGTCGCGGGTGTAATCTTCTTTTTCACGTTGCAAGCTGGTGGAGTCGCGCTCGTCGAAGCCCGTCATCACGTTCAACATCAAGGCGCAATCTTCCGCGCTGCGTGCCATCGGACCTGCTTGATCCAAACTGGACGCGAAGGCGATCATGCCGTAGCGCGACACCGTGCCGTAAGTCGGTTTGATGCCCGAAATGCCGCACAACGCCGCTGGCTGGCGTATCGAACCGCCCGTGTCCGTGCCTGTCGCAGCGGCGCACAAACGCGCTGCCACCGCAGAGGCTGCACCGCCCGAACTGCCGCCAGGGACGGCATTGGTATTCCACGGATTGCGCACCGCACCGAAATACGAGGTTTCGTTAGACGAACCCATGGCGAATTCGTCCATGTTGGTTTTGCCCAAATTCACCGCACCCGCTTGGTTAAATTGAGCAATCACATGCGCGTCGTAGGGCGCGATGAAGTTTTCCAGCATCTTTGAACCGCAGGTCGTGCGCCAACCTGTGGCGCAGAAAATATCTTTTTGCGCGAGGGGAATGCCTGTCAAAGGTTGGGCGTTCCCCGCTGCCAACATGGCATCAGCAGCCCGCGCCTGTGCCAAACTGCGCTCGGCATCCAAGGTCACGAAGGCATTTAAAGTCGGATTCAGCGCGGCAATGCGGTCTAAATAAAGCTGGGTCAGCTCCACGCTGGAAATTTTCTTTTCCGCCAGCGCGGCGGAAAGTTGTTTAAGACTGGCGTTTATCATTTTGTTCTGGGGAAGGGGAAGGGGAAAGAGCGAGAGAAAAGGGAGAAGGGAGAAGGGAGAAGGGAAAACCCTCGCGCCACTTTCACCCTTCACCCTTCACCCTTCACCCTTCACCTTTCCCCGAAAACCCCTCTCCTTTATCTATCTATTCAATCACTTGCGGCACAAGATACAGTCCCGCTTCGACTTGTGGCGCGATGGCTTGGAACGCTTCGCGTTCATTTTTCGCGGTGACGACATCGGCGCGTAAGCGTTGCGACACGTCTTGGGCGTGGGACATGGGGGCAATATTGCAGGTATCGACGGCTTGCATTTCGGCAATCAGTTCAAAAATACCTGATAATTGGCTGCGTGCTGCGTCGATTTCGGTTTCGTTCATCGCCAAACGGGCGAGTCTGGCAACTTTACGGACATCTTCGGTAGTAAGAGACATGGCAAAAAATTTATTGAAATAATGCTAATAGGTTATCATAACAGGCTTTGGTAGCGCACCACTTTGACGACAGGAATTCCTCATCATGTTTAAATTTTTGAACGGTTATTTTTCTAACGATCTCGCGATTGACCTCGGCACGGCGAATACGCTGATCTGGTTGCGCGGTCAGGGCATTGTACTAGATGAACCTTCGGTGGTGGCAATTCGCCAAGAAGGTGGCCCCAATGGCAAGAAAGTAATCCAGGAAGTTGGGCTGGGTGCGAAGCAGATGTTGGGCCGCACCCCAGGTAACATCACCGCGATCCGCCCGATGAAAGACGGCGTGATTGCTGACTTTACCGTGACAGAGCAAATGCTCAAGCAGTTTATTCGCAAGGTTTACAAAGCGGGGATTTTTACCCCTAGCCCCCGTATTGTGATTTGCGTCCCGTGTGGCTCCACTCAGGTAGAACGCCGTGCGATTCGGGAATCCGCTGTGGGTGCTGGCGCACGACGCGTGGAATTGATTGAAGAACCGATGGCGGCGGCGATTGGTGCGGGTTTGCCTGTAGAAACTGCGGTAGGTTCAATGGTGGTGGATATTGGCGGTGGCACGACCGAAGTGGGCGTAATTTCCTTGGGTGGCGCGGTGTATTCGGGTTCAGTGCGGGTCGGGGGTGACAAATTTGACGAAGCGATTATCAATTACATTCGCCGTAACTACGGCATGTTAATCGGTGAAACCACGGCGGAGAACATCAAGAAAACCATCGGTTCGGCGTTCCCAGGTTCGGAAGTGCATGAAATGGAAGTCAAAGGGCGCAATTTGGCAGAAGGCGTGCCGCGCAGCTTTACCATTTCCAGCAACGAAATTTTGGAAGCCTTGACTGACCCGCTGAACAGCATCGTCAGTGCGGTGAAAATTGCCTTGGAACAAACCCCGCCTGAATTGGGCGCGGACATCGCCAGCAACGGCATGGTGCTGACAGGCGGCGGCGCATTGCTGCGCGACTTGGATCGTTTGTTGATGGAAGAAACAGGCTTGCCCGTGTTGATTGCAGATGATCCGCTAACCTGCGTGGTGCGCGGTTCAGGCATGGCGTTAAACAGCTTGGATAACCGCTCGACCAGTATTTTCACCACAGAATAAAAGTGGACAGTACCCGCAGTTAAGCAGGCGACCTCCTTAACTGCGCGTTCGCAATATGGATACCTCTCAAAGCTTTCGTTTCACGCATCGCGGCCCCAGTTCACTGGCTAGGCTGATGTTTTTTGCGTCGCTGTCTTTGCTGTTGTTATTTGTCGATGTGCGCTACCGTTATTTGGAAAGCACGCGAGCAAGCTTGTCGGTATTGATGTTGCCGATTCAAGAAGTTGCTACGTCCCCGCACCGCTTATGGCAACAAGCGCGCGAACGACTGTATACACAAAATAGCTTGGTACACGCCAATCTGGCACTGGAGCGGCAACATCAACAAGATGCAGCACAACTCATCAAGCTCAATGCACTGACACAGGAAAATCTGCAATTACGCACCTTGGCAGCCCTCCTGCCACCGCCTAACTATACCCAACAAATGGCGGAAGTGATTTATACAGAACGCGATGTTTTTAAGCGTAAAGTGATGATTAACAAAGGAAACATGGAACAGGTACAGTCAGGGCAAGTGGTGATGGATGACCATGGGATTGTCGGGCAAATTACCCGCACCTATCCTTGGATGTCAGAAGTCACCCTGATTACCGACAAAGACCATGCGGTGCCTGTACAACTGCTGCGCACGGGAATGCGTACCGTTTTGTTGGGGGCAGGTGACACCAGTCAACTCACCGCGCGCTATTTGCCCGTGAGTACCGATATTCAAAGCGGCGATGTATTCGTGACCTCAGGAATAGATGGTGTCTACCCTGCGGGCATTCCTGTGGGAAAAGTCATCCATGTTGACCGTGACCCTGCCTATCCTTTTGCGCGGATACGCTGCTTGCCGATAGCGGGCGTGGATCGCTATCGTTATTTATTGATTTTATCTACGTTAGCCCAACCGTTTGAATTACCCGTTGAGCCTGAAAGCGCGGTCAAATCTACCCCTGTAAAGTCGAAAAAATAGTGTATTACTTAACCTATACCAAATCCTCGCTACAACGCCCTGCAAGTCCCTTTTTGATGGTACTGACCTTGGTGCTAGCCCTGATCTTTAACGCACTACCTTGGCAGGGCGTGGGATTGATTTTGCGTCCTGATGCCGTGGCGGTGGTGTTGCTGTATTGGTGTTTACACAAGCCAGAACATATCGGCATCGGTATCGCTTGGATGGTGGGCATTTTTTCAGATGTGGCACACGCAACCGTGTTGGGTCAACACGCCTTAGCCTACAGCATCATGGCGTTTAGCAGCATGATGCTGCATCGTCGCTTACAAATGTTTCATCTCTATCAGCAAATTCCACAGGCATTTGGCATGTTGACCTTAACCTACGTCATTTATGCCTTGGTCGATTGGCGACTGAATCACACCATGGTGTGGTGGTATTTTCTGGGGTGCATCACGTCTGTCTTGTCGTGGCTGTGGTTTAGCATCACTTTGCAAGTTATGCAGCAACTGCGTGAGGATCGTGACCCTCTATGAGGCGGCAAGTTGAAATTAAAGATCATCAGCGCGAAATTTATTATTTTCGGCTGCGCTTGGCGATTGCCATCGCCTTTGCATTGATTTTATTGTTTATTTTACTAGGACGCTTTGTGTATTTGCAAGTCGTTCGCCACGAGTACTACCAAACACTCGCCGAAAAAAACCGCATTTCCATCGTCCCCATTGTACCAGGGCGGGGTTTGATTCTGGACCGCAACGGTGAAGTCCTCGCGCGCAACTATTCTGGCAACACCTTAGAAATCACCCCCAACAAGTTAAAAGACTCGCTGGAAGCAACGATTGAAGCATTGGCACAAGTGGTGGCGATCACCCCTAAAGACCGTAAACGCTTTAAAAAATTACTGGTAGAAAGCCGTGATTTTGAGACCTTGCTGCTACGCAATAACCTTAGTGAGGAAGAGGTAGCGCGTTTTGCGGCGCAGCAATATCGCTTTCCTGGGGTCGAACTACGCGCGCGTTTGTTTCGAGATTACCCCTACGGTGACAAAACGGCACACTTGATTGGCTATATTGGACGGATTAACCAAGGTGATATTGACCAATTGGATGAGGATGACCTTGTCGGTAATTATCGGGGGTCGGACTACATTGGCAAAACAGGCTTAGAGCAAAGTTATGAAGCCTTGCTACACGGCAAAACAGGCATTGAAGAGGTCGAAGTGGATGCAGGCGGGCGAGCAGTGCGTATCCTCAAACGCACCCCCCCCTTAGCGGGCAGCACGCTGATTCTGGGCATAGATGCCAAACTACAAGTGATTGCGGATGAAGCTTTTGGCGATTATCGCGGGGCATTGGTGGCGATTGATCCACGCAATGGCGAGGTTTTGGCGTTTGTAAGCAAACCCAGTTACGACCCTAGCTTGTTTGTGGATGGGATTGACACTGAAAATTGGGACGCGCTGAATAACTCGCCTGATGTCCCCCTCAACAATCGCGCCTTGCGTGGACAATATCCCCCAGGGTCAACCATCAAGCCGTTTATGGCACTCGCAGGGCTGCATTACAAGGCGAGATCCCCTGATTTCAAGGTGCAAGATAGTGGCGTTTTTAACTTGCCGAGCAAAAATCACGACTACCGCGATTGGAAGGTGGGTGGGCATGGCAGCGTGGATATGTTCAAATCCATCGTGGTGTCATGCGATGTGTATTATTACGGCTTAGCGATGGAATTAGGTATGGAGCGCATCGCCAGCTACTTGACGGGGTTTGGTTTTGGCAAAAAAACAGGGCTGGATTTAGGACGCAAAACGGAAGAAGGTTATGAAGGGGAATCCTCAGGACTCGTGCCTACGCCAGGTTGGAAATTTCGTCGGTTTAAGCAACGCTGGTATGGCGGCGATACGGTCACGGTGGGCATTGGGCAAGGTTATAGCTTGGTGACCCCGATTCAACTGGCTGTGGCGACGGCCACTTTAGCCAATAATGGTATTGGCTACCAACCTCACCTCGTGCAAGAAGTGCGGGGTTCGACGCCCGAAACGAGTCCCGTGCTAAATTATCCGCCTAACGTTAACCTCCACCTTGACCCCGCTTATCTTGATCTGGTCAAGCGCGCCATGATCGCGGTGACCCAACCTGGGGGAACTGCGGTGGTGGCTTCAGCAGGCGCGCCATACCAAATAGCAGGTAAAACAGGCACCGCGCAAGTGGTTGGGGTAAAGCAAGGTGAGAAATACAATGCCAGTGCCTTAAGTGAGCGAAATCGTGACCACGCTTGGTTCATTGCGTTTGCCCCAGCGGAGCAACCGAGAATTGCGGTGGCGATTTTGGCAGAAAATGGCGGACATGGCGGCGGCACCGCAGGGCCGATTGCGCGCAAAGTATTCGACTATTACTTATTGGGCAAGAAGCCTGCCCCGCCCGCCCCTCCGATGGCGCGCTTAGCAGCCACTTCTGCTGTTGCTGCGGCATCTGCGGTTCTGGCGGCTTCTGCCCCTGTAGACGCTACAACCGAGGAAGAGCATGATTAAACAGCAATTATGGCGGCGATTTACCGCGCATCTGGATGGCTGGTTGCTGCTAGGCATCTGTTTATTGATGAGTACCAGCTTATTCACCTTGTACAGTGCGGGAGATGAAAATTGGTCGCGCGTCATCGGTCAAGGCACCAACATCTGCGTAGCCTTAGTGTTGATGTGGGGCGTTGCCAATATGCCGCTGCATTTTTTGATGCGCGCGGCTTTGCCAATTTATGTCTTGGGGATCGTATTGCTGTTGGGCGTGGCACTGTTTGGGGACATCAGTCATGGCGCACGCCGTTGGTTAAATTTAGGTGTGGCGACCATACAACCCTCTGAGCTGATGAAAATCGGTGTGCCGTTGATGTTGGCATGGTATTTTGAAAAGCATGAAGCCACGTTAGGGCTCAAAAACCATGCCATTGCCGCACTGCTGTTGCTGTTGCCTGTTTTTCTGATTGCCAGACAACCTGATCTGGGGACGGCGTTGTTAATTTCTGCCAGCGGTTTTTATGTGTTATTTTTAGCGGGGCTCAGTTGGCGGGTGATGCTTACTTTGCTGGTCAGCGCGCTCGCCAGTGCGCCGTTTATCTGGCGTTCACTACACGACTACCAACGACATCGTATTGAAATGTTACTCGACCCCACGCAAGATGCGCTCGGAAAAGGCTATCACACCATACAAGGTATGATAGCCGTGGGTTCGGGGGGATTGATGGGCAAAGGCTATATGAATGGCACACAAACCCATCTGGACTTTTTACCTGAACGGACGACCGATTTTATTTTTGCGGTTTATTCAGAAGAATTTGGCTTATTGGGCAATGCCTTATTGTTATTGATGTATTTGTTTGTGATTGGGCGAGGCTTTGTGATTACCGCCAATGCCTCAACTTATTTTACGCGTTTAATGGCAGGTTCGATTACGCTGACGTTTACCACTTACGCGTTTGTCAACATGGGCATGGTCAGTGGCATTTTGCCTGTGGTCGGCGTACCGCTACCGTTGGTCAGTTACGGGGGAACATCCCTGCTGACATTGTTGCTCGGTTTTGGTATGTTAATGAGCATTGAGACCCATAAACAACTGATCAAAACCTAACAAAGCGTCATTTTCATCAGCAGTACCGTGTTGTGACGAAATAATTTGAGCAGACAATCCACAAAGCAGATGCTCGCAAATTTGGATTTTTAGCGGTATCCTCAAAACAGGTTCGTTATAATAGCCGCACGGTTAAAACAAAAGGAGCAACGGTGAGCAATTGTATTTCTTTCAGAGGCTATACGACCTTTGCGATATTGAGCTGTATCAGCTCCCTATCGCATGGCGCGACCTCGTTGGAAACACCCCCCATTATCAGTCATTCCGCTGTGATGGAAGTCGCCCCGCCCCCCGCCCAGCCCACGGTGACATTAGTCGTCCCGCCAACACCTGTTTCATCCGTCGCAACATTCCCCACGCTATCGGCATCCCCCTTGTCCAGTGTACCCGCCAGCCCACGTTTAACGGCAGCGGTTGTCGCTAAGCCGCCCAAGATTGCCCCGCCCAAATTGGTCAAAAAAGTACGCCGTCGCGCAGTGGTTCGGCGTGCAAGCCCGCCAGCCCCCGTGGTCGCTGCCTATAATCAACCCTATATTGAACTCGGCACAAAATACTTTCCCCTACAAAACGCTGTGAACTATTTCCAACGTGGTGAGGCAACTTGGTATAGCAAAAGTCATCAGGGCCAAGCAACCGTCAATGGTGAGATTTATGATGTCTATGGTATGACCGCAGCACACCCTATTTTGCCCATTCCCAGCTATGCGCGAGTCACCAACTTAAGCAATCGAAAATCTGTCGTGGTGCGCATTAACGATAGAGGTCCTTTTGGTTTTCATAAAAAAATCATTGACTTATCTTACGCAGCGGCGAACAAAATCGGGCTGGTCGGGAGCGATAATCGGCGTATAGAAATACTGAGTTTGGCACAAGACATGCCCACTGCCACGACACACACCAGCAAAGCAAAGATCACGTTTAAATCCCCCACCAAAGCCATAACCCGCCCCCCTGCCCCCCTCAAGCCAGCCATAAACGCAGTCCACACAGGGGAGACTTACGTGCAATTAGGCGCATTTAAAACGGTTGCATCAGCACAAAATTTTAAAGCAAAAGTGCAACAGCAATTAGGGGAGCGTCCCGCGTCCTTGGCAATACTCGCACAAGGGAATTTGCACCGTGTGCGCATGGGACCTTACGTCAGTCGCAAAGCCGCGCAAGATGCCGCAAGCGAAATGACCCCTATATTAGGTTTTAAACCGATACTCAAATAGGGTATGGGTCGCTAGTCGCTAGTCGTTAGTCGTTAGTCGTTAGTTTTTAGTTAGCAGAATGGATTGCAAAAAATAGTGGGGGGGACAGCTTTCCACCCTACCAACAAGAAGCTATTAGCTAATAGTTAATTAAATCATTATCGTAGCAAAAAACAATTAAACGCAAATTTGTCTTGGATGTGTTTGTTCTAGGCACTTAGCGGTCACTAACTCAAGGAGGATATATGAATAAGCAAGTGTGGTTATGGGTGAGTATCTCGTTATTATTATCGGCATGTGTCACACCTGTGACACCCCAACCGCGTTCACCCGCACCGTCTCAGACCAAATACCCTGTAGACACCCGATATAATCAGACTCCCACCAATCAATCCAACAATTTAGTCTCAATGGATAAAATTCCCGATGCTGTGCCTCGTTATGAGCCATTGCATCCTTCCGCGAATAACGCTTACGTGCAATTTAATCGGGAATATAGACCCATCCAGAACGCAGACGGCTTTCGGCAACGCGGCATTGCCTCTTGGTATGGCGCAAACCTTGAAGGCAGCCCCACCGCAAGTGGTGAGCCTTACAATGACTACGCCATGACCGCCGCACACCCTACCTTGCCGATTCCAAGTTATGTGCGCGTCACCAGTGCGGAGAATGGTCGCTCGGTAATAGTACGGATCAATGATCGCGGTCCATTCCGTGCGGATCGCATCATTCATCTGTCCTACGTCGCCGCCTACAAACTCGGCATGTCCGAAAGCAGAACCGCCGAAGTGTGGCTAGAAAGCATTACCCCCAACACGCCCATGTGCAATAGCAGTCAAGCTAACGACAATTCCCTGCCCTATAACAATATACAACCCTATAACGGCGTGCCGATTTATGACAATTCGCGCCCCGCTTATAGCAGCGCACCGACTTATGACAATTCACGACCTTACAACAGCGCACCGATTTATGACAATTCACGACCTTACAACAGCGCACCGATTTATGACAATTCACGACCTTACAACAGCGCACCGATTTATGACAATTCACGTCCTTACAACAGCGCACCGATTTATGACAATTCACGTCCTTACAACAGCGCACCGATTTATGACAATTCACGTCCTTACAACAATGCACCGTACTACAACAACACAACCTCCCCAGATGCCCCGCTATTTACCATCCAACCGAATTCCCGTTAGTCAATAAACAAATACCCGATGCGTAAAGTAATCCTTTCCGCATCGGGCAGTAGTTTTGCACAAGACATGAACCCAAGGTTTACATAAATGTTGGAATGTGAGACTTGACCCTGCACCAATACCAACATACCCCACTTAAAGGTATTTTATGTCTCTGTCCGCCAAACTAATTGCCTTAACGCTAACGCTGATTGTGTTATCTACGCAGCCCGTGTTGGCAGAAGATGTTTTAGTATCTTCGCCTAGCCAAGTGCAAGTTCAAGAAGCGATGCTATCGCAATTGCCCGCCCCGCCTCAAGATTTTACTTGGCAGTTGTACAAAAATGTGGTGTTCCTCAAACCAGAAAGATGGCATGAGCAGGAAATAGCGACCAGTGTTGCAGGCATTCCATTTACTACATATGCTGCCAGCCCAGAAGTATTTTCCAAGACAAAGCAGTTTGAAATGGGTTTTACGATTCAACTCATTAGCGGCTCACAACGTATCAAAGGCATCGAGGCAAAGAAAATGGTACTTCTTTTTTTGAAATCGACTCTTGACACCCACAAGCGGGAAGAGGTGTTAATGCTGGAACAAAGTAATCAAGGCGACTTTGAACGTACCATTTTTCGATACCGAGATGCGCCGCAAGGGATGAAGCCCATCATCGTCCATAAGTTCTTTCTTGCCAATAACGTTACCGATAACGTCAATATATTTACGTTCGAGAGTCCGCTAGAGTCATGGAGTGACAATTGGACGAAGTACGGCACGCCCATTATTAGCAAGCTCAATATACTCCCTAATGTGCCGTCCGAATAATCCTAGAAAAAGCAGTCTCACGCCAAGATGCAAAGACACCAATAAAAACAAAAAGATAGCGTTGATTTGTTTTTCACCCATTCGGTGACCACCCACTCAATGCAACCTATTGATTTTTATCAGCATTATCCGCGCGAGACTGCTTTTTATTGGTTTAATCTGGATGGTTTTAGCACCTTGACTGACCATCGTCAGCCGAGCGGTGCGAAAACACGAAAATACGCATTCATCAATGCCAGAAGATGAGACCTACCTCACCTTCAACGCGCAATCACATTCATTTCTGGTTTGATTTGACTTTCGTCTATATAAGCAATTGCGCCAGGGGTAGCTTGAACAAAACTAATCACTTCAGCAGTATTGGCGACCTCGCGAGGCGGAAGCCCTTTGCCGATAAAGCGGCGTACTATCCAGTACGCGCTATATCTTTCATCATCTTGTTTCAAAAAGTAGCGCAAGAAACGATCACGTAATGCACCACGACCATAATTTACCGCGACGATGGCAGTGCCATTTAACTCAATGACTTTCCCCGTGTAAATGCGTTGCACCATGGTGGTATCTATTTTCTCCATGCCAGCGTGCGCGATCACGACAATCTCACCTGCATGTGCGTCGTAAATACTCAATGCCAGCAGTACAGAAAGGAGTGTTTGTTGAAATTTCAGCATGACATCCCCCTTAAAAAGTAAAGTGATAAGAGAGGGTGATGACACTGATACGCTTATTGCCTGATTCCCCCGCAGGGGGCGCATCAATGAAACTAGAGCCAATACCCGACTGTGTGACTGACCATTCGGCCTTAATTTTGCTGTCATAGTCAATCGTGTAAGCCGTGCCTAATGCCCAGGTATATTGGTCATACGCGATCATCGTGTCAGCCAACATGCGCTGTGAGGCATTGATTTGCGCAGCTTGCGCCGCCAAGACAGGAATCGGAGCTAATGCCTGCACTTTTGCATTATTCACAGCTTGGTATAAAGCCCGATTCTTGGTGGTAATTTGCGCGTAGCTGACATAAGGAGTCCATTTACCGAGCTTATTTTGTAGCATCAGATAAAAACTTTCACTATCAGGTCCAAGTTCTGAGCTAGGATTTTTTCGTCTCACATATTCGTTTGTGGTGCGAAAACCATGCCCCAAATCAGTACTCATGCCAAAATTGACGATGGTGGCATCCACTTTAAATTGGGTATTCGGGGAGGGCATATAATAAGTTCCTGCTAGACCGAACCCAAGCAATGAAGGACCTGGCACATAAGTGGAGGGACCTAGATTGCCACTACGAGCGACAGTGCTGGTGAAGTGTATCCCCGCTTGGTAAGTGTTTTCATCTTGTTGCAAGCTGAGCCGTAAACCTTTTGCGGTCGTTGCCAGTGGCATAAGAAACTCACCCGATGCCCCCGTCGGGGTAAGCAGGTTGTTTGGGTCTCGCGCATAAAATCGCCATGACGCGTTGGCTTTGCCCCAATAGCTATCCAAAGTGAGTTCATTCTCACCTACAAGCCACGTTTTTGCGAAAGCCAACCCCTGAAAATCCATCGTCGGAGCGGTTGCATAGACTTCGACGGGTAAGCGTGCCGCCGCGAAGGACGTTCCTATGTCGGCATTTTCTGAATTGAGATAAAAAGGAATACGCAACTTACCCGCGCGAAAGAGTAAGTCATCTGTTGGGCGGTAGGACAAAAAAGCCCACGATACCGCAGCTTGCACCCCTTGATCCGTGTTGGGTGCAGTGGCAAGCTTGGCTTGAAGCGTCGCACTCCATTTGCTGTTAAATTGGGTATCCAATTGCGCACCCAATAAGGTGTCACGTCTAAAGTTCCCAGTGGAATTGATGTGGCGTTGATAACTTTCAGCTTGGTTTGATTGGGCATAACCTATCGTACCAAAACCAGACACCGAAAATTCGACCGCCTGCGCGGCACAACTCATCGTCGCCAACAAACCAAATAAATATATCCTATTGTTTTTTTTCATCATATTTCCTATAAGCAATGCCTCACCCGACATAATGCGAGCGTAAACCATACCAGCGACAGATAAAAATTCGGTTTTTCCTTGTGATGCCCCTAAAATTATCGGTCATCAACGTAGCAATGCTTGGTGATAAGTTGTTGCGTACAAATAACTGGATATTGAGTTGTTAGTCGCTAGTCGTTAGTTTTTAGTTGGCGGAGTGAAAGGTTTTTCTCATCCGCTTGAATATATTGTGAAAAATACAGCATCAAGCAGACTCACAGCATTAACTAGCGACTAATAACGAACGACTAACAGCTTAAAATACCCGAAAATTTAGGCGCGGGGGCTTAAATGGCTGCGTATTTAGTCGTTAGTTGCTAATTGCGACACAAAAATACTTAGGATTTACCCTCACTGATAGGATAATCGGTGTAGCCCTTGTCATCTGCGGTGTAGAAGGTCGCGAAATCAGGCGGCGTGAGGGGCGTGTTGTTGCGCAGTTTTTCAACCAAGTCGGGATTGGAGATAAACGGGCGACCAAACGCCACTAAATCACCCTGTTGCGCGTCTAAATCCGCATTGGCGCGGGCTGCGTCATAGCCACCTGACATAATGTAACAACCTTTGAAGCTGGCACGGATGCTGGCTTTGAGCGTAGGACTGACTTCAGGCGCACCCATCGCGCTGTGATCGACGATGTGGATATACACCAAACCGATGGCATTTAATTCTGTAATCAAGCGTTCAAATAGCGCGTCGGTTTCAGCATCAGGCATCATATTATTGAACACACCATAAGGCGCAATCCGCATCCCCACCCGCGCCGAACCGATCGCCGCCACCGTGGCTTTTGCCACTTCCACCACAAAACGAATGCGATTTTCCACGCTGCCGCCCCATTGATCGGTGCGTTGGTTGGACGCGACATTTAAAAATTGATCCAGCAAATAGCCATTCGCCGCGTGCAATTCCACGCCATCAAATCCCGCGTCTATCGCATTACTCGCCGCAGCAGCAAATTCGACAATGGTCGCGGCAATATCGGCTTCGCTCATCGCTTCGGGGACAGGCAAGGCTTGCTGCCCTAGGCTATCCGTCCACAATTCCCCCTGTGAAGCAATCGCAGAAGGGGCGAGAATTTTCGCCCCCGCCAGCATGTTCGCCGCATGACTCATCCGTCCGCAGTGCATCAATTGCGTGAAAATATGCCCGCCCGCAAGGTGCACCGCAGCCGTTACCGCTTGCCAGCCTTGCACTTGCGCATCGGTAAACAGCCCTGGCATACGCGCATAACCCAGCCCATTGGCAGACGGTGCCACGCCTTCCGAAATCAGCAATCCCGCAGCAGCGCGCTGTTGGTAATACTGCACCATCAGCGCATTGGGAACATTGCCAAGCGCACGGCAACGCGTCATCGGTGCCATGGCAACGCGATTGGATAAAGTCAATTTACCGAGGGTGTAAGGCGTAAACAGGGTTGAGTTCATGGATTTTCCTTGCATTAAGGTTATAGAAAATGAAGCGTTAAGTCGTTCATTGCAATGATATAAGTATGAATTCATACGTATATCGCCCGACAGAGCAAAAACCTGCCCGAACGCTGACGGCGGAAGTATAAGTGCCCGATTATAAGTTATCGTGGATGTGAATCAACAGGATCAGACTCTCATGGCACTCGATTAAGGAATACTCATTTTAAATCAGTATAGTACAGAATATACTCTAATTTAGATTAGGGATTTTATCTAGGTTTATTGAGAGCCATAAGGTTTGTAGGAGCACAATTTATTGCGCGATATTTTTCTCGGCAGTTTAATTGCGCAATTTATGCGCTCCTGCGTCATAGTCCTTGCCTAGCGTAGGTATTATAGAGTTTATCATTTTGATTTATAAATGATATTTTCAAACAGAGTGCCATGAAAGTCTGTCCCCCATTGACTTTAGAATTTATTCGCACGGGTTTGGAAAATACCGAGAAAAGCGTGCGAATGAATTCGCACCTACGATGAGACGTAGCCCGTATGCAATACGGGAATCCCACCGTCCTCACATAAATCCCATATTGCATACGGGCTATGGTTTGGTGTTCGCATCCACACCATCGCGTAAATTGGGATTTATCCCCAATTTCACGCTCGTCATACCAACCACGATAAGGCGTTTTGAATTGAGCATTGCTGCCCATTCCCCTCGTGATTTTTACTGCCTCAAAAGTTCGGTTAAACTGCGCGGATGAAACCAACCCCCGCATGGAACAGCGCAGCCTTGCTGCAATCGCCACTGTTCGCCCCGCTGCACCCAGTACTCGCTGACTTTCACGTCGCGGGTTTTCCTACGCTGGCGGATTACAACGCACTGCTGGCGACGCGGCAGCCTGCTATCGTTGCTCAAAGTGGCGCGAAAATACGCTTTGTCCCGCAGGAGTGCGGTAGGTTGCCGTTCGAGCGGCAATATGAGCCGCGCTGTTATTTGCAGGGCGAAGTGCCGACGCGTTCGGATAACTGGCACGATTTGCTCAATGCACTGGTGTGGCTGGCGTATCCCTTGACCAAGGCGGCAATCAATGCGCGTCATTATCAAGCTTTGATACAAGCGGCGGATTCTAGTAGTCAGCGCGGCGCGGTGCGCGATGTGAACACTTTGCTGGATGAATCGGGCGTGATCGTGCCTTACGCCGACCATCAATCAGGCAATGAACTGGCGGGACTGCTGCGCGACTTCAAATGGAAGGAGCTGTTTTGGCAGCACCGCGAGCAGGTGAGACCGCAATCTGCACAACAAGAAATGGATTTCTATATTTTCGGGCACGGTCTGTACGAGAAGGCGTTGCAACCTTATGTCGGCATGACGGGGCAGGGGCTGCTGCTGGCGGTGGAACCTGCTTTCTTTGGCTGGTCGCAGGTTAAGCGTTTAGCCCATCTGGATACGTTGCTTGCCAAACATCTGGCTGCCCCCGAACACTGCCGTCATACCCGCGACTTATCTCCCGTGCCGCTATTGGGTGTACCTAGCTGGACGGCTGACAACGAAAATTCCGCTTATTACGACAACACGGCTTATTTTCGCGCTGGGCGGCGCGCATCCACGCTGCCAACGCACGACTAGCCGTTTTAAAGATACGAAGGTCTTGCATACAAATAATTTGGGTATTGAGTTGTTAGTCGCTAGTCGTTAGTCGTTAGTCGCTAGTCGTTAGTTTTTAGTTGCTGGAGTGAAAGTATTTTCTCATCTATTTGAATGTATTGTAAAAAATATAGTAGCGAGCAGCTTCCCTGCATTAACTAGCGACTAACGACTAACAGCTTAAAATACCCGAAAATTTAGGTTCAGGTGCTGATTATGGCTAGATCACGCCCTCTAAATTTTCGGTGTTCCGCACACCACATCGGCATTTTGCGCCCGATGCCGCAGGGCATGATCAATTAGCACTAACGCTAACATGGCTTCGGCAATCGGGGTGGCGCGGATGGCGACGCAGGGGTCATGGCGACCTTCGGTGGAGACCATCACGACTTCACCTGATCGGTTAATCGACTGGCGTGGGATGCGGATGCTGGAGGTGGGTTTGATGGCGACGTGCGCCACGATGGATTGCCCTGTGGAAATCCCGCCCAAAATCCCGCCTGCGTGGTTGGATAAAAAGCCATTGGGGGTCATTTCGTCGCCATGTTCGCTGCCGCGTTGGGTCACGCAACCAAAACCCGCACCGATTTCCACCCCTTTGGCGGCGTTAATGCCCATCAGCGCGTAGGCGATTTCGGCATCTAAACGGTCATACACGGGTTCGCCCCAACCGACTGGCACGTTTTCTGCCACCACGGTCAGCTTCGCGCCGATGGAATCGCCTGATTTGCGTAATGCGTCCATATAGCTTTCTAATTCGGCTATCTTGTCGGCATTGGCAGAGAAAAATGGATTATTGTTCACGCCCTCCCAGCTTTGGAACGGCAGTGCGATGTCGCCTAATTGCGACAAATAGCCGCGTATAACCACACCGTAGCGTTCATTTAACCATTTTTTAGCAATCGCCCCCGCCGCCACGCGCACTGCCGTTTCTCGCGCTGACGACCGTCCGCCGCCGCGATGATCGCGTACGCCGTATTTTTGGGTGTAAGTGTAATCAGCGTGTCCTGGGCGGAAAGTCTCGGCGATATTGCCGTAATCCTTGCTGCGCTGATCTTCGTTGCGAATCAACAGCGCAATCGGTGTCCCCGTGGTTTTGCCTTCAAATACCCCCGACAAAATTTCCACCGTATCCGACTCCCGACGTTGGGTAACATGGCGCGAGGTGCCAGGTTTGCGTCTATCCAATTCAGTTTGAATATCGGCTGCGCACAACGCCAAATTCGGCGGACAACCATCCACCACGCAGCCAATCGCTGCCCCATGCGACTCCCCAAATGAGGTGACGGTAAACAACGTGCCAAAAGTATTTCCAGACATAGCCTAGCTCTCAATCAAACAAAGGCGCGCAGTTTAACCGAAATTAGGCGGTAATTCTCGAATATATCCTACTAAGTCAGTGTGCTAATGATTTAATAACAGAACATTTTACTGGGGATTGAATGGGATATTTTGTGTAAAAAGCGATGAAAAAACCTTCTAGGGGTAAAAATTTATGCTACGATTCATGCCTAGTTGTTTTTAAGTTGTTATGTTCAATGTAATCTCTTGGGAGGAGAAAAAAATGGGTATTATCGCTACGATTTGCGCTATTGGTACGATGGCGATGGCTATTGCATTTTCTGGATGGATGTTGACACAGTTGTTTGCGAGCAATAAATAAAACATTGTTCAACGCAATTAAAAAAACCAGCTTAGGCTGGTTTTTTTAATTGCGTCCCGTTAATCATTCAAGGACTATCCACATGCGTATTTTAATCAGTAATGACGACGGCTATTTTGCCCCTGGATTAGCCTGCCTCGCGGCACATTTAAGTACCGTGGCAGAAGTGGTGGTGGTTGCTCCTGAGCGCGATCGCAGCGGCGCGAGCAATTCGTTGACCTTGGACCGACCGCTTAAATTGCGCCAAGCGGCGAGCGGGTTTTATTACGTCAATGGCACACCGACCGATTGCGTGCATCTCGCCGTCACAGGAATGCTGGCATATCAACCTGATATGGTGATATCGGGCATCAATGCAGGGGCGAATATGGGGGATGACACCATTTATTCAGGCACGGTTGCAGCAGCAACAGAAGGCTTATTATTGGGAATTCCCGCGATCGCGCTGTCTTTGGTCGGTAAAAATCTGACACATTATGAAACGGCTGCCCAAGTGGCAGTGGAGTTGGTACAACGCTTTGCGGCACAAACCCATACAGAACCATGGCTGTTGAATGTCAATGTACCTGATGTGCCTTATGCAGAACTGCAAGGCATGCAGGTGACGCGCTTAGGTAAACGCCATAAAGCCGAACCCGTGATTAAAGCCAGCAATCCACAAGGTGAAACCGTGTATTGGGTGGGGGCAGCGGGTAAGGCACAAGATGCAGGGGTTGGGACAGACTTTCACGCGCTTGCCGCAAACGCCGTGTCAATTACCCCACTACATATTGATCTGACACAATATCGACAAATAGAGACATTAGAAGGGTGGATGAGCGCAGAATAGCGACAATAAGCTGTTAGTCGTTAGTCGTTAGTCGTTAGTTGGTAGTTGGTGGCGTGGATCAAGCGCAGCGCATCCACCATTGCTTGCAATATATTCAGCTAGATATACTCAGATTTACACCTTACCAACTAACGACTAACGACTAATAACTCAATTTGTACTCAACACCTTAACCAAAAAGCTCACTTAGTTTGCGGGCTATTTTGTTATTTAGCGGGGCTTTCCTTCTCGCGAATCACGGCAATAATTTCAGGGTATTTGCGGATATTTTCCTTGATGGTGGCAAGTTGCTGTGTGTTGTGCACTTTTAAGGTGAAATGCAGCCACGCATACTTACCTTCGTTATCCATATTGAGATTTTCGATATTAAAACCCGCATCACCAATTGCCGCTGAGACTTTTGCCAGCACCCCAGGCTGATTGTGCGCCTGTATGCTGAAGTTCACAGGGAATAGACGCTTAATGTTGTGATCCCATTCCAAGTTCAAGGCACTCGGTACGCTGTAGCCTCGTTGCAAACTAGGGCAATCTTGCGTGTGCACTAACAGCCCTTTGCGACGTTGGAACTCGCCGACAATCGGGTCACCAGGGATAGGGTTACAACAAGTCGCGAAGCGTATCGCGCCCCCTTCTGTCCCTTTGATGGCAATGACGGGGAGCTTTTGTGCCACTTCACCTAAGTTGACATCGGATGCCTGCGCTAACCGACGTGCCACCAAGACAGCGTGGCGATCACCGATCCCAATATCCGCTAATATATCTTCTCGTGTTTTAACCTTGGTATCTTTGAGCAGCTTTTGCCACTGCGCTTCCGTGATGTCGGGTAGCACGATATTGATGGCGAGACACGTTTGTTCGAGCAGACGGGTTCCCCTTTTCACCATGTCATCGTGGTACTTGGTTTTAAAGAAATGGCTGATATAGCTGCGCGCGCGCGCGGTGGTGACAAAATCCAACCAAGCAAGACTCGGCTCAGCGGTGTTATCGAGCAAAATTTCGACGCGATCACCATTGAACAAAATGGTATTGAGCGGCACTTCAATATGGTTGACTTTAGCCCCGACGCAATGATTGCCAATTTTTTCGTGCAGGTTGTACGCAAAATCCACAGCGGTGGCATCGCGCGGTAGAGAGCGGATTTTGCCCGTGTGGGTAAAGACATACACTTCACCTGGGAATAAATCCACCCGCAAATTATCCATCAATACCGAAGAATCACCGCTACGGTTAAGCCTATCCAACAACTCTTGCAACCATTTGTGCGTGTTTTGGTGAAACTCACGAATCGTACTATCGCCGCTTTTATACAGCCAATGAGATGCCACGCCCACATCGCAAATTTTGTGCATTTCGTGCGTTCTAATTTGTATTTCGATGGGCGTTTCAGAAGGACTCACCGCATCTGCATTGTAAGTAGGATGGTTTTTGCTGATTTTCTCAGGCGGCACCATCAAGGTGCTGTGCAGCGACTGATAGCCATTTTCTTTTGGAATGGCGATGTAATCCTTAAACTTGCCTGGCATGGGTTTGTACAGGCTGTGCAGCGCGCCTAAACTAAGATAGCAATCGGGCAAGGTGTTTACCAGCACACGAAAGGCAAAAACATCGAAAACCTCGTTAAATGCCAAGGATTTCTCCTGCATCTTCTGGTAAATACTAAAAAAGCTTTTTTGACGACCTGTCACATTGGCATCAATGTGATGCTTTTTGAGCTTATCTTCTAGCTTCTTCTTGACTTCATCCAGCACAACACGGCGTTTACCGCGCGTAATGGCAAGGGCATCTGCCAATACACGGTATTCCTGAGGATGTAGATTTTTAAAGCTTAAATCTTGTAATTCCTGATAAATGTCGTGCAACCCCATGCGATAGGCAATTTGGGCATAAATTTGCAGGGTTTCTTGTGCGATACGTTCACGCGAATCATCAGACATTGAACCCAATGTGCGCATATTGTGCAAACGATCCGCTAATTTGATGAGTACGACGCGCACATCTTGTGCCATCGACATCAGCATTTTGCGGAAGTTTTCAGCTTGCGCGTCTTCCCGCGTCTCAAAAGACACTTTATCTAGCTTACTGAGCCCCTCGACCAAGGTGGCAACGCATTCGCCAAAGTGAGTGCTAATTTCGGCACTGGTAATATCGGTGTCTTCCACCACATCGTGCAGCAAAGCGGCGACGATGGTTTGCACATCCAAACGAAAAGGCGTGAGGATGCGCGCAACCGCAATCGGGTGCGTCACATAAGATTCGCCCGATTTACGAGTTTGTCCCACATGTGCCGCACGACTAAAGTCAATCGCTTGGCGAACCAGCTCAATATCTTGCGGTTTCAGATAAGTCGAAACCTCTTCAATCAGCTGCGCTGCTGCAACAATGTCGGTCATATTTTTTGTGTGTCCTACCATGCGCCAGACGATGCCTTATTCCATTTCAAAATCAAAAGTGAAGTTGAAAATACCTAGGGTGCATGGAGTGCACCCTAGGTCATGATTGTTGTATGAATAGAAACGGAATTATGCGTGTCCGCGATTCAGGATTTCTTTACCTACTTTGCCTTCGCTGATTTCGCGCAGTGCCACCACAGTCGGTTTGTCTTTGCTGACTTCATCGGTCAGGTGGGTCGCGCCGTTTGCCAATTGGCGAGCGCGATAAGCGGCGGTGAGGGTGAGTTCAAAACGATTAGGGATGAAAGGTAAGCATTCTTCAACGGTGATACGAGCCATGATGTTATTCCGATTGTTGTAACTGGTTGATTAAAATTTGATGACGTGCCAATTGCACCGCACTTTGCACTCTGGCAGAGAGTACCACAGCGTTCAATTCGCGTAGCGCGTCATTCAGATTGTCGTTAATAATAACATAATCGAATTCCGCCACATGCGCGACATCTTCACGTGCAGCTGCCATACGGCGCGCAATGATGTTGGCATCATCTTTACCACGCCCGACCAAACGTTGTTCCAGTGCCGCCAAGGACGGCGGCAAAATGAAAATACTGATCGCGTCTGGGAACAAACCACGTATTTGCACCGCACCCTGCCAGTCAATTTCCAGCAAAATATCCCGTCCACGGGAACGTTCATTAGAAATCCACGCTTGCGATGTGCCGTAAAAATTGCCATACACCTCAGCACTTTCCAGAAAATCACCGTGATTTAGCATCTCGATAAATGTATCACGACTGACAAAATGGTAATCCCGCCCATCATGTTCCCCCGCCCGTGGCGCACGCGTGGTGTAAGAAACCGACAAATCAATATGCGAATTGATCTCCAATAAAGCGTGTACCAAACTGGTTTTCCCCGCCCCTGAAGGCGCGCTGATAATAAATAAATTGCCTGACATAAAAACTCCAGTTGATGACAGATAAATGACGGGCGAGATTATCCCAGATAAACAGCGGGTTGAATGGGGAAATTTGGTCATAGCAATACAGATCAAAAAATCCCTCGTATGACCTCGTTAACCCGTGGGTACGAATTTATTCGTACTCATAGCATTCCTACCCTTAAAACTCCCGCTGTTTAGTCCAAATGAGAATCACTATACCTTGCCGCGTTACGGTTTAGCGATTTAGGCGCGTCTTGCGGGATGCGATGCAAGGCGCAAATTGCGCCGTGTGGTCGCTTCACACCAGCAATTTGCAACGCCGCAGCGCGCCCGCGAGACGATGAATAAATTGCTAAATTGTGACGTGGCAAGGTATATCTAAGCACAATAACGATTGCACCCCACGACGTAATCCTCCAAAATACACGCCCAGCGCACAGGGGAAAACAACATGGGAAAATACACAATCGGCAAGGTCGGCGGCAATGTGACCATCAACGAAGCGGGCGGTAATCTTAACCAAGCGGGACGGGACGTGGTGCAAGGTAACCCCTTTCACGGCTTTCAACAGGACACGGACAAAGCGCAATTTCTCGCCGCATTGGACAATTTGCGCGTTCAGTTGCGCACGGTTAAAAGTGAAATTGAAGCCAGTGATACGCAAAACGAGGATGCCAAGGATGAGTATGTGACCGAATTATTGCAACAAATCAAAGCCCTAAAATCGTTGAATGAACAATCCGCCGCCCTTCCCCCCGCCCAAGCCGCCACCCCGCAACAAAGCCGCAGCGTCAGCGATTGCCTTAGCACCACCAGCAAACTACTCGACCAAGCTAAAAATTTTGGCGAAAAAGCCGCTGAAATCAGCCTCAAACTCGCCCCTGTGGTCACTACCCTTGCCGCGCTATTTGGAGTAATTTTGTGAGCGAAAAAGAAACTCATATTGACCAAATAAACCGCGATGCCCATTTTAATGAGGCAGGGCGGGATGTGCTTCAAGCGGGACAAAATTTGTTCACTGGGGACAACATTACGGTTGTTATTGGTGAGCAAGACCAAAAAACGAACAAAGCGGCGAAAGAAATACCACGTTTACTCCCATACCTATCGGATCGCGTTGACCAAGAGTTAGCGTTAGGGACAGCGATTAAATCGCGCTGCAATTTAACGCAGCCTTTCATTTGCGTGATTCACGGTGAAGGAAAGCAATGTAGTGATATGTTTGTAGAGCGTATTTTTCATCGTAGTTTGGCTCAAATTCTGCCTGCACAAGCAAGTAAGGAAATCAAAAGATTTGAACTCAGTAGCGACCGATTTAGTAATTACCAAGAATTTCATACCAAAATGGACGCAAGCCTCTCTATTGAGGTAGCCAAAGAATTGCTTGCATCACAAGAAACAGTGGCTAAAATTTTGGCAAAAGAACCAACGCCTGCTTTGCTGTGCATTACCTTTTCAAGCCAAGATTGTTTGGACAATAAAGGGGTGCAGGTGATTGATTTTTTCTTGCAGTATTGGCGACAGTGGAAAGCAGATCAAAATCAAAAGGAGCTACTCTTGGTCTGTTTCTGTTTTGACTACCTCCCCGTCAACGCCAATTTCTGGCAGAAATGGCGGGGAAAAGATACGCTTAATGCCCAACTTCGCGATTATTTTGCAAAGCTGGACTTCGCAAAATTTAATTTACAAGGGATCGTACTACCTGAATTGGGAAAAATTGAGCAACGCCAAGTAGAAGACTGGGCTCGAATTCACCATCGCGGTATTTACGAAAAATTACGACCCGAAATTGAAGAGATTTTTCGACAAAACAATCACCAGTCTTTTGAAATGCAGCCGTTAGCAAAGCAGCTACGGAAAATGTTAGAAAATTTTGCCTGATACCACTTTGATTGGAAAACCAACATGACCTACCCCTACTACTCCCCCGCCATGCCTTTAACCACGCCTGTGGTCTTGCCCGCGTCGTCGCACAAACCCAATCCCACGCAGTATTTGCCTGATGAAGGCTTGGTGGATGCGATCAATGTGGCGTTGTTGTTGGGGCAGCCGCTATTGGTGACGGGCGAGGCGGGGACGGGTAAAACCCAGTTGGCGTATCACTTGGCGCATTATTTGGGCTTGCCTGAGCCGTTGAAATTTGAAACCAAATCCAACAGCACCGCCAAAGATTTGTTTTATTTTTACGATCACTTGCGCCATTTCCAAGCCGCGCAAACCAAAACAGGCTCACCCCATGGCCGCGATTATTTGACCTACAACGCCCTAGGCACGGCGATTTTGCGGGCAAATCCTTATGAAAAAATTAAACGTTTGGTCAACGACGATTTTGTCAAACACGACCAGCCCACGCGCTCCGTGGTGTTAATCGACGAAATCGACAAAGCCCAGCGCGATTTCCCCAACGACATTTTGAACGAAATCGAAGGCATGTATTTCCGCATCCCCGAACTCGATAACGCCAAAGTCCAAGCTGAGTTGCGCCCCGTGCTGGTGCTGACCAGCAATTCTGAAAAACATTTGCCCGCCGCGTTTTTGCGCCGCTGCGTGTATTACCACCTGCCTTTCCCCGACAAAGAACGTTTAGAAAAAATCATCGCCAGCCGCGTGGCAGATTTAGCGGTTGGCAGTGAATTTCTCGACAGCGCGTTAAGCATTTTCCAAACCCTGCGCAACAGCAATTTGCACAAAGCCCCCGCCACCGCAGAATTATTGAACTGGATCATCACCTTGCAAAGCATTTACCCCAATGTCGCCAACCCGTTGGCAAACAAAACCGAAGCCATGCGCCGCAGCCTATCCGCATTGATAAAAAACGAAGAAGACTGCAAAAGCGTGTTGAATATGCTAGACAAACTGTAATCCGCCAATCTGTTCCCTCCCCCTAGCAGGGGGAGGGTTAGGGTGGGGGTTGAAATGCTCAATAGCTGATACTCCCCAATTGCCCAATAATTTGATTTTTAGACGCAAGCCATGCAAAGAATTCGCCCCAGCAGCAAAGCCTTTTCGCGGCAATTGCGGCATGAAATGACCGATGCCGAGCAGTGCTTGTGGCGACACTTGCGGATGCGTCAAATACGCGGGATAAAGTTTAGACGGCAACACCCCGTAGGCAGATATATTTTAGATTTTGCGTGCTTGGAAAAACGTATTGCAGTTGAATTGGACGGCAGCCAACATATTGAAAATACGGAAAAAGATGACGTTCGCACCCAGTGGTTGGCGGCACAAGGTTGGCGGGTGTTGCGCTTTTGGAATAACGAAATTTTTTTGAATGTTGATGGTGTGTTGGCGTGTATTGATGCCGCATTGCAAGCGAGTTTAGAAAGCGTGAAGGGTTGAAAGTTTGCATCCGTGCGACGATTTCAACCCCCACCCTAACCCTCCCCCTGCTAGGGGGAGGAAATTTGTTTGGTGGATTTTTAATTATATCTACTTGATTTTATAATACAAATGTGGATGCGCTGCGCTTATCCACCCTACCAACCAACAACCAACCCAAAATGCCGACTCCTGACCAAATTGACCATCTTTACGCGCAACTGCAAGCCTTAATCGCTGATTTAGCTCGGCGCGGGTTTAACGTCGGCGTGGATAGTTATTGCGCGGTGTATGCGTTGTTGGTGTCGTTGGCGGGGCGGGGGGTGTTGTCGGATGATTTTGGCGCGTTGCGGCGGTTGATTGCGCCGATTTTGTGCAGCTCGCCGCAGGAGCAGGCGGAGTTTTATCGGCTGTTTGATGAACGCTTTAGCGCGCCTGTGTTGGCGGCGAAAATGGAACAAGCGGTGCAAATTCGCCAGTATCAAGAGCAACAACGCCATGGGCTGATTGCCGCATTTGTGGCGATTTTGCTGGTGTTGCCTGCGTTGTTGATCGGTGGGGTTTTTTTACGCCCAGTTGAAAACTTGCCCGCACCCCAAACCCAGCAAGCCCCGATCAAAACCACCACCGACACCATCACTGTTTCCAGTGTCCCCTCTACGCCAATGGCGATTTCCACGCCACCAGCAACGGTCGCACAGCAACCCCCAGAACCCGAACCTCAAAAAGCCCCGCCCACCCAACTCGCTTTCTGGTTGATGTTGGCATTATTCCTCGCCACGTTGTTGTGGTACGTCGTCCCCTATCTCAAAGCAAAACGTTTTTTAACCCGTCATCAAGTTTCCGAACCGCCTGAATTAGACGATTTTTTCCTGAAAAACCCCGTCAAAGCCTTTTCCTCCGTCGCCTTTGCCCACACCGCGCAGCAGTTGCACAAACACCGCGACCTTGACGCGCAGTTGTTGGATGTCGCCACCACCGTCAAGCGCAGCATCGCGGCGGGCGGGCAATTCACCCCCGCGTATCAAGCCATCAAAGCCCTGCCCGAATACTTGGTGCTGATCGACCGCGCCAGTTACCACGACCAACTCAGCGCGTTTGTGCAATCGCTGTTGCAAGAATTGCAAGACTTTGGGCTGTTTATCGAAAAATACTACTTCGACCGCGACCCGCGCCGCTGCTACGCCGAACGCACCCCCGCCGTGCCGTGCCGCCTCGATGCCCTGCAAGCCCGCTACCCCAATCACCGCCTGATTATCTTCAGCGACAGCCGTCATTTTTTTGACCCCATCCACGGCAAACCCTATCCGTGGCTGGAAAAATTTCACGAATGGCAACAAAACTTTTTATTCACCACCGACAGCCCGTGGGACTATTACAAACAACAACTGCACCACGCGGGCTTTGTGGTATTGACCACGGGGCAACAAGGCTTGGCGAGTTTGGTCAACCACATCGCCCAAAATGCCATTCAAGCCACCGACCACGCCGCCGAACACTACCCCGCGCTGCTGCAACAACGCCCGCTGCGCTTTATCGAACGTCATGCGCCCGATGACGAAACCATAGCCGAATTGCGCCAGCAATTATTGGCGTATTTGCAACAAGATGGCTTGAACTGGCTCGCCGCCTGCGCCGTTTATCCCGAATTACATTGGCAATTAACCTTGTATTTGGGACAAGCGCGGGACGTTGAACCGCTGCCTGTGGATGCGAATTTATTCGCACGCCTTTCAACCCTCGCCCATGCAATCAAAAACCGTGCGAATAAATTCGCACCCACGAAAACCGCATCCATCGTAGGTTGGGTTGAGCGCAGCGAAGCCCAACAAAATCACGCGGTAAACGTTGGGCTTCGCTCGCGCTCAACCCAACCTACGGACGGCAAACTCAACGAAGCCCTGTTGTTAAAACTCGCTCGCCTGCCGTGGTTGCGGCATGGTTATATGCCCGACTGGTTGCGCTTGGCGTTGTTGCACAATCTCGCGCCCGCTGCGGAGCAAACCATCCGCGCCCAACTGGCGGAATTATTGAAAACCATGTTGCACGGGCAAGCCGCACAAGCGCAAGACCTCACCCTCGCCATCGCCCAACAAAGCCAGTCCAAGCTGCTCAAACACCTGCTGCCCGCGTGGTGGAAACGCAGCGAAACTTTATCGCAAGATTATGTTTTTCAATCGTTTATGGCAGGAAGGTTGGCTGTAGATATAAAATTCTCAAATACGGCGGCTATTGAACTCAGTGTTGAGTTACGCAAATTCATCATAAAAATATCCTCTATCACCAAGGCTACTCTAAAAACTCTAAATTTGTCACTATATCTATGGTTTGCGTTTACTCTCTCACTTAAACCTTATGGCAATAACTTATTGACTCCTGCTACCCATAATTGGATTGTATTTGTAGGCTTTACTGTAGGTGTATTAGCTCTATTTGAGGGGTTATCTTGGGGATACATTGGTGGCAGTGTATTTGGTGGAGATAGTCTTGCCAGTTGGTTGTTTGGGTTATTGCTAGGTATAGGATTTTTTATATTTGAATGGGGTGTTGCCGTTTCATTGATGTCGCTTGATAGTGAAACCTACAAAACTCATAGCAGCCCAAAAGCAGTGAATGACATGGGAGATGTTGGCTTAGATAGCGCAGATCAAACCGAATCAATAAACGGGTGGTTATGGAATTTTATAAAGTGGCCTGGATTCCCGATGGGGATTCGCATACTTTTACTTGTCACTCCTATTTTCTTTACGACCTCATCCATAAGTATGTATGTCCTAAAAGCAGAAATTGAAAATGAGTTATCGAAGCGATTGCAAATTAGCTACGACCTTGTTAAGAAAGAAAAGCTTCAGTCTATTGCAGTCCAACTACACAAACGCGAACAAAGTGAAAGGAAGGTTAAAACAGATATTCAAGTTCAATTAGACGCTTGGAAACGGGCACAATATGAATCAGAACGAGAGGTTTCGGGTGCTTCTGGTTCGAGACAGGTTGGTCGCGGCTCTATAGCACATTTCAAACAAACGCAAGCTGATAATTTCAAGTTGAAATATGAATTGGCGCGTCAACGCTTGGAAAATTTAGAAAAAATTCATTCTCAACCAACTCAAGCCAGTAAAGAATTAGCTAAACTGGAGGACGCTCGAAAAGAAAAAAAATTCGACGTACTACGAGAAGATTTTGGAATTTTGGATGTGCCAGACTCTTTGCTGGCAAGACGGATGGTAATGCGCGAGTTGCTCAATTCCAGACCAGACTTGCGACGTGTGAGTGACGGAATATATGCCTTATTAGTTATGCTTGGTTGTAGTTTGCTCTTGTTGAAGTTTTTTCAACCTGCAAGCGTAGGAATATATTTTAGTGAAAAAAGACAATCCCACTGGCATCACTACAAGCAAGGTGGTTATGACTACCTACTTAGCGAAAAAAACAAATCAACACATGACAGTAATCTTACAATGACACCATTCTATTTTTGCCAGTTATGGGACGATGTAATTTTTGTAGCAACTCGAAAAAGAGATTATGACTATGCGCAATCGTTATTGCGCCGTATGTGATGCCGTGTAATTAACCATTCGGCACAATGCGCTTCGCTTATTGCACCCTACATTACTTTACATTCCCTCCCCCTAGCAGGGGGAGGGTTAGGGTGGGGGTAGGAGCGTTCACTTGTAGCGAACCATTCAACCCCCATCCCAGCCTTCCCCCTGCTAGGGGAAAGGAGTCTTTCGCCCTCTCCCATCGGGAGGGGCGAGAGGAAGCGGGGGCTTGGGGGCGCAGCCCCCAAAGTTTTGATTTTTGGGTTGCTCATATTGTGCCGTAGGTCGAGTTTTAACCCGATTTTTGACGTGAATGTCGAGATAAATCCCGACCTATGATTTTGAATTGAAAATTATCCAAAAGAGTGTTTCACTCCTTGTTTTTTGCTATAGTAGCATTGTCCTGAGCAAGGACAACATGGCGCGCGCGGGAGTCCAGTGGTTGAGTTTCCCCCAGTTTTTCGTTCACTCCCCTGCGCAATCAGAAGGTCGGTAGGTCCGACCACGAAAAGTATGGAGAAAAATCATGACTAGCTGGTGGAGTTCCTTATTTAGCAGCAATGAAGCAACACTGATGCCTGTCGCCGAGGATGCAAACCAAGAAATTGCAGGTTTGGATTTTAAAACGGCGATTGAAGTGCATCTCAAATGGAAGGTGCGGTTGATGGATGTGATTGATGGCACCAGTACGGAAGCGATTAACCCGAACATTGTTTCACATGATGATCAGTGTGTCTTAGGTAAATGGCTGCATGGCGAAGGTGAAAGACAATTCAAGGAGCAGCCTGAATTTCAAAAAGTTGTGACCGCACACAGCTATTTTCATCGCTGTGCGGGACACACATTAGCCCTCGCCTTGGATGGCAAAAATCAAGAAGCGGCGACAGAAGTTACCAGTGGAGAGTTTGCAAAAGCTTCCTTGGATGTGTCTCGCCATCTGATGCACTTGTGGCGAGATTTGGGTATAGAGAAGAAAGCGTGATGGTGTCAATGTCCCCAATACACCACCGTAGGTCGAGTTTTAACGCGACAATGTTCTGAAAATCGGGATAAATCCCGACCTACGGATGGATTGCTGGTTACATTCGCTTGAAGTTTTGTTGAACAAATGCCGTCACGCTGCTTTGATATTCTACCCAACCTATCGAGCCTGTATTGTTGTGTTCACCGCCTTCGATAAGCAGCAAGGTTTTGGGCTGAGGGGCGGCGGCATAAAGTTGTTTTGCCATTTCGACGGGGATTTTAGGATCCCATGTGCCGTGGATAAAGAGTACGGGGAGTTTTAAGCTAGGCACTTTTTGCAGCGATTCAAAACGTTGATTGAGCAGCCAGTCTATGGGTAAAAATCCGTAATCGAGTTTACCCATGTCGCTCATGGAGGTGAAGGTACTTTCGGTAATCAGTCCAGCCGCTTCAGGATGGTGGGTGGCAAGGTTGATGGCGATGCCACCACCCAGCGAATGTCCATAGATAAAAACTTGCTTCGGGCTAATCCCGCGCACCGTGGTCAAATACTGCCAAGCAGCTTCCGCGTCTTCATACACTTGCGCTTCACTGGGCTTTTTCGCACCGACACTGCGCCCGTAGCCACGATAATCCACCAGTAACACGTTGTAGCCCAGTTGGTGCAAGCGTTGCGTATGATCCAGATTATTGCTGATATTGCGATAATTGCCGTGAAAATACAGGAAAGTCGGTGCATTAGCTTGGGTCGCAGGTACCCAAAATCCGTCCAATAGCCCTTGAGTGCCAACAGGCACATGCACTTCTTGATAGCTCATGCCCATGCGAGCAGGATTGGTTTGCAAGGTGGGAGACGGTTGAAAAACTTGATCGACCTGTGTCCCCCACATAAACAAGCAGGCGGCCAGATACAAGACCGCTGAGCCCCCCACGACCAAAATCAAACGACGTTGCCACGTTTTCATGCTGCCTCCTGTAAAAGTTTCCAAACACACGCGCCTTTGCTGGCTTTGTCGATGTCTGCAATTTGTTGTTGATGCGCGGCAAGCTCGCTTTCGTCAGCATGAATAATGCGCACCACCGCGCGACTGCTGGTGGTATTCAATACCGCCAGCGTGCGAACAGGGGCAACTTCTTCGCCTAACAAACTGTGTTGCCCGCGTGTGAAGGCAAAATACACTTCCGCCAATAACTCGCAATCCAACAATGCGCCGTGCAAGGTACGATGGCTATTATCAATTTCGTAGCGACTGCACAGCGCGTCCAGATTGTTCTTTTTGCCAGGATGCAGTTCACGGGCAGTTTTCAGCGTGTCAGTGACCGTGTTTTGCAACGCGGGCAACTTCATCCGTGCCAGCTCGGCATTGAGAAAGCCGATATCGAATGGCGCATTGTGAATTATCAGCTCCGCCCCGTCGATAAACGCCAAAAATTCCGCCGCAATATCGGCAAATTTAGGCTCATCTTTCAGGCGTTCTATGGTCAATCCATGCACCGCAGCAGCCCCTTCATCAATGTCACGCTCAGGATTGAGGTAAACATGAAACTGTTCGGTCGAGACTTTGCGTCCATCCAACACTATCGCCGCCAACTCCACCAAGCGATGCCCTTGCTTGTGGTCTATGCCAGTGGTTTCGGTATCCAGTACAATTTTACGCATGGTGATCCTTTAAACGCTGAGAAGGGTAAAGTGGGAAGGGAGAAGGATAAAACAGACTCACCCACCCTTCCCTATTCCCGCTTCTCCCTTCACGCTCTCCACCCCACGATTCGCCAATACGTCGGCGCGTTCGTTTCCAGGGTGTCCTGCGTGACCTTTGACCCAGATCCATTCGATTTGGTGTTGCGCTGCCAAGGTGTCTAATTTGCGCCATAAGTCTTCATTTTTGACAGGCTGTTTGCTGGCGGTTTTCCAGCCGTTGCGTTTCCAGCCTGCCATCCACGTGGTGATGCCTTGCAGTACATATTTAGAGTCGCTGTGTAATTGCACTTGGCACGGGCGTTTTAACGCCTCCAATGCGGAAATTACGCCCATTAGTTCCATGCGGTTGTTAGTGGTATGCGCTTCGCCGCCAAACAACTCACGCTCTTTGTCCTTGATGCGCAATAGCGCGCCCCAGCCGCCGACACCAGGGTTGCCTTTACACGCGCCGTCCGTGAAAATTTCAATTAAATCTACGCTCATGCGGAAGTCCATCTTAAAAATGAGGGGTGATACGCGAATGGCACTTACTTAAGCTCAAAACCCCTGATGCGGCACGGATTAACATTTTTTCACCATCCTCTAAAAGCGGGCTGAACTACCGTTCCTTCCCCTTCAGAGGGGGAGAGCGAAGCGAGGGGGCAATTAGGATGGGGATGGGTTCGTTCTCTGCACCCCCCCATCCCCACCCCAACCCTCCCCTTGAAGGGGAGGGAGTTTGCCGATGATTTGGCTTAAGTAAGTGCCATTCGGGTAATACGCTGCTTGATTTGCGAAGAGGGAAGGGAGAAGGGTGTGGCGGTGCGACGGTTTGTTTCACGTTTCACATTTCACAAATGGCAAAAAGCAAAATAAACCATTGCGCGCCCGCCCTTCCCTCTTCACCCTTCCCTCTTCTCAAAAAGTAAGGACACCCCCAAGGTGTCCTTATGCTGCACGTATACTACACGTTGAATTTATTCAACTTTTGCCGCAGCGCGTAAATCGTCAATCGCTTTTTGGATGGCTTTTTGTTGCAGGCGTTGTTGCAATTGTGGTTTCACTTCATCAAAAGCGGGAGCTTTCAAATCACGCACATCATCCAGACGGATGACGTGCCAGCCGAATTGGGATTGTACGGGCGTTTTGGTAATTTCGCCTTTTTTCAGCCCTGCCAACGCTTCGGCAAAAGAAGGGACAAAATTGCTCGGTGCAGACCAGCCTAGGGAACCGCCATTTTCAGCCGAGCCTGTGTCTTTGGATTTCGCTGCCAAAGTTTCAAATTTAGCAGGTTTTTTGCCGACTAATTTGCCGATAATGCCCAATGCTTCGGCTTCTGTTTCAACCAAAATATGGCGCGCGTTGTATTCTTTATCGCCCAATTTGGTTTTCAACTTGTCATATTCTGCCAGCAATACGTCGTCACCAATCGGATGACTTTCCGCGTAATCGCGCACAAAGGCTTCTAGCAACACTTGTTGCGTCGCCATTTCAGTTTGTTGCACGACTTCTGGCTTTTGATCCAGACCCCGTTTTTTCGCTTCTTGCATCACCAGCTCAAACTTGATCATATTTTCACGAATCATCTTGCGCAATTCAGGCGTATCGGTTTGACCTTGAGTCAGTGCCGCTTTCACACGCGCATCCACGCGCGCTTGGGAAATCGACACGCCATTGACCATGGCGGCTGATTTTTCTTCTGCGAAAGCGGGGTTAATCGCCAATGCGCTCAACAGCGCGATCACGGCAAAACGGGGGGTCTTCAACATGACAGTTCCTTATTTAAATTTAAAAGTGTGTATTCATCAGGGGTATGCGTATACAGCGTCAGTGCATGTATCTCGCACTTGAGCATTTCAGCCAGCGCGGAATATATCATACGGTGACGCGCCATCGTATGGCTACCTGAAAAATTTTCGCTCACGATGCGCAGCACATAATGCCCGCCTCCCGCTCGTGCGCCCGCGTGACCTGCATGACGATGACTTTCATCCACAATGTCCAGATGGATAGGATGTAGCACAGCCAGCTGGCTGCGCATGGCTTCAATACGGGCGTTCATTGTGGAAAAACCTGCTTAAAGGGGTACACAGACACTTCGCGATAGACCCCCGCCGCCACGTAGGGATCTTCATCTGCCCACTGCTGTGCCGCCGCCAAATTAGCGAATTCAGCCACAATCAAACTCCCTGTAAAACCTGCCGCGCCAGGATCCATCGCATCCACGCTAGGAAAAGGTCCCGCCAAAATGAGTCGCCCACTCGCTTGCAACGCATGTAATCGGGCCAAATGCGCGGGACGCGCCGCGAGGCGTTTTGCCAAACTATCGGCGACATCCTGTCCGATGATGGTGTAGAGCATGGTATTTCCTTTCTGTTGGCTGTCATTTTTAAAGGCAGAGGCAACGCGAAGCGTTGCCTCTATACTGTGGCTCACTGCAATACCCATTTAACCCGCCTTCAACATTTGCCCCACATAGCGTTCCACACCTTGCCCGACATTCAAAAAAGCATCCTCATAGCCCGCCGCGCGCAACGCAGTGATGTCGGCTTGGGTGTAACTTTGGTATTTGCCTTTGAGCGCGTCGGGGAAGGGGATGTATTCAATCACACCAAGTGCGGTCAGTTCGTCTAAATCCAATGCCGTATTGCCTTCGGCGAGGCGCAAGGTGTTGACGGTTGCCACGGCGACATCGTTAAAACTTTGAGCATTGCCTGTACCAAGGTTGAATATGCCAGAGACCTCAGGGTTATCCAAGAAGAACATATTGACCTTCACCACGTCTTCAATCGACACAAAATCGCGCAATTGCCCGCCGTTGGCATAACCGTCGCAGCCTTCAAATAATTTTACTTTGCCATTGGCGCGGTATTGGTTGAAGAAGTGAAACGCCACCGAAGCCATGCGCCCTTTGTGTTGTTCGCGTGCGCCATAGATGTTGAAATAACGCAAGCCGACAATTTGCGCGCCGCGTTTGTGCCAGCGGCGGCGCACGATTTGGTCGAACAAGAATTTGGAATAGGCATACACATTCAGCGGCGATTCGTATTCGCGGCTTTCTTTAAACACGCCGCCGCCGCCATACACTGACGCGGATGACGCATATAAAAACGGCACGTCTTCATCTTGGCAATAATTCAGCAATTCCAGCGTGTATTGATAATTATTTTCCATCATATACAGCCCGTCGGTTTCCATGGTGTCGGAACACGCGCCTTGGTGGAAAATCGCCGTCACCAAACCGTCAAAATATCCTTCGCGCAATTTCGCCAAAAATTCATGTTTGTCCAGATAGTCGGCAATGTCGCAATCGACTAGATTTTTAAATTTATCTGCATTTTTGAGATTATCAACGGCGATGATGTTATGTTCACCGCGCTCGTTTAATGCTTTAACCAGATTAGAGCCAATAAAACCAGCCGCGCCAGTGACGATGTAATACATGGGATGTCCTTTCTAAATGACCAATAGGCGCGATTGTGCAGGGGAAAGGGCGAAGTGGGAAGGTGGTTTGCACCTTTTTCTCGTTTAACGCTGCGACTTCCTCACCACTAAATTTTGGTAATACTGTTTTTTAATGCCAAGAGTCCCTACAATAACAAACTTCTAGGGCTACGCGAAATGATGTAGCTGTTGAAAGTCTTAACCGAAAAACCTATTGCTTTTAAGGAGAATGACGATGACCACTGAAAATACGGCTGAGAACGGTGTTTCTATTCCTAAGCTGCGAGAAAAACTTAAAAACAAGCTGATTGCGTTAGAACAAGAAGTCGCATCGCATCATCACACCTTGGATTTGCTGCGTGAAACAGAGAATGCTTACGGGCGATTTGTACCGCATCAGCTGCTGCATTTACTCCATGCTAAAAGCATCTTGGATTTGGCGTTGGGCGAGCAAATCGAACACAAAATGACCATACTGTTTGCGGATATTCGCGACTTTACCCAAATCTCTGAAAGCATGACCCCCAAAGAGACCTTCTCTTTTATCAATTCCTATTTGGGTGAAATGGAGCCTGTGATTAGTCAGCATGGCGGCATCGTGGATAAATACATTGGCGATGCCATCATGGCATTGTTTCCTGAAGAGGCGGATGCGGGGCTGCAAAGTGCGATTGGCATGTTGACGCAGTTGCAAAGTTATAACAAAGGTAGAGTAGCCGCAGGCTATCCCGCCATCCACATCGGCATAGGCTTGAACACGGGCATCGTCATGTTAGGCACGGTGGGCGGCACACAGCATATGGAAGGAACGGTGTTAAGCGATTCGGTGAACCTCGCCTCCCGATTGGAAGGGATCACCAAAATCTACCACGCCCCCCTGTTGATTAGCGAACATACTTTGTACGCACTAAAAGATGAAACGCAATACCACATTCGCTTTTTAGATCGCATACGGGTGAAAGGCAAAAATCAAGCGCAGTCGGTTTATGAAGTGTTTGACCATGATCCCGTCGCCATACGCGAGGGCAAGAAAAAAACCCTAAGGTTGTTTGAAGAAGGCATCGCCTACTACCACATCAAAGCCATAGAGAAAGCGATTCCCTTGTTGGAAAGTTGCTTGCGCGATGTACCCGAAGATTATCCAGCCCAAATTTATTTGCAACGCTGCCATGATTTTTTAGCGACTGGGGTACATGTGGGGACAGGTGAAATTACAGGCACGATGGCATGGTCGGATGATTTTCTGGTGGGTGTCGAGGAAATTGACAATCAACACAAGGCGTTAGTGGTGAGCATGAACCACCTTTCCGCTCAGATTGGCAGTGGTGATACTTCTGGTGTCGATGAAACCCTACGCTTTCTTGCTGATTATGCCCATTTTCACTTTGGCAGCGAAGAACGCATCATGCGTGAAATCAACTATCCTTTCATCAATGAACACATCCAAGAGCATCAAAAATTTATACAAGAATTCATTCGCTTGAAAAACAACATCACCAGCGGATTGCATGACCCGTTATATCTCAGCTTTCAAATCCAGTTGCTGATGTTTGACTGGTTTGCCAATCACACCACCAAAACCGATCGCCACTTAGGTCGCTTCGTGCAAACACAGCAACACGAAAATAGTCCGCCCGTGCCGTTGGCGTAAAAATGAGTAAGCGTGTCAGTCACCTAAACCTTTTTTCACCCCGTAGCCCGTATGCAATACGGGTTTTACGTGAGAGCAAGGAACGCCCGTATTGCATACGGGCTACGTTTGATGTGCGCACCGACACCATCGCGCAAATTGGGACTTATCCCGACATCCACGTCAAAAGTCGGGTTAAAACCCGACCTACGGCGGCGTGTTGGGCGGATAAATTTTGAATTGAGAATGGCGAAGTCGCGGGAATCGGGTTTAGGGCGAATTAAAAAGGCTGGTAGAATGACTGCTTAACGATTCAGCATGAGTATTACCATGAGCATCATACAAAACAAAAAAGCCTTTCACGAATACTTCATTGAAGATAAATACGAAGCGGGGATTATGCTGGAAGGCTGGGAAGTGAAGGCCATCCGCGCAGGGCGTGCGCAACTGAAAGAAGCGTATGTAACGGTCAATAACGGCGAGCTGTATCTTTTTGGTTCGCATATCAGCCCGCTATTAAACGCTTCGACCCACATTCATCCTGACCCCATCAGGACGCGTAAGTTGTTGTTACACAAGAGTGAAATCGAAAAAATTATCGGCAAAGTGCAGCGCGCAGGTTACACCTTAATGCCGCTGGATATGCACTACAAAGACGGGCGGGTGAAGCTGGCGATTGGGCTGGCGAAAGGTAAAAAACAACACGACAAACGCGCAACCGAAAAAGAACGTGAAGGTAAGCGCGAAGCCCAGCAAGCGATGAAGAAAGTGCGGCGGACCGCATGAGCAATCTGATGCCTGAAATAAAGCCCAATCAATCCATAGACTTACTCAAAGAACTGCATATCCTGACACGGGACGGCAAGCTCAACCAAGACAGCCGTCGCAAGCTCAAACAGGTGTATCACCTATGCCATTTTATCGAACCTTTGCTAAACGAAGTGTATGCCGAGCAAGCTAGGGTGACGCTGGCGGATCACGGCGCAGGAAAGTCGTATCTGGGGTTTATTCTGTACGATTTGTTTTTGAAATCACGCGCGGATGCACATGTTTACGGCATTGAAACGCGGGCTGAGTTGGTGCAAAAGTCTCAACATCTTGCCGCACAGCTCGGCTTTGAGCAGATGAGCTTTTTGAATCTATCAGTTGAAGCCTCAATGCACAGTACCGCGCTACCCGATCAAATTGATGTCGTGACAGCATTGCACGCGTGCGACACCGCCACGGATGATGCGATTCAATTTGCTTTACGCAAACAAGCCAAATTTATGGTGCTGGTGCCCTGCTGTCAGGCAGAAGTCGCCAAGGTATTGAATAAGCATAAAAATCAATCGTTTGGCAAAACACCTTTGTCTGAAATTTGGCGACATCCTGTGCATACACGCGAATTTGGCAGCCAACTCACCAACGTGCTGCGTTGTTTGCAGCTAGAAGCCAATGGTTATCAACTGACTGTCACTGAACTCGTGGGCTGGGAACATTCTATGAAAAATGAACTCATCATCGCTCGCCGTACCAATATGCCACGTAAGAATGCCGCCGAACGCTTAGACCAAATTTTGGAATCACTAAATTTAACTGAGCTACGCGAGCGATTTAGTGGTCGATATATAAGTACGAGCGCATAAATTTTAGGATATTTATAAGCTGCTAGTCGTTAGCCGTTAGCCGTTAGCCGTTAGCCGTTAGTTTCATAGCATAAATCTGCCTGACACTATATTTTTACAATATATTCAAATAGATGAGTTAAAAATTTCACTCCACAAACCAAAAGCTAACGACTAGCGACTAACAGCTCAATGCCCAATTACTTGTACACAACACCTTACCCCAAATAACAGCAAAGATTAGCTTTCTTTATTCAGTCCCGATGTTTCGCATGGGCTATTCATCAAGCAGCCCGCGCCGAAGCCTAAAGAGCCGATGGCGATGACAATAAAAACCATGCCAAGCGCACTTGCACCGCTGCTAAATGCCAGTATCACCATGGCGAACGAAACCGCAAACAAGATGCTAGATCTCATAATGACTGTTTTCCGCGATTTAATTTGTGCTGTCATGATTTTTTCTCCTCCGAGGTTGAAATAGTTGCACGCTGTGCAATAAGGGCGAAATTCTACCGCAATATGCGCATCACTTAGCGAGAAATTTAGCAACTCGCTTTCCACACCGCCCCTCACTCCGTAAATCTGGTATCGTTGCGCTTCTTTCTCTAGACACTCTGCGTGACTTACTGGGATTTTGCAGTCGTTCAAAGCTGAAAAAAGAGGTTTTATATTGCGGTCACACGACTTAAATACCAAACACCACGCACTAATTTTATTTATGACCTTTATTTCCTATTTGCAACGCATGTCTCTTTGGCAACTGCGCTTGTTTGCAACGGTCGCGTCGGTATTGTTAAGCGAATTGATTATTTTAGGGGTGACGTGGCTATTACAGGCCCCACCCAAAGCGTATCTACTCGTTGGGCTGGTGACTTCTAGCGTGGTGAGTTATGCGGTTTTGACCGTGATCACGCATCTTTTAGCGCAGCTCACCACCAATCAGTTGGAACTCAATACCATCATCGAAGCGGAGCCAGAATGCGTTAAGTTGCTCACTGCGGATGGCGCGGTGCTGCAAATCAACCGTGCGGGGCTGGATATGTTAGAAGTCGCACACAGTGAAGAACTCATTGGTCGCGTCGTGTACGATTTTGTGTTGGCACCTTATCGGGCGGACTTTATCGAACTGACGCGCAACGTATTCGCAGGAAAGTCGGGGAATTTAGAGTTTGAAATTCAAGGACGGCATGGCACACGACGCTGGTTGCACACTCATGCCGTGCCATTGCGCAATGCCAAAGGTGACATCATTGCGTTGCTGGCAGTCACCCGTGACATGACGGAACGCAGACAAATAGAGGATGCGCTGCGTATCTCACATGACAATATCGAGCTACTGCTAAACTCCATGGCAGAAGGGGTATATGGCGTGGATGCCCAAGGTAATTGCACCTTTGTGAATCGTTCTTTTTTGAGGATGCTAGGGTATCAAGATCGCAGCGAAGTAGTCGGCAAACATATCCATAGCTTGATTCACCACACCCGAATTGACGGCACGCCCTACCCTGCGGCGGAATGCCGTATATATCGCGCGTTTCAGTTTCAAGAAGAAATCAATGTATCTGACGAGGTATTCTGGCGTAAAGATGGCGTGGCAATTCCTGTCGAATACTGGTCACATCCCCTATTGCAAGAAGGGAGCATCAAAGGGGCGATTGCGACTTTTATTGACATTACCGAACGCAAAGCCGCCGAGCAACAAATTCGACAACTGGCGTATTACGACACGTTGACACACTTACCAAACCGTCGCTTATTGAATGATAGGCTGGATCAAGCCATGTTGTGCGGTGAGCGCAATGGGCATGATGGCGCACTGATGTTTTTGGATTTGGATAATTTCAAACCGCTCAATGACCGTTATGGGCATGATGTCGGTGATTTATTATTGGTCGAAGTCGCGCAGCGATTAAATACCTGCATTCGCAAAACGGACACCGTGGCGCGCTTTGGCGGAGATGAGTTTGTGGTGATGATAGGCGAACTCACCGATGATAAACAGCTTTCCATGACCCATGCCGCATTTGTCGCAGAAAAAATTTGTCAGACACTTGCCGCCCCCTATCGACTGCGTATTGCCCAAAAAGAAGGGGACGCGTTTTGGGTGGAACACCTTTGCACCGCCAGCATCGGTGTCGTATTGTTCCGTGGACATCAATCTAGCCATGAGGATGTTTTAAAGTGGGCCGACATGGCGATGTATCAAGCCAAGGAAAAAGGACGCAATACCTACCATATTTACGAACCCATTCTGAGCTTACGCGCTGAAAAATAGCCCCATGAGCAAAATCACTTTGAACGACATTGTACGTCGGGATGTACAACAAATAGCACCCGATTGTAGCTTAGGCGATGCAGCGCAGCGCATGGCGGAGCAACACATTTCTTCTTTGTTGATCACCGAACAACAACAGCTGCTGGGCATACTCACTGAGCGAGATATGGTGCGGTTGTTGCATAGCCACACGGCAACTAACACCCCCGTCCGCCACGTGATGAGCCATCCCGTGTTGACCGCGCCGTTAGACATGGATTTCGGTGCCGCTTACACGTGGTTGCTCAAAGCGCATATCCGCCATCTCATTGTCGTGGATGCACAAAATGCCGTGGTGGGTATCGCCAGTGAAAGTGATTTTCGCCGCCATCTTGGCTTTGATGTGTTGCGCCAGCTTGATAGTCTTGACACGGTCATGAATAAAGAGCTGCCTTTATTACCTGCCGATGCCACGTTGGATCAAGCCTTGGATATGATGTTACGCGAGCGTTCGCCCTACGTCATCGTGATGGACAAAGGTCACCCCATTGGGATTTTGACCGAGCGCGACATCCCAGGGCTACTGCTAAAACAGCCCGCAGGGGGAGCGCATCATCTGCTGTTACACAAGGTGATGCGCAGCCCGATTCCCTCGACCCATTATCGGCAGTCTGTTTCCAGTGTTGCCACGCTGATGCAGCAACAAAACCTTTACTACCTCGTGGTACTGGATGATGACGAACACATTATTGGGGTCATCACGCTACATAATTTACTGGAACGCATCACCGCCGCACTGTATGAAGCACAAGCTAAAGAACTAGAAAGCCAACAATCAGAGCAAACTAAAGACCGCCTGGCGATGATTATCGAAGCCTCAGAACAAGGATACTGGGAGCTAGACCTAAAAACTGGGGCGATTTTGTATAGCGATAGCTTGCGAAAAGTGACAGGGCAAGATGCGCAACATGCGGCACACAACCTAGACGAATGGATGACTCGCATTCATAAAGATGATGTCGTCGAGGTCATGCAGAAATTCAATACCGCCTTGTATTCAGACGGTTTATTTGATGTTGAATATCGCCTCCCTCATCGCGCGGGGCATTGGATGTGGTTACATGTGCGGGGCAAAGCAACGCAGCATGATGCAGCGGGCAATGCCGTGTATGCAGCAGGCACGGCAATGGACATCACCACCCGCAAAATCCTTGAAAAACAAACTGAAAATGAACGCTATATTTTAGGTCAATTAGCCAAAAACGCGCTTTTATCTGATTTCTTGACTGAACTTGCCGAACGTTATGAGGCGTTGTTTCCGAGTATGTCGTGTGCCATCAGCTTGCTCAATGCTGAAGGTACGCACTTACATCACGCGGCCGCCCCTAACTTGCCACTCACCTACCTTCAAGCCATCGACACGGTGGCAATAGGCAACAGGACGGGCTCATCCCATACGGCGGCTTATACGGGTGAGATCACGCTCGCCGCCGACATTGCGCACGATCCTATCTGGCAAGATTACCAAGATTTAGCCTCACAAAATCAACTGGCGGCTTGCTGGGCAATTCCAATTTTATCAACACAAAACAAAGTGTTAGGTACTTTCTCCCTGTACAGTCCCGTGCCACGCACGCCGCTGCTCTCCGAACTGACCGCCATGAAACAAGCGGCGCATTTTGTGTCTTTGGCGATTGAACGCAGCCAAACCGAGCAGATGCTACGTAAGAATGAAGCCAGTTTGCGTACCTTGGTGCAAACCATTCCTGATTTAATTTGCTTAAAAAACCTCTCAGGTGGCTATCTTGCCTGCAATCCCATATTCGAGCGTTTTTTGGGGGTGCGAGAAATAGACCTCATCGGTAAAACAGACTACGACTTTTTGGATAAAGCTCAAGCAGATCGCCTGAAAGAGCAAGATGGTCTCACGCTGGCACAAAACGCACTGACACAGCATGAAGAATGGATTACCTTTGCAGATGATGGGCATCGCGCCTTAATGCAAATCACCAAAACGCCCATGCACGATCAGGATGGACAGCTCATTGGGGTATTAAGCATCGCCCATGACATTACCCACGAACGCGACGTGCAAGCATCCTTACGACGTAGCCAAGAAGATCTTAAACGTGCGCAAAGTGTGGCGGAAACAGGCAGCTGGACGGTCAATATTGAGACGGGCGAAATGGAATGTTCGCTGGAAACTGACCGTATTTTGGGCAGGGCAGAACAGCAACCCCTCTCGTTAGCGTTGTATTTTTCCTATATTCATCCCGACGACCAAGCCCATTTTGAACTGGCATGGCAAGCAGCTCTGACCGAAGACCGCTTGGATATTGAACACCGCATGGTGGTCAATGGCAAAACATACCATGTACGCGAACGGGCGCAACTTGAGCGCGATACATCGGGCAAGCCCATGCGGATGCTAGGGACGGTACAGGATATGACCTTGCAACATACCACGAAGGAAATGATGCAAACCTTGTCGTTAGCGGTCGAGCAAAGTTATAACTCCATCATCATCACGGACTTAGCAGGTAATGTGCAATACGCCAATGGTGCGTTTATTAAATCAGCGGGTTACACCTTGGAAGAGGCGGTCGGTCAAAACCCGCGTTTATGGCAATCGGGAAAAACCCCTAAAACCACGTATCAAGATATGTGGGCGCATTTGATGGAGGGAAAATCGTGGAAGGGCGAACTCATTAACCGCCGTAAAGATGGCTCGGAATACTATGAATCCATGATGGTATCGCCCGTGCGACAAGCCGATGGGCGCGTCAGCAACTATCTCGCGATCAAGGAAGACATCACCAAACTCAAAAATGCAGAAGAAAACATCCAACAATTAGCCAACTTTGATGTACTGACAGGCTTGCCCAATCGCAGCTTGTTAAACGAGCAAGTGGGTCAAGCGATTAGCTTAGCCAAACGCACGCACACGGAATTTGCGTTGTTATTTTTGGATGTAGATCACTTTAAAAACATCAACGACACCTTGGGCTACCACATTGGGGATGCCTTGTTGATGGAATTATCCACGCGACTACGCGCTTTGTTGCGCAAAGAAGATATTTTGTCGCGTTTGAGCAGTGACGAATTTATTTTAGTGCTGCACAACACCGACGAAAATGGTACGGCGCATATCGCAGACAAGCTATTGGAACTCGTGGCACAGCCTTGCCACATCGAAACCCACGATTTGATGATTACCGCCTCCATCGGCATCGCCATGTATCCCGATGATGGCATCAGCAGTGAACAACTGACCCAATGTGCCAACATTGCCATGTATCGTGCCAAACAAAATGGACGAAACAACTTCCGCTTTTTCACCTTAGAAATGCAGGCGCATTCAGCACGACGACTTCAGCTCGAAAATGCCTTGCGCTATGCGGTCAAACGGGATGGCTTGCATCTTAATTATCAACCACAAATCGACCTCAAAACGGGGAGAGTCATCGGCACCGAAGCACTATTGCGCTGGCAACACCCTGAATTAGGCATGATTTCCCCCGCTGAATTTATCCCCATTGCCGAAGACAGCGGTCAAATTTTACTCATCGGCGAATGGGTATTGCGTACTGCCGTGAAACAAATGAAACAGTGGTTAGACCAAGGTATTCCCCCCATGACCATGGCGGTTAACTTATCAGCCATGCAGTTTCACAGCCCCAATTTTCCTGATTTTGTCTCACACACGCTCAATGAAGTCGGTCTAGCCCCCCAATATCTTGAACTAGAATTGACCGAAAGTGTCGCCATGAATAACCCCGCCTCGGCGATTGCCGTGATGAATCAACTGAATCAACGGGGTATCCGCATGTCGATTGACGATTTTGGCACAGGCTATTCTTCGCTGAGCTATTTGAAACGCTTCAAAGTGTATAAGCTCAAAATCGACCAGTCTTTTGTGCGTCACATTCATGAAGATGCCGATGACAAAGCCATCGTCATCGCTATTATCAATATGGCAAAAAGCCTAGGGTTCCAAACCATCGCAGAAGGCGTGGAAACGGCGGATCAATTGGCCTTTTTACGAGAGCAAGGCTGCGATGAAGTACAAGGTTATTACTTTAGCAAACCACTCTCAACACAAGAGCTGGCGCAATTTGTTTTAAAACATCCCACAACGCGCCCCTAAACAAGTGGCGAGGCTTATGGCATAATCCCGCGCTCTTCAAAAAGCTTACCATTTATGAACGCACAAACGCTTTACGACAAACTTTGGAACGCCCACGTGGTGCGGCAAGATGCCGACGGCACGGCGTTGATTTATATTGACCGTCATTTAGTCCATGAAGTCACCAGCCCGCAAGCCTTTGAGGGGCTGAAACTGGCAGGCCGCCCGCTGTGGCGCGTGGAGTCGATTTTGGCGGTGGCGGATCACAATGTGCCGACCACGGGGCGCGAGCTAGGCATCGCTGACCCGATTGCACGCTTGCAAGTGGATACGCTGGATCAAAATTGCGCCGATTTTGGCGTGAACGAATTCAAAATGTCCGATACACGCCAAGGCATTGTGCATGTCGTCGG
>FZPZ01000123.1_pt1 | contig 88451 bp, 72 predicted proteins | sample 1534811 | NCBI WGS metagenome assembly FZPZ01 (sample SAMEA104161953, study PRJEB21768) | metagenome | biome: subterrestrial habitat; feature: phreatic zone; material: underground water | place: France | collected 2016-06-01 | depth 60 m | reverse complement strand
TTTTCAAAACCTTCGACGTTTAACACCTGCATTTCGATGATGTATTCCTTGCCGCGCTGGTCTTTAGCGCGCACATCGAGATACGTGTTTTTCATGCCATGAATTTCAGGCGCGAGATAGGGGTCGAGTATGCTCACCTCCGCAATGCAATACGGCGCGCTCAAGCCCAAAATCGCATTTAACAAACTGATTAAAATATCGCCACTTTCGGCAGAACCAAAGATGCGTTTAAAGGCAAAATCCGTTTTGGGGTTTAAAAATTGCATGATGTGTTCCTTTCATTCAAATAGATGCGCCTATCGGCACATCTTACGCGGGCATTCCCAACCCATTTCAACGCCCGAAATTCCGCCATGGGTGCGACCAATTCGCACGGTTTTGGGAGGGGATTTAATTTGTAGCCCGTATGCAATACGGGAAGCCTTCGCCACGACATACCATTTCGTATTGCATACGGGCGACGTGGGGATTGGACGCAGATGATAAACTATTTTTTAGAATATATTCCGTTAGATGCGCCACACTGACCCACGCCACGCTCAACCGCGTTATCCATAACAATTGATCATGGGGTCGTGATTGCTTTGCGCAGCACCCGCATATTTGAGGGGGCAAAGCCGAGTTTATGATAGAAATCCCATGCTGCGTGGTTGTCGTTGTCCGCTAATAGCGTGACGCGGGTCATCCCTTGTTGGTGCGCCCAACTCAACAAATGTTCAACCAATCGCTGCCCGAGTCCGTTGCCACGATGTTCGCGACCCACAATCACGTCTTCTAGCAGTAATACGCGCGCCCCTTCCGCTGTGCTGAGGGTAATCAAGGCATTCGCCATGCCCGCCACCTTGCCGTTCACCCGTAATACAAACAATCTACCCATGGTGGGATTATTCAAAATAAGCCGTAGTCCGCGTAATTGCTGCTCACGATTGGGCTGAAAATCGCTTTCCAAGGTAAACAATTCGTCCAATAGATCGGCGAGTAGGGGTAAGTCATCCGCCGTAGCGAAGTGAATATTGACCGTCATTTTGTGATCCTCATCTACATTAAAGCTACACTTTTCACTTGTGCGAAAACCACCATCCCCGCGACCAATTGCAGATGGTCGCGAGAGCGGCGGGTGATGCGGGAAAGCAAGGTGTGACTATCCCCCACGCAAAGTTTAACCATGACTTTGTCCATGCCTTCATCGCGCAATTCCGTGATGCGGGCGGTCAAAATATTGGTGATGCTGGATCCTTGCGGCGCGTGTGTGGCAAGGCTGACATCCCGCGCCAGTATTCGTGCCCGCACGGGCATACCCAAAGCCTGATTGACTTTGCCCACCCACAACGAGCCGCCCGAAAAATCCAGTCGCGTCAGATGATAGGGTTCATCGTGTTGCGCCACCCGTGCTTCAATGACAGAGCCTGCATCATCAAACGCCGCCAGTGGAGAATCCAGCCGCGTTAAGGTTTCATGCAATGCGCCGCTGGCTATCACTTTTCCTTGTTGCAACAATACCAGATGATCCGCCAATCGCGCCACTTCTTCCATGGCATGGCTGACATACAACACGGGTATGGCTAATTCGCGGTGTAAACGCTCTAGGTACGGCAAAATTTCTTGCTTACTGGCGGAGTCCAGCGCGGACAGCGGTTCATCCATCAGCAAAATGCGCGGACTGGTAAGCAGTGCCCGCCCAATAGCGACACGTTGGCGTTCGCCGCCTGATAACTGCGCAGGATCACCGCGTGCGATGAGATGTTCCAACCCCAACCACGACACCACTTGATCCAAGGGCACTTTGCGTTCAGCAGGTTTAATCCGTTTGTAGCCATACTCCAAATTCGCCCGCACAGATAAATGCGGAAATAAGCTGGCTTCTTGAAACACATAACCTAAAGGACGCTGGTGCGTAGGTAAAAAAATTTGATCGTTTTGCCATGTTTCGCCATTGACTTGCAACGAGCCTTTTGCCCGTTCTAAGCCTGCGATACAACGCAACAAGGTGGTTTTGCCCGAACCTGATACGCCAAATAAAGCAGTCACACCCATGGCGGGTGCTTGGAATTTAACATCCAAGCTGAAGTTGGGATGGGAGAGGGTGAAGTGGGCGTGGATCGCCATGCTATTTTTCCCCGTGATGTAGGTGCGAATTTATTCGCACGATTTTTCGTTCCCGTCCCAAAAGGCGTGCGAATAAATTCGCACCTACGGTCAAAGTCTTCACCGTTTTCCCTCTTTCCCACCTAGCAAATACAAACCCAACAATACTGCAAATGAAAATAGCACCATGCCACCCGCCAGCACATGCGCCGCAGCGTATTCCATCGCTTCGACATGACTGTAGATGGCGACCGACAGGACGCGCGTTTCACCGTCGATATTGCCGCCCAGCATCAACACCACGCCAAACTCTCCCACGGTATGGGCAAAGGCAAGAATCATGGCAGTGAGAAAACCAGATCGCGCTAGCGGCAGCGCGACGCTAAAGAACTGATCCAACAGACTCGCCCGCAAGGTGGCCGCCACTTCCAAAGGTCGCTTGCCAATGGACTCAAAGGCGTTTTGGATAGGTTGCACCGCGAACGGCATGGAAAACAACACCGATCCTATGACCAATCCTGCGAAAGTGAAAGGCAGTCTGCCCAAATTGAGTGCATGAGTCAGCTCACCCACTACCCCATGTGGTCCCATCAATAGCAATAAATAGAAACCCAAAACCGTAGGGGGTAAAACCAAGGGTAATGCCACAACAGATGACAAGATGCCTTTATACCAACGACGGCTATGCGCCAACCACCACGCCAACGGTGTAGCAACACCGAGTAGGATGAGCGTCGTGACGCTCGCTAACTTGAGCGTCAGCCAGACGGATTGCAGATCAGCGGGGGCTATATTGAGCATCATGTTTAGGGCAGGTCATATCCAAAACTACGTATGATGGTCTTTGCCTTTTCACCCTTCAAAAAAGCAATAAAAGCTTGCGCGGCGGTCTTATCTTTCGCGGCAGACAATTGCACGGCACTTTGTTTAATCGGATTGTAAAGATGCGCAGGGACGATCCACCACGACCCATCACTAACTTTGCCATTTTGAGTAATCTGTGACAAGGCGATAAAAGCTAACTCTGCATTGCCCGTGGCGGCAAATTGGTAAGTCTGAGTAATACTCTCTCCCGTCACCAGTTTGCCCTGCACAGCATTCCACAAGCCCAGTTCTTCCAGTGTTTCTTTTGCTGCCAGCCCATAAGGTGCCAGTTTGGGATCGGCATATGCAAGCTTGTTGTAACCGCCCTTACGCAACACATGCCCTTTGTCATCCACATAGCCAGACTGCGCACTCCACAACACCAGCTTGCCCAAAGCATAGACAAAACGCGACCCTTCGAGCGCCAGCCCTTCTTTCTCCAACAGTGTGGGATTTTTCTCATCGGCTGCGAGGAATACATCAAATGGCGCGCCTTCTTTAATCTGTGCGGTGAATTTACCACTAGAGCCGAAACTCAATTTCACCGTATGCCCCGTTTCCTTTTGAAACTGAGCAACGATTTGTTGCACAGGGGCGGTAAAATTCGCCGCCACCGCTGCATTGACTTCGCCAGCATAAGTGGTGTTTACCATCATGCCGCACAACACGACTAACCATTGTTTTAATTGCATTTTTTACTCCTTATCTATCTTGAAAAGATGCGCTAAGTCGGGTTAAAACCCGACTTACCGTTAAGCAGTCACCGCCAAAATAATGTGCGATGCCTTAATCAGTGCGCAGGCTTTCACGCCCTCTTTAAGCCCCAATGTTTTGATACTGTCATTGGTCACAATGGCCGCCACGCTCTTGCCCCCCGCCAACTCAATGACCACTTCCCCGTTGACCGCACCTTCCTGACAACGCACCACCGTGCCATGCAACTCGTTACGTGCGCTGGTTTTAAAGCCCTCAGAAGTCGTGACAATCACCCACGGGGCTTTGACCATCGCATAGGTTTCCGAGCCGATTTTTAGCCCCAGATGTTCCACACTTTCGTTGGTAATCACCGCCGCCAAGGTATCCCCCCCGCCGATGTCCAGCACCACTTCGGCGTTGATTGCGCCTGTTTTGATACTTTTAATGTTGCCCAAAAACTGATTGCGTGCACTTGTTTTCATATCGAATCTCCTCATTAAATGATAATACTCATCAAAATCATCCATCACTTGCGCCAGCTTTTTGAGCACTTGCTCTCGCTCCTGCTCCAGCCGCCGATACGCACCCGCCACCCGCCGCCCATAAGTCGTGAGCGTCGTCCCGCCGCCTTTCTGCCCCCCCGTTTTACGTTCGACTAACGGTTGCTCAGAAAGATTATTGATGCTCTCCACCGCTTCCCACGCCGCTTTATAGCTCATGCCCATCGCACTCGCCGCTGCGGAAATAGAACCCGTCGCATCAATACGTTCCAATAATTCCAAATGATCCCAGCGTCGGCCTTTCGCAATTTTCAACTTAGAAAATGCGGCTGATGCTGGGGTTTGTTCTACTTTTTTCGCTGTCATTGCGCGTCCCATCCTGTTCTCCACGTTATAACCTTGCACCACCCAACGATAAGCAAAAACGATGCCACGCCCAGTATCTTGCCCGTGCATACTTGCCCCGTCCCCTCCGTAGCCCGTATGCAATACGGGTTAAACGCCAACGGGGCAAAAATCCCGTATTGCATACGGGCTACGATGAACCTGTTGGTTTCTCAACAATTTAGCGGCTTCGTTACAACCCAAAGACTACAACGCTATGCCTTGCCCATGTGTGAAGTATTGCTACGCCTTGATTTGCTGATTTTGGCACGCGCTTTGCTTGGATGAATTTCGTTATGTACTAATTTACATAACCGAATTTATCACATACTGGAGATTAAGATGAAAAAAAATTGGACGACAAAACCGTTATGGTTAGCCTGCATGATGGCGTGTTCGGCATCCGCTGAAGTATTTACCTTAGGCGAAGTCATGGTCACCGCCCCCAGTCCCCGCCCTAGCACAGGCACGGCGCAAACCGTGACCCAAGAAGAATTGCGCTTATTCAATGGCGAAACGATAGGCAAAGCCTTGAGTCGTTTGCCTGGCATTACGGGGACAGAAGGCGGCGGGCGCAACGAGCAAATGCTGAACATTCGCGGTTTTGATTTGCGACAAGTCCCTGTTTTTGTGGATGGAATTCCTGTTTATGTTTCATATGATGGCTATGTGGATTTGGGGCGGTTTAACACCTTTGACTTAACCGCGATTAACGTCTCCAAAGGATTTAGCTCAGTGTTGTATGGACCGAATACCTTAGGCGGTGCTATCAATTTGATTAGCCGTAAACCGACTAAATCCTTTGAAGGGGATGTGACTGCTGGGGTCTATCAAAACAAAAACATGGGTAACAATGGTTTTCACACCGATGTGAATATGGGCGGCAATCAAGGCACTTGGTATTGGCAAGCCAGTGGCTCGTATTTGAATCGCGACCACTATTTGTTGTCGGGCAATTTCCAACCCACCGCCTTAGAAAATGGCGGCGTGCGTGAAAATTCCTACAACCGTGATAAAAAGCTCAACTTCAAAATCGGCTGGACACCCAATGCGGGCGATGAATACTCGCTCAATTACATTAACCAGCAAGGTGCTAAAGGCACGCCAGTGTATGTAGGGAAAGACCCCGCGACCATCAAGGCGGCGCGCTATTGGCAGTGGCCGTATTGGGACAAAGAAAGTTTGTACTGGGTATCGCGCACCGCTATCGGTAGCGACTCTTATCTCAAGACGAGGATTTATTACGATAAATTCCAAAATTCGATCCAAAACTTCAGTAACAACACTTACACCGTATTAGGCGCAATGCCTTTTCTACAAAGCTGGTACGACGATTATAGCTATGGCGGCAGCATGGAATTTGGCACGCAGTGGTCGAAAAACAATAAGCTGAAATTTGCGGCACATTTAAAAGACGATGTGCATCGTGAGCATAACCTTGGCAACCCGATTCAAAATTTCAAAGACCGCACCACCTCGTTGGGGGTAGAAGATACGCATCACTTTAACGATCAACTCAAAGTCGTGGCGGGCATCAGCTACGATGCGCGAGATACCCTGCAAGCGCAGAATTTCTTGGCAGGCAAGCTGGTGGATTTCCAACAAGGCAACGCGGCGGCGTGGAATCCGCAACTGGGTGCGTTTTACAAGCTGACTCCCAACCACGAACTCCATGCCACGGTTTCACGCAAAAGTCGCTTCCCAACCATGAAAGATCGCTATTCCTATCGCTTGGGCACCGCGATTCCCAATGCCGCCTTGCAAGCTGAAAAATCGACCAATTATGAATTGGGCATTTCCAGTGCATTGGGTGAGCGGGTGCGCTTAAATGGTGCGGTGTTTTATCACGATGTGCAGGACATGATTCAGGCGGTTGCCGTCACTCCCACCACCTTGTGCGCGCCTGCGGCATTTGCGTGTACCCAAATGCAGAATATCGGCAATGTCCGCACCCAAGGGGTGGAATTAGGCGTGCTTGCCTTTTTATCCGACAAAGTGGAAGTGGGCGCGAATTACACCTTGTTAAATCGTCGCAACATCAGCAACCCCACGTTGATGCTGATTGATGTGCCACTGAAAAAATTCTCCTCTTACGCCAAATGGCAAGTCAGCGAACCGTTGTCGATTTTGGGCAGCGTAGAAGCGAATTCGTGGCGTTATAGCGCGACCAACGCCACGCGCATCGCGGGGGGATTTGGCATTGCCAATGTCAAAGTCATGTACCAATTCAACCAAGCATGGTCGGCAGAAGCGGGGGTGAATAATCTGTTGGATAAAAACTACATGATGATTGAAGGCTATCCGCTGGAAGGACGCAACTTCTTCGCCAATGCCAGCTTTAAATTTTAGGAGCATGACCATGAAATATGCAAAAAGACTGTTTTTCGTTTGCCTATTGTTGTGGTCACAACTGTCCATCGCCACCGAAAAGGTGGTGGTGTTGACCAGTTATCCACAAGAGGTGATTACCCAATTTGAAGCCGCATTCGAGCAAGCCTATCCAAACTTTCGCTTGGAAATTCTCTGGCGGCAATCGCGGGATGCCATGACCTATTTGCATCAACCACACCCCGCAGTCGATGTGTACTGGACACCCGCGCAACGTAATTTCGCCACGCTGGCTCAAGAAGGCGCGTTCCGCCCTTTAGACATTGATTTGCATGGCTTGCCTAAAAAAATTGGGGGATTTCAAATTTCTGACCCCGATGGTCAGTATGTTGCCAGTGAAACAGCAGGCTATGGCATGGCGTATCACCCTGGCGAATTACAGCGATTCCATTTGCCGATTCCTGACGATTGGAAAATGTTGGCATCCCCTGATTTTAAAGGACATATTGCCCTGCCGATTCCAAGCAAAGTAGGTTACGCGCCGATGTTGATGGACACTTTATTGCAAAGTGAAGGCTGGGAATCAGGCTGGAATTTGTTAGGACAAATTGCCGCGAATGCCGACCTTCCGCAATCAGGGGCAACTTTTATTTCAGATGACGTGGGCAGCGGGCGCGTGGCGGTGGGCATCACCATCGACTTTTTTGCCACCTCTGCCATCGCCAATGGCAAGCCATTACGCTTTGCCTATCCGAAAAAAGTTGGCTACTCCCCCGCGCATATCGGCATTTTCCGCGAAAGCCAACAATTAGCAGGCGCACGCGCTTTTGCTCAATTCGTGTTATCCGAACAAGGTCAGCGGCTGTTGTTTCACGCCGACATTCGCAAACTGCCCGTGCGCCCTGCCGTGTATGCCCATAAACCAACAGGCTATTTTGACCCTTTTGCAGCGGTGCTGCGTGCGGCATATTCCTACGACATGGCAGCGGGGTTAGCACGACAAGAGCTGGTCAGCGCGCTGTTTGATGCCTTAATTACCCGCCCACATCTGGCATTAACCACAATGTGGGATGTCATTCGCCAAGCTGAAAAACGCGCGCCAAACGACCCGCGCATCGCCCTTGCCCGCCAACACGCCAACTGGTTGCCCGTATCGAGTACGCAAATAAATGATGCCAAACTTCAGCAAATGTTTATTCAGCGTCATGCGCAAACCGCCACGTTGGAGCAACAGTGGGATGCCGACATCGCTTTGCACTACGCAGAAGCGACGCAATTGGCGCAAGCCATTTTGGGAGCGGTGAAATGAAACGCACGCTTCAACTTACTTTGCTGCTCTTTTGTCATCAGGCAATGGCAGATGAATCGGCGGTCACCACGACTGACGCGACCCGCACCGCCTACAGCCAGCCGATTCCAGCCTTAACCGCTGCCCAACGCCCACAGTTCTTGCAAGGGCGTAGTTTGGTGCGGCAAGTTTGGGTGATTCCCCCCAGTGAAAACCGTGAGATTGCAGGATTAGGCCCGCTGTACAACCGCATTTCCTGCATCGCCTGTCATGCGGGCAATGGACGCGGCTTTGCACCCGCCACGCCGCAAGAACCCATGCGCTCAATGTTGGTGCGGCTCAGTATTGCAGGCGAAAACCCCCATGGTGCACCGAATCCGCATCCCGTTTATGGCGACCAATTAAACGAAAATGGTGTGCCGAGTGTGCAGGGCGAAGGCAGGGTAGCGGTGCATTACACCCCACGCCGCATTCAACTAAACGGCGGGGAACACGTCAACTTGCGCCAACCGCATCTAAAATTCACTGAACTGGGCTATGGCGCAATCGCCCCTGACGTGATGACTTCTCCCCGCATCGCCCCCCCGATTTTTGGCTTAGGCTTGTTGCAAGCCGTGCCAGAATCTGCCATCGTGGCGCAACTCAGCGCGCCAAAACCCAAGGGGATTCAAGGCAAAGTCAATCAGGTATGGGATGCGGTACAACAAAAAACCGTGCTGGGACGTTTCGGTTGGAAAGCCAATATGCCGAATGTGCATCAACAAATTGCAGGCGCATTTATCGGCGATATGGGCATCACCTCGCCTATTTTCCCCGCCGAAAACTGCACGGCGACACAAACCAACTGCCAACTTGCCCCCAGCGCAGGCAAGCCAGAACTGAGTGCGCAACAGCTAGAGGCAAGCGCGTTTTATCATTTTGCCTTGGCAGCACCACAAGCACGTCAGCCGCAAGATAAAGAAGTACAACGGGGCGCACGCCTTTTTCAACAGGCACAATGCGCTGCCTGCCATACCCCCACCCTCACCACAGGCGAATTCCCCGCCTTACCCGCACTCGCCCATCAAACCATACACCCGTACAGCGATTTGCTTTTGCACGACATGGGCGCGGCACTGGCAGATCATCGTCCAGACTTTCAAGCCACGGGGCGAGAATGGCGCACCCCGCCATTATGGGGAATTGGTCTGGCACAAAAAATTGAACCCCGCGCAGGCTTTCTCCACGACGGACGCGCCCGCACTTTGCTAGAGGCGGTGTTATGGCACGACGGCGAAGGCAAAGCTGCCGCCCAAGCCGTGATCAACATGTCAGTCTCGTCTAGGCGTGCGCTACTGTGGTTTTTGCAATCGCTGTAAGCACACGAGGTTCACAACAACCGCATTCTGATACGTGAGATAGACCTCCGCACGCATCAGAATGCGCAAGCGTTATATCCTAAATAACATAATGAAAAGTGCAATTCCCCTCCAAGCACGGTATAGCACACCCTAGATCATGACGCAAAATAGCAACATTTTGTTAGATGATGAACAAATTAGCTGATTTATGACATACATTTGTCACACAAAACCGCCTACTATCATTTGGCATCGACTATTTTAATCCTTGGCATGTCCCTTGCTTATATGGGATAGCGTTATGCACTAATTGACATAACGAAGTCAAACCCCCTAGGAGCTTAAAATGTCTAAACGTAATTTATTGAACCCACTACTCGCACTTTCCCTGACGCTGCCTGTTGCCGCACTGGCCGACACCAGCAACGTGACGCTGTATGGCGCAGCCAATGTTTCATATGATTTCATCAATACAGGGACTAGCACAGCAGGTGTACAAGGAACAAGCATCCGCAAGGTTTCGAGCAACGCCTCTCGCTTGGGATTTAAAGGCTCGGAAGACCTTGGTGATGGCTGGTCGGGCAATTGGCAAATCGAATCCCTGATTGCACTCGACAACGCGGGCGGCACTTTCGCCTCGCGCAACACCTATGCCGAGTTAAGTAGCAAGCAATATGGTGCATTATTGCTAGGACGCTATGACACGCCTTACAAGCTGTCCACCCGTAAATTAGATCAATTTAATGACAGCATTGCCGATAATCGCTCGCTATTTGGCACGGTGTCAGGCAACTCTGCCAGCCTTGCATTTGACGGCAGACAACCCGATGTCATCCTCTATAAATCACCCAATATGGCAGGATTGAGTGCCGCCATCGCCCAAGTCAATTTAAACGAAGCCGCCAATACGAACGCCGCCGCAAAAGCCAGCGCAACATCCTTCGCCGCGATGTACGATTCAGGCACACTGTATGGCTCGCTCGCCTACGAAACGCACAAACTTGACACCGTGCGTGTGGGTGGAAAAGAAAATGCTTGGCGCATCGGTCTAGGTTACAACGTTGATGATTTTGTCTTAGGGCTGGCGTTTGAAAAAACCAGCGACACACTGGGGGGAGCCACCGCACCTGCTGCGTGTAGCAAGCTGGCAGTGGGCGCAGACTGTTTAGGACACAGTGCATGGTATGTGACGGGCAAATATACTTTTGAACGCAATGCCGTGAAAGCCGCCTACACCCGTGTCGGCAGCTTGGGCACGGCGGCGAATACTGGGGCTTATCAGCTATCCTTAGGTTTTGATCGCAAGCTTAGCAAACGCACCACACTCTTCGCTCTTTATACCAAAATAAACAACGAACTCGCCGCAAACTATGGTCTAGGCAACACCGCTTTTTCCAGTGGAGCTACCCCCTCCATTGGTGCTGGAGCCGCCCCATCAGCACTTTCATTCGGGATGAAATACCTGTTCTAAAAACACGGATTGATTTGGAACGAATACCTGAGTTTGCCGCCCGCAGGGTGTACCCTACTAGACTGATGCGCAACAACAAAAAGCCAGCAAACTGGCTTTTTGTTTGGGTCATGCGCGTGCTTAGAAAGTGTAAATCAAGCCTGCATTGATGGTGGTTGCGTTGCTGTTTTGTTGTGTCGCGGGCACAACAGTGGGGATGGTTGCGGTGACGGCATAACGATCTACGCCAAAACGGGCAGCGATGTTGGGGGTGAATTTGTATTCTGCCCCAACGCCGTAAGTTGCGCCAAAGCGGGTGGTGTTTTGTTCAGCAACAGCGTTGTTTTCGGAAGAAGCACGCGCTACGCCCAATTTACCATAGACAGAAAATGCGTCTGTGACGGGGTATGTACCCACAGCAGTGACTGCGAATACGATTTGTTTGCTCAGATACTTCGCTGCGCCTACGGTGGTGTTGAAATAGCTGGCACCTGTGTAAGCCGCTTCAACTGCCAAATTTTTGTTGTAACGATAGCCGCCCAACACGCCATAAACGGGCTTGCTTTTGGGGTTGTCGATAACCACACCAGCAGGTGCAGTGAAGTTAGCACTGCCTGTACCCAAGGTGACACCCGCATAAAAACCAGTCATATCAATGCTGCCAGCAAAAGCAGGCGCAGCACAAGCGGACAAAACAGCAGCAGCAAAAATTTTCTTCATCATTTTATTTCCTTACGATTTAATTCATTGATTGATTAAGCATCATGCAATTGAGGCGATTGTTTGTTCGACCACAACGACATCATCACCACTTAATAATAAAGGATTAAAAAATCCAATACATACTAAAAAGGTCGGGATAGAGTACCTTGAGTGAAAAAAGTTCCCCTCTTCACGATTGTTTTTGATGCTTTTCTGTCATTTTTCGCTAAAGAACCCTCAAACGATTGCAAAAATACACAAGCGCAAAAGGGATCAAGCTCAAAAGGGGCAGGTCTTTCACCATCACATCCCCTCAATTTCCGCATCAGAAAGATAGATATTCTCACGCCCCCCGTGACGTGATAGCGCGCGCCTGCAAGTTCAAGTCGTAAAGATCTGGTCATAGTGCGATTGTTTTAATACACAAATGCGACAACAAAAGACCTGTCCCTTTCAGGTGCGGTTGTCGGTGTTGGCTGACAACCTCTCGCGACAGATCGCAAACAACGCGATTACCCCTTGCGCTTGGCAAACTCCGCTGTTCTGACCTGTGGGGCGAGCTTGTCTAATACGCCGTTGACGTATTTGTGTCCGTCGGTGCCGCCGAAGGTTTTGGCGAGTTCGACGGCTTCATTGATGACCACTTTGTAAGGCACATCGGGTTGGTTGGTCAGCTCAAATCCGCCTAGCATCAGGATGGCGAACTCCACGGGACTGAGTTCCAGCATGGCGCGATCTAGATGGGGCGCGAGTTGTTCGGCTATCGTTTCGTGTTTGGCGAGTGCGCCGCGTAGCAATAGTGAAAACATCGGCTTGTCAAAACGACCGAGATTTTTTTCCGCCAGCATTTGCTTTTCGATGTCGGCGGGATCGTTACCCGACACCCGCCATTGATAAATGCCTTGCATCGCCAATTCGCGGGAACGGCGACGCGGGCTTTTAGCAGGTGCGGCGACTGGGGTTGCGGTAGTGTCGCTCATTTTAAGCCTTCCAATAAATTCGCCATCTCAATAGCAACTTCGGCGGCTTCCGCCCCTTTGACGTGCATACGATCTATCGCTTGCTCATCGGTGTCGGTGGTCAAGACCGCATTGGCAATCGGTACGCCACAGGACAATTGCACATCGCCAATGCCGCGCGCAGACTCATTCGACACCACTTCAAAATGATAGGTATCACCGCGTATCACCGCACCTAGGGCGATCAGCGCGTCAAACTTTTCGCTTTCCGCCATGTACAGCAATGCCACAGGAATTTCCAACGCGCCAGGCACGGTGGCTAAGGTGATGTTGCTATCAACCACGCCCAATGCCAGCAATTTGGCATAGCACGCGCCAAACAACCCTTCGCACACAGCGGGGTTAAAGCGACTTTGTACAATACCAATCCGCATCCCTGCGCCACTAAGATTTTTTTCAAGTTCTTTCATTTTGTATTCCTTTTCAATGGGTTAATCTTTAAGATGACTGTGAAACGTGAATGGTGAAAAGTGAAACAAACCGTTGCACCGTAACACGTTTCACATTTAACCTTTTACAGCTGCTCACGCTCCACATACCCCACCACTTCAAGCCCAAAGCCCGTCATGCTCGGCATTTTGTGCGGCGTGGCGATGAGGCGCATTTTGCCGACATTTAGGTCGCAGAGAATCTGCGCGCCGATGCCATAATTACGCGAATCCCAACGAGCGGCATGATGCGATTCGGGTGAGCTGGCGGCGCGTGACAACAGCTCTTCGGCTGTTTCGCCGTGGTGCATCAGCACCAACACGCCGCTGTTCGCCTGACTGATTCTACTCAAGGCTTCATGGACACTGGTGGAATGGGCGTGGTCAACTTGCTCCAAGAAATCCAACACCGACAGCGGTTCGTGTACCCGTACCAGCGTTTCTTGCTCAGGCAGAATCTCGCCTTTCACTAAAGCCAAATGCGTGCGCGATGAGGTTTTGTCTCGATAAGTCACCAAATCCAGTTCGCCATAAGCTGTTTGCACGGAACGACGCGCCACACGTTCCACCAGTTTTTCATTGTGATTACGATATTGAATCAAATCCGCAATCGTGCCGATTTTCAAACCATGTTCTTTAGCAAACTCAATCAAATCGGGCAAACGCGCCATTTCGCCGTCATCTTTTAGAATCTCGCATATCACCGCTGCGGGGGTAAGCCCTGCTAATTCCGATAAATCACAGCCTGCCTCGGTGTGACCTGCTCGCACCAATACGCCACCACGTTGTGCGCGCAACGGGAAAATATGCCCTGGTTGCACAATATCGCTGGGCTGGGCATTTTTTGCCGCCGCCATTTGCACCGTGCGCGAGCGATCCGCCGCCGAAATCCCCGTGGTCACGCCCGTCGCCGCTTCAATCGACACCGTAAAATTGGTCGCCAGCGACAAGCCATTTTCACGCACCATCAACGGTAAATCCAACTGTTTGCAATGCGCTTCGGTCAAGGTCAGGCAAATCAAGCCGCGCCCGTGTTTCGCCATAAAATTGATCTTTTCAGGCGTAGTAAAATCCGCTGCAAAGACCAAATCGCCTTCGTTTTCGCGGTCTTCTTCATCCATCAACACCACCATGCGCCCTGCGCGCATGTCTTCGATAATCTCTTCGATGGGTGAAATTCCAGTCATAGCACTTCCTTTTGCATCATACGTTCGACATAACGGGCGATTAAATCCACTTCCAGATTCACCCGACTACCCGCGCTTAACTGTTTCAAATTGGTCATCGCCAAGGTGTGCGGAATCAAATTCACATTGAACACACTGCCTGCGACTTGGTTAATGGTCAAACTCACGCCGTTAATGGTGATCGAGCCTTTGACCGCGATAAATTTCGCCAATGCCTGTGGCGCATTCACCACCAACTTCCAGCTTTCGCCTAAATCAGTGAATTCCAACACCTCGCCCACACCATCGACATGACCGCTGACTAAATGACCGCCTAAGCGATCCGCCAAACATAAGGCTTTTTCCAGATTCACGGCCGCATCCTGCGCACCCAACCCCACCGTACAAGCCAAGGTTTCTTGCGAAACATCCACAGAAAAGCTGTTCGGCGTTTGCGCAATCACGGTTAAACACACGCCATTGACCGCGATGCTGTCCCCCAGATTGACATCGGTTAAATCCAATGCTTGAGTCGCAATTTCCAACCGCAATCCGCCGTCCCGATCAGCCACCTGCGCAATGCGTCCGATGTCACTAATAATGCCACTAAACATGTTTACTCCTTAAATACGTCATGATTGCCGCCCATGGAATGTCCCATTGCAATCGCAAAGGGCGAGATTATAGCCGCCTTGTGTCTTAATAACTCAACACTGGAGCTAACCACCGCTCTGCCTCGTCCACGGTCATGCCTTTGCGTTTGGCATAATCTTCCACTTGGTCTTGATCGACTTTGCCTGTGGCGAAGTATTTGGCTTCGGGGTGGGAGAAGTAGAAGCCTGACACCGCTGCGGTGGGGAGCATGGCGTAGCTTTCGGTCAAGGTAATATCCGCGTTGACAGGGGCTTGCAATAGGTCGAACAGCGCGCCTTTTTCGGTGTGATCGGGGCAGGCGGGGTAGCCTGGGGCGGGGCGGATGCCGCGATATTTTTCGTTAATCAGGCTGTCGTTGTCCAAGCCTTCATCGGTGGCGTAGCCCCAGTATTCGCGGCGGATTTTGGCGTGTAGCAGTTCGGCGAAGGCTTCTGCCAAGCGGTCTGCCAAGGCTTTGAGCAAGATGGCGTTGTAGTCATCGTTGGCGGCTTCAAACGCTGCCACGCGTGCGTCGATGCCGATGCCAGTCGTCACGGCAAACGCGCCGATATAGTCATCCGTGCCTTTGGGGGCGATGAAATCGGCGAGGCAGAAGTTGGGAATAGCCGCAGGTTTTTTAGTTTGTTGGCGCAGGTTATGCCAGGTCATCGCCACGGAACTGCGCGTTTCATAGGTGTAAATTTCGATGTCGTCGCTGTTGACTTGGTTAGCTGGGAACAAGCCAAACACGCCATTCGCGGTCAGCCATTTTTCAGCGATGATCTGCTTCAACATCGCTTGCGCGTCGGCGAACAACTTGGTGGCTTCTTCGCCCACCACTTCGTCTTGCAAAATTTTCGGGTAGCGTCCCGCCAATTCCCACGCTTGGAAAAATGGTGTCCAATCAATGAATTCGGCGATTTCCGCCAGCGAATAATCGCGCAAGCTGGTCACACCCAGTGCGGTGGGTTTGGGCGGGGTGTAATTTGCCCAATCGGTTTTCAGCCCATGCGCCCGCGCTTCCAACAGTCCAACGTGCGCGGCTTTGCCTTTGCTGCTTTCGTGTTTGGCACGCGCTTCAACGTAATCGGCTTTGATGCTGGCGACATAATCGTCGCGCAAAGTATCGGACAGCAAATTGCTACACACGCCCACGGCACGCGAGGCATCTGTGACGTAAATCACTGAACCATCAGGATAATTCGGTTCGATTTTCACCGCCGTGTGTACCCGCGAGGTGGTCGCCCCCCCGATTAACAACGGGATTTTGAAGCCTTGACGCTGCATTTCTTTGGCGACGTGCGCCATTTCTTCCAGCGACGGGGTAATCAGCCCTGACAAGCCAATGATGTCGGCGTTGTGTTCGCGGGCGGTGTCCAAAATTTGTTGGCACGGCACCATCACGCCCATGTTGACCACTTCAAAGTTGTTGCATTGCAACACGACCGTCACGATGTTTTTGCCGATGTCGTGCACGTCGCCTTTGACCGTCGCCATGACGATTTTGCCCTTCGCGCTGGTGTTGCCCGTGCGCAATTTTTCGGCTTCGATGTAGGGAATCAGATGCGCCACGGCTTGTTTCATCACGCGGGCGGATTTGACCACTTGCGGCAAAAACATCTTGCCCGCGCCGAACAAATCGCCGACCACGTTCATGCCCGTCATTAGCGGGCCTTCAATCACATCCACGGGGAACGCCGCTTCCAAACGGGCGGCTTCGGTGTCTTCCACGATAAACGTGGTGATGCCGCGCACCAGCGCGTGAGTCAAGCGTGCCTGCACCGTGCCGTTGCGCCATGCCAAATCTTCCACTTGCGCACGGCCTTCGCCTTTGACGTTTTCCGCCATCGCCACCAGTTTTTCGCCCGCGTCGGGATGGCGGTTCAACACCACATCTTCCACCGCATCACGCAATGCTTTGGGGATTTCTTGATACACGCCCAACTGCCCCGCGTTGACGATGCCCATGTTCATGCCCGCTTGAATCGCGTGGTACAGGAACACGGTGTGGATCGCCTCGCGCATCGGCTCGTTGCCACGGAAGCTAAACGACACGTTGGATACGCCGCCGCTGATTTTGGCGTAAGGTAGATTTTTGCGTATCCACGCGCAGGCTTGGATAAAATCCACCGCGTAGTTGTTATGCTCTTCAATCCCCGTCGCCACCGCGAAAATGTTGGGGTCAAAGATGATGTCTTCGGGCGGGAAGCCGACTTTGTTGACCAAAATGTCGTAGCTGCGCTGGCAAATGTCGATTTTGCGTTGGTAGGTGTCCGCCTGCCCCGCTTCGTCAAACGCCATCACCACTGCCGCCGCGCCGTAGCGACGCACCAAAGTGGCGTATTTGATAAAGTTTTCTTCGCCTTCTTTCAGCGAAATCGAATTGACAATGCACTTGCCTTGCGCGCATTTCAAGCCCGCTTCGATGATGTTCCATTTCGAGGAATCAATCATCAACGGCACGCGGCTTATGTCGGGTTCGGAGGCGATTAAGTTCAAAAACGTCACCATCGCCGCCTCGCCGTCCAACATGGCTTCGTCCATGTTCACGTCGATGATTTGCGCGCCCGTTTCCACTTGCTGTTTGCAAATTTCGAGGGCTTCTTCGTATTTTCCATCCAAAATCAAGCGTTTAAATTTCGCTGAACCCGTGACGTTGGCGCGTTCGCCGACGTTGACGAACAGCGATTGATCGCCGATGTTGAAGGGTTCTAAGCCCGACAAACGACATTCGACGGGATTGCTAGGAATTTGGCGCGGGGCGATGTCTTTAACCGTTTCGGCAATGGCTTGGATAAACGCAGGCGAGGTGCCGCAGCAGCCGCCGATGATGTTGAGAAAACCGCTTTCTGCCCATTCCTTGATATGTCCCGCCATATTGGCAGGGGTATCGTCATAGCCACTTTCGGCAAGCGGATTGGGCAAGCCCGCGTTGGGATGCGCGGACACATAACAATTGGCGACGCGGGACAATTCCGCGACATATTGGCGCAACTCCTCCGCGCCCAGCGCGCAGTTCAGCCCGATGGACAACGGTTGCGCGTGCGCCAAAGAATTGTAAAACGCTTCGGTCACTTGACCCGTCAGCGTGCGCCCAGACGCGTCGGTAATCGTGCCCGAAATCATAATGGGCAAGCGCGTACCACGTTCGTCAAACACCGCTTGCACCGCAAAAATCGCCGCTTTGGCATTCAGCGTATCGAAAATGGTTTCAATCAAAATCAAATCCGCGCCGCCGTCCATCAAGCCGCGAGTCGCATCGCTGTAATCCGCAACCAATTGATCGAAATGGATATTGCGCGCCGCTGGGTTATTCACGTCAGGCGAAATCGTCGCGGTTTTATCGGTCGGGCCGAGTACGCCCGCGACAAAGCGCGGTTTGTCTGCGGTGGCATATTGGTCACAGGCTTCCCGCGCCAAGCGCGCACCCGCCACATTCAACTCGTAATTCAACGCCGACATGCCGTAAGCATTCAACGTCGTCGCGTTCGCGCCAAAGGTATTCGTTTCCAGAATGTCCGCGCCAGCCGCCAAATACTCGCAGTGAATTGCCTTAATGACTTCGGGTTTGGTCAACACCAACAAGTCATTATTGCCCTTCAAATCCCGATGCCAATCCGCAAACCGCGTGCCGCGATAATCCGCTTCGGTTAATTTATAACGTTGAATCATCGTCCCCATCGCCCCGTCGAGGATGAGAATGCGTTGTTTTAACAGGGTTTCAATCAGGTGGGGGGTAGCAGACATGGCAAACACTCGCGCAAAAAATGAGGGCGGATTCTACCATGCGGGGCAAGTTACGTTTTAGCGGGAGCGATTCGTAGGTCGGTTATCCCGACTTTCCCCTTTGCAACAAGGTGATGTCGGGTTGAAATCCGACTTGCGGCACTAGAAGCCTTGGAACAACAAGTCGAGTGCCGCCGTAATATCGGCGTGTTCTGTTGCTAAGGAGGCGACGGGGGATTTCAGTATTTTGGCGGGTACGGCTGCCAGTTTCGGCGTTTCCATAAAACAAGCGATGCCATCCACCTCAAACACAGGCGAAAGACGTTGGGGCAACGCTCCCGCAGGAAAGCGATCTACTCGCCGCATCGGCACAACCACACGCGTGTCCAATACGCTCAACATATCGCTTTGCACATCCAACAAAAACGGCACATTCGATTGCAAATTCTGCCCAGGATTGGGGTAAATATCAAAGCGTGCCATGACTAAAACATCCGATATTCGGCAAGCGGCAAACCCTCTTCCGCGACCTGTTGGTTATACGCCGCAATCGCGTCTTTATTTTCATCCAACCATTGCTGACGCTTGGACTCTCGCAGTAATTCCGCCAGATACTGTTCAACCTTTTGCGACACGTTAATATTCAATCCTTTGATTTGCCGCAATAAATCAGAGTTTAAATTTAAATTAATTGCCTTTTTAGGGGCAGCAAGATCAAAGTGCGTCATTTTGTTCTCCTTAAAAATTGCGCACATTATATGCGCAATTAAAATGCGCACAACTCAATATCTCACCGCGTCAAATGAACCCATTTACACCGCTATGTTTGGTATCAGCAACGTCACCTCGGTGGGGATCCGCAATTCTCAATTCAAAATACATCTCATCGTTGGCATGACGGGCGTGAAATGGGGGTAAATCTCAAGCTACGCGATGGTGTAGGCGCACACCAAACCGTAGCCCGTATGCAATACGGGATTTTAGGCGAGGACTAGGATTCCCGTATTGCATACGGGCTACGTCCACCAGCGGTATCTCCGTAGGTGCGAATTTATCGCCCCTAGTGCGCCTGTGAAGGCGCGCAAACTGCATGGTGAAAGTCCGTGTCGGAGTAAGCCAAGACTCCGTAGCTGAAGGTAACTGCGTCATCGCGAGGTGGGGTGGAGAGCAACTGGAAGCGAACTGGCAGTCCGTAATAAAGTGAACTCGATTCGGCGGGACATGACGGCGAACCCGCTAGGGTAAGGTGAAGCCTGAAACTCATCAGATGCGCTGTAGTATTGGCGAGTAAAGCGACATCTGGGTCATCCTCGTGGTTGGAGACGGAATGTTGGGAAGTTTGCGCGAGATAAGCCAGAGACCTGTCGCATGAGGTGAAATGCGGCAGGAGTCAGAACCTTCGTAGTACCGCAAGACCGAAGAGCAGGACAGGGCGAATCTCACTGGGAAACTGGTGAACTGACCGCGTCGCGAGACGTTAGTGCCTAACCCCATGCAGATGCGGTTTGAAAAGCGCGGAGTAGGAAAACCGCGTCAGGGAAGGGAGGTAGGAAAGTGGATACGTGGAGCACGGAGAGTGCGTATATGCAAAGCGAATAGAGTGCCCATGTTGGCTAAACAAGCTGAGACCCTCGCAACCGAAAGGTATGTGGAGGAGCGCATAAACTGGGTGAAACGTATGTTGGCGGCACTGGCAACGGTGTCAAAGGGGGCGGCGGTCAGTACCTAGACCGACCGCGCCATTCGCTGCATAGGGATTCTTCACCGAAATTGAAACCCGAATGCTGGCGAGCCAACCACGATGCGGAAACCACTAACTGGAGAGCCGTGTGCGGGAGAACCGCACGCACGGTTCGGAGGGAGGGGAGGGCGAGAGCCTTTCTCTACCCCTATCGATACTCTCAACTTTTGAAATGGAGTTAGGAGAGGGGAGGTGGTTTTACCCTTCTCCCTTCCCTCTTTTTCCTTCAACACAAAATGGATGTTAGCCATTTTTCTTGAATAGCTTTCCGTCCCCTTCCCCCTTATCGTATCGGATTCTTCAGTTGTTCCAAAATCGCAGGATTTTCCAAGGTTGATACGTCTTGGGTAATTTCCTCGCCTTTGGCAATGGCGCGTAGCAAGCGGCGCATGATTTTGCCCGAACGGGTTTTAGGCAAGTTTTCACCAAAACGAATTTCATCTGGTTTGGCAATCGGACCAATTTCCTTGCCCACCCAATTGCGCAAGGCTTCTGCCAGTTCTTTGGCTTTAGCTGCATCCGTGGGACGTTCACCTTTCAATACCACAAAAGCGACCACAGACTCCCCTTTGATTTCATGCGGTTTTCCGACTACAGCCGCTTCTGCCACCAGTGGATTTGCCACCAAAGCCGATTCAATTTCCATCGTGCCTAGGCGATGCCCTGACACATTCAACACATCGTCAATCCGCCCCATAATCCAGAAATAGCCGTCTTCGTCACGATGCGCCGAATCGCCTGCCAAGTACGCACCACGCATTTCGTCGGGGAAATAGCTCTTTTTGTAACGCTCAGGATCGCCCCAGATGGTACGAATTTGGGAAGGGAAAGGACGTTTGATGACCAAAAATCCGCCATGTTGATCGAACACTTCATCGCCTGCTTCGTTGACGATAGTCGCCATAATGCCAGGCAAGGGTAAGGTGCAGGTACCAGGTTTAATCGGCATCGCACCAGGTAACGGGGCGATCATGTGCGAACCTGTCTCAGTTTGCCACCACGTATCGACAATCGGGCAACGACCTTGACCCACTGTATTGTAATACCACATCCACGCTTCTGGATTGATCGGCTCGCCCACCGAACCCAACAAACGCAAACTGGACAAGTCGTATTGCTCAGGCAAATTGCCGCCCAGTTTAATCAAGGAACGAATTGCTGTTGGCGCGGTGTAGAACGTGGTCACCTTGTGATCTTGGATCATTTTCCAGAAACGCCCTGCATCGGGATAAGTCGGCACCCCTTCAAACACCACTTGGGTCGCGCCCATCGCCAAGGGGCCGTAAGCCACATAGCTATGGCCTGTAATCCAACCCACGTCAGCTGTACACCAGAAAACATCGCTGTTTTTGTAGTCAAATACCCATTGCATCGACAACATCGCGCCCAGCAAATACCCGCCGCTGGAATGCTGTACGCCTTTGGGTGTGCCTGTCGAACCTGACGTGTAAAGAATAAACAGCGGATGTTCAGCGCCCACCCATTCAGGTTCACACACCGCCGATTGACCCGCGACCAAATCGTGCCACCAGATATTGTTGGCAGACCATGCGGTTTCTGTGTCGGTACGTTGATAGACGATCACGCTATGCACGCCCTCACAGCCACCTAATGCCAATGCCTCATCCACGGCGGGCTTTAATGGCATCACGCGGCCACCGCGCATTTGGGTGTTGGCGGTAATCACCGCACACGCTTTGGCATCGGTAATGCGTTCATGCAAACTTTTGGCAGAAAATCCGCCAAACACCACCGAATGAATCGCGCCGATGCGAGCACAAGCCTGCATACACACCACGGCTTCAATGCTCATTGGCATATACACAATGACGCGATCCCCTTTTTGGATGCCGCGTGATTTCAAGCCATTGGCAAACTGACACACGCGAGCATGTAAGTCGCGGTAATTGATTTTGGTGACGACACCGTTATCCGCTTCAAAAATAAGCGCGATTTTTTCGGCTTGCGTCGCCAGATGCTTGTCTAGACAATTGTAAGAAACATTCAACTCGCCATCTTCAAACCACGTGTAAAAAGGCGCGTTGCTTTCATCTAAAACCTTGGTAAAAGGTTTTTTCCATTGCAATGTCTCGCGCGCTAACGTCGCCCAATACCCTTCATAATCCTGCGCCGCCGCATCGCACAATGCGCGATAACCCGCCATGCCTGATACATTTGCCTGCTGCACAAATGCCGCAGAAGGGTTAAAAACACGGGTTTCGTTTAAGGTTGATTCGATGTTCGACATGTTTTCTCCTGAGTAAAAATGACCAATTTAATTTAATAATCAATACAATAAAAAATCGCGCCCACTCGCGGCGCGGTGAAACAATATTCTGGTCAGCCTCATCGCCGACAGTCCAAAAAACGGATTTATGCCAGTCGTATTATAGTGTGTAGGATAGCCTGCTGTGGGGACGAATTTATGCGGACTTATGGCACGGCGGGCATGGTGCAACGGGGAATAAAGTGGTAGGTGCGATTAGCACAGTAATCGCACGCATGTTTTGCCGCATCAGCATGAATATTATTGCACTCGTGGACGAGATAACTTCTTGTTGTAAGTTTATTAACAGTGTAATAATTTCAATCAGATACACAGGATATCGCCGTGTTTGTGCGATTACGCGGCGTTAATCGCACCTACAAGCTAAAAATCAATAAGGTATGAAGTATGAGTACACGAATTGCGTGATATACCTCACCTCTCCACAATTTGAACATTTTTAAAGGTTTGAAACTGTAGGGTCATCAGTTGGGCTAGCTCTTCTTTAAAGTCGGTATCCAGTTTTTTGAGGCAGAGATCGATGGCAGATTTAAAGGTAGAGAATTTTGCATAGTATTTTGCGTACAGGCTTTTTTTCTTGACGAATTTCCACAAGCGTTCGATTAGATTGAGGTTGGGGGAATAGGTGGGCAAGAACAGCAATTCAATCTCTAATTTTTTTGCGCACGTTAGCACCAAATCACAGCGTTGGTACTTGGCATTGTCCAGCACCAAGGTGATGGGGACTTTGAGAGCCAAGTCGGCAATTTTGTTCAGCAATTCGCACACGCTGGCCGCGTTGATGTAGGTGTCATTGGTGACGGTGACCAGTTGCAGGGTCAACGCATTCAGCGCGCCCAAAACATTGTAGCGTTGGCGACCGCTGGGGGCTTTGATAAACAGACGGGAAAATGACCATAAGTAGCCCAAAAATGGGGCTAACACAAAGTGCGCGGCATCGACAAAAAAAGGGCGCGCTTGCTGGATGCGGGGTTCAAGCTCTTCCGCTAAGAATTTTTCCTGCGCCGCCACATCCGCCTTGGCGGGAATCGCGCCGACACGGCGGATGTTCATGCCGATTTTTTTCATAAAAATACGCACCCTATTGGGACTGCGTTTGAGTCCCGTCAACTCTTCCACCATCGCCGCCGCTTCTTTGCTGGTGGCGGGAGGATGGGCGCGAAAGTGGGCGGATAACTGTTCTTTATGCGCTTCCAAATCACTTCGGGCGGGATATTGGTGGATTTTTTTGAGAGCCTCTATTCCCCCCGCTTGCTGATATTCAGTCAAAGGGCTGGGAAAGGCGTGATTATAGTGGGCTTTGCCTGTGCTTCATCGAAAATCGCATTGACCGCAGCCGCTTCTGCTTGCACTATGCGCGGCATTGCTTTCGGGTGTTGCTTATTGATGATGTCTCACGCTTTTCCTGCCGATATGGGCGAGTTGCGCCCCAAAACGTGGTATCACACCATGAGCCAGCGCGACGATTTTGTTTATGATGCGGCACAAGCCGCCGCCATTGAAGAGTTAGACGCGCTGTGGTCAGAACTGGTGGTGTTTAAATCCAAACGCAATCATTTTTTAGGGCGCAGTTTGTTGAGTCCCGACGTGCCGCAAGGGATGTATATCTGGGGCGGGGTAGGGCGGGGTAAGACTTTTTTGATGGATGCGTTTTATGCCTGTGTGCCGTATCGGCGTAAGCGGCGGGTGCATTTTCATCACTTTATGGCGGAAGTGCATCACGAAATGCAGCACCTGTCGCAGGAGAAAGACCCGTTATTGGCATTGGCTAAACAGATCGCCCACGCCACGCGCTTGCTGTGTTTAGACGAACTGCATGTCGATAATATTGCCGATGCGATGATTCTGGGGCGGCTGATTGCGGCGTTGTTTGAGCAAGGCGTGGTGTTGATGACCACCTCCAATTACCCACCCGACGGCCTTTATCCCAATGGGCTACAGCGGCAACATTTCTTGCCCACGATAGACCTGCTGAACCGCGAACTCACGGTGCTGAATGTCGATAATGGCAATGATTATCGGCTGCGCGGTGGACTGCACGCGCCGCTGTTTATGGTGCCCGACGATGCCGCCAGTGCGCAGCGTATGGATGCCTTATTTGCTGAACTGACCCATGATGCGCCTACAACGGTGGGTACGGTATTGGATCGCGCTATTCCTGTGATAAAGCAAACTGAGCAAGTGGTGTGGTTTGATTTTCAAGAACTATGTGGTCGTGCGCATGGACAAAATGACTACCTCGCCATTGCCGAGCAATTCGCTATCGTATTTCTGTCGCATATTCCTCAAATGACTGCCGAACAAGCCGCCGAAGCCCGCCGTTTCACGTGGATGGTGGATGTGTTTTACGATTGTCACGTTAAATTCATTGCCACTGCTGCGTGCAATCCCGACCAGCTCTACATTGAGATGTCGGGTGAATTTAGGCGCACTGCCAGCCGATTGGTCGAAATGCAAACGCCCGCCTATTGGGCGCAATCGTATCGGGGGTAGGGAGGGGGAAAGCGCAGCACGCTAATTTTTTCGTGCAAATTCAGTTGGATGCGTGCGGATTTATATCTGCCAACCACCAACCACCAACCACCAACCACCAACCACCAACCACCAACCACCAACCACCAACCATCACCTAACGCCTAACGCCCCAACTATCGCTACACAACTACTTCTTATCTGTCGGCTGGTGGAAAGGCACGCGCATCAGGGTGCCCGTGTTGTTTTCACCAGCAAGAAGTTGCACGTTGGTGTCGTGTCTTTGGGCAATTTCACGAACGATCGCGAGTCCGAGTCCGCAGCCTTCTTGATTGCTGCCTAATATGCGGTAAAAGCGATCAAATACGTGTTCGCGCGCTTCAAGAGGAATGCCTATGCCATTGTCTTCTACTTCTAGGTTTATTGACGTGAGCTGCGAAATCACGCGCACCGTGACGATGCCATGAGCAGGCGTGTAGCGCAGTGCATTGTCAATGAGATTATTGAGGAGTTCACCGATGAGTGTTGGGTTGCCGTAAATCGTGGCGCAGGTTTCTTCACCTTCAAAGCCGAGGTCTATGTGCTTGTGGCGTGCGCGAGGAATCCAAGTTATCGTGATTTTTTTGGCAAGCTCAACCAAATCAAATACTTTCATTAGGTTATCTTGTTGCGCATCAGGCTCTGCTCTGGCGAGCACCAATAATTGTTGGATCAAATGATTCGCTTGTTTTGCGGCAGTGTGTATTTGTTGTAAGGAATGGTGAATTTCTGCTGGATTTTCTAAGCGTAATGCCAACTCAGTTTGTGCCTTGAGGCCCGCGAGTGGGGTGCGTAATTGGTGTGCGGCATCGGCAACAAAACGTTGCTGAGCATTCAATACGCCTTCTAATCGGGTGAGGAGTTCATTAAATCCTTGAATCAGCGGCTGGATTTCCAGTGGGACATTGGTTTGAGATACAGGACTGAGATCTAAATGTGAGCGGTGCGTAATTTCATCGCGAATTTGTAGCAAGGGACTTAAGCCTCGTCCAATGGCATACCATACTGAGAGTATTGCCATTAAAATCAGCACAATTTGTGGAATGACCATACTCACTAACATTTCGGCGATGGTTTCCTCCCGCTTATTGGTGGTACGCGCAAGTTGTATTAGCACGTTGCGACCCTCAATTTGGGTTTTGAGCGAAATGATCCGAATATTTCCTTCCCGATAAGTTTCGTCACGATAAAACGGCACGCCTTGAGTGATTGCATGCCTCGGTGCAGGGAGATCAACATAGCCGAAAATAAAATGATTAGACTCATCCTTTACTTGAAAATAAATTTTATCTTGATCTGAAGACCTTAAAATTGCCACGGCTTCAGGCGGGAGTTTGACCACAAGTTGCCCTTTCTCGACCACAACTTGCTTAACTAAACCCATCAATTTACTCAATAGGCTTTGATCGTAAGCATGATTAGCGGCCTCCAGCGCAACGTTATAATCAATCGTGCTACTAATTAGCCATAATACAGAAAGTGGAGCAGTAAGCCACAACAGCAGTTGACGGCGGAGTGTTAAGGCAGGGCGCGTCATGTGGTTTCTGTTTTTTCGAGCAAGTAGCCTAAGCCGCGTAAAGTGCGAATATCAATTTGACCTATTTCGAGTTTTTTACGTAAACGATGTACATATACTTCGATGGCATTGTTGCTAATTTCCTCGCCTAGGATTGAAAGTTGTTGGCTTAATTGCTCTTTACTTACAATCCGTCCTGCCCGCAGCATCAAAACTTCCAATACACTAATTTCCCGCGCAGAGAGTTCTAATTTGATGCCAAGCAGGCTGGCGCGATGACCAATAGTGTCCAGAGATAAGTTGCCTACGCGCAGTTCAGCCCCGCTGGCGGATTGCCCCCGCCTGAGTAAGGCGCGAATACGTGCTTCGAGTTCGGGCAAGTCAAATGGCTTGGTCATGTAGTCATCTGCCCCTAAGTCTAAACCTTGCACTCGGTCACTGACTTTGTCGTGTGCGGTTAGAATTAACACAGGGGTTTTATTGTTGCGGTAACGCAAGCGACGTAAAATTTCTGCGCCATCTAAGCCAGGGAGTCCCATATCCAAAATGACAAGGTCGTATTCTTGTGTGGTCAAGCGTTCGTCCGCACGTAAGCCATTGTTTTCGTGTGTAATGGCGTGCTTTGATTGCCCTAAAATACGAATTAAGCCATCGGCTAAAACAGGGTCGTCTTCAATTAGGAGTATTCGCATTGTGATCGTTTAAGTGGTTCTGCATTAAAAAGGAGTATGACATCCGTTGGCTGTCTATTTTGCAGTGAAACGTTATTTTTGACTAGCGAGATTTTTTGGGCGATGTGGTGCAATACCTTGTAGCAAGGCTCAATTTAAAAATGACGCGCTGAATGGGGGCGATTTTCCTCCTGTAGCGCATGAAGTGGCTTGTGTTTTAACTAGGTATCGTGTAAGGGATTGGCGCAATCGCTGATACTTTCATGTCAATAGCGTATTGATTTTTAATTAAAAAATAGAATAGATCAGCTATTTTTTTGAATTAAGAATTGCTAAGTAGGTTGAATTGGGTTTGTGCTTGTGGCGTGATGCGGTTACAATACCCCATTTGCTGTGAGCCGTGACTAGGCAGGATATTGGCTAATGGTTAGTCATTATTTCTAGTGTAGATTGGTATTTTGATTAAAATGTTGGGACTACATAATTAAGTGGCTATTGTTCAAATAAAATCTTTTGGGTTGTCGTCTTCTGCTTGGATCGTGTTGATTTCGTTGACGGGTTGTGCCGTTGGGACGGACTTTAAGCGACCTGACGCGCCCAAGGCAGATGCTTATGCTGTCACAGCCCCCCCCGTCAAGACGGCAACTGCGTCTGGTCTGTTGGGTGAGTCACAACACTTTAATAGCGCAATAGATATTCCACACGACTGGTGGATGTTATTCCGCTCACCCCCGTTGAATGCCTTGATTCAACGCGCCTTAAAAAACAACCCTAGCATTGAATCCGCAGAAGCGGCTCTGCTTCAATCGCAAGAGTATGCCAATGCGCAACAAGGTTTCTTTTATCCCACGGTAGGTGCGAGTTACAATCCTTCTCGCAATATGGTGGCGGGTAATATGGGGTCTAGTGCGCCTGGGATGCAGGCTAATGGTCGAAACATCCAAGCCTATTCTAATCCTGCGGGTCCGATATTCAACGCGCCTACCTATTACAGCTTTCATGTGGCTCAGTTAACGGTGGGGTATGTGCCTGATGTGTTCGGTTTAAATCGGCGCATGATGGAATCTGCTGAGGCGCAATTAGAAGTGCAGCAGCTGCAACTAGAAGCCGCTTACTTGAGTCTCGCCAGTAATGTGGTGGCGGCGGCACTGCAAGAAGCTTCATTACGTGCGCAGTTGGCAACCATGGAGAAAGTGGTACAGGTCAATCAGGAATCGTTGAAGATACTGAACACCCAATTGAAATTAGGTTATGTGTCAGGGATGGAAGTGGCATTGCAAGAATCCGCCTTGGCATTTGCTGAGCAAGCATTGATTCCGTTAAAAAGGCAGCTCGCGCAAACACGCAATTTGCTGCGTACTTTGGCAGGAGAGACACCGAATACGGAGCTAAAGGAAACGTTTGAGTTGGCTGACTTACATTTGCCCGAAGAACTCCCCTTGACCTTGCCCTCTAAACTGGTTGAGCAGCGTCCCGATGTGCGCGCAGCGGAAGCACGGCTGCATGTTGCCAGTGCACAAGCGGGGGTGGCGGTTGCGAATCGCTTTCCACAATTCGCCTTGATGGCGGGCGTTGGCGGTATGGCAACCACGCCAGACTGGATGTTTAGGTATGGCGGGGGATTTTTTAACTTGGCCGCCAATGTGGCAGCGACGATTTTTGATGGCGGGACGTTAAAAGCGAAGTCTCGTGCGGCACAACAAGCGGTGGTCCAAGCGGATGCGCAGTATCGTGGTACGGTGATGATTGCCTTGCAAGATGTTGCTGATACGCTACACACGATTCAGTCCGATGCCCATGCGCTGCAAGCGGCAGTCAAGACTACCCAAGCTGCGCAGCATGTCTTGTTGTTAACACGTCAGCAGCATCAACTGGGTCATGTGAATTATCAAACGCAGCTTGCGGCGGAGCAAAGTTATCAGTTGTCTGAAATCAATCTGATTCAAGCGCAAACCAATCGCTTAGGCGATACGGCAGCCTTGTATCAAGCACTGGGAGGGGGATGGTGGAATCGTTCTAAAGAGGATAAAGGGGCTGCACCTGTGCTGTCTCCTGCTGTTTCAAATGTCGTATCTGTACCTGTTTCTGGAGAGTCAATTCAATGATTAAAATAACAACAAACAAGAGTTGGTTAGTTGCCGTGCCTTTATTGATCGTGGGCGGTTTTTTGGGCTGGAAAGCCTATACGACACTCACTGCGCCTCCGCCTATCACGGTGGAACCTGTTAAAGCAGCGAAGTCCGACACCATTACTTATCCCTATACGGCACCCCAGTTGGCTTTTCTCAAGGTACAAGTGGCGGAAGCCTTTCCTGAGCCTGCCATTGACTCGTTGAATGCGCGCCTAGATTACGATGACAATCACACCGCACGGATCTTCTCGCCTTTAGCTGGGCGTGTGACCAAAATTATTGCTGAGGTGGGGAATGTCGTTAAAGCGGGCGATCCGCTATTGCAAATTGACTCCCCCGAATTCGCCACCGCAGAGGCTGAACTGGCTAAAGCGGAAGCGGATTTGGTTTATAGAAAACAGACTTTCGAGCGCGCTAAGCAATTGATTGAAAGCCAAGCGATTGCGCAGCGTGATCTTGAAGCCGCCAGTTCCGCCCTTCAGCAAGCCGAGGCTGAGTCAATGCGTGCCAAAGCACGTTTGCAAAATATCGCGCTTAACGGCACAGATCGCCAGTTTATTTTGCGTTCGCCCATTGCTGGGGTGGTAAGTGAACGCCAAGTGAATGCGGGGAGTGAGGTGCGTCCTGACGCGGCACATCCCGTGTTTGTGGTGACTAATCCGCAGTATTTGTGGGTGTTAGTGGATTTGCCTGAACAGTATCTTGAAAAGGTTAGAATGGGGCAGACCATGCGGGTCGAAGTGGATGCTTATCCTAATGAGTTTTTTGATAGTACGGTTACCGTGATTGCGGATGTATTGGATCCCCAGACGCGTCGTGTACAAGTACGTTGTGAGTTGGATAACAACAAAACCCATAAATTAAAAGCTGAAATGTTTGCGCGCGTATCCCCTATTTCAGAGCGACCTTCCGAATTGCCCAGAGTCCCGAATTCCGCGATTTTCACCCAAGGGGTGTCTAGTTATTTATTTGTGGAATTGTCCCCTGGCGTTTTTCAACGTCGCCGAGTTGATCTCAGTATTCAGGGGCGAGAATACAGTTTCGTGAAAACAGGATTGCGTATCAATGAACGGGTGGTGACGACGGGTGCCTTGTTGTTGAACTCCGAACTGTCTGGCGATATTTAATATGCTAGAAAAACTGATTACCTTTGCGCTGCAACAGCGCGTTTTTGTTCTGATCGCAACAGCAGCACTCGTGTTAGCGGGTGCGATTGCTTGGACTAATTTGCCGATTGAAGCGTCACCCGATGTGCAAGATGTGCAAGTGCAGGTGGTCACACAAGCACTTGGTCTGGCACCTGAAGAAGTGGAGCGGGCGATTACCTTGCCGATTGAGCGAGAAATGAGCGGTGTCTCCAGAATGACACAATTGCGCTCTATTTCTATCATGGGCTTGTCCGTCGTGACCTTGACGTTTCTAGATGGGACGGATGACTACTTCGCACGCCAGCAAACGTTAGAGAAGTTGCAGAATGTGAACCTTCCGCCTGGCATTAGTGCCAGCATCGCGCCCTTGACCAATGCGGTGGGCGAGGTCTTTCGTTATGTGATTGAAGCCCCTGTCACCATGCCCGCGCGCGATGTGCGTGCGCTACAAGATTGGGTGATCCGTCCCGCCTTGCGTACGGTCCCTGGGATTGCGGATGTGATTGGTTTTGGCGGAGAAGTCAAAGAATACCAAGTTCGGATTAAACCTTATTTGTTGCGTAAGTTTAACGTGACGATAGATCAAGTCGCCAAAGTTTTAGCTGCAAACAGTGCGAATAGCGGTGGCGGGGTGATGCGACGCGGCGATGAGGCACTCGTGATTCGGGGTATTGGACTGTTCCAAACCTTGGACGATATTGGTCGCGTGGTGATTGACACGCGCCAAGGGCGTGGCATTTTGGTTCGAGATGTCGCCGATGTGGCGATAGGTCCCCGTCCCTTGTCGGGGATGGTGGCGTTTAATGAACGGGGTAATGTGGTGCAAGGCATTGTGCAGATGACCAAAGGGCAAAATGCCTCTAAAGTTGTCGCCGACCTCAAAAAGAAAATTGAGGATCTTGATGAACACAAATTGCCTGAAGGGGTGCATCTAGTACCTTACTACGACCGCACGGTGTTAGTCGAACACACCGTACATACCGTAGAAGAAAATCTGTTAGTCGGTGCTTTGCTCGTGGTGGCGATTTTGATCGTCTTCCTGCGCAGTTGGCAAGCCGCTTTGGCCGTCGCGACGGTGATTCCGCTGTCATTATTATTCGCCTTTATTTTAATGGATGCACGCGGGGTTTCGGCCAATCTGATTTCATTGGGCGGGGTGGATTTCGGGATTATTATCGACAGTGCCGTGGTGCTAGTGGAAGCCTTAATGGTCAGATTAGCAACCGCCAACCCAGAACGGTTCCCTCAGCAGCAGTATTATCCTTGGCGCATACACGCGCTGAAAAAGACCGCGATTGAATTGGGTAAGCCTATTCTGTTTTCTAAGGCGATTATTATTTTGGCATTTATGCCTATTTTTACCTTCCAACGTGTGGAAGGTAAAATATTCTCACCCATGGCATTTACCCTGACTTTTGCTTTGTTAGGGGCGGTGTTGTTGACGTTGACCCTCGTGCCTGTGCTGCTCAGTTATGCAATCAAAAATGGTGATCTGGCTGAAAAACATAGCGATTGGATGCACTCATTACAAGTGAGTTATCTGCGCTTGTTAATGTGGTCGCAAGACCGCCGTACCTGGGTATTGAGTTGTTCGGTGGCATTGTTAGCCATCACCTTGCTCTTAGCCCCTCGCTTGGGCAGTGAATTTTTGCCTAAACTAGATGAAGGTAATATTTGGCTGACCATCACATTGCCGCCTGCGACGGCGTTGGAAAAAACCAAAGAGGTGGAGCAACGCGTTCGTGCCATTTTAACTTCCTATCCTGAAGTCAATAATGTGGTGACGCAAGTGGGGCGACCCGATGATGGAACCGATCCTAAGAGTTTCAATAATTTGGAAGTGATGGCAGATTTGCATCCGAAAAGTCAATGGCGAACGCAGTTTCATGACAAGGAAAGTTTAATTGCCGCCATGGAAGCTGAGATACACAAAATGCCTGGTGTGCCGACCAACTTTTCACAAGTGATTCAGGATAATTTGGAAGAAGCCTTGTCTGGGGTGAAAGGGGAGATTGCGGTCAAAATTTATGGCCCAGATTTGGAAATTCTGGAAGATAAAAGTGAGCAGGTGGCGGATGTGCTGCGCAGCATACGGGGTGCTACCGATGTCGCTGCGATTAAAATTGGGGGGCAAACCGAGCTAAATATCGTCTTGAATCGTGAGCAAATGGCACGTTATGGTCTCAATGTGACGGATGTGAATAGTACGATTCAAACGGCTTTGGCAGGTGATGGGGTGAATGTGTTTTTCGAGGGCGATAGGCGTTTCGATGTCACCTTGCGGTTGAGTGGGGGGTTTCGGGATGCAGTGGATGATGTCGCCGATTTGCCGATCAATTTGCCGCGCTTAGCACAATCCGCGCATGACTCAACGTATCACGCAAGTGCCGCCGCTTCTGCCGATACCAACCCGACGATTCCTTTAGGCTCCATTGCCGATATTCAGGTCAAGCAAGGTGCAGGTCGGATTAGTCGGGAAAATGGCGGGCGTTTAGTGGCGGTCAAAGCTAACTTGGTTGGGCGAGACCAAGGTAGTTTCGTGGAAGAAGCGATGGAAAAGGTGAGTGAGAAAGTAAAATTGCCGCCTGGTTATGAGATGAAATGGGGCGGTCAGTTTGAGAATCAGCAGCGTGCCGTCGCGCGCTTGAAGTTCATTGTCCCTATTTCGGTCATGATGATTTTTGTGTTGTTATTCTGGGCGTTCCGCTCCATGAGTAAAGCCGCATTGGTATTGCTGATGGTGCCCTTTACCTTTATTGGTGGCTTTGCGGGCTTGGGCTTAGCAGGGTTGCATATGTCTGTCTCCGCTGCGGTAGGCTTTATCGCGGTGGCAGGCATTTCTGTGCAAAACGGGGTCATCATGGTCGAGGAATTTATGCTTGAGATTATGAAAGGCAAATCGGTGATAGAGGCGGTATTCGATGGTGCTGTGACGCGTTTGCGTGCCATCTTAATGACGGCCTTGATGGCGGGTTTAGGGTTGTTGCCCGCCGCACTATCCCATGGCGCAGGGTCTGAAACACAACGACCCTTTGCCGTGGTGATTGTGGGTGGGATTGTGTCAGGCACGATATTCACCTTATTGCTATTGCCTATGCTATTCCCTAAATTCGCGGATGAAGCGCGCAGAGGGTACGAGCAGCAGTAATTGCAATCGGTTTTAAGCATCTGTTCGCGCCCCATCAAACCGCGCGTGAACGATGTTGCTCTGGAAAGGTTGATTGACCTATTTTTGAGTTGTAAGAATCTAGGTGGTTGTTTTAAATTGTGATTGTATAATTTAAAACAATAAACCTAGTGGCCTGTATTTTATATTTCTTTGGCCAAGAAGCTAAAAATTAAGAACAATAACTAAAGGATGTCAATCATGAAACTGCAATCTGCGGCCTCTCGTGGAGGAGGCTTCCCCGTCGCGCGCCTGTCCATACTGTTGCTGGGCTTATCTTTTTCGTTTAGTTGTCAGGCGGATAGCGCACCGCTGATAGAAGAAAATACCTCGCGGCTACAGCTAACCTATAACTGGCAAAAGCATCCTGCTTATGCGGCCGCCTATTCTGGTTCTAACAGCATTATCCCCAGTGCTGAGAAGATGTACACCTTCACCACCACAGGCTATTTCGGCTTTAGACCTTGGGATAATGGGGAAATATACTTCAATCCAGAAATTTCCCAAGGCGTACCATTCTCAACCAATTTAATTGGACTAGGCGGTTTTACCAATGGTGAAATTACGCGCGCAGCAGGTACTAACCCCACACTGTATCGTCAACGCCTATTTTTGCGTCAAACTTGGAATCAAGGGGGGGACTCCCTGCAAGTAGAATCAGGCCAAAATCAACTGGCGGGCATGGTCGATAGCAATCGTTTCGTCTTAACGGTGGGCAATTTCTCGACCCTTGATGTGTTCGATCCCAATCTCTACGCCAAAGATCCTCATACCCAGTACATGAACTGGGGGGGATGGACTTATTCTTCCTATGATTATGCCGCAGATGCACGCGGCTTTGGGTTTGGCTTTGCAGCGGAATGGTATCAACAGGATTGGGTATTGCGTTTTGGGCGGATGACAGGTCCTAAAGATCCTAACGGATTGCCCACCGATTATGCCTTGGGCAATCACTATGGCGACCAAATTGAAGTTGAACACGCACATCAATGGCAAGGTCATGCGGGGAAAATCAGAATGCTAGGATGGCGTAATCGCGCCAAAATGGCCAGTTTCAATGATGCGCTCACTTGGTTAAAAGGACATCCAGGGCAATACACAGGCCCTGACGCGCTATTGGCGGTGCGTGGCACAGAAAAAATTAAGTACGGGCTAGGTATCAACGTGGAACAAGAAATGAGTGAGGGGGTCGGCTATTTCTTGCGTGCCATGCAAGCAGATGGACGAACAGAAACCTTGGCTTTTACAGAAGTCGATGGCTCGTTGGCGACAGGGTTCACCCTCAAAGGCAACGTTTGGGGGCGCAGTCAAGATGGTGCGGGTATCGCCTTGATGCGCAATACCCTTTCTTCAGAACGTCGGCAATTTCTTGAGGCAGGCGGTATTTCCTTCTTTATTGGTGATAAAGGCTTGCGCTATCAACCCGAAACCATCGTCGAAGGCTATTACAGCTTCAATTTATGCCGAGGAGCTTGGTTAACGACCGATTATCAACATATTCAAAACCCAGCTTATAACGCAGATCGCGGGCCTATCAATGTGTATGCGGTGCGCTTACATTTGGAGTATTAGTGCTTGTGTGCTGAGCCTATCGTGAGGACGCGTTATGCTTGCGGGGCGATTAACGTGATGAAATTAGGTTTTTTTTGGGGGTGAATTAGCATAGAATCCGTGCCTGTTGATTATCAGGTGGAGCGGAAGGTTGAAAATGGTACTAGATATGCAAAGGGAGAGAGCTTCTGGCTCCGCACTCCCCAAAGTTCTTGTCGTGGACGATATGGTCACGAACCGCAAATTACTAGGATATGTACTCAGACCTTCCGAATTTCGTCTTGTTGAGGCAAGTGATGGTACGCAGGCACTGGATGTGTTGCGCAAAGAAGAAATTGACATTGTATTGCTTGATGTGATGATGCCTGGGATAGATGGGTTTGAAACGTGCCGCCGTATCCGTCAGGAACTGGGCTTGACATCCTTGCCTGTGATTATGCTGACTTCTATGGGTTCCCCTGATGATGTTGCAAAAGGAATGGCAGCGGGTGCGGATGGCTATATTACCAAGCCTTTCAATAGTGTCGAATTGTTAACCAGGGTGAAGACCGAGATACAACGTAAATTGCTCACGGATCGGGTGATTGACGCGGAGATGGCGTTACTGTCCATGGGGCGGATGGTTGAGGCGCGCGGTAACAATGTAGGTGATCATTGCGACCGCTTGGCACACGCAGGGGTGGCGTTTGGCAAAGCGTTGGGATTGGGACACGACGACCTTGAAGCCCTGCGTCAAGGCAGCGTGTTACATGACATCGGCAAGCTGGGCATACCCGATGCCATCCTGTTTAAAAAGGGTAAGCTGGATGCCGAAGAATGGCAGATCATGAAGCAGCATACGGTGATTGGGGAAGCTTTATGTAGTCCATTGCGCACCATGCAGCGCACGGCTGATATTGCACGCTGTCATCATGAAAAATGGAATGGTTCTGGCTATCCTGATGGGTTGAAGGGGGAAGAAATTCCACTGGTGGTGCGCGTATTTCAGATCGTTGATATTTTTGATGCCTTATCTAGCGAACGTCCTCACAAACCCGCTTTTTCGACTGAAAAAGTGATCGAAGTCATGAAGCAAGAAACGGCAGATGGTTTTTGGGATCCGAAATTGATGGAGGTGTTTTTGAACCTCTTACAAGATCACCCAGAAAAGCTAAACTTACCAGAGGTGTCTTACCCGCTGGATGCTCGTCTCAATGTGCAGACAGCGGGGCAGTCTAGGTGTGCTGTGGAATGCGGTGTAAAGGAATAATCTGATGAATGCTGATAGCGTAGCAAACTCTGTAACACAGACTTCTCGTCATCCTTACCAAATTTTGGTCTGCCGCGTCGGGGGGGTGTTGACCTGCATCAGTTTAAGTCACATTGAGCGCACCCTTTCGCTGGTGGCAATCCAGCCCATGCCAAGCTGTATGGACTATGTCGTGGGGATTATGAATTTTGCGGGGAACAGTTTGCCCGTGATTGATCTTGCCATGCGTTTAGGGTTGGAGCCATCCCCTTATACGCTAGATAGCCCGATTATGGTGTGTGTACAGGGCGGACATCGTATCGGGGTGATTGTGCAAGACATCGTTGGGATTCGAACCTTGCACGACCAAGAGCGGCAACTCACGGATGAATTTGGTCGCTATGGCAGTGCGTTTTCTGCCACGGCGCATACTGATTTAGGTTTAGTGCTGATGTTGGATGTGGCATGGTTGACTCAGTCTGAACTGTATCCCAAAAGGATGACGGGCGAATCATAATATGCACACCAACCCAGTATTAACGCCTTCTACCGCACGCACGCGGCATCAGCAGCATGTTGTTGTGATGCTGGATGCTGCCTGCGAATTGGCATTTTGCCAGTTGATTTTGGAGCGGACGGGCATAGTCTTGCAATGTCATCAATTGACCAATTTGCGCGACACGGTGAGCCGAGGTTGTGAACGCTTTGCGTATCGCGATGCGGAGCAGTATTTGCTTGCGCTGCAACAATCCTTTAGCTTGACACCGTCACTTGAGTATCTGATTGCAGGCGTGACCGTGGGTGAAAGTTATTTCTTTCGTGACAGCGATCAAACAGACTTGCTGCGGTATCAGTTACTGCCAGAGATGATCGCTGCCAAGCGGGCGAGCGGGAATCGATCTTTGCGGATCTGGAGTGCAGGGTGTTCACAAGGGCAGGAAATTTACACCGTTGCGATCCTGTTGCGAGAGCTGATTCCAGACATCGACCAGTGGCACATTCATTTGATCGGTACGGACATCAATAGCGAGGTGGTCGCTAAGGCGATTTGCGGACGTTATTCGGAGTGGTCTTTTCGCGCCACCCCCACCCCACTGCTTGAACGCTGGTTTACCCGTGTAGGGGCAGAATATGAAATCCAGCCTGAGATTAAGCGCATGGTGCGCTTTGGCTATCTTAATCTGACCGTAGATGTTTATCCTTCTATCTTGAGTGAAACGAACGCGCTGGATTTGATTTTGTGTCGCAATGTGTTTATTTATCTGGATCAGCAAGCGGTCAAACGCAGCATGGCGCAGTACGCTCATTGTCTGGTCGCGCGAGGCGTGTTGATGCTGGGTGCTTCTGACCCTATTTATGGTCAACAAGTCGATCTTGAGTTGGTGCAAAACGAGCGGGCAGGATACTTCCGTAAAGTGGATGAATTCAGTCTCCCCTTGCCCATTTATCAATCCCCCCCTGTCGCGCTGCCGTTGGAAAAATTTTACCCGCGCGAAAAGATGCCCCTTAAACCCGCGCCACCTCGCGTATCCTTACCAGAGAAGCGGTTTAAACCGATTGCGGTCGAATGCAAAGATATGTTGGATGATGAGATGCTCAATATTGTCCGATTATTGAATGCTGCCGATTGGCATGAGGCATTGGTGCAAGTGGATGTCGCCTTGCAGCGTGGCAAAGCCAGCAGCAATCTTTGGCAAATTAAAGCCAAAGTGCTCGCGAATACGGGCAATCTTGCGTTAGCACTTGAGGCTTGTGAGAGCAGCTTGCAACTCGATACGGTCAATAAGAGTACTTATTTCCTCATGGGTTTGATTCTTGCTGAGTTAGACCGATTGCCCGAAGCCGCTGAAGCCTTTCGCAAGACCTTATACTTGGATCATGCTTTTCTGGAAGCCCATTATGAGTTGGGGATGTTGCGTGTGCGCGCCAAGGATTTGTCGGGGGCATTCAAAAGCCTAGAAAATGCGTTTAGGTTGGCAAAAAAAGGGGATCCAGAATACAAATTGCACAATGCTGCTGGGATGACTTACGGTCGTTTTGCGCAAGTGCTTGAAAATGAAATGGAGATGTTACGGGGTACTAAGAGTGCAAGCTCAAGGTAGGTCGGATATCGGTTAAGTTGCGTTTTCTTGCCAATGGAGAAGTGAGTGGGAAGCATTATCGGTATCGTTCAGGTAAAAGGCGGCGTGGGGCGATCCACGCTGGCGACGAGTCTCGCCGTTGCATTGGCACAGTCTGGTCGTACCGCATTGATTGATGCGGATGTGCCGCAAGGCACCAGTGCCTCTTGGGGGGCATTGCGTAAACGGGACGGGCGTTTGGGCGCATTGACCGTGGTGAGTGTGGCAGATTTTCGTGCGCTGGTGAGTAAGGTTCGAGAGTTAGTCGCCGTCAATGATTATGTGGTGATAGATGGTCCGCCCCGTTTGGCAGAAGTGACCCGCGCCATTATGGCAATGAGTCAGCTATGTTTGATTCCCTTAGGGGCGAGCGTCGCTGAAATTTGGGCGACGGCCGATTTGGTGAAAATCATCCATGAGGCGCGTGAACGTCGTTTAGACATCAATGCCCATATTGTCTGGAATCGTTTTCGTCAGCAGACGCGTGCGGCGCATGAGCTTGGGGACGCAGCTGAAAAGCAATTGGGGTTGTCGGCTTTCCAGAGTAAATTGGGCTACCGTGTCGCTTATTCTGAGGCACTGGCGCGAGGGCTATCCGTGGCGGAGTGGTCAGACCGTCAGGCAAAAAAGGAGTTTGCTGCGCTGGTGTCTGAAATTAAACAACAGCTGGGTGTAAGAGTGGAAATGGAAAAATAAAATGGCGAAACGTAAAGCAAAACAACATCAAGCCCCTTCATTGGGGGACATTACCCTGAGTAAACCTGATTTTGAGCAGGCACTTTCTTTCGCCGAGGTCGCGTCATCTCCCGATAAACCCGCCGAAGTGGTCTCCCCCGTGGTGCGAGAGGAAAAGGCGGCAGTGTTAGAGGCGCAGCGTGAAATCCCCCCCGCATTCACGCCGCCTGTCACGCCACCCTTTACGCCGCCTGTGAATAGCATCCCTACACCGAGTTTGCCGCGCCCTGCTGAAATGTCGTTTAATTTTCCTGATAAAGTGAACGTTAAAGCCCGTCCATCTGCGGCGACGTTAATGCCCAAAGATAGGGAGACTTGCCAAGTACTCGCGGAGCGCGCACTCGCGATTGCCAAACCCGCTAGCCAACAACAGTATGAACAACGTAGTCAGTATTTGCGTTTTCGTCTGGGGGCGGTGGAACTGTACGGCATTCCTTACCTTTACTTGGAAGGCTTGCGTTATGTGGGTAATCTTGCCCGCGTACCGTGTACCCCCGCGTTTGTGGCGGGGGTGGTCAATCACCGTGGCGAATTGTTGACCATACTTGACCTGAAACAATTCTTTCGGATGCCCGCGCTCGCTCAGTCGAATGAGTCTCGCATTATTGTGGTGAAACATGCGGGGATGCGCATGGGGCTGTTAGTGGATGATGTGGATGGTAATGAAGCTTATCAAGGTGCCGAATTAGCCCCCCCTTTGGGTTCAGATGGCGTGACAAATATGGAATATGTACTCGGTATTCATGAGGGACGTGTCACCTTATTAAATTTAGCCGCCTTGTTGAATGACCCTGCCTTGCGCGTGATGTCTTGAGTTGATCAATGAGGTCGCTCTCCTTTTTAATGAACAAAGCGTCAGTCTTAACCTAATCAGGATGTGGGTTGTTGGCGGCATGTTGGAGTTGTTGAGGATAAAATGATACAAGCACTACTTACCGCCGCATCGAGAGATGCGATTGTCGTCTTGGATGAACATAGTCAGATTACGGAATGGAATCCTGCGGCACAAAAAATGTTTCAGTATCGTCGTGAAGAGGTGCTAGGGCAACGGCTGCATCAGCTTGTGGTGCCGCGCCGTTCGCTTGCTGATGCCGAGCACGGTCTTTCTCACTTTCATGAAAGTGGAGAAGGGGCTGTCGTCGGCAAGATTACCGAGATGCTCGCGCAACGCAAAGATGGTCAGGAATTGCCCATTGAGTTGTCTATTTCAGCGGTGCAAGTGAATGATCATTGGCATGCGATCGGGATTATCCGTGATATGACTGAACACAAACGGGTTGAGGCAGAACTCAATGCCGCCAAGGAGCAGGCGGAGGCGGCCAGTAAGGCGAAAAGTGAATTTCTAGCACGGGTGGGTCACGAATTGCTCACGCCGCTGAATGCGGTGATTGGTTTTGCGCAAGTGATGGAAATGAGTCCTGAGGATGAAACCATGGGTTCGCATCGCGAAAGCTTGAGCATGATTATTCATTCTGGCTGGCATTTGCACCGTATTATCAAAGAGTTATTGAATTTATCTGAACTAGATGCCCGCCAAGTTGAACTTCATATTGAACCTGTCGATGTTCATCGTGTGATGAACGAGTGTTGTGAGCTGATCGAGCCGCTCGCCTGCCAACATGGCATTACCTTGCATTATGCTGAGAGTGGATTTGAAGGCATCAGCGTTTTAGCCGATCCCTTTCGTCTTCATGAGGTGTTGAGCAAGCTGCTTGATAACGCGATCAAATACAACCGTGCAGGGGGAATGGTGACTTTAGCTGAGTTGCTTATGCCTGATCGCTTACGGATTCTCATTTCCGATACAGGGCAGGGCATTCCTGAAGCGGAACTTGCTACTTTATTTCAACCTTTTAGCCGCCTCGCGCAGCGGTCTTACAGTATTGAAGGCGGGGGGGTTGGCTTGTCTATTGCAAAGCAGCTGATTGGGCTGATGGGGGGGGCAATTGGTGTAGAATCCATGGTCGGTCAGGGCAGTACCTTTTGGATTGAATTGCCTATCGACAGCTCCGTATAAGGTGTTACGGTTGTTTGACAAGGTGTTAATTTTAAAATAAAAAGGCGAGTAGGGTGCGCCATGCGCACCATTTATTCCGTGCCGCGTGCGCATAGCGCAGCCTACCTGACTGTGTGTTGTCGTTCGTCAAGTCTAGTCATAAAAATGGCTGTTCCGAAATTTAACGTGAGAGTGGTATGGAAAAGAATAAGAGTCAGTCTATTGTCCAAATGATGGGTGTTGATTTACATGATCAGGCAGAGCGCAAACGATTCGTTAACTTTACCGAGGCTGATGCTGAAGTTCTGAAAGCGTTAATTCCGTTTATTCAAAAACATAGTGATGCGATTGTTGATCCTTTCTATGCAAAACTGCTCGCTCAATCCGAACTCAAAGACGTGATTGAGCGGGCAGGATCCACGGTTGAGCGACTCAAAATGACCCAAAAGCGTTATTTATTGGAAATGTTTGAGGGGGAATATGGTGAGGCGTATTTTGAGCGTCGTCTCAAGGTAGGCTTGGTTCATTGCCAAATTGGTCTGACCCCGCGTTGGTATTTGAGTAGTTATAGTCTGTATAGTCAAGAGCTGACTCGCCTTATTCTTTCCCATTATCGCTGGAGTGCGCGCAAGCGCGAAGCCGCTTTGCAAGCGGTGCATAAAATTATCTCGATAGACTCGCAGTTAGCGATAGATACTTATGTCTATGGCATGTTAAATGATGTCCGTGGCGGCAGTTTGTATAAAGAAAGCACGCAAACGCGGGTGGTGCAGTATCAACAATTCTTAGCCTTGTTGGCCGCAGGCGATGCGAGTCAGCGATTAGCGATTACAGGGGATGATGAATTAGCGCAGTTAGGTGAGGGACTCAATGCGATGGCGGCCAGTTTAGTGGAAGCGGCAACGGGGACGCGCGAGATGGTTGGTGTCATTTATCAAGATATGGATGTGTTGCAGCAGTCGGTGACGGTGCAGTCGCTGGCGGCATCGGAGCAAGCGGCTGCGGTGAATGAGGCGACGATGTCTTTGAAGCAAGTCAAAGGTATGGCAGCACAAGCGATGGATCGGGTGAAAGTGTTAGGTGAAACTGCTGAACGCAGTCGTCGCGAAAGCGAGTTAGGGAGTGCTTCGGTAGAGCAAACCACGGTAGGCATGTCTGGCATCTTGCGTCGTATGCAGGGCATTGCACAAACGATTTTGGCATTGAGCGAGCAGATTCAACAAATCGGCGAGATCACAGGGGTGGTGACTAACTTAGCACAGCAATCCAAAATGTTGGCACTGAATGCCTCGATCGAAGCCGCCAGAGCGGGCGAAGCAGGTAGAGGCTTTGCGGTGGTGGCAGCAGAAGTGCGTGAATTAGCGGAACAGTCGCAAAAGGCCACGGCGCAAGTGCAAAAAATCCTATTGGACATTCGTCACGCTACGGATCGTGCGGTCATGGCAACGGAAGAAGGCAGCAAGGGTGTGGATGCGGGCATGTTGTCGGTGCAGCGCAGTGGCGAGGTCATGAGACAATTAAGCGAGGTGGTACGCGAAACAGCTCTGGTTAGTCATCAAATTTCAGCAGTCGTGAAACAACAATTTATTGAGATGGAGCATATGAGTACAGCGATGCAAAGTATCAATCAGGTAACGTCGCAGTTTGCCAGCAGCACACAAGAACGCAAGGTATCGTTTGATATGATGAGTGAAGTGGCTACTCAGTTGCGAGATCGGGTTAACGCGTACAAGTTGTGATTTTATAAAAACTGAAGGAATCGTGTTTTGAATAAACAAATTATGCTCCCAGCGACTAAGCTGATGGGCGCACTGAGCTACAAGGCTAAATTCTTGTTAATTTTTATGTTTTTCTTGGTGCCGATGGTGTTGTTTGGTTTTGTTCATCTCAAGAGCATGTCTGAGCAGACCACGGCGACCTTGCAGGAAAAAGCGGGGATTGAGTACATTTTAGTGTTGAATAGTTTGCTGAAAGAAGTGACCGACCATCGTGGGGCGTTGATTAGTTTATTGCGCGGAAATGATGGTTTTAGCGAGAGGGTGAAGCTTAAAAATGGGGTAATAGATACGCTTTTTAGCACGTTGGCGAAGCAGGATAAAGAGCATCGTGAGAAGTTAGAAATTGGAACGCGCAGTGACGAGTTGCAAAAACATTGGATGCTCTTACGGCAAGAGGGGCAAAAGATGTCAGACAATGCGGCATTGGATGCGCATAACAAGATCATCGCTGAACTCAATGAGCTGGTGCGCCATGTGTCTATTAGTTCTAAACTGATTTTTGATCCAGAAATGGAGAGCTATTTTCTCGCGTCAATTTCATTCAAACGTTTGCCTATGCTCGCTGAGGCGGTCGCGAATTTACGGCGTTTCTCGTCGGATATTATTGCCAAACATGAACAGACCTTGATTGATGCCACGCTGATTGCCATTAAAAAAGAGGAAATCTTATCCAATATTGATGCCCTGGATTTTGATTTGAAAAAAGTTTATCAGGCGGATGTGAAGGGTGATATTCGGGGCAGGCTTGAAGGGGTGGGGAATGCGGCGATTGTGGCGACGCAAAATTATATGCAATATCTGGATGACCAGCTAGATAGTCAGTCCCTGACGCAAGAAACAGAGCAGTTTTATAATGAAGGTACGGTCACGTTAGATAAAATATGGGCACTGGATAATGTCCTGAACCCTGAACTCAATGCCTTGTTTAAATCTCGTCTTGCCAAGCAGCAGCGGCAAGAAATGCTAGCGTATATTATCGTGGCGGTGATGCTGTTAGCGACATTCTATCTGTTTATGGGGTTTTATCTGTCGGTGCATCAAGCGATCGCGCGCGTGGCGGAGGGTGCTGAGGCGGTCGCGCAAGGGCAGCTGAACACGCGTATCGACGTGGAGGTTCGAGACGAGATGGCGAACATTGCGACCAGTTTTAATGCGATGGCGATGATACTGGAAGAGCGGGCGCAGCGAGATGAACAGGATAAGTTAGACGAAGCGAGCAAAACCGCAGATTTGCGTGAGCGGTTAGCGAAGTTAAGTGCGCATATTGAGAATGTTGCCTCAGGAGACTTGAGTGAGCGCATTAGTATCTTAGGCGACGATGACTTAGGACGTTTAGCCGCCAATCTGAATGGGATGACGGAAAGTTTGGCAGATGTTGCTTCTGGCACCACTGCGGCGATTAATACCATTTACAGTGCGGTTGAGGAGTTGCAGTGTTCGATTAACGGACAGTCGTCAGGTGCCTCAGAGCAAGCCGCCGCCGTCAATGAAACCACCGCTGCATTAGATCAAATCAGCGGCATGGCAGCGCAAACAATGGAACAGGTGCGTCGTTTGGGGGCAACGGCTGATCGTAGTCGTCAAGAAAGCGAGCAGGGCAGTGTCACGGTGGAGGAGGGCATTGCGGTGATGACGGGCATCTTGCAGCGCATGGATGGTATCGCACAGACAATCTTGGCATTGAGCGAACAGATTCAACAAATTGGCGAGATCACAGGTGTGGTCACTAACTTGGCGCAACAGTCCAAAATGCTGGCACTCAATGCCTCAATCGAAGCCGCCAAAGCAGGCGAAGCGGGCAAAGGTTTTGCGGTGGTGGCAGCGGAAGTGCGTGAATTAGCGGAACAATCGCAACAATCCACCGCGCAAGTGCAAAAAATCCTGCGTGATATTCGTCATGCTACCGACCGTGCCGTCATGGCAACGGAAGAAGGCAGCAAAGGCGTGGATGCGGGCATGTTGTCGGTACAGCGCAGTGGCGAGATGATGCAAAAGTTAAGAGCGGTGGTACTCGAAACCGCCACGGCAAGTCATCAAATTTCGGCGGTGGTGAAGCAGCAATTTATGGGATTAGAGCAAGTGACCAAGGCGATGAAAGACATCAATAAAGTGACTACACAATTTGTAAGCAGCACGCAACAAAGCCAAGCATCATCGGCAGGTATCAGTAAAGTGGCGGATAGATTGCGTGATAGTATTAGTGTGTACAAGTTGTAAAAAAATAGGTTCTATGTGATTTACAGTGGGTGAAACAAAGCTCCCTCCCCTTCAAGGGGAGGGTTGGGGTGGGGATGGGGTAGAGATGAAGGCACAAACAAACAGCACGATCATCGGCAGTCAGCTTCAGCGAACACTACGCTGCCACATGGCTGATGCGGAAATACGGTTATGGCATCGGCTGCGTAGTCGGCAATTGGCTGGATATAAATTCCGCCGCCAACATCCGTACTTGGACTATGTGTTGAACTTTGTCTGTCTGGAAAAGGGCTTGATTGTTGAGGTCGATGGCGGGCAACATTTAGAAAACCAGCGAGATCAAGTACGAGATTGGCGTTTACAGGATGCTGGGTTTCGGGTGTTGCGGTTTTGGAACAGCCAAGTTTTGCAAGAAACGGATGCGATGGTCGAGGCTATCTGGATCGCTTTACAGAACGAGGCGGTTATACCCCATCCCCACCCCAACCCTCCCCTTGAAGGGGAGGGAGATTGCGCACTTGTGCCACGATGACCCACTATGATTCACATAGAGCCAATAAATATAAACAGTAATGAAAAGGGATGGATATTTTGAATAAGCAACTCATGTGGCCCGCGATTAAGTTGATGGGGTCACTCAATTATAGAAGCAAATTTTTTCTGATTTTTGTCGTTTTTTTGGTGCCGTTGATCGCACTGAGTTTGATGCTATTGAATAATTTGACCGAGTCAACTGAGGTGACCCGTCAAGAGCAGCAGGGCGTTGAGTATCTGTTGGTGGCGAATGGCATCTTGAAAGAAGTGACCAATCATCGCGGCATGCAAGTGGCGATGCTACAAGGCAATAGCGCGTTTAGTGGCAAAATCGCGTTTAAGCAGGCGGCGATTGATAAATTATTTGTCACCTTGATGGCACTGGATAAAAAGAGTCGCGTGGCGTTAGGGCTGGGTTCCCGTAGCGATGAGTTGTTGAAATCTTGGAATACCCTGAAACAAACGCAAGCGATGTCTATTGCTGAGGTGTTTGAAGCTCATAAAAATTTGCTGGCGGAACTCAAAGACCTGAATCGGCATATTTCGCTGACAGCACAACTGGTGTTAGATCCTGAAGTTGGCAGTTATTTGTTGACGACGCTGTCGTTTAGTCGGATACCCGCTTTGAGCGCGGGGGTTGCTAATTTGCGGCGTATTTCATCTGAAGTGGCTTTCAATAAAATGCTCCCCCCAGAAGATGCGACTAGGCTTACCATCGGCAAAGATGTCGTCTTGGCAAATTTGGATGCACTGGAGTTCGAGTTAAAATCAGCTTATCAGGCGGATCCCGCGATTCGCACCCAGCTTGAGGGGGCTGCGACCACGACGATTGCGAGTATACGCACCTATTTGCAGTATCTAGATCATGAGATGACGATGCAGACCTTATCCACCGACACGGAGCGTTATTTTAACGAAGGTACGGTGGCATTGGATAAAGTGTGGTCACTCGATGCGGCGGTCAATCCCGTGTTAAACACCACTTTTGAATCGCGCTTGATGCGGCAACAGATGCAAGTATGGACTGCCTATAGCTTAATTGCAGTGGTTATTCTGGTGACCGCCTATCTTTTCATCGGATTTTATTTGGCAGTTCATCAAGCCATCGCGCGCGTGGCGGAAGGTGCTTGGGCATTTGCGTCTGGTAATTTGAGTACCCGCATTGAAATGGATGTTCGGGACGAGATGGCGAACATCGCGACCAGTTTTAATGCGATGGCAGGGATTTTGGAAGAGCGGGCGCAGCAAGATGAAGTGGCACAACGGGAAGAGGCGGCTAAGACTGCGAAGCTGCGCGAGCAGTTAGCGAAGTTAAGTGCGCATATCGAGAATGTGGCATCAGGAGACTTGAGTCAGCGTCTGAGTATTTCAGGCGATGATGACTTAGGGCGTTTGGCTGACAATCTGAATGCGATGACCGAAAGCTTAGCGGAAGTAGCTTCTGGCACGACAGAGGCGATTAACACCATTTCCAGTGCGGTTGAGGAGTTGCAGTGTTCGATTAACGGACAGTCGTCAGGGGCCTCCGAACAAGCCGCCGCCGTGAATGAAACCACCGCCGCCCTCGATCAAATCAAAGGCATGGCAGCGCAAGCGATGGAGCGAGTGCAGATGCTAGGCGAAACGGCGGAGCGCAGTCGGCGTGAAAGTGAGTTAGGCGGCGTGGCGGTAGAGCAAGCGATTTCAGGCATGGCAGGGATTTTGCATCGCATGGAAGGCATTGCCCAGACGATTTTGGCATTGAGCGAGCAGATTCAACAAATCGGCGAAATCACAGGCGTGGTCACTAACTTGGCGCAACAATCCAAAATGCTGGCATTGAACGCCTCGATTGAAGCCGCCAAAGCAGGTGAAGCGGGTAAAGGCTTCGCGGTGGTGGCAGCGGAAGTGCGCGAGTTAGCCGAACAATCGCAACAATCCACCGCACAAGTGCAAAAAATCCTGCAAGACATCCGCCACGCCACCGACCGCGCGGTGATGGCAACCGAAGAGGGCAGCAAAGGTGTGGATGCAGGCATGTTGTCGGTACAACGCAGCGGCGACGTGATGCGACAACTCAATGAAGTGGTGCGAGAAACTGCGATTGCCAGTCAGCAAATTACCGCCGTGGTGAAACAGCAGTTTATTGGGCTAGAACAAGTGACCAACGCCATGAAAGATATCAATAAAGTGACCGCCCAATTTGTGAGCAGCACGCAACAAAGCCAAGTATCCTCAGCGGGTATCAGCAAAGTGACGGATCGTTTGCGTGATAGCGTCAGTAGCTATAAGTTGTAGTTTTTAGTGCATTAACCCATTACGGAAATACCAAACCATGGCATTAGAAATTGATCAAGAATTGATGCGTATGTTGTTAGACACGTTTGCCATTGAGTTCGATGAGCAAGTGCAGGTCATCACGGATGGCTTGCTGGTGTTAGAGAAGGGCGTGGAAGGAGACGCGCGTCGTCAAGTGCTGGAGGGTGTTTTTCGCGCTGCGCATAACATCAAAGGTGCTGCGCGGGGGGTGGAAATCCCCGATGTTCCTGATATCGCCCATCATCTGGAAAGTATATTTTCGGTGTTAAAACGTGAGAATATCAATCCAGATGGTGCCGTGACAGATATTGCATTAGAGTCGTTAGATGCTATGCGGCGGGCGATGGCGGCGTTTAGTGAGCAGCAACCACTGGGATTTGATAAGGAAGGCTTGATCATCCGACTGGAGGCAGTGGCGTCATTGGTTGAGCAACATGGCATGACAGAACAGGCAGCCAAGCCAGTGGCGGAGCCTGCCTTCGACGCGCAAGCGGTTGCCATGGCCGTTCTGGCGAATGAAATAGATGCGCCCAAAGAAGAGACCAAACAGGGGGATGAACAGGTATCTTGCACATGGATTCCTGATGTGACCTTGGTGGCGGAAAACCCAGTGGCGGAAAAGCCCGTGGCAGAAAAGCCCGTGGTGGATGACGCGAATTCCGCTGCATCGGCAGGTGTGGTGCGGGTGAATTTAGTCAAGCTGGAGAGTTTGGCGGCCTTGACGGAAGAGTTTCAAGTGACCAAAATCGAAATGGACGACCATCTGGGGGGTATGCAGCAGGTACGCAACAGGGTGCAGGAATTGATGGCCAGCTGGCAACGCAGTCACGTAGCGGGTTCGGTGAAGTACACACAGCAAGATATTGAGACTTGGTTAAAGTCTAGTGCGGATGCCATTGCAGAGCTTGATCTTGCCAGTGTACAAATGCACCGCGAGATGAGAACCAGTACCAGTCGTTTGAGTATGTTGGTGGAATCACTACAAGATAGTGTGCGCATGATGCGGTTAGTCCCCGTGGCGACCTTGTTGCGTCCGATGTCTAGATCCGTGCGCGATATTGCACGCGAGTTGAATAAAAAAGTGAATTTTGAGATTAGCGGTGATGATATTGAAATTGATCGTGTGGTGTTAGATGGCATGCGCGATCCTTTGGTGCATTTGCTGCGCAACGCGCTGGATCACGGCATTGAGTCAGCAGAGCAGCGGTTAAAAAAAGGGAAGCCTGCTGAAGGCAAGCTGCGGATTTCGGTCAGCAGCGAGGGTCGCCAAATTGTCATGACGGTACAGGATGATGGTGAAGGTATCTCCGTCGAAAAAATTACCGCCAGCGCACGTAAAAAGAAGTTGTTAACTGAAGCTGAACTCGCTGCCATGGGTCATGCTGAAATTATTGACTTGATTTTTAGACCAGGATTCTCCAGTCGGGATATGATTACCAATATTTCTGGGCGCGGTATCGGTTTGGATGTGGTGGTCTCGAATTTGCTCAAGTTAAAAGGCTCGGTTCAGGTGCTGACTGACGAAGGCAAGGGGACGCGCTTTATCCTGCGTCTGCCGATTACCATGACGGCGGATAATGGAGTACTGGTGCGTTTAGGGGGCAGTGTCTTCGCGATCCCTACCTCCGCCGTGGATCGCATCATGGAAATTAAGTTGGATCAGATTATTGAAGTCGAAGCCAGTCATGCCATTTTGCATCGTGGGCGCAGCATTCCTCTGCGCGACTTGGCGATGACCTTGGAGCTAGAAGCGAGTGAACCGCTCAAACGAAAAGTACTGCCCGTGATTGTCATCAACAAAGGCTGGGAGAGTGTGGCGTTTTTGGTAGATGAGATACTCGGTGAGCGTGAGATTGTGGTTAAACCTTTCCGCGCCCCGCTGCTTGCCGTGCGCAATATCACGGGTGGTACCCTCACGGGGAGCGGTGAGGTGATTATGGTACTCAATCCATCGGACTTGGTCGATTCGGCTTCACGCAGTAGTCTGTCCCATCTGCGTGCAGGTCAAATCGAAGTCAAAGATAAAAAAGTGCCGCATATTTTGGTGGTGGATGATTCGATTACCACGCGTACCTTAGAAAAAAGTATTTTAGAACACGCTGGATATCACGTGAGTATTGAAGTGAATGGTAAGCGGGCTTGGGATTTGTTGCAGGAAAAAGCGTTTGATTTAGTCGTCACGGATGTTGAAATGCCCATCATGACGGGTTTGGAGTTGGCGGGGCGAATCAAGCAGACTGAGCGTTTGAAAGGCATGCCTGTGATTATTGTGACTTCGTTGGCGAAAGAAGAGGATCGTCAGCGGGGAATTGAAGTGGGAGCCGACGCATATATTGTTAAAGGGCTATTTGAAACCAAGGTGTTACTGGATGTGGTGGAGCAACTCATTTGATTTTGCCTACAATATCGCTACACCGACTAAATAGAAAGCCGCTATGTTGAGGATTCTGATTGTAGAAGATTCGTCCGTGGTTGCCATCTTGCTCAAGGCGATCTTTGAAGAAGAGCAGGATATGCAGGTGGTCGGTCATGCCAAAAATGGGCGCGAGGGCGTGCAGATGGCGCATGACTTAAAGCCCGATGTCATTACCATGGATATTCGTATGATGGTCATGGATGGCTTTGAGGCAACCCGCATGATTATGGCGGATAATCCCACCCCCATCGTGGTCGTCAGTTCTAGCGTGGATAACGAGGAGCTGCGCATTACTTTCCGTGCGATTGAAGAAGGCGCATTGGCGGTGATGGAAAAGCCCCGTGGATTTGGTCATCCCGACTTTGAAAAAATACGGCGCGATTTGGTCGATACCGTGCGGGCGATGGCGGGCGTTAAGCTTTTTCGAGGCAAAAAGGTCGCGCGAGCTAAAGAGGTTGTGGTGCCTGAGGAACGGGTGCGCCTGCGAACCAATGGCTATGAGTTGCTGGCAATAGGCTGTTCTACAGGTGGGCCGCAAGTGTTGCATCGTATTCTTTCATTATTGCCCGTCAATTTCCCCGTGCCCATTGTGGTGACACAGCATATTTCCAAAGGTTTTGTGGGCGGGTTGGTGTCGTGGTTGTCAGGCAATACCCTGCTCAAGGTCAAATTAGCGGTACAGGACGAGGTGTTAAAAGCGGGGGTGGTCTATTTTGCACCCGATGATCAGCATTTGCGGATTACACGAGGCGTGTTGGGTTTAATGGTGGATTTAAGTCAGGATCCGATCTGTAATGGTTTTCGCCCCTCGGTGAGTGTGATGTTTAAATCCATTGCTGAAACCTGTCAGGCTCGTGCGATAGGGGTGTTGTTAACAGGGATGGGTATGGATGGTGCGGATGGATTGTTAGCCCTACGAAAAGCAGGGAGTCATACTGTGGTGCAAGATGAGGTCAGTGCCGTGGTGTATGGTATGCCAGGTGCTGCCATTGCACTGGATGCAGTCGATCAGAAAGTAGAAGCCGATAAAATGTCTGCGTATTTTAGTCGTCTGGTGCATCAATAAGTGAGGAGAGTACATGGAGCATATCGCCGCCAATTTAGCACAAGTTTTTTGTGAGGATTGCCGTGCGCGTAGGTTGCGGATTGCTGACATTGTGCAAGCAGGCACACCGCTAGAAGCTGAGCAGTTGGTTCAATTGTATCAAGAGTACGATACTTTATTTGGTGGGGCGATCGCCGTGCGTGTGCGGTCAGAGCAGGAAGATTATTTCCGTAATATGGCGCGTTATTTACGTTATTTACATAATCAGCAGCAGGCGGGGCAGCAAGTGGATTTCCAAGATTGGCAATGGTTGTTGTCAGGTATCGAAATGGGGTGGTGTTGTGATGAAGAGCTGCCCAATGGTTTTGATCATAGTACAAGAGACGCTTTGGCGTTATTGAGAAGTAGGGTAAACAAGGTAAGCGAAAGGGAAGAAAAGTGAAAATTTTAATTGTGGATGACAGCATGACTTCGCGTATGTTGTTTGGTGCTTGCGTACCCAAGGGTAAGAAGCATGAGGTCAGTGAAGCAGGCAATTTGCCTGATGCGTTGGCTAAGGCTAAAAAATCCCCTCCTGATTTGGTGGTGTTGGATTACAACATCCCTGAACACAACGGGGTGGAGATCGCTAAAGTTTTTCAACAAGCGGGTATTAACGCAAACATGGTGATGCTAACCGCCAGTACGGAAAAAGGCGTGACAGAGTCAGCCTTAGAGGCAGGTTTTGTATATGTTTTGCAAAAACCGATTAATCCTGCAAAAGTGGCTGAGTTAATTAAGCTGATCGAAGAGAAAATCGCGAATGATCATCCTTAAGATGGATAGATAAGGTGCGATGTGATGAGGTCATCGCACTCAACACAATGAACAGAAAAGCACATCTCAAAATTGTCATGTGCTGTGGCGTTTTTAACTTCAGTCTTGCGTATTGGCGCAATTCTAGGTTGAGGCGGCATGGCATTTAATGCTAGAATGTGCGCCGCGCTGAAATAGGTCAGCGTAAATTTCCCCCTCGCACCAGTTAGGGTGCTCTTAACTATTTGAGAGTCAATCTAGCGAGTGGTGGTTTTAACCCTTAACACAATTGGAGTTTTTATGGCAGTTACTATGCGTCAAATGTTGGAAGCAGGTGTTCACTTTGGTCACCAAACCCGTTTCTGGAATCCTAAGATGGCGCCGTTCATCTTCGGTCATCGCAATAAAATTCACATTATCAATCTGGAAAAAACCGTTGCTTTGTTTGCGGATGCCGAAAACTTCGTGCGCAAATTGGCAGCGAAAAAAGGCACGATTTTGTTTGTAGCGACTAAACGTCAAGCTCGCGAAATCATTCAAGAAGAAGCCGTGCGTGCCGATTCTCCGTTTGTGAATCATCGTTGGTTGGGCGGTATGCTGACTAACCACAAAACTGTACAACTGTCGATCAAACGTTTGCGCGAGTTAGAACAAATTGTGGCAGATGGCGGCAACGAAAAAATCTCCAAAAAAGAAGCGTTGATGATGAAGCGCGAACTGGACAAGCTGGATCGTAGCTTGGGCGGGATTAAAGATATGGCGGGCTTGCCTGCTGCCTTGTTCGTGATCGACGTGGGCTACCAAAAAGGCGCAATCGTTGAAGCGCGCAAATTGGGCATTCCTGTGATCGGCATCGTGGATACTAACAACTCCCCATTGGGCGTTGATTTTGTCATCCCAGGTAATGATGACTCGACCCAAGCGATTCGTTTGTATGCTCGCGGCATTGCCGATGCGATCTTAGAAGGTCGCGCACAAGCGTTGAATGAGCTGGTGCAAGAAGTCGCTGAAGAACCAGCTGCTTAATTGGTTTAGAGGCGTAAAGGGGCGCAAGCCCCTTTTTTTGTATGTTTTTTATCAGAATTGATGGAGTAGAAAATGGCTGACATTACAGCAGGTATGGTCAAAGAATTGCGTGAACGCACAGGTTTGGGCATGATGGAATGTAAAAAAGCATTGGTGGAAGCCAATGGCGATATGCAGGTTGCGGAAGAACAAATGCGCATTAAGAGCGGCGCGAAAGCCAGCAAAGCAGCCAGTCGTGTGACGGCTGAAGGTGTCGTCAGTGCGTTTATCAGCGCGGATGGCAAAACAGGCGCAGTGGTAGAAGTAAACTGCGAAACAGATTTCGTGGCAAAGAATGATGATTTCTTGGCGTTTGCAAAAGCAGCAGCGGAAGCTGTTGTTGCGGGCAATCCAGCCGACATCGCAGCACTGGGCGAATTGACCAGCGGCGCAGATACGCTTGAAGCCACGCGTAAAGCCTTAGTGATGAAGTTGGGTGAAAATATTTCTGTGCGTCGTTTTGAACGCTATGCAACTGAAACAGGTCAATTGTCCAGCTACTTACACGGCAGCAAAATCGGCGTGTTGTTGAATTTCGCGGGTGGGGATGAAGCCTTGGGTCGTGATATTTCCATGCACATCGCAGCCAGCAAGCCTAAATCCATCGACGCATCGGGTGTCAATCCAGCCGACATCGAAACTGAACGCCGTATCGCGATTGAAAAAGCGCGTGAAGCAGGCAAACCTGAAGCGATGCTTGAAAAAATCGCGGAAGGTACCGTCAATAAATTCTTGAAAGAAGTAACTTTGTTGGGTCAAGTGTTTGTTAAGGCTGAAGATGGCAAGCAAACGATTGAGCAATTGTTGAAGAGTCGTGGCGCGTCCGTGGCGGCGTTCCAAATGTTCGTGGTCGGTGAAGGCATTGAGAAAAAAGTGGAAGATTACGCTGCGGAAGTGGCTGCTGCGGTTGCGGCTTTACAGGGTTAATCACGATGAGCGCGCCTGTCTATAAACGTATTTTGCTTAAACTCAGCGGCGAAGCCCTGATGGGGGACGACAGCTATGGCATTAACCGTGCCGTGATTGAGCGCATCGTCTCCGAGATTAAGGAAGTGGTGGAGATGGGCGTACAAGTCGCCATGGTCATCGGCGGCGGCAATATTTTCAGAGGCGTGGCTCCTGCTGCGGCGGGGATGGATAGAGCCACCGCTGATTACATGGGGATGTTGGCGACGGTAATGAACTCGATGGCGTTGCAAGACGCGATGAAACACGCGGGGCTGGATTGCCGCGTGCAATCGGCATTGAGTTTAGAGCAAGTTGCGGAACCGTTTATTCGCGGCAAAGCCCTGCGCTATCTGGAAGATGGCAAAGTGGTGATTTTTGCAGCGGGTATTGGCAGTCCGTTTTTTACCACCGACACCGCAGCGGCATTACGCGGCGTTGAAATGTCGGCGGAGGTGGTGATTAAAGCCACGAAGGTCGATGGCATTTATACCGCCGATCCGAAGAAAGACCCTCACGCGATTCGCTATCAAAGCCTGAGCTTTGACGAAGCGATTAGCAAGAATTTACAAGTCATGGATGCCACGGCGTTGACGCTGTGCCGTGACCAAAAACTGCCCATTATCGTGTTTAGCATCTTCAAACCTGGCGCGCTCAAGCGCGTGGTGTTTGGCGAAGGCGAAGGGACATTGGTGCGCGTTGATTAGTCGTTAGCTCCTAGTCGTTAGTTAAAAACCTCCAAACTAACGACTAGCGACTAACAACTAACAACTCAATATTTCAGGAGAAAACCATGATTGCTGACATTAGAAAAAACGCAGAGCAAAAAATGAACAAGTCGCTGGAGGCACTCAAAGTCGATTTGACTAAAGTGCGTACGGGGCGCGCCCATACGGGTTTGCTGGATCACATCACTGTGGATTACTACGGTAGCCCCACGCTGATTACCCAAGTGGCGAATGTGACATTGGTGGATTCGCGCACCATCGGCGTACAGCCTTGGGAAAAAAACATGATCGGCAAAGTGGAACGTGCGATTCGGGATGCTGATTTAGGATTGAATCCCGCCACCAATGGCGATTTGATTCGCGTGCCGATGCCCATGCTGACCGAAGAACGTCGCCGTGATTTGATTAAAGTGGTGAAGTCGGAAGGCGAAGATGCCAAAATCGCCGTGCGTAACATTCGCCGTGATGCCAATAGCACCTTGAAAGAAGCCCTTAAAAACAAAGAAATTTCGGAAGATGATGAGCGTCGGGTGCAAGACGAAGTGCAGAAGTTGACCGATCGCTTCGTCATTGAAATTGATAAAGCATTGGCGGCGAAAGAAGTTGATTTAATGGCGGTGTAAACCTGTGTCCAATAGCTCGACACGTTCAATCCCAGAAGTTTCATTCGTCCCGCGCCACATTGCCATTATCATGGATGGCAATGGGCGTTGGGCGAAACAGCGTTTTATGCCGCGTGTGATGGGACATCAGCGTGGCGTAGAGTCGCTGCGTGAAATCATCAAATCCTGCCGCGATCTCGGGGTGCAATACCTCACGGTTTTTGCTTTTAGCAGCGAAAACTGGCGCAGACCGCCTGACGAAGTCACTTTCCTCATGAGCTTATTTATCAAAGTGTTAGAGCGCGAAACTAGGCGTTTGCACCGCGACAATATGCGCTTAAAAATCATCGGGGATCGCACGCCGTTTAACGATAAGCTTAAAAAATGTATGTCCGATGGGGAAACGCTGACGGCGAACAATACAGGGTTAACCTTTACCGTTGCCGCAAATTACGGTGGGCGTTGGGATGTGATGTCTGCGGTAAAATCCATGTTGCACGACCATCCTGAACATGCAGTAGACTTCACCGAGGCAGATTTACATCCTTATCTTTCGATGAGCGAAGCACCTGAACCCGATTTGTTTATCCGCACGGGCGGCGAGCAGCGCATTTCCAATTTTATGCTGTGGCAATTAGCCTATACCGAGCTGTATTTCACCGACACGTTATGGCCTGATTTTAATCGTCAAGAGCTGGAGCTTGCCATTGCCTCTTATCAAAAACGCGAACGCCGTTTTGGGCGTACCAGCGAACAAGTCCAAGGAAAAACAAATGCTTAAAGAACGTGCCATCACGGCAGCGATCCTGTTGGTATTGTTTTTGGCGGCATTATTTGCCTTACCCAACCTCGCATGGCTTTTGCTGATTGTGGTCATGGTGGCACAAGGCGCGGCAGAATGGTCACGCATGGCGCAACTGTCGAGCAACGTGTCCAAGTTATATTGGTCGGCAAGCGTCGCTGCGATGACAGGCTTGTTGTGGGCGGATAGTCAACTGACGGGGCAATCGCTGTTATGGCTGCATTTGGGTGTGTACGCGTTTGCCGCATTATTATGGCTCATCATCGTCCCCACTTGGATGATCGTCGGCTGGAAAGTCAAACAGCCCGTTTTGATGATGGCGGTCGGTTGGATGGTGTTGATCCCGACAGGCTTAGCCATGCTAGATTTGCGTGTCGAGAGTCCGTGGTTATTGTTGTTTATCATGGCGTTGGTGTGGGTTGCAGATAGTGCGGCGTATTTCACAGGACGTAAATTCGGTAAAAACAAACTCGCCCCCAGCATCAGCCCTGGCAAAACATGGGAAGGTGTGGCGGGCGCGATGGTCGGTGTGACGGTGTATGTGTTACTGATTGGCTGCTTGACCCCCGCCTTTGTTAAATATGCACTGCTACCTGTCTTAGTCGTGACGGCTTGGTGGTGGGTAGGGCTGGCGGTCATCGGTGACTTATTTGAATCCGCCATCAAACGCCAAGCAGGACTCAAAGACAGCGGCGCGCTACTCCCTGGACACGGCGGCTTACTTGATCGCATCGACGCATTGACCTCTACCCTGCCATTAGCCGCACTGGCAGTGTTGTTGCAACGTTTGGGGTAGCCCCAATACCCTTCCCCTTCACTCTTCCCCCTTCTCGCTTTCAATATGATGCAAAATCTCACAATTTTAGGTTCGACGGGCAGTATCGGTACCAGCACATTGGACGTGGTGGCGCGCCATCCTGAGCGATTTCAGATCTTCGCGTTGACCGCGTATCGACAAGTGACCCTGCTGTTTAAGCAGTGTCTGCAATTCAAGCCGCGTTATGCCGTGCTGTTGGACGAGGATGCCGCGCAGCAATTGCGTGCTTTGTTGCGCGACGCGGGATTAACGACGGAAGTCTTGACGGGTGTTGCTGCATTGGAACAAGTGTGTGTCGCACCTGAAGTCGATAGCGTGATGGCGGCAATCGTGGGTGCGGCGGGCTTGCGTCCTACTTTAGCGGCGGCGCGGGCAGGCAAGAAAATCCTATTGGCGAATAAAGAAACGCTGGTCATGGCAGGCAAGGTATTTATGGACGCGGTACGGGATAGTGGCTCTGCCTTGTTGCCGATTGACAGCGAACATAACGCCATTTTCCAAAGCCTGCCGCGCGCTTACAACGGCAATGCCGCCCAACATGGCGTGCGCCGCATTTTGCTCACCGCCTCAGGCGGTCCTTTCCGTAATACGCCGTTGGCAGACTTGAAGCACGTCACCCCTGAACAAGCCTGCGCCCATCCCAATTGGTCTATGGGGCAAAAAATTTCGGTGGATTCCGCCAGCATGATGAACAAAGGGCTGGAAGTCATTGAAGCTCATTGGTTGTTTAACGCTTCCGCTGACGACATTCAAGTGGTGGTGCATCCGCAAAGTGTGATTCATTCGCTGGTCGAATATGTCGATGGCTCGGTCATCGCCCAACTGGGCAATCCCGATATGCGCACCCCGATTGCTTATGGCTTAGCGTATCCCGAACGGATGGACTCAGGCGTTGCCGCGCTGGATTTGTTCAAAGTCGCCACGCTCAGCTTCACGCCACCCGATTTCGAGCGTTTCCCTTGCTTGGCCTTGGCATATCAAGCTTTGCGCACGGCAGGGACGGCACCGTCGTTGATGAATGCCGCCAATGAAATCGCGGTCGCAGCCTTCTTGGCGCGCAAAATCGCCTTCCTCGCTATTCCCCAATTGATAGACACGGTGCTGAATCAATTGCCAATTCATCCTGTCACCTGTATTGAGGATGTGCTGGAAGCCGATGCTCAGGCGCGTGTTGCGGCAGAACAAGTTGTTCGCACTTTGTCCCCATGCTAACGATCATTGCCTTTATAGGTGCCATTGCCATCCTCGTGTTTATTCACGAGTTTGGGCATTTTTGGGTGGCGCGGCGTTGCGGGGTGAAAGTGCTGCGCTTTTCCATTGGTTTCGGCAAAGTCATCTACACCCGCGTCATCGGTGAAACCGAATGGGTGCTGTCGCTGATTCCTTTGGGCGGCTATGTGCGCATGTTGGATGAGCGTGAAGACCCCGTGCCAGATGACTTGCTGCCATACGCTTTTAACCGCAAACCCGTGTGGCAACGCATGGCGATTGTGGCGGCAGGGCCGTTGTCGAATTTCTTGTTGGCAATCGTGTTGTATTGGGTGGTGATGCTGCACGGTGTGCCAGGGTTAAAACCCACCTTGGGCGATATTCCCGCAGGTACGCCCGCAGCACTTGCCCAAATGCAAGCAGGCGAAACCTTGGTGCGCATCAACGATGAACCCGTCCCCAGTTGGCAAGAGGTGCGTTGGACTTTGTTGGACTTGGCATTAAAACAAGGTGACGTGCGTATCGAAGGGTTATCGCGCAATGGAATGTTACAAACCCACAGCTTGAGTTTAGGCGGTTTGGAAACCAAAGATTTAGAAGGCGACTTCTTGGACAAATTGGGCTTACATTCGTATCAACCCAAAATCCTACCCGTGATTGGGCAATTCGCACCCGATAGTGTGGCGCAAGCGGCAGGGCTGCAACTGGGCGATAAAATTGTGCGCATCAACAATGTCGTTATCCAAGATTGGCGTGATCTGGTGGCGGTGATTAGCAGCCATGCCGAGCAGTCGGTGCAGGTTGAAGTGCAGCGTGGTGATGCGATCTTGCAACGAACCCTGATACCCAAAGCCGAAGTGCAAAACGGTAAATCCATCGGCAAGTTGGGCGTAGGACCGAAAATTGATCAAGCCGAATGGGATGCGTTGTTTGTCGAAGTGCGCTATCCGCCTGTGGAAGCGGCATGGCAAGCTTTGCGCAAAACATGGGAAACCTCGTCGGTCAGCCTAAAAATGTTTGGCAAAATGTTGCTAGGCGAAGTGTCCCTTAAAAACATCAGTGGTCCTGTGACGATTGCCGATTATGCAGGTCAATCTGCCCATATGGGCTGGGTATCTTATCTAGGCTTTTTGGCATTGATTAGCATCAGCTTGGGCGTGTTAAATTTATTGCCTATTCCGTTATTGGATGGCGGACACTTATTGTATTATGCGGTGGAGTGGATCAAAGGTAGTGCAGTGTCCGAGCGAATGTGGGAGCTTGGTCAAAAAGTGGGCATGGCACTCATTGGCACGTTGATGATTTTTGCTTTGTATAATGACCTTAATCGTCTTATTTCTGGTTAAGGGTTTTTAGTCGCTAGTCGCTAGTCGCTAGTTGCTAGTTGCTAGTTGCTAGTTGCTAGTCGTTAGTCGCTAGTCGTTAGTCGTTAGTTCGTGGTGGAAGGTTGCCCGATAGTTTATTTTTTAATATATACCCATCGCCTTTGAAGAACTGGAAAAACCATTTGCCCCGTAGGTCGGGTTTTAACCCGAGCTACGGATAACAGGGGGTTTTCAGGTTGAATGGGTATATTCAAGTGGATGAGAAAAATTTTGCACCCCAGCAACTAACGACTAGCGACTAGCGACTAATAACTCCATACCCGATTATTTTTATGTAACACCTTAAAAAACAATGAACTTCAAAAAATTAGCAGGGTTGATTGCGCTGCTTTACACCTCTTCTGTTTGGGCAATTGAGCCTTTTGTCATCAAAGATATTCGTGTCGAAGGCATACAACGCACGGATGCGGGTACGGTGTTTAGCTATTTGCCTGTCAAAGTGGGCGACACCATGAATGACGCTCAATCCGCCGCCGCGATTCGCGCCTTGTATAGCACAGGCTTCTTTAAAGACGTGCGCTTAGAAGTGGAACAAGGCGTGTTGATTGTGATGGTGAGTGAACGCCCGACCATTGGTAGCGTGCGCTTAGAAGGCATCAAAGATTTCCCTGCCGACCAACTCAAAGACAGCATGAAATATGTTGGCTTGGCTGAAGGGCGGATTTTTGACAAAAATGCGTTAGATAAAGCGGTGCAGGATTTAAAACGGCAATATGTGGCACGCGGCAAATATGGGGTGGTCATCAACCCCGTAGTGACTCCGCTGGAGCGCAATCGGGTGAGCGTGGCGTTTACGGTCCAAGAAGGTGAAGTTTCCAAAATCAAACAAATTAACTTTATTGGGAATACCGCTTTTTCTGAAGACGAATTGCAAGGTTTAATGAAGCTGAGTACGCCAGACTGGTTGAGTTGGATCAAAAAAAATGACCAATACTCCAAGCCTAAGTTTTCGGCTGACATGGAAACCTTGCGCTCGTTCTATATGGATCGCGGCTTTATGGAGTTCAGCATTGATTCCACTCAGGTTTCCATTACGCCCGATAAAAAAGATATTTACATTACGATCAATATCAAAGAAGGTCCAAAATACACGATCTCCAAAATTGAAGTGTCTGGCAATACCATTGTGCCTAAGGCGGAGATTGAAGCGTTAGTGTTGGTTAAGGCAGGGGATGTTTTTTCTCGTCAAGCTTTGACCGATACCAGTAAAAAAATTGGTCAACGCTTAGGCGGTGAAGGCTATGCGGCAGCGAACGTGATGGCGATGCCCGAAATCGACAAAGAAAAACATGAGGTGGCGTTTAACTTCTTGGTTGATCCGCTCAAACGCGTCTACATTCGCCGTATCAATGTGTTCGGCAATACCAAAACGCGTGACGAAGTGATCCGTCGCGAGTTCCGCCAATTAGAAGGCGCGTGGTTCGATTCCAATAAAATTACCAAATCCAAACAGCGCGCGGATAGACTGGGATTTTTCTCTGAAGTTGCCTTAGAAACCCCTGCCGTACAAGGTGCGCCTGATCAGATGGACATCAATGTCACGGTCAAGGAAAAATCCACGGGCAGCTTTACCATTGGTGGTGGGATTAACAGTGGTGAAGGCTTGGTGTTGATGGGCGGTATTACCCAAGCGAATTTGTTTGGGAGTGGGAATCACCTTGCGACCCAACTCAATACAGGCAAAATCAACCAAGTGATTTCTTTGTCCTTTACCAACCCGTATTACACCGATGATGGGGTCAGTCGCGGCTTTGATATTTATAAACGTAAAGTCAATGCGGTCAATACGGCGTTGAGCCAATACACCTCCAGCACCTTAGGCGGTGGTATGCGCTTTAGTGTGCCGATTGCCGAAGATGAAGGCATTACCTATGGTTTTTCGGCAGAAAGTACCACCTTGGGACTTACCGTCAATAGTCCATTGCGCTATGTCAACTTTATCAACACCTTTGGTGCAACCAATAAAACGGTTTCAAGTACGGTAGGGTGGTATCACGATACGCGTAATAGTGCGATTGATACCACCACGGGTTTGGTACAACGGCTGAATCTTGAAGTGGCGTTGCCCGTGTTTAATATGCGCTATGTCAAAGCGAGCTACGATCACCAATGGTTCTATCCTTTGGCGGATCACGTCACTTTTATGTTTAATGGACAAGTGGGTGCGGCAACGGGATATGGTGGCAAACAACTGCCTTTCTTTAAAAATCTCTATGCAGGTGGGGTAGGGTCGGTGCGTGGTTATGAGACCAACTCCCTAGGGCCGCGTGATGTCAATAATTTTGCATTGGGCGGCACGCGTCGTGTGGTGGCAAGCAGTGAGGTGATTATTCCTTTCCCTGGTATGGCGAAAGACACGTCAATTCGACTCAGTGGCTTTTTGGACAGCGGTGCCGTCTATGGTTCAGGAGACTTGCCAGGTTCGGTGGGAATGCGTTATTCCACAGGGGTTGCGGTGACGTGGATGTCACCCATGGGACCGTTTAAATTTAGCTATGGTATCCCCTTGAATAAACAACCGAATGACAAGTTGCAAAAATTCCAGTTTACTTTGGGTACGATTTTTTAGTGAGTGGTCGTTAGCTTCTAGTCGCTAGTTGATGGACTTCGCTGATGCTCAATCCAACCTACGACACGACTAACAGCTTGCGACTAAGCTAGAGGGTAATAACATGAATACAATGAAATTTTTGATGTTGGTGGTTTTGTTTGGCGTGACAACCGCGCAAGCCAGTGATTTTAAAGTAGGTGTCATCGACACCGAGCGGGTATTGCGTGAATCTGCGCCTGCCATCCGAGCCGAGCAGAAAATTGAAAAAGAGTTTTCTGGGCGTGATGCAGAGATCAAAAAAATGGCGAAACAAGCCAAAGAGCTGCAAGCACAGTTGGAAAAAGACACGGAAAATGATGCCAATCACCGCAACAGAGAGCGTGAATTGACCGCGATGAACGTGAATTTGCAACGATTACAACGTGAGTTTCGTGAAGATTTGAATTTACGTAAAAACGAAGAGTTAGCCATGGTGCTAGACCGCGCCAACAAAGCGGTACAAGCCATTGCGGAGTTGGAAAAATACGACTTGGTGTTGCAAGAGGCGGTGTATCGTAATCCTAAAGTCGATATTACCGACAAAGTGATTAAGTATTTGGCAACCGACAAGGCGGATGGGAAATAAGTCATGGCTTATACCTTGGCAAATATTGCCGCGCAATTAGGCGGGCAGGTTTTAGGTGATGGCAATGTGCGGATTGCACAAGTCGCCACCTTAGAAAAAGCCCAAGCCCAACACATCAGCTTTTTAACCAATCGTAAATATCAATCCCAACTTGCCACGACTCACGCGGGTGCGTTGATTTTGGGCGCGGCGGATGCCGATGCCAGCGATAAGCCGCGTATTATTGCCGACAATCCTTATGCCTATTTTGCCCGCGTGTCGGCGTTGATGAATCCCTTGCCGCAACCTGCCGTGGGCATACATCCCGCTGCCCATGTTGATCCAAGCGCGCAAATTGCCGAGACTGCCAGCATCGCCGCCACTGCCGTGGTCGAAGCGGGGGCGGTGATTGGCGCGCATACCGTGATCGGTGCAGGCTGTTATATTGGCACTAATGTGGTGATTGGCGAGAACGTCAGGCTGTATCCCCGCGTGGTGGTGTATCACGATTGTGTGATCGGGGATAGGCTGATTGCGCATTCGGGGGTGGTCATAGGCGCGGACGGTTTTGGCATCGCGATGGACGAAGGGCGTTGGTTGAAGATTCCCCAAATCGGACGCGTGGTCATCGGCAACGATGTGGAAATCGGCGCGAATACCACGATTGATCGCGGCGCGCTGGATGACACGGTGATTGAAGAAGGTGTGAAGCTGGACAATCAAATCCAAATCGCCCACAACGTGCGCATCGGCGCGCATACCGCCATCGCGGGTTGCGTGGGCATCGCGGGTAGCGCGACGATAGGCAAATACTGCCGTATCGGCGGCAGCGCGGGGATTTTAGGGCATCTGCAAATTGCCGAACATGTTGAAATCGCCGCCTTTTCGCTGATTGGTAAATCCATTAAATCGGCGGGTAGCTATGCCGCGATTTACCCCTTTAGCACCAGCGACGAATGGCGCAAAAACGCGGTGCATTTGCGTCACTTAGATGAGCTAGTCAAACGCATCAAAACATTAGAACAAGAAGTTATCTCGTTAAAAAGTCGCGCTTGAGTTTTGATCGGTGATATAGCTGACGCACTATAAATTGATTGAATTTTCACGGTTCTATGTGATTTACAGTGGGTGAAGTAAGACCCCCTCCCTTTCAAGGGGAGGGCTGGGGTGGGGATGGGGTAGAGTACGATCATCGGCAAACAGATGACCGATGCGGAAATACGATTATGGCAACGACTACGCAGTCGGCAACTCGCTGGCACGCCAACATCCGTATCTGGATAGCTTTACAGAGCGCGGGGGTTACACCCCATCCCCACCCTCCCCTTGAAGGGGAGGGAGATTGCTCATTTGTGCCATGATGACCCACTATGATTCACATAGAGCCATTTTTTTCATTTTTTATTTTCACCTTGCCATATTCCCTCACCCTAGCAGGGGGAGGGTTAGGGTGGGGTTGAAATTCGGCTACTTGCAGTGCAGGTTAATAAAATCAGGTGGATGCGCGCAGCTTATCCACCCTACCAACTAACGACTAACGACTAACAACCCAATTATTTGTACCCAACGACATTACAAGGAAAAACAGCATGAGTACGACCATGGACATCCACGAAATTTTGAAATTGTTACCCCACCGCTATCCCTTTTTGCTGGTGGATCGCGTGTTGTCCATTGACCCTGGTAAATCCATCGTGGCGTTAAAAAACGTGACCATTAACGAACCGTTTTTCCCTGGTCATTACCCTCATCATCCCGTGATGCCAGGGGTATTGATTATCGAAGCCATGGCGCAAGCCGCCGCCTTGTTGTCGTTTAAATCCAGTGGCACACAAGCGGATGAAAACAGTGTGTATTTATTTGCAGGCATCGACGGCGCACGTTTCAAACGCCCTGTGAGCGCAGGCGACCAGCTTATTATCAAAGTTTCCTTGACCCGTGCCATGCGCGGCGTATTCAAGTTCAAAGGCACGGTGGAAGTGGATGGGCAATTGGCAGCCGAAGCTGAACTCATGTGTGCCATGAAGACGCTGTAAGGATCGCCATGCGCCATCCCACCGCCCTCATCCACCCTAATGCTCAACTTGCCGATGATGTGGCAGTGGGCGCGTATTCCATCATCGGTGAACACGTCGAAATCGGCGCGGGTACGGTCATCGGTCCGCACGTCGTGATTCACGGTCACACCCGCATCGGGCAACGCAACCGTATTTTTCAGTTCAGCTCTTTGGGCGAAATCCCCCAAGACAAAAAATACGCCAATGAACCGACGCGCTTAGAAATCGGCGACGACAACATCATCCGTGAATTTTGCACCTTCAACCTTGGCACGGTGCAAGACGGCGGGGTGACCCGCGTGGGCAATCACAACTGGATTATGGCTTACGTCCATCTGGCGCACGATTGCCAAGTCGGCAACCACACCATTTTCGCCAATAATTCACAACTGGCAGGACACGTCGAAGTCCACGACTACGCCATTTTGGGCGGCTTCACCGTCGTGCACCAATTCGTCAAAATCGGCGCGCATATCATCACAGGCATGGGCACGATTTTGCTGCAAGATGTCCCGCCCTACACCCTTGTTTCAGGCAACCCCTCCGCCCCGCACGGCATCAACTCGGAGGGCTTAAAACGCCGAGGTTTTTCCAGCCCCGCGATTATGGCGATTAAACGAGCGTATAAAACCTTGTACAAAGCGGGATTGAGCTTTGCCGATGCCAAAGCCGAGATCGAAAAACAAGTCGAAGCGCATCCTGAGTTGAAAATTTTGGCGGATTTCTTAGCGCAAAGTGAACGGGGGATTGTGAGGTAGCATTGATCGTATGTAGGAGCGCACAAATTGCGCGATGGGTGTTGCGAAGGTTTCATCGCGCAATATGGATTCAGGAAGTAAAGGTATCGAAATGATCATTTCTTCAATCATTGAAAAAGCTTCATATTTTTTTAATGAGGCAGCTTCTTCGTGGCTACTCATGGGGGTGATAGCACTCTGGGTAAGAATTGCCGCATACGCACCAGGAGGACTGCTTATAGATAAACAAGCATATAGAACAAAGAAATCTGAAATCAATGCACGAATTAAAGCACCTGGTCGCTTCAGTATCAACCTCGGAAAATTCGAGTGGTATCTCCGTTGGTGTTATATCGTTATTCTTTATCGCACCGATATATGTATCCTATTGTGGATTGGTGGAGTAATCCTGCTGAAAGCAGTGTCGATGCTATTTATTTTTATTAAATAGCCCGCGTAGGGTGTATTCATTAATGCGCCCTATGTAAATTTTGGCACCAATGCGCTTCGCTTATTGTCGCCCTACAACAAAATTGCGTAGGTTGGGTTGAGGCACGAAGCCCAACGTTTACCGCGAGAATTTGTTGGGCTTCGCTACGCTCAACCCAACCTACGGCAGGGATAAGATGCGTAGCCCGCGTAGGATGTGCCGACAGGCGCATATTTTTGAATTAAAACGATATTGATGCGCCTATCTGCACATCCTACGGCGACCAAAGCATTAAATGAGGAGGTAACCCATGTTGACCATTGATTTGGATGTTGAACTAGAAGCCTCGCTGCAAGCGATGGCAAAACAAGAGCATCGTTCCTTGAGCGAGGTGGTGAACAGGCTGATTCGCAGTCAGTTAAAATCCGCGCCCAGATTAGTCACCGACATCGTCAAGGATTTGCCAGATTTTCCTTGTTTTGCCCAGCACGATCCGCTCGAATTGCAAAAGGCTTGGCGCGATGAATGGCATTAGCTATTTGCTGGACACCAATATCATTATTGGCTTGTTGAAGCGGCAAGCAGCAAGTAGCCCGTATGCAACGAAGTGGAATACGGGAATCCCCCGTTCCTCAGACGTTTTGCATTAAACCCCGTATTGCGCTGCGCTACATACGGGCTATGGCAGGGCAAGATGATTAAAATTATTCAAGTGCAGTGACGATACTATTTGGAATGATCAGTAAAATGAACGTTTTTCTAGGTGGAACTTGCAATCATTCAACATGGCGCGATCAAATCATGCCGATGTTGGCGGCGGATTGCTTTAATCCAGTTGTTGCCGACTGGACACCTGCATGTATGGCGGAAGAGTTGCGGCAACGCGAAACGTGTGATATTTGTTTGTACGTCATTACGCCCAAGATGACAGGAGTCTATTCGATTGCGGAAGTCATAGACGACAGCAATAAGCGACCCAACAAAACTGTATTGGTGAGTCTGCGGACGGATGAGAACGATAGCTTTACCGACGGGCAATGGCGGTCATTGGGTGAGGTAGCGCAGATGGTTAAGCGAAACGGTGGCGTTGCATTCGATTCGTTAGAAAGTGCAGCGCACTATATCAACGCAATTGACGACGAATAAACAGGAAAACATAAATGACCGACGAAATCATCATTGCAACGACCCGCGACTGGTTGGAAAAGGCCGTAATTGGTCTCAACCTCTGTCCGTTCGCCAAGGCGGTGCATGTCAAAAAGCAGATACGCTATGTGGTCAGTCACGCCACCACCCCAGCAGCCTTGCTGGAGGAATTGATGGACGAGTTGCGCCGATTGCAAGATACCGATGCCGAGGTGCTGGATACCACCTTGTTAATCCATCCGTGGGTGCTGAACGACTTTTTGGATTACAACGACTTTTTGGATACGGTGGATATTGCCACCGCCGAGCCTGAATTTGAGGATGCCTTTCAAGTCGCCAGCCTGCATCCGCACTACCAGTTTTCGGGCACACAGCGGGATGATATTGAAAATTACACCAACCGTTCCCCTTATCCGACCCTGCATTTGTTGCGAGAAGCCAGCGTGGATCGCGCCGTCGATGCCTTCCCCGATGCGGACCGCATTGCTGATGTGAATATTGAAACCCTCAAAAAACTAGGGCGAGAAGGGTGGGACGCATTGGGGATGGAAAAGGTAGCTGGTAGGTTGGGTTGAGGCACGAAGCCCAACGTTTACCGTGTGGTTGCGTGGCATTTGTTGGGCGTAGCTTTCGCTCAACCCAACCTACCGCCAGTAGGGTGCGCCGTGCGCACCATTCATTTCGTGCCGCGTGTGCATGGCGCACGCTACCTGATTTTGTTGACCCTACCGCTGGCGTAAGTCAGCATCCTTGAGATAGCCATGAAAAAATCAGATACAACTTCCTCACGTAAAACAAAGACCAGCGAACTTAGCGGTGGGGCGTTTTGCGCGTGGGAGGGGGAAAGCTTGGTGGTGAATATTTTGGGTACGCCGAGTGCTAAAAAGGATGCCATTGGTAAGCCCAAAGGCAATCAACTGAAGGTGAGTGTGACTGCGGCTCCCGTTGCGGGTAAGGCAACGGATCATATGGTGAAATTTCTGGCGAAAGAATTTGAAGTCGCCACGAAGGACATTACCGTGGTATTTGGTCGATTTAACGTCAATAAACAGCTGCGTATCCAGTCCCCTCAAAAACTCCCCGCTGTGGTGGCAAAAGCCCTCGCGGAAGACCTAGGGGAGCTATTCTAAATAGCTGTTTGGCTAGGGAACGAGGGCAATCTCGGTGGCGAGATAAATGAACCTAGAAAAAGCAGTCTCACGCGAAAGACGCTGCGATCGCGGAGAAAAATCAATAGGTTGCATTGAACAGGTAGTCACCGAACGGATTAAAAACAAATCAACGTTATCTTTTTGTTTTTATTGGTGTCTTTGCACAAATGGAGACTATTTTACCCATATAAGCGGTACTGGAAGAGCCATTTTTGACGTGACGTTTGACCATGCTAATGGATACAGGGCAGCACGAATTAAGTCGCTTATTGACTCAATTGAGCATACTGGCAGATACCTTGCCAAATCTCACACGGCATGAAGTGATTGATGCCGCGCAAACGCTTGCTCAAGCCGCCGTGATTCCTGCTAAAGACGCACAGAAAAAACTCACTCATCATGCTTTACTCACGCTAAAAGGATTGGTCTCCGATTTAGCAAACACGCCGACCGCACTTTCCTTAAGCGAAATTATTCCCCAAATTGCACGGTTATTGGATTGATGAATTCAGCAAGCTAGATTCGTCAAAGGCAATCCGCCGAGTTCCTGAATTAAAGACACTCTCGTGAATTCCCAGATAACGCTGGTGCAGTGCCTGTCACTTGGGGCGGTCAATAAACCTAAAAACCTCATTTTGTCGCATTAAGACGCAAAGATGCCAATAAAAACAAAAAGATAGCGTTTATTCGTTTTTCACCCGTTCGGTGACTACCTGTTCAATGCAACCGATTGATTTTTCTCTGTGATCGCAGCGTCTTTCGCGTGAGACTGCTTTTTATAGGTTTAAAACAATTTCTTGCCAGTCTCGCCCCCCCAAAAAACCAAAATTGATCCAAAATTTCGCTCACGCAAGCGGTTAACTGTGGTTTTTAGGTTGATTGAATTGGCGGACACTACTGATAAGCTAAGACAAAGTGCTATGATGCGCCCGCATTTTGAGGCTTAGGCACGATGCTAAGCTTGGGTGAAATGCGGTTTGGCTTTGACCGAAATTGAGATAGCTTTTTAACGAAAAGGAATCAATATGAAATACTTACGTAAAACATTGGAGCTTGGCTTTAGTGCGACGATACTCTCAACCTTATTGCTCACCGCGTGCGGCGGGGGCGGTGGTAGTGCTGCGGTGGGCGGTGGTACAACGGGCGCAACAGGTACAACAGTGACGGTCACGCCCGTGAAAGGTAAATTCCAAGGAAGCTGCGTCGTGTCGATTAGCAATGCTGCTGGCACGATTTTATTTACGGGTACGCAAGCAATCAACGCCAATGGCACAACCACGGCAACGCTACCTACGGGTTCAACAGGTCCTTTCCTCGTTAGTATTCAAGGGGATGCCGCTGGAACCTGTCAGTACTTCAACGATGATGCCGCTAATCCGCGCATGATACCTATGGGGGCAGCTGAATCACTTAATGCTTTGGTATCCATCAATGAACTGATGGCGGCTTCTGGCGTTGCCATCACTTCATTAACCGAAATGGCGTTTCAAGCCACTTCCGCCGTGAATGGTGGTCATTTGCGCAACTTAACCGAAAATAGCCCAGAAATCGCCCAAGGCATCGCAGCCGCCGTCAGTTTGGCGGGGTTAACAGGCGCATCTGCCGTCGCCAGTATTTTCACCCCTCCTCGAACTATTCCTGCATCGGGTGTCGCGGCGAATGATGATATGGGGCGCACCTTAGAAAAAATTGCCAGCATGAATCCTAGCAAGCCGTTAGAGGCCGTTAGATGGATGTCACTTCATGCCGAAGCCGCTGCCACCAGTGGCGTTCAATCCACGGCGTTGACCCTGCAAGCAAATGCCATGAACGCATCGTTTGTGCCAGCGGCAGGCGTACTTAACTATGCCTCGCAAGTTGCCATCAACACCAGCACCGCCGCATTCAATGCGCAGAACGCCGCAACGACAGCCGCGTTCTTGAAAGACATCACGACCACAGGGTTGCGCCAGATACAATTTGGTTCTCTTAATCCAAGTCAAAATATAAACATTCCCGCAAGTGGTTCGTTGGTTAAAGCGACACTGGCGAATGCCGTTTATACCGTCACCCAAACTTGGAATGACTTGATCAACCGTATCTGGCAGCCAGCGAATAGTGGAAATTGGGTATTGGGAAATCAGGGGTGGATTGACAGTGCTACCAGCCCGCTTAGCTTTGCGATGAATCCAGACGGTACGGCAAAAGTCACTCATGAAGGATATGGTAGGCACGATGTGGCTGTTTTTAAACAGGACTTAACAGGGATGCCATTTGCTTCTGCGGTGAGCAACATGCAGACGAGTCCAATAGCGATGCTGGGTATGTCTGGTGGTGTAGATGCCAATGGGCAACAGGTGTTGAATGCCAGCGGCATCCCTACAGGGGCGAATATTGTGCCGACTGGGGCATTTACGACGGGTGCTATCGCGTATAACACGGTTCCAGCGGGTTATGCAGCGATGTATGCTTATAGTATAGCTTCTGGTGTGTGGGCTATTTCGAGTGTGATGCCAACGTCTTTTGTTGCAACTGCTTCGAGTGTGATGCCAACGTCTTCTGTTCCAACTGCTTCGAGTGTGATGCCAGCGTCTTCTGTTGCAACTGCTTCGAGTGTGATGCCTGCGTCTTCTGTTGCAACTGCGCCACAAGACATCTACGAGATCAGTGGTACAAGAACGGGTGAGTGGAATACGCCAGTGGTTGGTGCAACAGGAGCGGCTTTGACTGCCTTGCCTGCTCTCAACACTGCATTCTGTACGCAAAATAACCAGTTCTATTATCAACCTCAATCAGGGGTTGCCGCAGGTACTTATGCTGTGTTTTACAGTGGGGGTGGCACGACTTGTTGGCCAGCTGCGGCGGGTACGCTACCAAATCAAACCTTCACCGCCAGAACAGTTGTGGTCAATGGGGTGACCATCATGGAGCTCACAGCACCTGCAACACAATTTACGGCAGGTTGGACTGAAATTCTAGCCGTACTCAACGGCAAGGTATATCAAGGCTGGAAAACCACAAAAGGCACACCAGCGTTCTTCGGGGTAGGCAGTGCCATGGCAAACCAAGCGGCTGCCACGCAACTGAGCAATGCGGTGAATTTGCCGATGTTCTAACCCGAGTGCTTCCCCGCTTGCTTGCAAGCGGACTTCGCCTAAAACCGATCACTGACGTGGTCGGTTTTTTATGGCGCGCATTTTTAGTTTGCAGAAGAGCAGACACACAGACCATGCGGTCTTCGATACCATAATATCTACACCACTTTAAGCCCCTTTCCCGCTTGCGGGAGAGTTGTGGCTAACGTTTTTCTCCCTTCTCCCGCAGGCGGGAGAAGGGTTGGGGATGAGGTGTTTTGTATTGTTTGATACTCAACGCCCCTCACCCTAGCCCTCTCCCGCTTGCGGGAGAGGGGATATGGTAGGTAGTAAAGCGTTGTGTAGATAAGTTATGCCTCGATACGCTACAACAAAATCCCTGCGATGACTTTGCGCCCTTCGGCGACCAGAATGTTGTAGGTGCGACAGGCGGCGGGGGTGTCCATAAACTCGACCGCGATGTTGGCATCGGCGAGTTGTCGGTATAAACGGGGATGAGGGAAGTGTTGTTCTGCGCCTGTGCCAATCAGTAACACATCGGGTTTAAGCGGTAAAAAGTAGTCAAAGTGGGCGGCGGTGAGCTGTGTAAAATCGGTCACGTTCCAGTCTTCATGCACGGTTTGGGCTTGCACGACGATGCTATTGCTAAAGCGTTGTCGGTTGACCATCACCGCATCGTGTTCGTGTGCCGTGAATAGTTTTGTTTCGCCTAGATTGGCTAGGTGTAATTTCAAAATAACCTCGTTTGGGGTTAGGGTGGCACGGATTTACCCGTCATGCCCTGCAAAAGCGTGACTGTTATTGGTTTTAAGGTGTTGCGTACAAATAATCGAGTATTGAGTCGTTAGTCGCTAGCTGTTAGTCGTTAGTTAGTCAAATATAAACACAAGCATATCCACATGAATATATTGAAAATAATTGTGTATGCGGTAAGCATATTTCGCTACTAACTAAAAGCTAAAGGCTAACAGCTTAATGACTTATCCATGATAATTTATAATCAGGTCCTTAACGACGCTCGCTTTCGCTTTTGAATTTAACGTGTAGGTGTCAATAAGCGAATTGAGACAATTGTTTGATTACACAACAAATTTATATGCGATGCAATAACGATTACACCCTGCCAGCAATGCTCATTGCTGACCGTAGGTGCGAATTCATTCGCACGGTTTCTCGTGAATAAGGCAAGTTTTATCGCGTTTTTCGCCCTTTCGGGCGAGGTACGAATTTGTCGCACCTACAAAAACCTGCTGTTTAGCCAAAATAAGAATGGCTGCTTAGAATGGGTTTCTGTCAATCTATGTAGGCAATGTTAATGTGACCGTTTTGATGCTGATGACCTGATGGGGGGTGAGGTAAATTGTAGCGCATCTTGGCGAGGCTCAAAACATTGCTTTCATCGGACAGCTCGCGTACAGTGCCGCCCAATTCTCTCGCGAAATGGGTATACAGTTCTATGAGTGGTCATCAAACAAAGCAAAAACTTTCTACCTTGGTTTTGGGTGCAATAGGCGTGGTCTATGGCGACATTGGCACCAGTCCTTTGTACGCGTTGAAAGAGACGTTTGCGGGGCATCACCAATTGCCCGTCATCGAGGCAAACATTTTGGGTGTGCTGTCTGTGATGTTTTGGACGATTATGCTGCTGGTGTCGATTAAATACGTTGCCATTATCATGCGGGCAGACAATCGTGGCGAAGGCGGCTCATTAGCCTTATTGGCGTTGGTCAGCGAATTGACCAAGGAACACCCCAAGCTCTCTTGGTTTGTGATGATTTTAGGGGTATTTGCTGCCGCGCTGTTTTATGGGGACAGCATGATTACCCCCGCGATTTCGGTTTTATCCGCCGTAGAAGGATTAGGGGTCATCGCCCCCTCGTTAAACAGCTACATTCTCCCCGTCACCGTGGTGATTTTAACCGTCTTGTTTTTGGTGCAAAAACACGGCACAGGACGTGTTGGCGCGGCATTTGGCCCGATTATGATTTTATGGTTTAGCGTATTGGGCATTTTGGGTATCGTGTCCATTGCGCAAAGTCCGCAGGTGTTATGGGCAATCAATCCCCTGTATGCCTTTCATTTTCTCACTGCATCACCTTGGTTAGCCTTTCTGGCATTGGGTTCCGTGGTCTTGGCCGTCACAGGCGGCGAAGCCTTGTACACCGATATGGGACACTTCGGTAAATCCCCGATTCGCCTCACTTGGTTTGGTTTTGTCCTCCCCGCACTGGTGCTAAATTACTTCGGTCAAGGTGCGATGTTGTTGGATCACCCTGAATTTATCGAGAATCCATTTTATCTACTCGCCCCGCAATGGGCATTGATTCCCATGGTGTTATTAGCCACAGCGGCAGCGGTGATTGCTTCTCAAGCGGTCATTTCGGGTGCATTTTCCGTCGCCAATCAATCCGTACAAATGGGGTTTTTACCGCGCATGGAAATTCGCCAAACCTCTGACCAAGCCCAAGGACAAATCTACGTCCCGATTACCAACTGGTCGCTGTATCTCTCCGTTATTTTCCTGGTGCTGACGTTTCAAAATTCTAGCAATCTCGCCGCTGCCTACGGTATCGCGGTGACGGGGACGATGATGATAGACACCTTGCTGATTGCGTTTGTGATTGTGTTGGCATGGCGTTGGTCAAAATGGCTATCCATCTTGACCATCGGTACGTTTTTTATTGTGGATTTGGCGTATTTTTCTGCCAACGCCCTTAAAATCCCACAAGGGGGCTGGTTTCCCTTAGGCATCGCGCTGATTTCCTTTACCGTACTGACCACTTGGAAAAAAGGGCGGAAATTATTATTTGCTGAAATTTCTCGCCAAACCGTGCCGATGTCTTTAGTCATCAGCGGCGTGGATGATGTGATGCGCGTCAATGGCACGGCCATTTTTTTAACCAGTGCCAGAGAAGGTGCGCCTTCTGCCATGTTGCATAATTTGAAGCACAACCAAGTGCTGCATGAACGCAATGTGCTGCTGACCGTATCGGTGGAAGAACGCCCTTACGTGCCAGACGAAGAACGAATTACAATCAAAGACTTGACTAAAAACTTCTATCGGCTGAGCATACGCTATGGCTTTATGGAAGTACCCGATATTCCGCTGGCACTCGCAGCCTGTGCCGCTAAAGGCTTAGCCTTTGATATGATGACCACGTCCTTCTTTATTTCCCGCGCCATGATTGTTTCCAGCCCCCATCCTGGCATGGTCAAATGGCGTGAAAAGCTCTTCCTCATCCTGTCTAAAAACGCCATGAACGCGGCAGATTTCTTTAAAATTCCTGTTAATCGGGTGATTGAAATGGGGACACGGATCGAAATCTAGCTCATCTTATTCACCGCAGCCATGCTGGTGTTGATCGTGGGTACGAATGCTTTGCTGAACGCATGGGTGGTAGCCGACCTACGATAGAATGCACGGATTGTTGGTCTGGTTTTAATCTGACTTCGTGTATAAGGTATTGTGTACAAGTAATTGGGTGTCGAGTTGTTGGTCGCTAGTCGTTAGTTTTTAGTTGCTGGAGTGAAATATTTTTATCATCTATTTGAATATATTGTAAAAAATATAGTGAGGGCAGCTTTCCCACATTAACTAACAACTAGCGACTAGCAGCTTAAAATACCCGAAAATTTAGGTACAGGTGCTTATTACGCAGACCTGCCAAATAGAGAATGGCGACATGAAACGGTACGATGTCAATCTATCCACCCGCATTATCTTAGCGGCACTCTTGCTGATCATGGCAGGGGGTCTGTTGTGGGTCGCGAATCAGAATCAACGGCTGCACGAGGCTTACTTGCGTGAACGCCGTGCGGATCTTGAATCGGCACTGAATCTCGAAAAGACCCGTTTGAGTGTGTCCTTAGAAACCTTGCGTCAAGATACGGTCTTTCTCGCCAACACCCCTCCCATCTCAGGTTTATTGCGCGCCAGCACCCATCAGGGCTTTGATCCTCGTGACAAAAATACGACGGCGATTTGGGAAGCGCGCTTACAAGATATCTTCGCCGCGTTCCTGAAGGCACATCCAAATTATTCACGCGTGCATTACACGGGTTTGGCGGCGGGGGGACGCGATCTGGTACGTGTTGAGCAGCGTGGGGGGCGCATCCAAATTACACCTCGCACGTCGTTGCCTGTTCAAGGCGCGCGTCGCTATTTCCAAGCAGGATTAGCACTGCGTTTGGGGCAAGTGCATTTGTCTGAATTTACCCTTGAGCAAGATGAGGCTACCCCTCCTCAAACACCTGCCGCACTGGTTTTGCGCGCGGTGACACCCGTGTTTGATTCCAATGGCCAGCTGTTTGGCATGGTCGTACTGCACCTCAATGTACACCCCTTGCTGACCAGTTTATCCGCCAGACTACCGCCAGGGGTACGAACCTACGTGGCGGACCAACAAGGACACTACCTTGCTCAACAAGATGGGGCGCATACCGCGTTCTTGTCGTCGGGCAGTGGGCGCAAAATCAACGACGACTTTCCGCTGCTGACCCCTTTATTGACCGCATCGGCCCATCCATATTTAGCCTTGCGAGAAATTGATCAGGGTTCTGGCGGCTATATTGCCGCAAGACAGCTGTTTTTTGATGTCGATCAACCGTCGCGCTTTTTGTTGCTGGCGTATCACATCCCTGCCCAAGTCGCCAGCCAGCAAATCGCCAGCGTTACCTTGTCTGGCATCGCTTATGTCATGTTGGTCGCCGCACTCCTTAGCGCGGCGTTTATGCTGATCTTACGTCACACCTTTGCCCCGCTTAAACATATCACCCTTGTGGCACACAAAATTGCCGCAGGCAATCCCTCTCTCCGCCTTCAGGGGGCGGCGGGGGGCGAAGTGGGGCAATTGATCACCGCCTTAAACGCCATGCTGGATAAGCTATCGGATCGCGAGCTGATACAGCAAGAACGAGATTTTCGCAAAAGCATTCTGGACTCCACGCATGATGGTTATTGGCTGGTCGATGTGCACGGCAATATACTGGAAGCCAACCAAGCCTATGCCGATCTCTCAGGTTACGCGGTCACACAATTGGTGCGTATGCACGTCAGTCAACTGGAAGTATCCGAGCCGTCAGCAGACGACGTGTCCGCGCATAGGGTCAAAACCATCGCCCAAGGTTATGATTTATTTGAAACGCGCCATCGCCATCGAGATGGGCATGTCATCGACATTGAAGTTTTAGCCACCTTTATGCCTAAAACGGAACAGTTTGTGGTGTTTAGTCGTGACATTACGGCACGCAAACAGATCGAAAAGAGACTGCAAGACAGTCAAAAAAACACCCTAAACGTGCTGGATGAATTGCGTCACCAGAAATTCGCGCTGGATCAACATGCTATCGTTGCCACCACCGATGTCCGTGGCACGATTACTTACGTTAACGAAAAATTCAGCGAAATCAGCGGTTATTCGTCACAAGAGCTGATTGGGCAAAATCACCGCTTACTCAATTCTGGCACACACTCTCAAGCCTTTTTTCGGGAGATGTTTCGCACCATTGCGTCAGGCAAGGTATGGCATGGCGAGATTTGCAATCGCACCAAGCAGGGCGAGTTGTATTGGGTATTAACCACCATCGTGCCGTACATGAACGCCGAGGGTAAGCCCATTCAATACATCGCGATACGCGCGGATATTACCGCCCATAAACACGCTGAAAAAGCCTTGCGCATTGCGGCGGCGGCATTCGAGTCCCATGAGGGCATGGTGGTCACCGATGCGTCGGATGTGATCTTGTGCGTGAACCAAGCCTTCACCCACATGACGGGCTACTCCGCCGCAGAAGCCATCGGTCAAAAAATGAATTTCCTCAATTCAGGTCGCCAAAATGAGGGCTTTTATCTCGAAATGTGGCGTACGGTGCAGCGTGAAGGCACTTGGCAAGGTGAAATATGGGATAGGGTCAAAAAGGGGGGAGAGCGTATCTACTGGCTCACCATCTCGGTCGTCAAAGATGGCAACGATATCATCACCCACTATGTTGGGGCTTACACCGACATCACCGAACAAAAACAAAGCCAATTAGCATTACAACACAATCAGGATTTGCTCAATGAGGCGCAATTGTTAGGCAAATTAGGCAATTGGGAGCTGAACTTAGAGAGTGGGGTCTTGCATTGGTCAGACGAAATTTATCGGATATTTGAATTAGATCCCGCGCAATTCCAACCCAGCTACGAAAACTTCCTGAACGTGATTCATCCTGATGATCGCGACAAGGTTAATCAGGCGTATACGCAATCGTTGCAACATCGCCATCCCTACGATGTGGAGCATCGCTTATTGCTTGGCAATGGGCAAATTAGGTGGGTGCGGGAGCATTGTCGCAGTGATTTTGACGCATCAGGCAAACCATTGCGCTCAGTGGGGGCGGTACAAGACATTACGGAAACTAAGCAGGCGGAAGAACGTTTACGTGTGGCGGCGGTGGCATTTGAAACGCACGAAGCCATTGTCATCACCAATGTTGATGGCAATATTATTCGGGTCAATCAAGCCTTTCAAAATATCACAGGCTATACCGCAGCCGAAGTATTGGGGCAAAATCCGCGCATCCTGAGTTCAGGGCGGCAGGACAAAGCTTTTTATGTCGATATGTGGCAACAATTGCTCAACAATGGCACTTGGACAGGCGAAATTTGGGATAAACGCAAGAATGGGCAGATTTATCCCAAGTGGCTGACCATCACGGCGGTCAAAGACGATACGGGCAAAACGACCGAATATGTCGCCATTTTCAGCGACATCACCGCCCGCAAACAAGCGGAAGATGAAATTCGTAATCTGGCATTTTATGATGCCCTGACCAGACTACCCAATCGCCGCTTGTTGATGGATAAGCTCACTTCCGCACTGTCGATCTCGTCGCGCAGCCTGAAATATGGCGCGCTGCTGTTTCTCGATATGGATAAGTTTAAGATTCTGAACGACACCTTAGGGCATGATTACGGCGACTTGTTGTTGATTGAAGTGGCCGAACGCATTCAATCTTGTGTGCGCGATTCGGATACGGTGGCACGCTTAGGCGGCGATGAGTTTGTGGTGATCCTAGAAGAAATGGATGAAAGCGACCAAGAGACTTCACAAAAAGTCGCCCTCATCGCCGAAAAAATTCGGCTCGCCTTGTCACAGCCTTATCAGCTCAAAGACAGCACGTATCACAGCTCCCCTAGCATCGGGGTAAGCTTGTTTCGCGGTCGAGAAGAGTCCGTCGATGCCCTCCTGAAACACGCCGACATGGCGATGTACCAAGCCAAAGATGCGGGGCGCAATGCCGTGCGCTTCTTTGACCCCGCCATGCAGCTTGCGGTCGAAACCCATGCCAAGCTGGAGACGGATTTGCGCCATGCCGTGTCTGGGCAGCAATTGCGGTTGTATTATCAAATACAAGTTGACAACAACCATCAGCCACTCGGTGCAGAAGCACTGCTACGTTGGATACACCCCAAACAAGGCATGATTTTGCCCATACAATTCATTCCTATTGCAGAGGAAAGTGGGTTAATTCTGGAAATTGGCGATTGGGTACTGAATGCCGCCTGTCAACAACTGCGCGCATGGCACGACCACGAAAGTACCCGCCAGTTGATACTGGCGGTCAATGTCAGTGGACATCAGTTCAGACAGGCTAATTTTGTCGCTAAAGTCACCGCCATATTGCAGCAGTACGATGTCAGTGCCTCCCGCTTAAAGCTGGAATTGACCGAAAGTGTGGTACTCAACGATGTCGCGGATGTGGTGAGCAAGATGTACGCGCTCAAAGCACTGGGCATACGCTTGTCCATGGATGATTTCGGTACAGGTTATTCCTCCTTGTCCTATTTGAAAAACTTGCCGCTAGATCAAATCAAAATCGACCAAAGTTTTGTGCGCGATCTCGCTACCGATGCCAATGATGCGATGATGGTACAAACCATTATCGACATTGGGAAAAACTTCAAACTCCATGTCATTGCCGAAGGCGTGGAAACCAGCGCGCAGCTAGACTTCCTTAAAGACCATGGCTGCATGTCTTATCAAGGCTATTTCTTCAGTAAACCATTGGAAATAAACGCGTTTATGGCGTTGCTCGAACACCACCACTTTGAAGTTGCCCATCAAAAAGCGACGGTTCTGCATTACACCATTTGACCCTGTGAGCTAAGCACCTGCGCCTAAATTTTCGGGTATTCTGAGCTGTTAGTCGTTAGTTATTAGTCGCTAGTTAATACTGGGAAGCTGCCAGATACTATGTTTTTTACCCTATATTCAAGTGGATGAGAAAGTTGTTTTGCCCCGCCAGCTAAAAACTAGCGACTAGCGACTCAATACCTAGTTATTTGTAGACAACCACTTATATCCGTTATGCGGGCAACATTCGAGTTACAATCTATCACCAACCCCTAGGAGAAATCATGAAATACATTTTGATCGTAATGGCACTGTGTCTTGCTGCTTGCGACAGTGCACCTGAACAAAAAATAGCCGCACCACAACGCGCCGCGTTAGATAAAGCCCGAGGCGTGGATCAGACCGTGCAACAAAGTGCTGAAGATGCGAAAAAGAAAACCGAGGAGGCTGAAAAGTAAGACGGGGTTTGAGGCTTGCAAAATAAACATGGCGGCTTAACCTCAAACAGTCGGTCTTGGCGCAAACAGGGTCTGATGGGTGCGCTAAGTGTCCGCGCCTAAATTTTCGGGTATTTTAAGCTGTTAGTCGTTAGTTATTAGTCGCTAGTTAATGCTGTGAGTCTGCTTGATGCTATATTTTTCACAATATATTCAGGTGGATGAGAAAATCCTTTCACTCCGCCAACTAAAAACTAACGACTAGCAACTAACAACTCAATACCCAATTATTTGTACGCAACCACTTAAACAGCGGGTACTCTGGCGAGACCTGACACTCTAAGATTGATGTCACTATTCCAATAACAAATGGTCGAGGGTTGTTTGCGCTTACCAATTTGTCCGCGTAGCACCCAAACTTGGCGACCAAATTGGCGTTGGCATTCGGCGTAGGTTTTGATTGAACGGCAACCGCTGCGGTTGGCACTGGTGGAAACCAGCGCGTGCGGGAGTTGACGGCAAAGTTGGCGGGCGTAGGGGTGGGCGGTGAAACGCACGGCGAGGGTATCGTGTTTGCCGCGTAGAGGGTGCGGGGTGTTCGGACGAGTGGGCATTAAGTAGGTGATGACGTTTGCGCCTGCGGCTTGTAATTGCGCTTCGGTGGCAAGCGGTTGCAAATAACGATCCACTTGCGCGTAGCGAGCGGCGATGAGAATTAAGCCTTTGTGCTGTGGGCGTTGTTTCAGTCGCAACAAACGTTGCACCGCACGGTAGTTAGCGGGATCGCAGCCTAAACCGTAGCAAGATTCCGTGGGATAAGCGATTAAACCGCCGCGCCGTAGATGGGCGGCAAGGGCGCGGGGATTGGGGGAGCGCATGATTAAATGCGGAGAAGGGGGTAGAGGGAAGGGAGAAGGGTGTCAGTGTGCGACGGCTTGTTTCGTATTGTTGACTCTGTGAAACGAGAAAGGTGAAATGTGAAATGTGAAACAAACCGTCGCACGCCCACACACCTCCCCCTTATCCCTTCCCCCTTTACCCTTCTCACCCTCTATGCCCAATCGCCCGATAGCCAATGTCGCGGCGCATTTGGCAGCCGTCGAATTGGATTTCATCCGCGACTTGGTAAGCGCGGCGTTGTGCCATTTTCACGCTATCACCCAACGCCGTCACACACAGCACCCGCCCGCCGCTCGTCACAACTTTGCCGTCTTGCAACGCTGTACCCGCGTGGAATACATGCGAATCCGCGCTGGCTTTGGGCAAGTGGGCAATTTCGTCGCCTTTGCGCGGGGTGTCGGGGTAGTTCGCCGCCGCCATCACCACGCCCAACGCGGTGCGTCTATCCCATTCCACTTCCACTTGATTTAACGTGCCATTGACTGCGTGTTCCACCAGATTGAGCAAGTCGCTCTTCAGCCGCATCATAATCGGCTGGGTTTCGGGGTCACCCATGCGGCAGTTGAATTCCAATACTTTCAGCGTGCCGTCGGGCGAAATCATCAGCCCCGCGTACAAAAAGCCTGTGTAAAGATGCCCTTCCTGCTCCATGCCGTGCATCACGGGTTGAATCACCTCGCGCAACGCCCGCGCATGAATCGCGGGGGTGACCACGGGTGCGGGCGAATACGCGCCCATGCCGCCTGTGTTCGGACCTTGATCCGCGTCTTTTAAGCGTTTGTGATCTTGGCTGGTCGCCAATGCCAACACGTTTTTGCCGTCCGCCATGACGATAAAACTGGCTTCTTCGCCCGTCAAAAATTCTTCAATCACCACGCGTGCGCCCGCATCGCCTAACTTGTTGTCAGACAACATCATTTCCACCGCTTGATGCGCTTCGTCCAAGGACATCGCCACCACCACGCCCTTGCCAGCAGCCAAGCCATCCGCCTTAATCACAATCGGCGCGCCGTGTTGGTCGATGTAAGCGTGCGCGGCGGTCACGTCGCTAAAGGTTTCGTAAAACGCGGTGGGAATGTGGTGCCGCACCATAAACGCCTTGGCAAAATCCTTGGACGATTCCAACTGCGCCGCCGCCTTGGTCGGGCCAAAAATCTTCAACCCCGCCGCACGGAACGCATCCACCACCCCAGCAGCTAACGGAGCTTCGGGGCCTACCACGGTCAGATAAATATGCTCACGCTGCGCAAATGCCAACAAATCAGCAACATTGTGCAGCTCCACATTTTCCACACCGTCTTCCAACGCCGTGCCCGCATTACCAGGGGCGACATAAACTTTTTGCACCTTCGCCGCCTGCGCCAACCGCCAAGCCAACGCGTGCTCCCGACCACCTGAACCGATTACTAAAATTTTCATTTTTACATTTCCCTAATTCAAACTTAAAGCAGTAAGCATCTGTTGATTACTGAAATACGCGCTTTAACCACGTTTCAAAGTTGGCAACTTTTGATTTATCTAAAATGCCCGCATCTAACGCGGCATAAAGCTGACTTGGCTTTTTCTGCCACGCTAACCAGGTATGGACTCTTACTTTTGTCGTATGTAATTCTTTTTTGAACAAAGTAATGGGCAATTCCGTTACCGTTTTATCCGCATGAGAAAGCAACACCTGCTGATTGGCATTGCTCGAATCGATCATGGTCTCAATAAAACCTTCGATCATGCCGTTATCACCATGGTTGGGCATAATCCACAAACCTATTGGTGAAAGCAGTCCACTTCCGTGGGTAAAAACCTCTCCGCCATTAGAACTGCAAGAATCTGTGCAGGGAAAATAGCCATAATCAGATAGCGTTTTTGCCACAAGTTGATAACGGGCATCAAATCCCCCAGCGTTATCAGGCGGATAGTCGGCATCCAATACGATCCCAAGTTTTTCAAAAGATTTCGCACCTTCGTCCAACTCAGATTCACTTAATAGAATTGGCAAATTATCAATAATGGCACGCCAAGTATTTTTTCGTGCGCCAATGTCTTTGGGTGCCAGCACGGTGACTGCTACGGTGTTTATCCCAACCAAGTCATTACACAGTTTCTGTAAAAAGCCTTTATCAAAGTCACCTTCAACCAAAAGCATATTTTTGGACATTATCTAATCTCCAACTCAGAAGCCGTAATTGTTTGCAAATCGGCCTCGTCATAGACCCTAGCGACAACCTTACCTGTCAATCGACTTCGCGCCAATTTCAACAGCACGCCTTCTGTATCCGTATCCTCAACCGCCACTTTGGTAAAACTTTCAATGCAATCCCAGCTATGTGTTGTAACAAAAACTTGAATATCCAAGTCAGTTGCCAGTTTAAAGATTAACTTCCATACCTCCTCTTGCACACTGTAGTGCAGTCCATTTTCTAGCTCGTCCACTAAAAACAAACCACCGCGAGCGGGGAACATCGCCAATATCAACTGTAAAATACGCAACATGCCGTCTCCCATGCTATTCAAAGGGATTGGCATTTCTTGATTTTTTAATTTGATAATTGCTACTCGGTCATCCGCTGTACGTGAATAGCCTTCACGAGCACGAGCATAACGATCTCTCTCAGAGCTTTTAACGAAGGCTAACCCTTCTACATCGGGTTCAATAATCCGAAGTGCTTGCAGGACAAAGGCTTCATTAGGGGATAATGTTGTTTCATCCCACAAACTAGCCAACTCACTAGGAGGCAGAAAATGCGTTGGTAGGTACTTGTGTCTGATAACAGGCAAATCCTCTACCATGCGCCAAGCAAGACTGTGTGACGTACGGCGCATTTCATCCTCTATATCTAGCCACGCACTGCGCGTTGAGATATTGCCAAAATTTACTCGAATCGCGGGTCTTAAAGTCAGCTCTGGGTCATCAACCTCCTCAGTTTTACTGACAACCACCCTTGAACGACGTTGCAATATCTCGCCGTCGTCACCTTTGTCCTCCTCAGTTCGGAGGTAGTAAAAAATGTGTTCAAGCTGAATGAGGGTGTTCAACTCATCGCCTTCAGTCTGAATCAGAATTGGCTTTCCATCTGCTTTAGGAAACTCTCGATTTGGAAAGAGATGTTTAATTGCCCACCATTCTGAATTATTCTCAACAGAACCATTTCCACGAATGGCACGCAAAGATTCATCGTGGTCAAAAAGAATTGCTTGCAATAAATTGGGATGAGCTCTTCCTGCATAGAGTCTTAGTGCTTCTAATACCGTACTTTTGCCGCAATTATTTTTCCCTACAATAAGATTCACTCGCCCTAATTTGGCGATGTGCAAGTCTTCCAGCATTCGGAAATTTTTAATGCGCAAGTTGTTTAGCATGATGCTCTCCAGAAATTTTAGTGGCGGAAGTGGCGATACCCCGTATAGACCATGGCAATGCCGTGTTCATCCGCCGCCGCAATGACTTCAGCATCGCGCATGGAGCCGCCTGGTTGAATCACGGCTTTTGCACCTGCTGCCGCTAAGACATCCAATCCATCGCGGAAGGGGAAGAATGCATCTGACGCGACGACTGATCCGACCAAGCTGAGTTGGGCGTTTTGCGCTTTGATGGCGGCGATTTTGGTGCTATCGACGCGGCTCATTTGTCCCGCGCCTACGCCCAAGGTTTGACCGTTTTTGCAGAACACGATGGCGTTGGATTTGACGTATTTCGCCACGCGCCATGCGAACAGCAGGTCTTGCAATTGGGCGGCATCGGGTTGGGCTTTGGTGACCACGCGCAATTGTGCGGCTTGGACATTCAGCGAATCAGGCGTTTGTACCAACAAGCCGCCACCGACGCGCTTGAAGTCTAATGCGTTGTAAGCATTGGACAAAGGCACGGTCAACACGCGCACGTTTTGCTTGGCGGCAGTGATTTTCAACGCGGCTTCGGAAGCGGATGGGGCGATGATGACTTCGACAAATTGGTTGGTGGTGATGGCAGCAGCACTCGCTTCGTCCAATTCGCGGTTAAAGGCGATGATGCCGCCGAACGCGGACGTGGTGTCGGTCGCGTAGGCTAATTTATAGGCGTTCAACGCGGTATCGGCAATCGCCACGCCGCAAGGATTGGCGTGTTTGACGATGACGCAAGCGGGTTGGTCGAAGGTTTTGACCAGTTCCCATGCCGCATCCGCGTCGCCGATGTTGTTGTAGGACAATTCTTTGCCCTGCACTTGGGTGTAGTCGGAAATGCTGCCCGATACGGGATTGAGGTCGCGGTAGAACGCGGCATTTTGGTGCGGGTTTTCACCGTAGCGCATGTCTTGCACTTTGGCGAAATTGAAATTGATTTGCGCGGGAAATTGCGTTTTCGCGCCGTCTGCTGACAAGGTGGTCAAATAATTGCTGATCGCGCTGTCGTAGGCTGCGGTGTGGGAAAAGGCTTTTTTCGCCAAATCAAAACACGTCGCGGCGGACACTTGGCAGGCGTTGGTTTGCAATTCCGCCAACACGTCGGCGTAGTCAATCGGGTCGGTGACGATGGCAACGTGGGCGTAATTTTTCGCCGCTGCGCGCACCATGGTGGGGCCACCGATGTCGATGTTTTCAATCGCGTCTTCCATGCTGCAATTGGGTTTGGCGATGGTCGCGGCGAAGGGGTACAAATTCACCACCACCAGATCTATGGTCGGAATAGCGTGTTGTGCCAAGGTGGCAACGTGTTCTGGCACATCGCGACGCGCCAAAATGCCTGCGTGGACTTTGGGTTGCAAAGTCTTCACGCGACCATCCAACATTTCAGGAAATCCTGTGTAATCAGCGACTTCTGTGACAGGAATGCCGTTGTCTTGCAACAACTTCGCCGTGCCGCCTGTAGAAAGTAATTTGATGCCGAGTTGGTGCAGCCCTTGGGCAAATTCGAGTACGCCAGACTTGTCCGACACGCTAAGTAGAGCTTGTGTGATTGTTGCCATGATGGATTCCAAAAGTTAAAAGTGTTTGATTTAAATGTTTATTTAGCCGTCATGCCTGCTACACAGTCCCCTCCCCCTAGCAGGGGGAGGGTTAGGGTGGGGGTTGAAATCGTCGCGCTGATGCAAACTTTCAACCCCCATCCCACAACCCCCTCGCTGCGCTCTCCCCCTCTGCTAGGGAGAAGGAGTCGAGCCGCTAGGAATTTTTAAATCACTAGATTCCGACCTACGTCGGAATGACGGAACAGGGGGTTACTCAATCCCATGCTGCTGCATTTTTTTGCGCAGGGTATTGCGGTTGATGCCTAAAATTTCGGAGGCGCGGGTCTGTTTGCCGCCCGCATGTGCCAGTACCATTTCCAGCAAGGGTTTTTCCACACAGTTCATCACCATGTCGTATAGCTCGCTGCTGGGTTGTTCGCCGTCCAGATGTTGGAAGTATTCGCCCAACGCTTGTCGCACATAGCGCGCCATGTCGTTTTCGTTGATGGGATGCTCGATCATGCTGCCAAACCCTCCACATAATGCAGGTGCGCGCCGCGACAGGCTTGCTCCTCAAAAAATTCATTCACCGCCTGTTGTTGCGCATCGGGCGTTTCTAATTTGTTCATTTGGTGACGGAACGCGGCTGATCCAACCAAGCCCTTGGTGTACCAAGAAATATGTTTACGTGCCACACGCAATCCGCTGTATTCACCATAAAAATCATACAAATCCTGCACATGCGCCACCAACACTTGATGAATTTCGGTCACGGTTGGCGGTGGCAAATGTTCGCCCGTCTTTAAAAAATATTCGATTTCGCGAAATAACCACGGGCGACCTTGCGCCGCACGACCGATCATCACCGCATCCGCACCCGAATACGACAGCACATGCTGCGCTTTTTCGGGCGTGGTAATGTCGCCGTTGGCGATGATGGGAATGTTCACATTGGCTTTAACTTCGGCGATGGTGTCATATTCCGCGTCGCCCATATAGGCGCAAGCGCGGGTGCGACCATGAATCGCCAAGGCTTGTATGCCCGACGCTTCGGCGATTTTGGCGATATTCACCGCGTTGCGATTATGCTTATCCCAACCCGTGCGGATCTTAAGTGTGACGGGTACATTGACCGACTTCACCACGGATTCCAGAATCTGCGCCACCAGCAACTCGTTTTGCAACAACGCAGAACCTGCCATCACGTTGCAGATTTTCTTGGCAGGACAACCCATATTGATGTCGATAATCTGCGCGCCATGCTCGACATTATGCTGCGCCGCCCGCGCCAACATCGCGGGATCTGCGCCCACAATTTGTACTGAAATCGGATCGACTTCGCCTTCGTGGTTGGCGCGGCGCAGCGTTTTTTCTGAACCATACAACAGCGAATTCGATGCCACCATCTCGCTCACCGCCATGCCCGCCCCCATGCGTTTGCACAACATGCGGAAAGGCCTATCCGTCACGCCCGCCATGGGCGCGACAATCAGATTATTTTTAAGTTGGTAAGGACCGATGCGCATGTGAGAGGGGGTGAATCTGTGAAGGGGGCGAATTATAAAGCAAGCGGGCGAGGAAACATGCCCTGATTCTGCACAAAATTTTATCGTTTGCACAAATACGACATTTGTACGCTATGTTGCATTATCTGCTTTGAAATGACACGAATCAGGCGTTGCGTATAAGCAATTGGGTATGTAGCAAGGTAGAATGTGCCAATAGACGCATCTTTTTTGATGGGTGGGTTTAATCAGATGCACCTGTCAGCACATCCTACGGAACTTTTGACCGTAGAATGCAAATCAAGGCGAATGAGCTTAATTTGCCTAACTTGCTTATTTTGTTGGAAAAAGAACCGCATTAGCAAGTAGCCCGTATGCAATACGGGATTTTATATATGGCACTTCCCGTATTGCATACGGGCTACAGGAGCTTTTATGACCAAAGAACACAAAAAAATTGCCCGCACGTTGTTCTGGGCAAGCCTGATGACATTGTTGTTGGCAATGCCGCATGCGGGTTTTATGCTGTATTTGGTTGTGATTCCCTTGTCAATTTGGACGTTGTATAGCATTTACCTCTGCGTGCGCAAACCCGAACTGCGCACCAATCAACTGACCCGCGTGTCGATTTGGCTGCTTGCTGTGGCGTTGGTGGTGGGCATCCATTACTTCCGCCATATCACCACTCGGCAAAGCGCGGATGAAGTGGTCGCTGCCATCAAAAGCTATACGGCGACGCATGGGCAATGTCCCGCCGAGCTGGAGGATATTGGCATTGATCCGCAGCAATTGCAGGA
>FZPZ01000110.1_pt1 | contig 99783 bp, 95 predicted proteins | sample 1534811 | NCBI WGS metagenome assembly FZPZ01 (sample SAMEA104161953, study PRJEB21768) | metagenome | biome: subterrestrial habitat; feature: phreatic zone; material: underground water | place: France | collected 2016-06-01 | depth 60 m | reverse complement strand
TTGACGCGAATGCGCGCCCGAAAAGCGGGGTCGCCGATTTGTATCCATAACGCGATGCCGATAAACAGTGCGGGCAACAACACGCGTAATAGAAAAGGCGTAAGACGGGAAGGGCGGGTTCGCAGGGGGTTAGGCATGAGTGAGAAGAAGAAGGGATAAGAGGGAAGGGAGAAGGGTTGGGGATGAGGGAGTTTGAGTTGTCATCATCATATTTAGTACGCAAGTCCCCTCACCCTAACCCTCGCCCGCTTGCGGGAGAGGGAATGACTTGGGAATAGACCTACGGCATCGCCAGCCAGTCTATTGGTCAAGATGCTTAAAACCTTCTTGCCGCAGGTGGGGGGGGAGGCGGTGTGCCTGCGCCACCCATGCCACCCCCTGCACCACCCGCCCCGCCCATGCCGCCCCCTGCGCCACCCATACCACCTGGTGGGGGTGCGCCCATCCCGCCAGGTGCTGCGCCACCAGGTGCGCCATGTCCCGCATGCCCGCCACCATGTTTGCCCAAGTCAATACGCCCCCCCATTGAGGGTTTTGGAATCGCATTCACCGCCGTCACCGTCGCACTGTTCCCTGCGCCGACTTGAACCATACCACCTGCATTGCCAATTTCCACCATGCCTTGATCCACGCTGACTTGCAAGATATTGTCGAGCTGTACCGAGTATTCCGTGCCGCGCACGCCTAAGTTAGCGAGGCGGGTTTTGAGTAAATAATTATGCTTGTCGATTTGCCCCGTGAGCGTGTGCATCACGCCATTGAGCAAGCTGAACTGGGCACGGTCGCCCTTGCCTTTTTCGTAATGATAATCGTCAATGGCGAACTTCGTGTCACGGTACAACGTCAGCAATGTGCCATCAGCAAAACGCAACTGTAACTGTCCGTCACCTGTGATGAGGGTATCGCCGCTGAAGAGTTCAGCGTGATTGACAGGAATGCGCTTTTCCGTGCCATGCAAAATTTCAACCTTGCCCGATACCGCCAAAATCGTCGCTGCCACTTCGGCGGCGTGAGCGGGCGATGTAAACGTGAGGCAAAGCAACATCGCACCGAGTGCGTGACGAACCCATTGCCAACCGTTTAAGTACGTGTTATTCGTTTTCATTGTCAAAATCCCATTTAAGTTGAAGTGTGTAGGTGTTGCGGATGTAGTCGTACAAAGCGATATTAGAGACATTATGCGAGTAGGTATAGCGGGGGAGCAGATGCCAGCGCGGGGCGAGACGATAATCAAGGGCGATGCCTGCTGCATATTGCGCATCGCGACGAAAAACACCAAACGTCGCATCACTTGCACCATGGCGATGTTGCTCGTATACCAGCCCCGCAGAAAATGAGACATCAGGACGCATGACCCATTGCCCCCCCACATTGAGCCCCACAATGGCAAAATTCAAAGACGCTTTAGTCAGGTCTTGCGCGCTTTCTCGCCCCGTATACATGCCATAGAGCATCTGTGTGGTATCCATCGTGGATTGATAATTTACGCCAAACAAATTGCGTACGGCGTTACTCGTGGCGGCGGTCGGATATTCAAATGTCAGCCGTTGGATATAGCTTCCCATATTGGCATGGTCATTGACAGGATGTAGCCAGTTGAGCCGAAATCCCTGAGATTTACGATAGGTCGCATTGCTGACCATGTAATTTTGCATCAACCATGTCGCGCCGATGAACTCCGAGCCTGCGCGCTTAATCACGCCTAAGTTTAAGTTAGCGGCTCCTTCTGCGACATCCTTGCGATAATGATTGATGCCTTGATGGAGGCTGGCATCCCCCGTCAACCACGTGCTGCCATTCCACGCTTTTCGCACCGATAGCCCTGCGTCTAGCGTACCTAGCATATCGCCCCCTTTAGTTGACGTGCCTAATGATAAGGGTTGCATGACTAATTTTGGTACGGGGGGTGTGCCTCTTGCGCTAGGTACCATAATTGTTACAGGAACCATGACAGAGGCCAGATTCGGACCCCCCGTCACGTTATCATCCCAACCTGCCCCCGCCGCAAGATAGCCACTTACCGATGCGGGACGCGCACCTGTATCCGCCGCCAGGAGTGCGCGAATTTGTTCGGCTTCTTGTTGCTGGATGGGATTCAGTTTGGCGGTAGCAAGGGGGGCTAACAACGCTTGCGTAGCGGCGGCATTGCCGCGCTCCGTGCCTATTCGCGCCGCTTTTAAGCGCACCTCGATATTGTCAGGGTCGGCAATCAGCACCCGTTCAAAGGCAAATAAGGCTTCCCCCGTTTTTCCCATCTGATACCAAGCCTGCCCCAGCAAATAGTCATATTCTGGATCACCTGCAAACTGAAGTAAGCGAGGTTCGAGCAACGCCGCCGCTTGTGCTGCCTGCCCCGCCGCCAACAACTGCCGCGCCGCCTCTAAATCAGGTGAAACCGCTTCAGCGCAAACAACAGAGGAAAAGCACATTGCCAACACCAAAAGACCTTTGTGTGGTGTATCAGGCGACATCATGCCGCGTATCAGCATTCGATTGAGAGCGGGCTTCATATGTGATAGCGGGAGAGTTAAGGTAGGGGCAAGCATTATAACAAGCTATGTGTGACCGCATAAAGACCACTTGGGCAACAATTGCGTTACAACTTTGTCATCAAAGTCAGGCATGACAAGGCATAGGTAATCTTATGGTCTGTGAGTAGCATTGCGCCTAGGGCTGACGTATAGTGCGCGACCATGAATCGACCAAGGAAACCCCGTGCAAATTGAATCGCTCACCCAACCAGAAGCCGCGCTGTATGTGGTCGCCACGCCCATCGGCAATATGCGCGACATCACTTTGCGCGCCATCGACATCCTTGGCACGGTCGATGTGGTGGCGGCGGAAGACACGCGCAACACTGCCCACTTGCTCGCCCACCATCACATTCGCGCCAAGCAACTGATTGCCGTGCATCAACATAACGAACGCGGTGCGGCAGATAGACTGATCGGGTTATTGCAATCAGGGCAAAGCGTGGCGTTTGTCAGCGATGCAGGCACGCCCGCTGTCAGCGACCCTGGGGCATTATTGGTGCAAGCGGTGCGCGCAGCAGGGTTGCGGGTGATTCCCATCCCAGGGGCGAGTGCCGTGGTCACTGCCTTATCGGCATCGGGCTTAGTCGATGCACATTTCTTGTTTTATGGATTTTTGCCCAACAAATCGGCGGCACGGTGCAGCGTATTGCAAGGTCTCATCGCCCATCCTTACACCTTGGTGTTTTACGAAGCCCCGCACCGCATCGTCGAATGCGTCGCCGATTTATGCACGGTATTCGGTGGCGATCGACAAATTGTCTTGGCACGCGAAATCACCAAACTGTTTGAAACCATCCACGCTTGTCGTTTGGATCAAGCCAGCGCGTGGCTACTATCTGATGCCAACCAGCAACGTGGAGAATTCGTGGTGCTGGTGTCAGGTGCGCCACCACAAACAGGACTGTCTATCGAATCCCGTCAGATGCTGACCGTCTTATTAGCCGAATTACCGCTCAAACAAGCCGTACAGCTCACCGCTCAAATCAGCGGTGAAAGCCGCAAAGAGCTGTATCAATTGGCGTTAGCCATGAAAGCAAACACGTCGTCTGACTAACGAAAACTGGCTTTGCATAATGGGGATAGGTGAAATTTTTTCCGTGGTCCGTGGTTCTATGTGATTTACAGTGGGTGAAACAAAGCTCCCTCCCCTTCAAGGGGAGGGTTGGGGTGGGGATGGGGTAGAGATGAAAGCTCAAACAAACAGCACGATCATCGGCAGACAACTTCAGCGAACACTGCGCTGCCACATGACCGATGCGGAAATACGGTTATGGCATCGGCTGCGTAGTCGGCAATTGGCTGGATATAAATTCCGCCGCCAACATCCGTATCTGGATTATGTGTTGGACTTTGTCTGTCTGGAAAGGTGCTTGATTGTTGAAGTAGATGGCGGGCAGCACTTAGAAAACAAGCGAGATCAAGCACGAGACTGGCGTTTACAGGAAGCTGGATTTCGGGTGTTGCGGTTCTGGAACAACCAGGTTTTGCAAGAAACGGATGCGGTGGTCGAGGCTATCTGGATCGCTTTACAGTACACGGCGGTTATACCCCATCCCCACCCCAACCCTCCCCTTGAAGGGGAGGGAGATTGCTCACTTGTGCCACGATGACCCACTATGATTCACATAGAGCCAATTCCGTGGGTTATCTCATGACCAACCCACCCTACTTTACATAGAAAACCCTTGCAGATTTAAGGATAGTTTAAGTCGCTTTATCCGTTTGCTTAGGTGGTTGGGCGGGTTTTACTGCGCCCAGTTGTGGGCTTTGCGCCCAACGCACCACCAAATACAAAACCCCCAACAACAACGCCCCGCCTTCCCACAAAATCACCTCGCGCATCGGCGGCGCAACTTCCAGTACGGGCAAGGTAATGACTTTGCGCAACATGCCCACCAACGCCACCACCACAAAAGTATCTATCTCCAGCTTGCCCCCTTCCAAATAGCGAATTTCAGCGGTAATCAGCGCGGACACCGTCCACAACAACATCAACGTGCCTAAGGCATGCAAGAAACCGTGTACCAGATTATTCGCTTGAATAGATTCACGTAAGTCCATAAAAAACAACCACGTAAACATCAATACCGAAATCGCCAATGCCAGCCCGATGATAATGTGTGCTACGCCATTGAGCCACAACATCGCCGAAATCGTGACCCGATTGATGGCTCGCAATTGTTTAGGAAAATTTTCGTCGCTCATAATGGACTCCGTGATGAGATGGGATATTGTGCCACTGTATCCTTTTTTGGGGGTTGCATTGGGGATTTTAGCGCATATGGACTCCTCAGTTTGCGCCGCCAAGCCCTCTCCCAAAGGTGTTTTAGGGCGTAGGGCGATCAAGTGCTTGGTCTATCATGGAAACAGGGTCTTCCAGTGGTTCGATATGCGTGGTGATGTGCAAATAGGGCAAAACATGATGAATATCTGCTTCCACGCGCTCTGCCCAGTCATGCCCTTGCTGCACCGTCCAATCACCTGGCACGAGGATGTGTACCGTGGCAAAGGTACGTCTGCCCGCTTGGCGAGTACGCAGGGCATGAAAGTCCAATCCTTGCAGGCGATAACTGGCTAAAATTGCTTCAATTTCGGCAATCTTTTCAACAGGCAGAGACGCATCCATCAGCCCAGCGGCGGAGCGGCGCATCAGCTGCCATGCCGTCCAGAGGATATTGCACGCGACCAACAACGCGATGACGGGATCCAACCATTGCCAATCGGTCAACCATACCAAGCCCACCGCGACAATCACCCCAACCGATGTCCAAACATCGGTAAACAAATGATGCGCATCGGCTTCTAGCGTGATGGACTGATATAGGCTTCCTGCCTGCATCAAGATACGCGCAACGACAAAGTTGATGACCGAGGCGATCACCGACACGGCGATCCCCCAGCCCACCGCTTCCAGTGCTTGAGGATAGCGTAAACGCAAGATGGCAGCATAGGCAATGCTCACCGCCGCCACTAAAATCAAAAAACCCTCAAACGCGCTGGAAAAATACTCCGCTTTGCTGTGTCCATGCGAATAACAATCATCCTCAGGCAAGGCGGCAAGGGTCAACATCCACAATGCCATCAACGCCCCCGCCAAATTCACAAAGGATTCAATCGCATCCGACAGCAAGCCCACCGACCCCGTCAACCACCACGCCACCCCTTTGAGCAAAATAGTCGCCACCGCCGCCGCGATGGACAGCCAAGCGAATTTTTTAAGGGAAGTGGTGGGCATGGTGTGAATGGTGGATGATGAAATATTTCAAAGAGTTAAGGTGTCGCGTCAAGGAAGCTTGGTCAAAAAATTCAAATTTTGGGGGCTGCGCCCCAAGCCCATAAGTAGGGTGGGCAGACGATAAAACCGTCAGCCCACCCTACATTTTTGAGCGTGCGGTAGCGTAATCGCCCAATCGCCCTTAGATTTTTTTCAATGCAGGATGATCCATCAAGGCGGTCAGTTGTTTTCTCGCCAAGCCATTGAGTATCACAATGCGCTCGGATTGACTTTTGCCTTGCTCAATCAGCAGGGCATTTTGGCTTTCAAGACTCGCCAGCACCACCAATTGCTCCACCGTGGCGTAATCGCGTAAATTGCCTTCTGTCGTTGGATTGTCTGCGCGCCATTCTTTCGCGGTTTTGCCAAAAAGAGCCATGTTCAACAGATCCGCTTCGGACGCGTAAATATAACCCGCTTGTTCTGGTGAAATATCATTTGGAATCAAATAGTTTTTAACCGCGTCAGTATGGATTCGGTATTGCGCTTTGGTCAACGAACGTCGGATATTCCACTCCAATTGCCCAGATTTGGCTTCACTTTCCTTTAAACGTTGGAATTCTTTAATCAAATACAGCTTGAATTCAGGACTCAACCAAGAGCCGAATTCAAAAGCAATATCCTTGTGCGCAAACGTCCCGCCGTAGCGACCTGCTTTGGCGATGAGTCCGATGCCGTGGGTGCGATTTACCCACGTTTTTGCGGACATAGTGAACCGATTGAGCCCCGCCTGAGCTTTAATTCCATCGAATTCGAGGGAATTAAAATCGGCGTTATTGATGCGTTCCCACACCCCTAAAAATTCTATGGTGTTTTTGTTGCGCAGCCATGCCTCAATCAGGGTGCTGCCGCCTTCAAATCCGCTCACCATATCCGTCAAGCTGATGTAATCCTCTTCTCCATGCGAAGCAATGTGAATCTCCACCCCTTGCACCACCACACTTTGTTTTTTGCTCATTTTGACCTCCGCTTTTAATGCCGAGAATTGTACCCGCGTGGCGGCGCAATATGAATAGTCAGATAAAAAGCGTTTGAAGTAGGACGGGTTCGCCATCAGGCAACCCGCCGAAGAGCTAACCGAGAATGTCAGTCTGTTGAGCAGGCTCCCCCACCACCCGCTTAACTTTCCCCAATAAATCATCCACATAAGTAAACACCACTGGCACAACAAACAAACTCAGCAAGGTGGAGGTTATCAGTCCGCCGATCACTGCCGTTGCCATGGGCATACGGAAGCTGGGGTCGGCACCTAAGCCCATGGCAATCGGCAGCATCCCCGCTCCCATGGCGATGGTGGTCATGATGATGGGGCGGGCGCGTTTGTTGCAGGCATCGACTAAGGCATCATAACGATTAAGACCAAATTCGCGCCGCGCCATGATGGCGTATTCGACCAGCAGGATGGAGTTTTTGGTGACGATCCCCATCAGCATCAACAGTCCGATCAAGGACGGCATGGAGAAGCTACTGCCTGTGACCAGCAACGCAATAAACGCGCCGCCGATGGACAAGGGTAAGGCTGCCAAGATGGTGAGCGGTTGTAAGAAGTCTTTGAATAACAACACCAAAACCACATACACGCACATCACGCCCGTGAGCATTGCCATGCCGAAGCTGCCGAACAACTCTTGCATCCGTTCCGCGTCGCCTGATTCGGCGCGTTTCACACTGGGGGGCAGGGCGTTGAGGCTGCGCAATTTGTTGACGGCGGCGAACACGTCGCCGAGTTGTTGCCCGTTGAGTTCTACGTTGATGGTCACGTTGCGGCTGCGGTCTAGGCGGTCAATTTGCGCCGAGCCGCTGCCCATCTGGATGTCAGCCACGTTGCCGAGCATGACATTGCCTTGTTTACTCGGCACGGGCAAGCGCGCCAAAATGCTTAAATCGCTGCGCGCCGCGTCAGGCATTTGAATCCGAATGGGAATTTGGCGTTGCGGCAAATTCAGTTTTGCCAATGCCGCGCTGTAATCCCCCGCCGTGGCGATGCGTACTACGTCGCCCAGCCCTTCTGCCGTCACCCCCAAATCTGCCATACGGGCAAAGTTGGGGGTGATGCTAATTTCGGGGCGCACGAGGCTGGCGGTGGAGGTGATGTTGCCTAAACCAGGCAAAGTACGTAAATCACGTTCCACGCTGCGCACGGCATCGTTCAACACTTGCGAATCATCGCCCGACAAAATCAGTTGCAACTTTTCGCCTGAATCGCCCGCGCCGACAGTCACGCGCGCCCCTGGAATCGCCGCGATTTTCTCGCGCAACACCGCTTCGACCTCAGCTTGTTTGAGTTTGCGCTCACTGCGATGTGAAAGCGTGACGTTCATATTCACTTTGCGCACATCGGCGCTACTCCCTGTTGAAAATAAATCACCGCCACTGCCGCGTCCGACCGCCGTAAAGACTTGTTTGACTTCGGGAATTTGCCCCAAAATTTGCCGCGCTTGCTCCGCTGCCGCCGCAGTTTGCTGCAAGGTTGAGCCTGGGGGTAATTCCAAGGTTACTTGGGTCAAGCCGCGATCCGCGCTGGGCACAAAGCCTTTGGGCAACAGCGGAATCAGCATCAGCGAACCGACAAAAAACGCCACTGCCATGACCGAGGTTTTAAAGCGGTTGTGCAAACACCAGCGTACCCAGACCAAATAGCGGGTCATCAACTTGCTGTCGTGGTCTTCCATCGGAATCGGTTTGAGCAAATACGCCGCCATCATCGGCGTGAGCAGCCGCGCCACCAACAACGAAGCCATAATCGCCAAGGCAGCAGCCCAGCCGAATTGTTTGAAAAATTTGCCTGGCACCCCGCTCATAAACGCGGTGGGCAAAAACACCGACACCAGCGTAAAGGTCGTCGCTACCACCGCCAGTCCAATTTCATTGGTCGCCTCCATCGCGGCTTGATACGGCGATTTGCCTTGATGCAAATGGCGCACGATGTTTTCGATTTCGACAATGGCATCATCCACCACAATCCCCACCACCAACGCCAGTGACAACAACGTGACCGTGTTCAAGGTGAAGCCCAAATACTGCATGCCGATAAAAGTGGGAATCACGGACAGCGGCAAGGCGGCGGCGGACACCAGCGTGGAACGCCAGTCGCGCAAAAACCACCACACCACCAAAATCGCCAACAACGCGCCTTCGTACAACAAGTGCATCGAACCGTCGAAGTTTTCCTGCACCACTGCGACACTGTTAAACGCTTCGTGGATGCTGACATTGCTGTGCTGGGCGTTGAGCTTCTCTACCGCAGCCTGCACCGCCCGCCCCACTTCGATTTCGCTGCTCCCTTTGGAGCGGGTAATTTCAAAGGCAATGACGGGCTTGCCGTTCAACAAAGCCAGTGAGCTGCGCGTGGCAAAGGTGTCGCGCACGCTGGCTAATTGGTCGAGGCGATAATGCCGCCCGTCGGGCAATACGATATTCATCGCGCCGAGCTCAGCGGCGGTTTGCACCGTGGCTATGGTGCGCACGGATTGTTCCGCCCCGCCCACATCGGCGCGTCCACCAGAGGATTCTTGTTGCACCCGCTTGATTTGGCGAGAAATATCTGCCATCGACACATTCAAGGCCTGAAGCTTAACGGGGTCAATGTCGATGCGAATTTCTCGTTCTACCCCACCAATACGCGATACACGCCCCACCCCAGCAGTCGCCAACAGCAGCTTGGACACTTCGTTATCGACATACCAAGAAATATCCTGCTCATCCAATTGATTGGATGTCACGCTATACGTCAAAATCGGACGACCTGAGGTGTTTGCCTTGGTAATCACGGGTTCTTTCATATTGCTAGGCAGGTCAGAACGGATGCGGCTGATGGCATCGCGCACGTCATTGACCGCTTCGGTCGCATCTTTTTCCAGCTTGAATTCAATCGAAATAACGGCAACGCCATCGGTGATGCGGGTATGCGTATGCTCAATTTGCCCCAAACTAGACACGGCATTTTCAATTTTCCGCGCCACTTCGGTTTCCATCTGCACGGGGGCAGCCCCTTCTAACGTGGCACTGACCGTGACGACAGGCAATTCAATATCAGGAAAATCCTGCACATTCATGCTGCGGAAGCTGTTTAACCCCACTAGCGTGAGCATGATAAACAGCAAAATTGACGGAATGGGGTTCTTAATCGACCAAGCGGAAATGTTCATGATGAGCTCCGATTAACGCGTGGCAAGACGAACTAAATCGCCATCGTTCAAAAATCCCGCACCACTGGTGACCACACGCATATCCGCCGTGATACCGCCAAGAATTTCCACACGATCTTGTTGGCGGCGACCTGTGGCGACTTTCAGTTGCTGCACGCGGTTGTCTTTACCCACGCGATACACATAAGCAAAGCCGTCGCGCATCACCACCGCACTTTGCGGCAAGGTCAGGGCGGGGGATGTGCCTAACTCAAATTCACCTTGCAAAAACGTGCCCGCTTTGACGGCAGGATGGGACGGCAAAGCGACAAACACCGCGCCGTTGCGGGTTTGCGGATCAATCACGGGTGAAATACGGACAACCTGGGCAGTGAGCAGCTCGCCTTGCGCCAGCAACACTGTCACTTTTTGCCCCACACTCACCCGTTGCAAGGCGGCATCGGTCAATTCGGCGCGCCATTCCAATTTGCCTTGGCGAATCAAACGGAACATTTCTGCACCCGCTTGCATCACCGCGCCCACCGTGGCAGTGCGGGCGGAAATCAAGCCATCATCCATTGCCACCACGCGGGTGTAATTCAAGCGCAATTTTTCAGCGACGAGCCGCGCTTCCGCCGATTGCACTTGGGTGCGGGCGGTGTCGGCGGCGGTGGATAATTGCAGCAACTCCTGTGCACTCATCGCCCCGCTGTCCTTGATGCTTTGCGCCCGTTGCAAATGCGCAGCGGCTTCGGCAAAGCGCGCACGCGCTTCCTCGGCGGCGGCTTGCTGCTGGTTCAAGGTCGCTTGCGACAACTCATCCGCAAAGCGCGCCAACACCTGACCCTTTTTCACCGAGTCGCCGACATTGACCAATACTTCCGCCAAACGCAACCCGCCGACTTCCGCGCCGACAATGGCTTCTTGCCACGCTAACACGCCACCACTGGCTTGTTCACGCGCTTGCCATACTTGGGTTTCAGGCAAAGCCGTCACCACAGTCAACGCGGGTTTTTGCGCCACGGCAGAGGCGGGTGCTTCGGGCTTTTTGCCCTTAGCCATAAAAATCGCTCCCGCAACGATAGCCACAACCACCACACCTAACCCTATTTTTTTATTCATCTTTTTCTCCTAAGCGTTAATTTTTAACGCAAAAACCAGTATACCGACCACCACAATGACGAAAATAAAACCCACAAAACTAAAATAGTATGGATTGCTATGCGGCTGAGGTCGCACCTTGCCCAGCGTCAACACGCTCACGACCTTTACGCCGAGGTAATAAAATAGATGTTCAAATAGATATTCAAAAACAACGGCGACAAGCCATTCCATGATTAACTCCACTCGTCTTAACTATATGTATCTACACAAATTTAGCGCAATGACGTAGGAGCGCAATTTATTGCGCGATGAGTCCTTCGCAACACCCAATCGCGCAATAAATTGCGCTCCTACAGGTCACTTATTCCTCAACAAATAAACAGTGTCGATGGAATTGTGCGCTGCATGGTGCGTGAACGAAGAACCCCCTTCTCCCTTCACTCTTTCCCCTTCTCATCTAATACCTACTCGCCTCACTTTTCCCATCCCAACCCCCACCCAAGGCTTTATAAACCGCAATCCACGCCGATACACGTTCACGTTCCAAGACGACGAGAGCTTCTGCTGCTTGTAGTTCGTCCCGTTGCACGCTTTCCAATTCCAGCCGATTGGCGATGCCTGCGGCTTGGCGGGCGGCGGTAATTTGGTGGATAGAGAGCAAGGGTGCATAGGATAGGTGGGCGGCGATTAAGCGGGTGTTGGAAACATCCAAGCGAATCAACGCGTCTTCGACTTCGCGCACGGCTTCGCGCACGGTGCGGCGATAGTTGGCATCGGCGTAGTCAAAACGGGCTGTCGCCCCTTGCAGCACGGATTTGCGTTTGCCGCCGTCAAACAAGGGAATCGACAAGCTAGGGCCAAATGACCACGTGGTGGCTTGAATGTTTGCCCCGCCGACCTGTACCTGATTGGAGCTAATCGAACCCAACAAAGACAAACTGGGCAATAACGCGGCTTTGGACGCGCCAATGTCGGCACTCGCCGCCGCCAAGTTAAATTCTGCTGCCGCGACATCGGGGCGTTGGCTCAACGCGTTTGCCGCGACGTGACTGACATCTAACGACGTGGGGGTGGGCAATCGACCGCGTTGGGCGGATAAACGGGTGTGTAATTCGACAGGGGCAATGCCTGTTAAAGCGATGAGTTTGTTGACGCTGCGGGCGCAATCGCCTTGTTTAGCGGCGTAGGCGGCGGCACTGTCTAATTGACCGACCAGATTGCGTGCGACTTCCACGTCGGACGCAAGCCCTGCGGCTTGTTTTTGCTGCATCATAGACAAGGTGTGAGCGCGAGACTGGCTGACTTGTTGGTAAATGTCGGCGGTGGCTTCGCATTGGCGCAATTCGACATACGCATCCGCCACTTCCGCCGCCAATGAAATCCGCGCCGCGTGCCATTGCGCGCCGCTGGCACCAAAATTAGCCGCCGTGGATTCAGCGGTGCGGCGATTTTTGCCAAATAAATCCAATTCCCAACCCGCATCAAAGCCTGCTCGATTCAAGGTTTGGCGAACAATCTGCTGACCAAACACCGACTGGCTTTGGGTAGAAGCCAAGCTCGCGCCCACGGAGGGCAAAAATGCGCCGCGACTACCTTCGGCATTGGCACGGGCTTCTTGCACCTTCGCCCACGCCATATCCAAAGACGGGCTGGTTTGCTCAGCGTCGCTAATCAATTGATTTAACACAGGATCATTAAATTGCGCCCACCACTGGGTCAAATTTTCGACCTTGCCACCATGCGGCAACGGTGCGCGCCACGACACTGCCGCCGATTCAGGACGCACAAAATCAGGTCCCACCGCACAGCCCGTCAACGAGAGCAAAATCGCCCAATACAGTAATTTATTCATGCTGTCCTCGTTCCGCATCTATCAAGGTTTTGGCGTAGCCTATCAATCGTTGCAAGCGCACATCGCTCGCGTTTTTTCCGTGGATCAATTCGGGTGCGAGCACTTCCACCACGCGCCGCCCATGCACAAATGCACTTGCCATGCCCATGATGGCAAAAGCCAGTTGTTCGATGGCTAAATCGGGTTCAAGCTTGCCTAACTCGCGACACAATAGCTGCTTTAATTTTTCGTGATTCGGCTTGATATGTTCTGATAACGCATCGCCCAAAATCCCACTGGGATCGGCTTCTTCCCGCGCGTGCAGCTGCATAAATTTTTGCAACATCACCTCTTCCGCTCTCGCGGTGGGGGGGAGTATCCATTGATAAAAGCAGGACAAAGCCTCTTCCAATGTGGCGGATTCAATGTCAACCTGTGCAAAAACATTGCCTTGTTCCGCAAAAGGCAGCGCAAACACCGCGCGATACAAGCCCGCCTTGTCCGCAAAATAATAGTGAATCGCCGCCAAATTGACCTCTGCCCGACGACTAATTTCACGCGTGGTGGCGGCGTGAAAACCCACTTCCGCAAACACTGCCATGCCCGCGTGTAACAAGCGCATACGCGCATCTTCTTGTTGTTTCATTCCGAGTCGCTTCATCAGTTCAATGTGCGCACACATTAAGTCAAGCGACTGATTAAGTCAAATGATTTAATGCGGTGTTTTCGGGGATGCGGGCTGGATTTTGATTCGGATTCGCGACTTGTCCCTATTTAACACGCGTGCTTATATCGCCAAAAAATGGGGCATAATGCGCCTTTGCGTGATCATCGCAGTGGGATTAGGGCTGGGGATATGAAAGTTTTTTGGGTGGTTTTGGGCGTGCTTTGCGCGCAGTTAGCACAAGCAGCGGTGTTTGAACACACGCTGACAAATGGCTTGAAAGTGGTGGTGAAGGAAGATCACCGCGCCCCTGTGGTGGTGCAGCAAATTTGGTACAAAGCGGGCAGCATAGATGAAACCACGGGTAAAACGGGGGTGGCACACGTGCTTGAGCATCTGATGTTTAAAGGCACGAAGCGTGTGCCTGTGGGCGAGTTTTCCAAGCGCATTGCCGCCGCAGGGGGGCGAGAAAACGCCTTTACCAATACCGATTACACCGCGTATTTCCAGCAATTACACAAATCCAAATTACCGTTGGCGATGCAGCTGGAAGCAGACCGTATGCACAATTTGCAGTTTTCGGCGGGCGAATTCGCTAAGGAAATTCAAGTGGTGATGGAGGAGCGTCGCTGGCGCACGGAAGATAATCCCAATAGTTTGTTGCAAGAAAAGATGATGGCGGCGATTTTCCAAGAGCATCCGTATCAACATCCTATCGTGGGCTGGATGAGTGATTTACAGGCAATGACGGTGCAAGATGCACAAGACTGGTATCGACATTGGTACGCGCCGAATAACGCTACGCTGGTGATTGCGGGCGATGTAGAGGCGAAAGAAGTGTTTGCCTTGGCGCAACGCTATTACGGCGGCATTCCCAAACAAACGCAAACGCTACGTCGGGTCTATACCGAAATGCCGCAAGTGGGCATTAAACGCTTGGTGGTCAAAGCCTCTGCTGAGTTGCCGCAGTTGATGATGGCGTATCAAGTGCCTGTGATTCGTGATCCGCAAAAAGATACCACCCCTTACGCGCTGGAAATTTTGGCGGGCATTTTGGATGGCAATGAAGCAGCGCGCTTGAACAAAGCTTTGGTGCGTGAGCAAAAAATCGCCAGCGACGTGGGCGTAGGTTATGACAGCAATGCACGCGGACCTGGCTTATTTGTCATTGAAGCCACGCCCAGCGAAGGCAAAACGGCGGCGGAGGTTGAACTGGCGTTGCGTCAACAATTGCTGCGCTTGGCGAAAGAAGGCGTGAGTGCCGAAGAGTTAAATCGGGTCAAAGCGCAAGTGATCGCGGGCGAAGTGTATAAACTGGATTCGGTGTTTTATCAAGCGATGCAAATTGGACAAATTGAAAGCCTAGGCTTGAGTCATCGCACCCTTGCGGTGATGTTAGCAAAATTGCAGGCGGTGACCGCAGAGCAAGTGCAGCAAGTGGCGGCTACTTATTTGCAAGATGACCAATTGACTGTGGCGGTGTTGGATCCACAACCTTTGTCTAAACCCAGTAAACCGCATTCCGCAGGAGATTTTCATGCGCATTAAGCTCTTGTTCGCCGCCATGGCGAGGACGAATCAATTTGCCGCCACCTTTTTGCTAATCATTTTAGGAAGTTTTAGCAGCCACGTACTTGCCACACCGCACATTCAAACGTGGCGCACCGCTCATGGTGCAAAAGTGCTGTTTGTGGAAAACCACGATCTGCCGATGCTGGATGTATCGGTCAAATTACCCGCTGGCAGTGGTTATGACACCGCAGATAAAGCGGGTGTTGCAGATTTGACCAATCAGTTGTTAAAGGCGGGTACGGCTGAGCTGAGCGAAGACGACATTGCGCGAGGCATGGCGGATGTGGGGGCGCAATGGGGGGTGACGGCGGATCAAGATAGCGCGGGGGTGACCTTGCGCACCTTGAGTCAGGCGACGCAGCGCGAGCAAGCTTTATCCATTTTGGCGAAGTTGTTGCAGCATCCCGTGTTTCCCGAAGCGATTTTGGCACGAGAAAAAGCCCGCACCATCGCCGCGTTGAAAGAAGCGGAAACCCAACCTGAAAGCATTGCGGACAAAGCCTTCGATCAAGCGGTTTTCGGCACGCATCCTTATGCTTTTGATGCCTATACCACACCCGCGACCGTAGAAGCCATCACGCAACAAGCGGTGCAAGATTTTTATCGCGCCCATTACCAAGCGCGTTATGCGGTAGTGGCGATGATGGGAGATGTGACGCGTGCGCAAGCGGAAGCGATTGCCGAACAACTCACGGCACAATTGCCCGTGGGCGGTGAGGTGGCAGCATTGCCTAAGGTGAACCGCCTCACCGTCGCCAGCGAACAACGTATTAGCCACCCCGCCAGCCAAAGTCATATCTTAATCGGCGCGCCTGGCATGGCACGCAACGATCCTGATTATGACGCGCTTTATGTCGGTAATTACATCTTGGGCGGCGGCGGTTTTGTGTCGCGCTTGATGAACGAAGTGCGCGAAAAACGTGGCTTGGCATACAGTGTGTATAGCTACTTTATGCCATTGAAATATACAGGTTCGTTCCAAATTGGCTTGCAAACCAAAAAAGAACAAGCCGATCAGGCATTGCAATTAGTGCGGCAGGTATTTGCTAAATTTACCGCTGATGGGGTGACTGAACAAGAACTGCGCGCCGCCAAGCAAAACATCATCGGCGGCTTTCCCATGCGCATTGATAGCAACCGTAAGATACTGGAGTACCTCAGTTTGATTGGATTTTATGATTTGCCGTTAAGCTATTTGGATGATTTTACCCAGCGCATCGCACAAGTCAGCGCGGCACAGATACAGGCTGCGTTTGCCCGTCACCTTAACCCTCAAGCCATGGCGACCGTGATCGTCGGCGCACCAGAAACCCGTGAAACAAAATAAAATTGCCATCAACGGCGGTGAATTGCGCCGCCGCATCATTACTTTTCCCGACGCAGAAGGCTTGCGCCCCACCCCTGACCGTGTGCGTGAAACGCTGTTCAACTGGTTAGGACAAACCTTGTACGGGCGTACTTGCTTGGATTTATTTGCAGGCAGTGGCGCATTGGGCTTTGAAGCGGCTTCTCGTGGTGCGGAAAAAGTGACCATGATAGAGAAAAATCCGCAGGTATTTCGCTCATTACAAGACAACTTAAGTAAATTGGCGTGTGCGAACATAGATTTACTCCGTCAGGATGGGCTAGAATTCGCCTCCCGCGCGGGAAGCCGCTATGACGTGATCTTTCTGGATCCGCCTTTTCAAAGCAACTACTATGAGCCATTGTTCGCTTGTTTATCGCAACGACTGACCGATAACGGTCTGTTGTATGTAGAATCAGGCGTGGCAATGGCAGCACCCGCACCGTGGGAAGTGGTGAAATCAGGGCGCGCGGGACAGGTTTTTTACCAATTATTAAGGGTAGGTCAACATGATTAAAGTGGTCTATCCAGGAACGTTTGACCCGATTACCCGTGGACATGAAGATGTGGTGCGGCGTGCGGCGGGGCTGTTTGATGAAGTGATTGTGGCGGTTGCATCCAGTCGCAGCAATACGCTGTTTAGTTTGGACGAGCGGGTGGAGATGGCACAAGAAGTGTTTTCGCATTGCCCGAATGTGCGCGTGGAAGGTTTCCAAGGCTTGTTGATGAGCTTCGTGCAAGCGCAACAAGCGCGCGTGGTGCTGCGGGGACTGCGTGCCGTATCCGATTTTGAATATGAATTTCAACTGGCGGGGATGAATCGCAATTTGTACCCCGAAATGGAAACGCTGTTTTTAACCCCAGCGGAAACCTATACCTTTATTTCCGCGACCATGGTGCGCGAAGTTGCCAAATTTGGCGGCGATGTCAGCAAATTTGTTGCGCCGTGCGTTAATGAAAAATTAGTACTAAAAAATCAATTAACTTACTGAGGAGAAAAACGATGGCACTGCTAATTACCGATGAATGTATCAATTGTGATGTGTGCGAACCAGAATGCCCGAACGATGCGATTTCGCAAGGCGACACGATTTATATCATCGACCCGAACAAATGCACGGAATGTGTGGGGCACTATGACACCCCGCAATGTGTGGAAGTTTGCCCCGTAGATTGCATCCCTAAGGATCCCGATCACGAAGAAAGCCCTGCGCAATTGCAAGCCAAATACGATAAATTGATGGCAGCAAAAGGCTAAATCCTCTCCCGCTTAAGGGTATAGTCATCCGCACAATTTATTGCAACTTTATGAATCTGTACACATTTTAAAGAAAAGAACTTTATTTCATCCAGCATTATGATTTAAATTAAAATCATAGCAAATCCACTCCTTCCCCCTAGCAGGGGGAAGGCTGGGATGGGGGTTGAAAGGCTGCACAGCGCGACGATTTCTACCCCCACCCTAACCCTCCCCCTGCTAGGGGGAGGGAATATGGCGAGATGGAAAGAGTTGTATAGACACTTACGACTTAAGGGCGAAGGGATGAGTCTTGGCACCTTGCCTTTTAATTTTTTGAAAGCCTGAAATGACCTACCAAAATTTCAAAGACATTTTGTTCAACGGCGTGTGGAAGCAAAACACGGGGGTGGTGCAATTGCTGGGGCTGTGTCCGATTTTGGCGGTCAGCAGTTCGGTGGTCAATGCAGTGAGCTTGGGGCTGGCGACCACATTGGTGATGGCTTTGTCTGGCGCAGCCATTGCCCCAATTCGTCAAGCTGTCCCCAATGAAGCGCGCATTCCCGTGTTTATTTTGATTATCGCGGTGCTGGTGACCGTCATTCAATATGCCATGAATGCCTATATGTATTCGCTCTACATTGTCTTGGGCATTTTTATTCCGCTGATTGTAACCAACTGTATCGTGTTGGCGCGGGTGGAAGCTTTTGCCTCCAAAAACCCTCCCCTAGAATCTGCTTTGGATGGCTTGGCGATGGGATTGGGCTTGACCGCAGTCTTGGCGGTATTGGGCGGCATACGTGAAATTTTGGGTCATGGCACGTTGTTGTCAGGGATCGAAACCGTATTCGGTGAAGGTGCAAAATTTTTAGTCATCACCGTCGTACCTAATTATCACGGCTTTTTGTTAGCGATTTTGCCACCAGGCGCGTTTATCGTTTTGGGATGTTTGATTGCAGGGAAAAACTGGTTGAATGCCCGCGCCGCAGAAAAAGCAGGGCAAACACCCGCGCCGATTGAGGCTGGTTGCACGCCAGCGGCACATGCTGGCTAGTTGGGAACGCACTGTTTAGTCAAAATGAAAATTGCAAGTACCGTGCGACGTAGTACCTTATCGAAATCGGCGCGCATCAAGCAGATTTTTCAACGTCTGCAAGCGGCGAACCCCCATCCTACCACCGAGCTGGAATACCACTCCGCGTTTGAATTATTGGTCGCCGTGATGTTGTCGGCACAAGCGACCGATGTCAGCGTCAACCTCGCCACGCGCCAACTTTTCCCGATCGCCAACACCCCGCAAGCCATTCTAGACTTGGGCGAGACGCGCTTGCGTGAGTTTATCCAGCGCATCGGCTTGTACAAAACCAAAGCCAAACATGTCATCGCCACTTGTCAGTTATTGCTAACGCGGCACGGCGGCGAAGTGCCGCAGACTCGTGTGGAATTGGAAGCCTTGCCAGGAGTGGGGCGCAAAACCGCCAATGTCATTCTCAATACTGCCTTTGGACAAGCCACCATTGCGGTCGATACCCATATTTTTCGCCTCAGCAACCGTTTGCAAATTGCCCCTGGCAAAACAGTGTTAGAAGTCGAGAATGGCCTGATGAAAGCCATTCCCAAAATCTTTCAACTAGACGCGCATCATTGGTTAATTTTGCATGGACGCTATATTTGCCAAGCCCGCAAATCTAAATGTGACCAGTGCATCCTTCTCGACTTATGCCCTTTGGCAGGTAATTAGTTGCGTACCAATACTGGGGCGTGAGTAGGTAGGATAAGCTGCGCGCAGCTCCCCACCCCGCTAACCTGTGTATTTATTCAGCATCCGTGAGTAGGCTGCGCCGTGCGCACCATTCATTTCATGCCGCGTGTGCGCCCTACTTTGATTTTTTATCGTTTAATATCAATATTATATAAGCTAGCTAACACAATTGCAGTCTAATCTACCTTCATGTAGAAGCTGCTGCTAAAGAGGCTTGTATCTCAAGCAGTTCAATAATCTTTCTGGCGGCTTCATCAACAGTCATGTCATATATTTCAAATGCGGTATCTTCGTCAATGTCTATATCAAAAGCATTTTCAATATCGCAAAGTGGGCGAGTTCCCTCCAGCGTATCTGGTGGATTTTTCGTTGACCACATGCAGCACATTTGCTGTGAATTTGGATTTTTCGGATACCTACGACGATGTTTGTCATAAATTGCAAATAGCTTCTGAAAAATTGGCTCGTATGTGTTCCTCATGTCGGTGTAGTCCTTTGGATTTTTACAATAAATTCGTAAGGTGATCGTAAAACCCAACGCGCTAAATCAGTCGGTGCAATGCGCTACGTTTATTGACACCCTACGCGAGTCTGGCAAATTTTCAACCGCGTCTGGAAAAATCAAAAGCGTGCGAATCTGTTGCACCTACGAAAACCCATTGCAACCCGCTATTTCTCGCTTCATTCGTCTTTCCTCACCTCAATGACTATGCACTTTTTCTTGCAACCACACTTTAATCAGCGATTGATACGGCACATCGCGGGAATTGGCGGCGGTTTTGATGGCATCTAGCAGATGCTGGGGCAGGCGCAGTGAGATGGTTTTGGTGGTGGGTTTTAAATTAGGCAGCACGACCCGTTTGGCTTTTGTCCAATCGACATAATCGGCGGAATCGTTGCTTTCCCAAAAAGCGCGTTCTTCGGCTTCGCTGGCGAAAACGGGGATGGGTTTAGTGTTCATAAATTGCGCGCTCCTTTTTGTGCATGTCTCTCGCGGAAATGACGCGTATCTTTTCGCCCGCTTGTCGCAAAGTGAAGGTGATATGCAGCCGTCGTTCTTCATCTGTTTTGCCGAGTGCATGGAGGCGAACCTCGGCTTGGCTGTGCTTGAGGTCTTCCAGCAACAACAAGGGATTATTGAAGAGAACCTGCTCGCTTTCCGCCATGCTCACGCCGTGCTTTTCGTTCTTGCGGGCATTGCCATCATCCCACTCGAACCCTGTGATTTTGCTTAAATTAACCATGGTCTGTATATTATGAAGATATACGAAGAAATGCAAGCTGCATACAGTTTGTTAATTCACGATCAGCGCGTTGCGCCCAAATTTTTAGTAGGTACGAATTTATTCGCACGGTTTTTGTGTGACAAATCAAATCTATGCGGATCAATCCGCCCCCACCGCCCCTCAAATCCCCTTCACAAACACTTTGGATTTTCGTTGGAAGTTGTACAGCGATTGTTTTTGCATGGGCAAGGCGGAAATATCGCCCGCGACGAAGCCGCGTTCTAAAAACCAATGCGCGGTGCGGGTGGTGAGGACGAAGAGTTTTTTGAAGCCTTGCGTTTGGGCGACAGCGGTGATGTGTTTGAGGAGTTCTTCGCCGTAGCCGTGGGCGCGGTATTGCGCATCAACCGCGAGGCAGGCGAGTTCAGCTGCTGCTTCGTCGGGGAAAGGGTACAACGCGGCGCAACCGACAATGCGATGGTCATGTTCTAACACAATAAATCGCTCGATTTCGCGTTCCAATAATTCGCGGCTGCGGCGCACCAAAATGCCTTGTTCTTCCAAGGGGCGCAGCAGTTGCAAAATCCCGCCTACGTCGTCAATGTTGGCATCGCGCAAGGTGTTGAGCGTGGCTTCGACCACCATGCTGCCAATGCCGCCATCGCTGAATAATTCTTGCAACACCGCGCCGTCGGTGTGGCGGCTAATCAGATGGGTGCGCGCTACCCCCGCTTCGCACGCGCGAATGGCGCAAGGTAAGTACCAACTTACATCGTCGGGCAAGGGATAATCAGCGGCAAACACGGCGCGGGATTGGGCGACGGTGAGCTCTTTCAATAATTTGCCTTGCGCGTCCTGCACGCCGTCGGTGTCCATTAAAAACATCAATTTATCGGCATCCAGCGCAATCGCGGTGGCAGTCGCCACATCTTCTAAGGTCAAATTAAACACCTCGCCCGTGGGTGAATAGCCCAACGGCGACAGCAGCACGACTTCGTTGTACGCCAAACGTTGGTGAATCGCATCGGCATCGACTTTGCGCACGCAACCCGTGTGCATCAAATCCACGCCGTTAATCACGCCGATAGGTTGCGCGGTGATGAAATTGCCGCCCGCCACGCGAATATCGGCATTTGCCATCGGCGAATTCGCCAAGCCCATGGACAACAACGCCTCAATCTCCAATCTCACCCGCCCCACCGCTTCTTTCACGCAGCGCATGGTATCGCCGTCGGTCAGCCGAATGCCATTGTGATAGGTGTCGCCCAACTGGTTGCGCGCCAGATGTTGCTCAATTTGCGGACGTGCGCCGTGAACTAACACCAGCCGCACGCCCAAACTCGCTAACAAATTGAAATCATGGGTTAATTCCACAAACTTACCATCCGCCACCACTTCGCCGCCAAACGCAATCACAAACGTTCGCCCGCGAAAGGCGTTGATATACGGCGCGACCGAACGAAACCAAGCGACAAATTGAGCAGGAGAATGAGAAGAGGGCATGATGGATATCCGTGTAGGGCTTTATTGGGGGTATTTTAACGCGTCCACCTAGCCTTGCAAGTGTGCGGCGATTTGTTCTGGCGAGACCTGACCGCGAAGTTTCCTGCGTATTTTTCAATCCGTTTGTCATGACACGTAAATTTGTGGTGCAACGCGAAGTCATTCGTCAGGCAGGCATTACTTGCGTACCGATTTTCTTTGACAAGCCTGCCGTCTTTGCCGATAATGCCGCTCCCTTCGGGTCGTTAGCTCAGCTGGTAGAGCAGCGGACTCTTAATCCGTTTGTCGCAAGTTCGAACCTCGCACGACCCACCAAGAAATCAAAGGCTTAACTGAATTCAGTTAAGCCTTTTTGTTTGCGCGTCATTGTTCGCCAGATCAGTTTATGAAAACAGCCTATTGATGCGGCGAGTGACTTGTTTATATAGATGAAATTACCCCCTAGGATGATGGGCTTGATGCAGCTTTTTCAAGCGTTCACGGGCGACGTGGGTGTAAATTTGGGTGGTGGCGATGTCGGTGTGTCCCAATAACAATTGCACCACGCGCAAGTCCGCGCCGTGGTTGAGGAGATGGGTGGCGAAGGCGTGGCGCAAGGTGTGGGGCGAAAGTGCTAGGGTGATGCCGCCGCGTTGGGCGTGTTTTTTGATGAGATACCAAAACATTTGTCGTGTCATTGCCTCACCGCGCGCGGTGACGAACAGCGCGTCGCTGATTCTGCCTGCCAACAGCACGCCGCGCCCTTGTTCGGCATAGCGTTTTAACCAGTCCAACGCCTCTTCGCCCAGCGGCACAAGGCGTTCTTTGTTGCCCTTGCCCATCACTTGTACCACGCCTTGCGCCATGCCGACTTGCCGCGTATGCAAATTGACCAATTCCGACACGCGTAACCCTGTGGCATACAGCACTTCCAACATGGTGCGGTCACGCAAGCCCAACGGCGTTTGCACATCGGGCGCGTTGAGCAGGCGTTCTACATCTTGTTCGGTCAAGGTTTTGGGCAAATTGCGCGGTAATTTTGGCATGGCAATTTGCAAGGTGGGATCGACGGCAATCTGATTTTCGCGCAGCCAATAGCGAAATAATCGCTTTAAACTGGATAAGTTCCGCCCCGTGGAACTGGCGCGGGCGTGCTGTGCCGATAGATGCGTGAGGTACGCCTGAATATCGCTGTGCGTGGTGTCCAACAGTTCTTTATGTTGTTGATTTTTCAGCCAATCTGCAAACTTCAACAAATCGCTGCGATAGCTTTCCAAGGTACTGCGCGCCAGCCCGTCTTCTAGCCATAAGCTGTCGAAAAAAGGGTCAAGTAAGTCGTTCATTTGCCCACCTAGGTGCGAATTCATTCGCACGCCCTTCTGCCCAAAATAGGCAAATTTGTCGCACCCACGGTTAAATCGCCCGCTCATGCGCCAACAGCCAGCGTTTGATGTCCAACGCGTCGCCGTCGCGGTGCAACATAAACCCGCCCAAGCCCGTCCGACTGACCACCCGATGACACGGAATCACCATCGGCACAGGATTCGCGCCACACGCTTGCCCTACCGCCTGCGCCGCCGAATGCAAGGTTTTGGCGAGCTCGCCGTAAGTGCGCGTCTGACCGCTCGGAATGGCACACAACGCCCGCCAAACCTTGGCTTGATGCGCGGTGGCAGCAAATTCCAATGGCAAATCGAATGGCGCAGTCGGATCATCCACATAACGCAATAATTGCCGACACACCTCCGCCGCCAAGGCATTGCTTGGCGATTGCGCAGGGGTGGAAAGGGAGAGAAAGACGATTTCGGTCAAGGCTTCGTCCGTGCAGCGTATGCCGAGTACCGCGAACGGGGTGGGAAGTTGGGCTTGGTAGGGCATGAAAATGGCATGTGAGCGTGCAAAAATGCGTCCCAACCGAAGTGCTAAGCCTCGTCAGCTTGTGGAAATTGAGTCACCCAAAGCCGTCCAGCGACCATTGATTGCCCATTGACTTGTACGACCACTTCAAGCAGTGTGGGTTCGTCAAAGGTCATGGCAGGAAACTCCATCGCACCCATTTTTGAAAACGCGACGGCACGTTTGCCGTGCGGCAATTCGATCGTGCTATCGAAAGGTGACAGCGGTATCGTAATCGAATTGATTCTTTCTGCCCCCTTCATGACCGTCAGGATCGCATCTGCATTCGCACTAAAATCGGCAGACACCCGTAACTCAAAAAACGAACAAATTTTAGGCAGTACAATTGGAAAAACAGGAACATACATACTCCCATTGTAGATGCCCATCAGGCTCATTTTCCCCTGTAATTCTTGTCGAATATCGTCGCAAAATATCGCTGAACAACTAAAGTGAGCATTCATTTTATTTTTCCTTGTGGCTATCCATCAATACACCAAACAACGCTTTTGCATCCATGGAAAGGGCTTTTGCCAAGCTCACAATCGTTTTAGATTCCCAATTGGGGGTATCAAGCCTCTCCCATTTGGCAATTTGTGGTTGAGAGACATTCAGGCGTTTGCCCAGCTCACGTTGTGAAAGTCCTGCTTTTATGCGCAGCGTAGCGAGTGTGGGTGCTGCTTGCGATAAAAAGGTTTCTGCCACCCACTGCGTCCCGACCGCCATTGCGCCCTCCACTCTGGCATCAGACAACTCAAGCTGTGCAAACATATCATCCACACTCAGATCTGCCTGCGTGAAAGCCAGCTTGTAAATTTCTACCGCTGGTGTACCTGTGACCTGACGTTTGTGGGCATCATTGGTATGCGTCGTAGTCAGCCCTAATCCGAAGGGTAATAGGGTGATCTGGTTGGTAGTCATAGCTATCCTCTGTTTGGTATGTTCTGCACGGTACGGCAAAAATGCGTATCTCTGGTATCTTGCGGAATGAGCTTGCCGCAAAAAATCCGTAGATAATTCGATAAGGTTCAAGTCGCTGTCGTCCCTGGGTATCCATTATCCAAAGCTTGAAACGCCACAAGTCGCGATGCAGTTTCTCTTGCTGGATTCTCAGGCTATTGCCTATCATCCGATCGCTCACTTTTTGGGTGCGATCTTGTAGATTGAGTTGATCTATTAAGTTTTGTCCGATTGCAGTGCCTTGATTGGCATGTAACTCTCGAAGCAAGGCAGCCACTCGACCAAATGCGTTAATGTCGAAGTCTTTCAACGCCATTAAGTCTTGTTGAACGTGCTTGGTTTCAATGCTTAATTTCATTGAATATAACTTTTAAGTTATCAAATAGTCAATCTAAAACCTACCCTCTCACCCAATCCCGCCAAGTTTCAAACAATTTTGAATCCCGTGAGGCAATCACAGAGCGTTGCCAGATATTGCCTAGCGCGAAGTCATTCTGCTCGATGCAGCACACAAAACCGTCTGCTTCTTGCAAAATTAGCGCACCAGCGGCGTAGTCCCACAGGGGTTGTCCGCCATGCAAATACACGTCGTAGCGACCTGTGGCGACATAACACCAGTCCAGCGCGTTTGCGCCAAAGTTGCGGTGGGTATAGTAGGGCGGCTGGACGGAGAGGCGGGCGATGAGTTCAGTGTTTAGACGGCGAAAATCCACGCTGGCGAGGGCGGTGTCTAGTGTGCTGGCGGTGGTGCTGCCGACGATTTTTTGTCCGTTGAGGAACGCGCCTTTGCCCACTTCAGCCACAAATAATTCTTCATCGACAGGGGCATACACCACGCCCAGCGTGACCCGCCCTTCGCGTAACAACGCTACCGAAATAGAAAAATAGGGCAATCCGCGCATTAAATTGGAATAGCTATCAATAGGATTGATGACCCATGCTTCGCCCGATAACCACAACGCGTGCTGTTGTTGCGGGGAGAGTTTTTCATCCAAAACAGGCACTTGGGCAATCGCTTGCAGCTTCTTGGTCAAGGTACTGTGAACGGCTTCTGCCACATCAGCGGCAAAATTAGCTTCCGTTTTACGTTGTTGGATAATTTTGGTGTAACGCGGTTTGATTTCTTCCGCAGCGGCTAATTTAACGGCTGCAATCACCGCTTTTAACACCGCGCTCATGCCCAAAGGCGCGACGGTTTTCATACTTCTTTCCACTTAATCGAACAGCCCATGCTGGCGATTTGCTCTTTTGGCCCTTGCCCAGTTTGCGCGACTTGCACCATGGCGTTGAATAAATCCCGTGCCGCATCGGGTGCTGCAACTTTGCGCGATGCGTCTAGTCGTCCGCGATATTGCAGCTCTAATTGCGCATTGAAACCAAAGAAATCGGGCGTACACACCGCATCGTAATTTTTGGCAATTTGCTGCGTGTCATCCAAGACATAAGGGAACGGGAACTGATATTGCTGCGCCACGGCGCGCATATTATCGAACGAATCCTCGGCATATTCCGCAGGATCATTGGACATAATCGCAATGGTGTTGATGCCATATTGTTGCAATTCCCGCGTGTCACGCACGATGCGGTCACGGATGGACTGCACATAAGGGCAATGATTGCAGATAAACATCACCAACAGCCCATTTTTGCCACGCGCATTTTCTAAGTTATAGCGTTTGCCATCCACGCCCAATAGCTCGAAATCAGGGGCTATCCAGCCGAAGTCACACAAAGGGGGTTGCAAGCTGATCATGTTCTCTCCTAAAACGTAATGGTGAAAATTTTTGAAGCGTTATATTATCATGCCCACTTTCATCTACACCTAATCTCATCATGCCTAGATTTTATTGCCCGTCTCCACTGCCCTTAACAGGTGCGTTTGATTTACCCGCCGATGCCGCCCACCATGCGGCGCGCGTACTACGCCTTAAAATGGGCGATGTAGTCGAAATTTTTGATGGCGAGGGACAAGCGCGTACAGGGGTGTTAATCGAAATCAGCAGCAAACGCGTAGTGGTCGGTGAGTTGGAGGATAGCTCGGCCAAGCGCGAATCTCCCTTACATATCGTCTTGGCACAAGCCTTGCCCAGCGGTGAAAAAATGGATTGGGTCATCCAAAAAGCCACCGAATTAGGGGTGAGCGAAATTCAACCTTTGACGAGTACGCGCAGCGTGGTCAAACTCTCCGCTGAACGTGCCGCTAAACGCCATGAACATTGGCAACAAATCGCCATTTCCGCTTGTGAACAATGTGGACGCAACATTTTACCCATGATTCACCCGCTGCAAGACCTTGCCGCGTGGTTAGCAAAACCTCGCGCGGATGCGGATAGCCATTTTATTTTATTGCCGCAAGGTGCGAACTCATTACACGCCCAAAGCAAGCCTACTGGCAAAGTGATGTTATTGGTCGGCGCAGAAGGCGGCTTTACCGCTATCGAGAGTGACCTCGCCCAACAACACGGCTATACGCCTATTCGCATGGGCCACCGTGTCATGCGTACCGAAACCGCCGCCATTGCAGGCATGGCGGCATTGCAAATGCAGTGGGGAGATTTTTAATCCGTTTGCATGATTGCAACGATGCGTGTCAATGACCGACCTTTAACCCAAAGCGAGCATGATTGTTTTGGGTTAAGAAACTTTGCAAAATTCGCCTCGCTACGGCATTATCGGCACGCTTGCTCATTTTGCACCTACCATGACTAATTACCTCCCCCTCGTTCTGATTTTATTGACCACTGCGGTACTGGTGGTGGTCGCTTGCCGCGTATTGCATTTACCCGTGATGCTAGGCTACATCATTGTGGGCATTTTGATTGGACCTTACGCTTTAGCGTGGATACCCGATGAACCTGGCACGCGTCATCTGGCGGAATTTGGCGTGGTGTTTTTGATGTTTAGCATCGGCTTGGAATTTAGCCTCGCGCGCTTAATGGCAATGAAGCGCACAGTATTTGGCTTAGGGGGTGCTCAGGTCATGGCCACGATATTATTGATCATGGCGTGCGGGGCGGCATTTGGTCTGGATTGGCGTTCTGGTTTGGCATTAGGCGGGGTATTGGCGATGTCTTCCACCGCCATTGTCAGCAAAATGTTAGTCGAGCGCGCCGAACTGAATATGCCTTACGGGCAACAAATGATGGGGATCCTGCTATTTCAGGACTTGGCGGTTGTGCCATTGCTCATCATCATTCCTGCGTTAGCCGCCAACACAGGGGACTTGTCGGCCACCTTGGCGTATGCCACCTTAAAAGCCATCGGTGTATTACTGGTATTGCTGGTATTTGGACAACGCGTGATGCGTTTTTGGTTTCATATCGTTGCCACCCAAAAATCCTCTGAATTGTTCATTTTGAATGTATTGCTCATTACCCTAGGCTTGGCGTATCTCACCGAATTAGCGGGTTTGTCGATGGCGTTAGGGGCATTTGTGGCGGGAATGTTGATTTCTGAAACGGAATATCGCTTTCAAGTGGAAGAGGACATTAAGCCCTTCCGCGACGTGTTGCTCGGCTTGTTTTTCGTCACCATCGGCATGAAGCTTAATTTGGGCAGTGTGGCACACGATTTTGCTTGGATTATTTTAGCCTTATGCGTCTTGATTTTACTCAAAGCGTTGGTGATCGCGATGTTGGCACGCGCGGTTGAAGGCGATTGGGGCGTTGCCTTGCGCAGCGGGATAGGCTTAGCACAAGCGGGAGAATTTGGTTTCGTGTTGTTAACCTTGACTGACGAGGCACATTTACTCCATTCATCCGCCTTGCAAATTGTACTCGCGGCCATGTTGTTATCTATGCTCGCCGCCCCCTTTCTGATACAACACGCCGAAGCCATTGCCCGTCGTTTTTCAGCGGCAGAATGGACCAACCGAGCGGTGCAATTACACCAAGTGGCGATTCAAAGCATGATGAACACGGGACATATCATCGTATGTGGTTATGGACGCAGCGGCAGCAATTTGGTCAGTTTTTTGGAACACGAAGACTTGAATTTTATCGCACTGGATTTGGATCCGCGCCATGTTCGCGATGGGCTGGCGGCACATAAAAACGTGGTGTACGGCAATGCGGCCAAGCGTGAAGTATTGATGGCGGCAGGACTGATGCGCGCCAAAACATTGGTGATTACCTATAAAGATCAGCATTCTTCGTTGGCTATTTTGCGCCACGTCCAAGAACTGCGTCCTGATTTACCCGTGGTCGTGCGTACCAATGACAACACCCATGTTGAGGCATTGAAGCAGGCGGGTGCGGCGGAGGTCGTGGCGGAAATCATCGAAGGAAGTGTAATGTTAGCATCGCAAGCCTTGCTGATGGCGGGCGTGCCGCTAAATCGCGTGATACACCAAATTCAATCCAGTCGCGCACGTCGTTATGCGGTATTCAGCGGGTTTTTTAATGCCCGCAGTCAAGTCAATGAAGTCTTGGACCATATCCAACCGCGCTTTGCCAGCATCTTATTGAAAAGCAATTATGCGGCGGTGGGTAAGAAAATTGGCGAACTAGAGCTAAGTCTTTTGAATGTAGAAATCAATGGCATTCGTCGTCATAAACAGCCCGATACCCCGCTAACGGCAGATTTATACCTGAGGGTAGGCGATGTCTTGGTGCTGCTCGGCACGCCTGACGCACTCAAACAAGCTGAAATTCAGCTGCAAGATGGTGAAGTTGACGCTTAACCCCCAAGGCGTAGGTCGGGATTTATCCTGACTTTCAGGTTAAAAGTCGGGTTGAAACCCGACCTACGGCGGTGTATTGGACGGATAAATTTTGAATTGAGCATTGCTGGATTTTCACACTCACCGCTTACACCTCCCTCACTTTGCGGTAAGCTACGCCCCTTTCTTTTCTAAGCAAACTATCACCATGGCTCAATACGTTTTCAGCATGAATCGCGTGGGGAAAATCGTTCCTCCTAAACGCCAAATTCTTAAAAACATCTCTTTGTCTTTCTTCCCAGGTGCCAAAATTGGCGTGTTGGGTTTGAACGGTTCGGGTAAATCCACCGTGCTGCGCATCATGGCGGGCATAGATCGCGACATCGAAGGCGAAGCCATTCCGATGCCGAATTTGAATATCGGTTATTTGCCGCAAGAACCGCAGTTGAATCCTGAACATACCGTGCGCGAAGCGGTGGAAGACGGCTTGGGCGAGGTGTTTTCTGCGCAAAAACAATTAGATGCGGTGTATGACGCATACGGGTTGGAAGATGCGGATTTTGACGCGTTGGCGGCAGAGCAAGCGCGTTTGGAAGCGATTATTGCGGCGGCAGGTTCTGATCCTGAGCATCAAATTGAAATCGCGGCAGATGCTTTGCGCTTGCCTGCGTGGGATGCAGTGGTGAAAAATTTGTCGGGCGGGGAAAAACGGCGCGTGGCGTTGTGCCGTTTGTTGTTGTCCAAGCCCGATATGTTGTTGTTGGACGAACCGACCAACCATCTGGATGCGGAATCCGTGGATTGGCTGGAACAATTTTTGGTGCGTTTCCCTGGCACGGTGGTCGCGGTGACACATGATCGCTACTTCCTCGACAATGCCGCCGAATGGATTTTGGAGCTGGATCGCGGGCAAGGGATTCCTTGGAAAGGCAATTATTCCAGTTGGTTAGAGCAAAAAGAAGCGCGTCTGGAAACCGAAGCCAAGCAAGAAGGCGCACGCATGAAGGCGATGAAACAGGAATTGGAATGGGTACGCCAAAACCCTAAAGCGCGCCAAGCCAAATCCAAAGCGCGTCTGGCACGTTTTGAAGAATTGTCCAATTACGAATACCAAAAACGCAACGAAACGCAGGAAATTTTCATCCCCGTGGCGGATCGCTTGGGCGATAACGTCATTGAATTCAAAGATGTGACGAAAAGCTTTGGCGACCGTTTGCTGATCGACAAGCTCAATTTCACTATCCCCGCTGGCGCGATTGTCGGCATCATCGGACCTAACGGTGCGGGTAAATCGACCTTGTTCAAAATGATTACGGGCAAAGAACAGCCAGATTCAGGCGAAGTCAATATCGGGAAAACCGTCAAATTGGCGTATGTTGACCAATCCCGCGACGCGCTGACAGGCGACAAAACCGTATTCGACGAAATTTCAGGCGGCAACGATATTCTGACCGTCGGCAAATACGAAACCCCCGCCCGCGCCTACATTGGACGCTTTAACTTCAAAGGCGGCGACCAACAAAAATTGGTCGGCAATTTGTCAGGCGGCGAACGCGGACGTTTGCACCTCGCCAAAACCCTGATCGCGGGCGGCAACGTGCTGTTATTGGATGAACCCTCCAACGATTTGGACGTAGAAACCTTGCGCGCATTAGAGGACGCATTGCTCGAATTCGCAGGCTGCGTCATGGTCATCTCCCATGACCGCTGGTTCTTAGACCGCATCGCCACGCATATTTTGGCAGCGGAAGGCGAATCCCAATGGACGTTCTTCGACGGCAATTATCAAGAATACGAAGCGGACAAGAAAAAACGCCTAGGCGAAGCAGGCGCACAACCGAAACGGATACGGTATAAACCGATTAGTCGGTAGGTTATGCTTCTTCATCACAACTCATTGATGAGCGTTAATAATTCTGCTCTTATAACACCAATAAATCTTGGCATTCTTACGGATCAAAAATCGTACTGGGCAACGCATTTTTACTCGATACTTCAATGTATAGATGCGCATAAGACTTTACGTTATTCACCAAGAGGGCTTCCAAACTTTCCTTTATGGACGCTTGGTGGAATGCGGGGGAACCTACCACTTAATTTTTTTGAGTCGATACAGGATTATCTGTACAACTGGGGATTCCAGTATTTTCTAGCTAGTTTTCTGAATCAAAATGTTTCTGGTGGCATAGTGCGGAAAATGATAGAGATGCTGTCAGAGATACATAAGGTAAATTTCTCTGATTCATTAAATGAGTATTACTTTCATATTTCAGGTCTGGATTCATCGCTAAGTGAAAATTTGAGTAGCCATTTTACGGCAATTTTCCCCCCTGAAATAAAAGATGCAAAGAGCAATATCCGAACAATCATAGATAAATCGGACTTGTGCCTCATACTAAGAAATCCAATCACAAACGAAAAGGTTGGAATATTTGGTGAGGTTGAGGGGCTGCATGGAAATAAGCTAAAACTCGAATCGTATTGGAAAAATAAGCAAGATTCTTGTGTATTCAGTTTTGGGGTTGTCAATGGATCAAATAAACAGTGTTTCGTTGAGCCCATTCATGTTGGCGGTGTTGAGCGAGTCGGTGTGTTTTTCGAGCGGACGCATTTTGTAGTGGATGATTTTAATTTAGTAATTTCACAATTAAAACTCCTTTTTGTGCATGGTCCACGCGAAAGATTAAGTCGGGGTGATGAAGAATTTGATTACTTCATCAATATGTTTGTACGATACTGGAATCGACCAGTCGTAGAGTTATTGGAAGAGTTACGCAAGTTTATTGACGGTAGAGATTTAGTTGGTCAAATGCCAGAAAAATTAAGCATTATTACCAGCTTGCAGGCATAAATTTCGTCAGGCAGATTCACCATAAGGTCATCCACCTTTTTACCACCTAGCTGAATAGACCATACAGATCAAAAGCTCGCTAGGTTGGGTTGAGCGTCAACGAAGTCCAAGCTGCGCTCATTATTTGGGCAAGGAGGATTAACCATGGCAACCCATCTAGCACTTGACCCCCAATTGCTACAGGAAGACCTGACTTTGGGCGGCTTTAAAAGCAAAAATGAAGCGGTGAATCAGGCATTACGCGAGTTTGTTCAACGACGAAAACAGCGTGAAATGATTGATTTATTCGGCTGCTTACCTGCCGACCCCGACTACGATTACAAAAAATTACGGCAATGAATAAGGCACCGATAAATCGCACGCTTTACAGCACGATTAATCAGGTGGTTTAATGCAAGCATTGTCGTATTTAATCAGGAGTTCAGCATGTCTCACATCAGTGCCAACGAGTTAAAGACCAAAGGTGTGGCGGCGATAGAAGCCATGCTGGCGGTGCATTCCGAAGCCATCGTGTCGGTGCGCGGTAAAGATCGCTTCGTGGTCATGGAAATCGCGCAATACAACTATTTGCGGGAATGCGAACTGGAAGCGGCGTTGGCAGAAACCCGTGCCGACCTCGCAGCGGGGCGATTGGTGCAAGAATCCGCCGACGCGCATTTGGCTAGGTTGGATGCTTTGGCATGAGTTACGGGCTGGTTTTTACCGAAGCCTACACCCGCCGCGCCGCAGGCTGGTTGAAAAAGCACCCTGAGCTGCGCACGCAATACCTCAAAACCCTGCAACTGCTCGCCGCCAACCCGTACCACCCTTCACTACGGCTACACGCGTTAAGTGGCAAATTGCAAGGTGTACATTCGGTTTCAATCAATGTGTCATACCGCATCACACTGGCATTATTGATTCAAGATGGCAAAATCATTCCCGTGAATGTCGGCGACCATGATGCGGTTTATTAGCCATGTTTTTTTGGCAATCATTTTTACCCCTAAACCAATAAACTGAATTTGTAGGGTGGATGAGCGTAGCGCATCCATATGAATATATGGTGAATTATGCGCACAAAAGCAAAGCCCCAAGCTGATTACCCCCTTGGAGTGAGCGGCATGATGGCTTATTAGCGCGTCAGTGAAGTTAAAGGCATCGTTTCCCTGAGTTGCATCGGCATCATTAGTCGTCAGCTCAGGGTGCGCCATGCGCATGGCGCACCCCACCAGATTAGTATCATATCGCGCGTAATGAGCTGTATATTTGCAATCAAAATAATCTATAAAAACAATTAACTATACCAAAACAAACAGGCTGCGCTTTACGCGTGACGCGCTGCTAGTGCTTACGCCAGACACCTGTAATGGCGGCGGCCTTTTTGCTTTCGCCCATAGGGGTGGCTTGGTATAAATCTAGCAATGTGCGTAACACGTTGTAGTGATTGATGGTTTGACCGTTTTCCCCTGTTTTTACCATAGGGCCTACGAATAGCGTGACAATGTGATTGTCCTGACGATAGTCATCTTCATCCCATGTCAAAATCAATAAACTATTATGCTTAAACGCCCATTCTACATAAGGATCAATGTGGGTTTTGAGCCACGCATCCGCTGCCTCAAACGAACCATCGTGCATGTCGTTGTCTTGATTCGGTATGATTAAAGATACGGTGGGTAATTGAGCAAAATCTTGCGGAAAATCTGCAAAACGTTGGTTCAACTCGGCGGGTATCCGCGCCCCTTGCCAATTCACAATCGGATTATGTTTGCGTCGGTACGCGCCATCTACACAAACCGTATCACCCACATGCGGCAGTCCTTCCGCATAACTGACAAAACTCACGCCTTTCTCTAGCAATGCGCTCGCCAAGTTGTCTGTTTTTAGCACAAATGGCAAGCACTCATTGGTGGTAATTCCTTGTGTGCCGCCTGAAAAAAATGCTAAATAATTGGGCTGGCTCGGATGGGACGTGCCAAAAGACTGGGTAAACAACATTCCGCGCTTCGCCAACGCATGAAGATAAGAATGACTGTTTTTGGCATCCATGATTTGACTGTAACCACGATTTTCCTCAATGACCACCACGACATGGTCGGGGCGGGGTAAGGTTTCGGCGTAAGCCATCACAACGGGGACGCATAAAGCAGCTGTCAAAAATGTACGCATTATTTTGGTGGACATCGAAAATTTCCTTTTTGATTTAATCTGCGATGGCAGGTTGATTAACGAAAGCCATCGCGTGTGCAAATTTTGACCTGACAGGCGATTGAGCTTGGGGCGAATTGTAGCACTGGCAGATGAGGATAATGTTTCAGAGGCGAGCTGTTGCGCACGCTCAAAGGCGTTGGATGGTCTAAAATCAACGACCTAAAAGCACTTATCAGGCGAAACTGTTTTTAAAATTGGCACTCATAAAGAGCGAGTGCTAGAATAAGGAGATAGGAGGAAATGCGATGAATACTGCAATGAATTTACAGATGCCGTCGAATGTCGGCAATCTGGAGGCTTATATCCAGTCGGTGAATAGCTTCCCTATTCTGTCTCAGGAGGAAGAGTTTTCTTTGGCGACGCGCTTTAAAACAGAGAATGATTTGGCGGCGGCTCGCCAGCTGGTGGTGTCACATCTGCGCGTGGTGGTGAGTGTGGCGCGTGGCTATGCGGGTTATGGTTTGCCGCAAGCTGACTTGATACAAGAAGGCAATATCGGACTGATGAAAGCCGTGAAACGCTATGATCCTGATCGTGGTGTGCGTTTGGTATCGTTCGCCTTACATTGGATCCGTGCTGAAATTCACGAATTTGTGGTGCGTAATTGGCGGCTGGTTAAAATTGCGACCACGAAATCGCAACGCAAATTGTTTTTTAATTTGCGCAGCATGAAGCAAGGGTTGCAACCGTTAAACCCTAAGCAGGTCACTGAAATTGCTGAACAATTAAAGGTGAGCGAGCGGGATGTGCTTGAAATGGATGCGCGCTTTTCAGGGCATGAAATCGCGCTAGAGTCGAATGGTGGAGATGAAGAGGATAGTTATTCCCCCATTCATTATCTTGCAGACAGCGAAGCCCACGAGCCTTCGCGTATTTTGGAAAACTCGCAACGAGAGTATGCGCAATCGACAGGGTTGGTGGATGCATTAGCAAGTTTGGATGCACGCAGTCGTCGAATTGTGGAAGCGCGTTGGTTGAACGAGGAGCATGCTGCGACTTTGCATGAGTTGGCGGCGGAGTTCAATGTTTCGGCTGAACGTATTCGTCAAATTGAACAAAAAGCGATGAGTAAAATGCACAGCGCATTGGCGGTTGCTGTTGCGTAGATAAAAAGCATTAATAAATAGATCGTTTGTGGTGTTACTGCTCGTTCACTTGTTATGCTGGTGATATATCTTCTATTTTTAATCAAATGATTGATATATTGATGACATATTGTTGGCAAGTCGGCAGGGTTCTGAATGCTTCTCAAGTATTTGTTCCTACCCCCATTATATTTGTCCAGTGGTTGCCCTAATCAAGGGGCTACGGCATAATTAACGCCCAAACGAATTTAATAACCCATGAACCCATCTCACAAGGATGATTAGGAGGCAGGAAATGACAGCAGCACGCAATATCACCCCCCCAAAATATAACGACATTACTGGCGCGATTCGGATGCTGGCGGTAGATGCGGTGCAGAAAGCCAATTCTGGCCACCCTGGCGCACCGATGGGCATGGCAGAAATCGCTGACGTGCTGTGGAATCACCACTTACGCCACAATCCAGCTAATCCAAAATGGCCTGATCGTGACCGCTTTATCTTGTCAAATGGTCATGGCTCCATGCTGATTTATGCATTGCTGCACTTGTCTGGTTACGACTTGCCTATCGAAGAGCTCAAGCGTTTCCGTCAAATGCACTCCAAAACGCCTGGTCACCCAGAATATGGCTACACCCCTGGCGTTGAAACAACAGGCGGTCCATTGGGTCAAGGTATTACCAACGCAGTTGGTATGGCCATGGCTGAAAAATTACTGGCGGCAGAATTCAATAAGCCTGGTCACGAAATCGTTGACCACCGCACTTATGTGTTCTTAGGCGACGGTTGTATGATGGAAGGCATCTCCCATGAAGCATGTGCGTTGGCTGGCACATGGGGCTTGGGCAAGCTGACTGCATTCTGGGATGACAATAATATCTCTATCGACGGTCATATCGACGGTTGGTACACAGATGACACCCCTAAGCGTTTTGAAGCTTACGGCTGGCACGTGATTGCTGATGTGCAAGGTCACGACAGCGCAGAAATCGACGCAGCGATCAAAGCTGCGAAAGCCGTCACAGACAAACCTACCCTGATTTGCTGCAAAACAGTCATTGGTGCAGGTTCACCTAACAAAGAAGGCACACACGATGTACACGGTGCGGCTTTGGGCGATGCTGAAGTGGCGGCAACTCGTGCGCATATCGGTTGGAACTATCCTCCATTTGAAATCCCAGCTCACGTTTACGAAGCATGGGATGCTCGCACCAAAGGCGAGGGTATGGAAAAGTTGTGGAACAACAAATTCGCTGAGTACCAAGCTGCATTCCCAGCTGAAGCTGCTGAATTCTTGCGTCGTATCAACAATGAACTGCCTGCAAACTGGGCTGCTCATGCTGCGGATGTGATCGCAAAAACCAATGCTAAAGGCGAAACGATTGCGACACGTAAAGCGTCACAAAATGCGATTAACGCATTGCAACCTGCTTTGCCTGAATTTTTGGGCGGCTCAGCTGACTTGACAGGTTCTAACCTGACTAACTGGACAGGTGCACATCACGTATCTGGCAAAAAACCAGGTAACTACATCAGCTACGGTGTACGTGAATTCGGTATGTCCCATATCATGAACGGTATGGCATTGCACGGTGGTTTGTTGCCTTTCGGCGGCACATTCTTGATGTTCTCTGAATATGCACGCAACGCGCTGCGTATGTCCGCGCTGATGAAACAACGTGTGATTTATGTCTTTACTCATGACTCAATCGGTTTGGGTGAAGATGGTCCTACGCATCAACCTGTAGAACAAACCACGACACTGCGTTATATTCCTAACATGGAAGTGTGGCGTCCTTGTGACACCGTTGAATCTGCTGCGGCTTGGATTGCAGCCGTGGAACGTCGCGATGGTCCTTCCTCTTTGGTATTTAGCCGTCAAAACTTGGCATTCCAAACGCGTGATGCAGATCAAATCGCCAATATCCGCAAAGGTGGTTATGTGTTGTCCGAAGCAGCTGGCAAATTAGACGCTATCTTGATCGCGACAGGTTCAGAAATCGGCTTGGCAATGGACGGTCAAAAAGCCTTGGCAGCCGAAGGCATCAACGTGCGCGTGGTTTCCATGCCCTCCACCAATGTGTTTGACAAACAAGATGCCGCCTACAAAGAAAGCGTCTTGCCTAAAGGCACCAAACGCGTGGCGATTGAAGCGGGTGTGACAGGTTTCTGGCACAAATATGTTGGTTTAGAAGGGGCTGTGATCGGCATGGATTGCTTCGGCGAATCTGCACCCGCACCAGAGTTGTTCAAACATTTCGGTTTCACGATTGACAATGTGGTTAAGACTGTAAAGGGTGTGCTGTAAAAAAACCGTCGGGCATGGCGCGTCTTTCTGCTTGAGTCTCAAGGGCGCGCGATGTACACAACGGAATGATTTTTAATTACTGATCGGGAGAGAAGAAAATGGCAATTCGTGTTGGTATCAATGGTTTTGGTCGTATTGGTCGTATGGTGTTCCGTGCTGCAACGAAAGATTTCCCAGAAATCGAAGTGGTGGCGATTAACGACTTGTTAGAACCCGATTATTTGGCTTACATGTTGAAATACGACTCCGTGCATGGTCGTTTCAACGGCGATGTCAGCGTGGACGGCGGCAATTTGGTTGTGAATGGTAAATCCATCCGTCTGACCGCAGAACGCGATCCTGCAAACCTGAAGTGGAACGAAGCAGGCGTGGACATCGTGATCGAATGTACAGGCTTCTTCTTGGACGACGCAACTTGCCAAAAACATTTGGCAGCGGGTGCTAAAAAAGTGGTCATGTCCGCTCCTTCTAAAGATGCAACCCCAATGTTTGTGTATGGCGTAAACCACGAAACCTACAAGGGTGAAGTGATTGTGTCCGCCGCATCTTGCACCACCAATGCGTTGGCACCTGTTGCTAAGGTATTGAACGACAATTTCGGTATCAAACGTGGTCTGATGACGACGGTTCATGCTGCCACTGCTACGCAAAAAACCGTGGATGGTCCTTCCATGAAAGACTGGCGCGGTGGGCGTGGTATTTTGGAAAATATCATTCCATCTTCCACAGGTGCGGCTAAAGCCGTGGGTGTGGTGTTGCCAGAACTGAAAGGCAAATTGACAGGGATGGCATTCCGCGTACCTACTTCTGACGTGTCTGTGGTGGATTTGACGGTAGAACTGAATACCGCAGCGTCTTACGAGCAAATTTGTGCTGCGATGAAAGCGGCTTCAGAATCAGGTCCTTTGGCTGGCGTGTTGGGCTACACCAATGAGAAAGTGGTTTCCACCGATTTCCGTGGTCAAACCACTCCTTCCGTATTTGATGCAGAAGCAGGCATCGCGTTGGATCCAACCTTCGTGAAAGTGGTGGCCTGGTACGACAATGAATACGGCTACACTTGCAACTTGATGCGCATGGTAGGTCATATCGCCAAGTAATCTGGCATATAAAGAGAAAGGATGATGTCTAAAACTTCATCCTTTTTCCGTCTTCATTAACCTTTATTCATAAGGAAAGATATGTCTGTCATTAAAATGACTGATCTGGATTTAAAAGGTAAACGCGTCTTTATCCGTTCAGATCTAAATGTCCCCGTCAAAGACGGCAAAGTAACCTCCGATGCACGTATTACCGCCTCCATGGCAACCATCAATTTCGCGCTGAATGCAGGCGCTCGCGTGATGGTGACCTCCCATTTAGGTCGTCCCGTAGAAGGCGAATACTCCCAAGAAAACTCCTTGCAACCTGTTGCCGATGTCATTGCAGACAAGCTGAATAAGCCTGTACGCCTGATTCGCGACTGGGTAGAAGGTGGCTTTGAAGTGGCGGAAGGCGAATTGGTGTTGTTGGAAAATTGCCGTTTTAACAAAGGCGAAAAGAAAAACAACGACGAAACTTCTCAAAAATACGCTGCTTTGTGTGACGTATTCGTGATGGATGCTTTCGGTACCGCACACCGTGCAGAAGCTTCTACTTACGGCGTGGCAAAATTTGCACCTGTCGCCGCAGCGGGTATTTTGTTGACAGGTGAATTAGAAGCCTTGACCAAAGCCCTGTTAAACCCAGCGCGTCCGATGGTGGCGATTGTCGGGGGTTCTAAAGTCTCGACCAAATTGACCGTGCTGGAAAGTTTATCGGAAAAAGTGGATCAAATGGTGGTGGGCGGTGGTATTGCCAACACCTTCTTGAAAGCCACTGGTCACCCCGTCGGTAAGTCTTTGTGCGAAAACGACTTGGTTCCTACTGCACAAGCTTTAATTGCCAAAATGGCGGGTCGCGGCGCGATCATCCCGATTGCGACCGATGTCGTGGTGGGTACAGAAGCCCCGTTCTTGCCAGGTAAAGAAAATACGCCTGCGACATTGAAAGATGCCAAAGACGTGGCTGAAGACGAAATGATTTTTGATATTGGTCCTAATTCCGCACAGGAAATCGCCGACATCATTATGAAAGCAGGTACGGTCGTTTGGAATGGTCCTGTAGGCGTATTTGAGTTCGACCAATTTGGCGAAGGTACCAAAGCCATTGCCATGGCGATTGCGAATACCAACGCCTTTACACTGGCGGGCGGCGGCGACACCATTGCTGCGATTCAAAAATATGACATTTATGACAAAGTGTCTTACATCTCCACTGCGGGTGGTGCGTTCTTAGAATTCCTCGAAGGTAAGAAATTGCCTGCGGTGGAAATTTTGGAACAAAGAGCTGCTCAATAACACACTAGGAAACACATGCTGCGTAGAACCAAAATAGTTGCAACCCTCGGCCCTGCCACACGTAGTCAGGCAGTTCTTGAGCAAATGATTCGTGCTGGTGTTGATCTGGTACGGATGAATTTCTCCCACGGTACGGCACAAGATCACGTCAATAGTGCAGAAACAGTACGAGCCGCAGCGCGAGCTTGCGGTCGAACTGTGGGTATTTTGGCGGATTTGCAAGGCCCGAAAATTCGTGTGCGCAAGTTCGAGAAGGATAAAATTACCTTGAACAAAGGTGATACTTTCATTCTGGATGCGTCCATGGATGGACTGGGTAACCAAGAGCGTGTTGGTCTGGATTACAAAGACCTGCCCAATGACGTAGAGCCAGGTTCGATATTGTTGCTCAACGACGGCATGTTGGAATTCCATGTGCTGGAAGTTAAAGGCACCGAGGTCATTTGTACCGTTGTTCGCGGCGGTATTTTGTCGAACAACAAGGGCATCAATCGTAAAGGCGGGGGCTTAACCGCACCAGCTTTGACTGACAAAGACAAGGAAGACATCAAAACCGCCGCGCTGATTCAAGCGGATTATTTGGCGGTGTCTTTCCCGCGTACAGGCGATGATATGCGCTTGGCACGTAGTCTGATGCAGGCAGCGGGCGGTACCAGCCTGTTGATGGCGAAAATTGAACGTGCGGAAGCGATTCCTGTGTTGGACGACATCATCGAAGCATCGGATGCCATTATGGTGGCACGCGGTGATTTGAGTGTGGAAGTCGGCGATGCTGCTGTGCCTGGCTTGCAAAAGAAAATGATCAAAATGGCACGCGCCAAGAATCGTTTGGTCATTACCGCCACGCAAATGATGGAATCCATGATTACCGCGCCGATCCCCACCCGTGCCGAAGTATCCGATGTGGCGAATGCTGTATTGGACGGCACGGATGCGGTGATGTTGTCGGCCGAAACCGCAGTCGGGGACTATCCCGTTGAAACCATCGAAGCGATGGCACGTATTTGTCTGAGCGCGGAAAAAGAGCTAGATACGGTTGCGCACGGTTGCGACCAGCCGCAAGTGGTCTTTACCCGTGTCGATCAGTCGATTGCGATGTCCGCGCTGTATGCAGCCTCTCATCTCAAGGTGAAAGCGATTGTGGCATTGACACAATCGGGTTCGACCGCCTTGTGGATGTCTCGTAGTAATGGGCTGGTGCCTATTTTTGCGATGACCCCAATGAAATCCACCCTAAGCAAGGTGACTTTATTTGGTGGCGTACATCCCATCGCGTTTGAGAATAACTCAACCTATCCTTCTGTGGTGCTAGGCGCAGCAGAAGATGAGTTGGTTCGTCTGGGATTGGTTAAGCAAGGCGATCTCGTGGTGATGACCATCGGTGAGACGGTCGGAAAATCAGGACAAACCAATACCATGAAAATCGTGCGTATAGGTGACTAATTCATCGTCTCAAGCCTGATTAAAAAGCTTGAGACGATTGGATGATAATCTGCCTGCTAAAAAATTTAAGTCATTATAAGCAATAACTTACACACATTATAACTAGGAGAAAAACATGGCTTTAGTATCTTTGCGTCAACTTCTCGATCATGCAGCAGAACACAGCTACGGTCTACCTGCATTCAACGTAAACAATTTGGAACAAGTCAAAGCAATCATGGAAGCGGCTGATGCGACCAACAGCCCAGTGATTATGCAAGGCTCTGCTGGCGCACGTAAGTACGCAGGCGAAGCATTCTTGCGTCACCTGATCGAAGCGGCGGTGGAAATGTATCCGCATATTCCTGTCGTCATGCACCAAGATCACGGCGCATCCCCAGCAGTGTGTATCCAAGCGATTCGCTCTGGTTTCTCCAGCGTGATGATGGACGGTTCTTTGCTGGCTGACGGCAAAACACCTTCCAGCTTTGAATACAACGTCAACGTAACTCGCCAAGTAGTCGAAATGTCTCACGCAGTGGGTGTTTCTGTTGAAGGCGAATTGGGTTGCTTGGGTTCGTTGGAATCTGGTCACGGCGAAAAAGAAGACGGTCACGGTGCAGAAGGCGTATTGAGCCACGACCAACTGTTGACAGACCCAACTGAAGCGGCTGAATTTGTCAAAGCAACAGGTGTAGATGCACTGGCAATCGCGATCGGCACCTCCCACGGCGCGTACAAATTTACCAAACCGCCCACAGGCGACACCTTGGCGATCAGCCGTATCAAAGAAATCAATGCCCGTATTCCTAACACCCATTTGGTTATGCACGGTTCTTCTTCCGTGCCACAAGAATGGCTGAAAATCATCAACGAATTCGGTGGTGATATGAAGCAAACTTACGGTGTACCCGTGGAAGAAATCGTGGAAGGCATCAAATACGGCGTGCGTAAAGTGAATATCGACACCGACTTGCGTATGGCATCCACGGGTGCGACTCGTCGCTACTTGGCACAAAATCCATCGAATTTCGATCCCCGTAAATTCTTGGAAGCTACCACGAAAGCCATGAGAGACATCTGCATCGCGCGCTACGAAGCGTTTGGCGCCGCAGGACAAGCAGGCAAAATCAAAGTCGTTTCTCTGGATGCTATGGCAGCCCGCTATGCAAAAGGTGAATTGAAAGCGATTGTAAAATAAACGATTTTGAATCGTTGAAATGAAAAAGCGACCTTCGGGTCGCTTTTTTGTGTCTATTCTAACTGGGTATAATCATGCAGTACACGAGTAATACAAGGGGTTAATATCCAGTGGATTACTTATCTGACTGTTCAATCTCTTCCAAAATAGCAGCTTTGTTCCACGTTAAGACAGTGCATTGCTGGCAAGGATGTTGCGCAATATAGCTTTCGATGGCTTGAATACGAAGCAGGGTATCGGGATGCGATGATAGCCAACTTGCGACTTCAGAAGGCTCTTCCTTGCTGGCTTTGGGTTCTTTGGGTGAGTCAAATCCCGCTTCCAACTTCTTAAAAAAGCTCACCATGCCCTGCGTATCAATGTGCTTATCATGCAAAAGCTGCACGCCTTTGATGTCGGCATCCGACTCCACTTGACGACCAAAGTATTGCGAGGACAGCTGGTGTGCTAGCAGCATCACGACCGCATTGGCATCGCCTAACACCACCAACACCACAGTCGCCATCGCCGCGCTGTTCATCATGTTTTTGAGCGCGTGCCGTTGTTCAACATGCTGCACCTCATGTGCTAACACCGCCGCCAGCTCGTTCGGGGTATCGGCGTGTTTCAGCAAGCCGCTATTGACCACAATAATGCCGCCAGGAATGGCAAAGGCGTTCACCGCAGGGTCTTTGGAGACATACCACTGATAGTGATAGCGCGACCCTGCCGTGAGCTGCTGCCCGATGCGCTGCACGGTTTTCACGGCTTCGCCTTCACTGAGGAAATTGGCTTTGGGGTTGAGCGATTTCAGTACGGATTCCCCCAAACTCTTTTCCGTCTTCATCGACACCCTGTTCGCTGCCCACATCGCCGCACGATCATGCTGCCAAACCAGCAACAATAGAGCCAATCCCACAAAGGCGGTGGTGTATAAAATACCTTCCCACAGCCAACTTTGCGATTGGGTCTCGCGTTGCCAATGGGTAAAACCTGCGACACCATTGTGTGGCAAAGCGGCGATCAGTTTTTTCTGCGCTGCGGCATCTGCGGGTATCAATGACCACGCCGCCTCTTGCTGCCAAGTGAGTTGCAGTTGGTCATGATCGAAACCCGCTACTTTTGCCTGCAATTCGCCCCACTTGATAAATGATGGGGCGGCAAATGATGCCGATTGGAGGTGTATGCCCTCTTGATTCGCTACGCACTGGACGCGCAGCCCCGCGACGGGTAAGTCAGCACCAAACAGAAGAATTTGAATGTCAGTCATGCTAGTGGTTAGGTACAAATAATTGGGGATTGGGTCGTTAGTTGGTAGTTGGTAGTTGGTAGTCGCTAATTTGCAACTACTACTTCTCCATGCCACATCTTGACCTATGACCTCTCTAGAAACAGAGACACAATCACGAAAATCACAAAACCTACTAAGTATAATTTCCCCCAGATTGAGCCTTTGCCCCGCCCTGAAATCGCCGCTGTCATCAACACCTTGCTCAAGCGATTCAACGGCAAAGACTGCATCCAGACATGACCTGGCCCTGAAACCGTGGCGTAAAACAAGCCTTCGCCGCCGAATAAACTGGTTTTGAGCTTGCCTGTATATTTGATGTCATAACGCACACTGGAGGACATGCCCACGAGGCAACCTGTATCGACGCGCAGCGCATCCACAGGCCCCAGTGCCACTTGCCTCAACGCACCCGACGCATGGATAAACACCGTACCGTGTCCACTGATTTTTTGCATGATGAAACCTTCGCCCCCAAACAAGCCCACTCGCACCCGTTTTTGAAACGCGATCTGAATTTTCTGCCCCTTTTCCCCTGCCAAATACGCACCCTTTTGGCAAATAATCGAGCCACCTTGTTCATCCAAATTGATCGCCACAATTTCACCAGGACCTGGTGCTGCAATTGCCACGCGCTGGGGATAACTGGCATCATTTTTATAATGGCTGCTAAACATCGACTCGCCCGTGAACGAGCGTTTAATGGCATTGACGAAACGCCCAATTGCCCCAAAAGCAGACGCACTGCCATCTCCCAAAATCGCATTCGTCTCGATGTCTTGGTCAATAAACATCATCGAACCCTGCTCCGCAATCACCTCTTGCCCCTCCGCCAAAGTAAATTGAACGTATTGCAAGTCATGACCATAAATTTTGTAATCTAGCAAAGACATGAGATTCCTTCCAAGTAAGTGTCGTTTTTGAGTGCTACCGTTAAGTGACGTGAAAAATATCAAGTGCTTTTTAACCCGCGTTAAGTATAGCGTCAATAGGGAGAATACGCCCAATGGCACGCACTTTTAACCGCAATTCTCATTGCGACGCAATAGCGCGGGATTGTGGATCGACGCAGGAACACTGGGCTGCGCGCAACCCAATCTATGGGTCACAAACGATACGATGTTTTATGAGCCTCCTAGCATCTTCTTCACTTCGTCATCATTTAGTTCGTGTCCAAGCCAAACAACCACCCTTTTTGCACCCGCACCAACCGCCACCTCGTGGATGATACGTTCCTCAATTTCTGACAATCCGCCTTCAACCATTTCTAATGGATGAATGACAATGTCGGGTGAAGAAAACCACATATAGCCCTGCGATACTTGTTTCAAGGCATCTTTCAACGCATTTTCAGCCGCTGCGAACTGACCAACCAGCAGCCTTGTGGTGGTAAAAGGTGTCTGGGCGAGGCTGGTCACATCGACTCCTGATTTCAAACTTCGAACTTGAAACTGATTCCGCCGCACTTTCACATAGACGGCATTTAATAAAAATAGCTTGGCTAACATATTGAATAAAAAATATATTAATTAAAAAGAACGTGTTGTAGATTGGGTTGAGCGGCTTTGCAAGTCCATGCCCATATAAAACATTTCCTCACATCTGTGCATACCGTCCTGCCGTATTTTGTCTGCGTCGTCCATGACCGTTCGCGTGACGAAGTATTCGCCTGATTGATTTGGCATGGGTTTTTGATTGCGATTCAAATAGTCAATTTTCGCTTTTTCCGCCGCGACTTGACAGTGAGTGAGTTCAATCTGCAATGTGGCATTGGCTTCGGATCGTCGTCGTAATAACTCAACACTCGTCCCTGTGTTGATACTAGCCTGCTCCTCAGCAAGACGCACCATGTCCGCAACGGCTTGTTCTTGCTGCAAATACTCAAAATAGGACGCAGCACCATAAGACCAAATGCCGCTACTGAGCAAGACCAACAGAAGCAGGCTAATAATAATTCTCGTCAATTGTGTTGACTCTCCGTGCATTGGAATAACCCCAGTCTCGTTGGTTAGGTTCTGAATTTTCGGAGTTCAATTGCCGTCAATTTATACATCACTTCGTCTCCCTAATGCTTAGCCCTACTGTCGTGAAATACCCATCGAAGTGCGGTGTTGGGTGGCGCAGCTCGTTTTGTATCGGCACAAGCCAAAAACGTCGCTGCTCATAAGGCTGCGAGGGGGTATCTGGTCATCAATTATTTTTATTGCAAACTACGCGCATTGCAAATATGTCCGCCAGCCGTTGATCCAGCGTCAACAATGTCAATTGATGCACTTGCGCGGTGGCGGCTATGATGACATCAGGTAGCTTGCATGGGCGGCTGCGACGCAATCGCGTGGCTTGTTGCTCAATCGCCTCGTCCAGCAAAATCACTTGGCAATGTTGCAAAAATGCCAGAATAGTGGACTCTTCCTCTGTTTCCAAATTGAGGAAACCCAGCAACTCCATCCGCGTAATTTAGCTGACCGCAATTTGTCCAAAATCCACGGCTTGTGCTTCAAGCAGTGCGATGACAGCGGGCTGCATTTTCCACCACATTGGTGACCAGCAACCATTTAGCACCATTCATCGCGCATCTTTCGCTGAATTTCCACCGCGTCGCCGTTAAAGTTAGCCGAGCCGCACAATCGCCCTGCAAAACTGCGCCAATCGACTGGCGCAGACGGCTTGCGATCAGGTCAACAAAGCCCGCCGCTCTGCCGCAAAGGGCAAGGCTTGCAGCGGATGTATCCCGCCTTGCGCATCAATCTCCACTTCGATGGTTTGTAACATGATGAATCCTTTTGGTTTATCAGTTATTTTATAAGCTGAGCCGTTGCCATATTCCGCGCATCCACTTCAACTTGCGGCTGGCGCGACTGGTTTCTTGTTTCGGCAATGCGTATCGCCGTGTGCAAGCGCATTCATGCCGCATTTTTCATGCCAAAATCAGGAAAATCCTGCGTTCAACACCGCATGGCACTTGACGAAATAACGATCTTTATTCCGCTCGCGGCTTAGTTGCCCGTGGTTTGGCGGTTTTTTTTTGCTGCGGTGCTGGTTTTGGTCACCGCTTTTTTAACGGCAGGTTGCTTCGCCGCTACTTTTTTCACCGCTGCTTTAGGTTTGGCTTCATCCTTTGTGGGCGCGGCTGCCTTGGCGGCAGGTTTTTTGCGCGTGGTAGGTTCTTTAGCCGCTTTGGCAGCGATGAGGGCTAAGGCTTGTTCCAGCGTGACTTCATCCACGCCTATTTCTTTAGGTAAAGTCGCGTTGATTTTACCGTGGCGAGCATACGGACCGTAGCGTCCGCTGCAAATTTCGATGCTGGTTTGGTCGTCGGGGTGGTTGCCGAGGACGCGCAGCACGGTGTTGCCTTCGCGGGCTTGACTTAACAATTCCACGGCGCGCGCTAAGCCGATTTCAAAAATGCTGTCACTTTTGGGGATGGATTTGAATTTGCCGTCATGCCCGATGTAAGGACCAAAACGTCCGATATTGACGATGACTTTTTTGTTGCTTTCGGGGTGCAAACCGAGGTCACGCGGCAGGGACAATAGTTTTAGCGCGGTGGCTAAATCGACGTTTTCCAGCGGCAATTCTTTCGGCCACGACACGCGTTTGGGTTTGGCTTTTTCGCCCACCACCACTTCGCCGAGTTGCACATAATGCCCGTAAGGCCCGCGCAGCAGCAGCACGGGTTGTGCCGTTTCAGGATGCGCGCCGAGTTCAACGCGCAGCGAGGCTTCTTCTTCGGTGTCACTGCTCAAACTGCGTTTGTATTTGCATTCGGGGTAGTTGGTGCAACTAACAAAGCTGCCGTAACGGCTGAGTTTTTTCGCCAACGGTTTGCCGCATTCGGGACAGGCTTCATCCAGTAATTCCACGGGGCGGTCGATGTTAGTTTTGTCTTTGATTAGACTGGAAAAACCTTTCCAAAATTCGTCCAACACGCCGATCCAATCACGTTTGCCTTCGGACACTTCGTCCAGCTCATCTTCCAGCCCAGCGGTGAAGTGGTAATCCACATAGCGGGTAAAATGCTCGGTCAAAAACTTGGTGACGACGCGCCCCACATCGGTGGGCACGAAGCGTTTTTTGTCGATAATGGCGTATTCGCGGGCTTGCAAAGTCGAAATGATGGTGGCGTAAGTCGAGGGACGACCGATGCCGTATTCTTCCAACGCCTTGACCAAACTGGCTTCCGAAAAGCGCGGGGGCGGTTGGGTGAAGTGTTGTTCGCCATACAATTTGTCCAACGGAATCACTTCGCCTTCCACCAGCGGCGGCAATTTCCCGCCTTCTTCTTCGGTGGCATCATCCACGTCTTCCATATACACGCTGATAAAACCAGGGAACACCAACACTTGCCCAGAGGCGCGGAACAAAGTGTCATCGCCGCCAAGGCGAATATCCAAGCTCACGGTGTCGTAGCGGGCAGGGGTCATTTGGCACGCCAAGGTGCGCTTCCAAATCATCTCGTACAGCCGCGCCTGGTCGGCGGTGAGGCGGCTACGCACGCTGTCGGGGGTGCGCAAAATCGACGTGGGGCGGATCGCTTCGTGCGATTCTTGGGCATTTTTAGTTTTGCTTTTGTATTGCGGCTGATGGCTAGGTAAGTACTCGCTATCGTAATTATCCTTGATATAGCCGCGAATTTCTTGCACGGCTTCTTGCGCCAGTGTGACGGAATCGGTACGCATATACGAAATCAAGCCGACGGTTTGCCCGCCAATATCCACGCCTTCGTACAACGACTGCGCAGTGCGCATGGTGCGTTCCGAAGTCATGCCCAATTTGCGCACGGCTTCTTGTTGCAAGGTTGAGGTGGTAAAGGGTGCGGCGGCGTAGCGTTGTTTGGCTTTTTTCTCCACGCGCACCACTTTGGGCGGTAATTTCGCGTCGTTCAGTTTTGCCGAAATCGCTTCGTATTCAGCTTGGCTGCCGATGCTCAGTTGCTCTAATTTTTTGCCTTGATACTGGAATAACTTAGCGGTGAAGTTGTGGAAATCTTTGTGACTGTCCAGATGAATCGACCAGTATTCTTGGGTTTTAAAGGCTTCGATTTCCAGTTCGCGTTCGACGATCAGCCGTAAAGCGGGGCTTTGCACCCGTCCTGCTGACAAGCCCGCGCGGATTTTGCGCCACAATAACGGCGACAAATTAAAGCCGACCAAGTAATCCAAGGCGCGTCGCGCTTGTTGCGCATTGACCAGCGGCATGGAAATTTCACGCGGATGGGCGACGGCTTCGCGCACGGCGGATTGGGTGATTTCATAAAACACCACGCGCTGCATCGTCTTGTTTTTTAAGGCGCGTTTGCTTTTGAGCAATTCGGCGATATGCCACGCAATCGCTTCCCCTTCGCGGTCGGGATCGGGTGCGAGCAGGATGTGATCTACCCCTGCGGCAGCTTTAGCAATGGCATCGACGTGTTTGCTGTTGCGGGCGATGGTTTCGTACTGCATGGCAAAACCATTTTCAGTATCCACCGCACCCGTTTTCGGCACGAGGTCGCGAACATGTCCATAAGAAGCAAGGACTTCGTAGTCTTTGCCCAGATACTTTTGCAGCGTTTTCGCCTTGGCGGGAGATTCGACAATCAGAAGATGAGTAGCCATGCGTAAGAGTATTTAGTGTAATTGCGAGGAATGTAAGGGCGAGATCAATTCCTCTATTAACAAGGGATCGAGTTCTTGATGGCGATTCCAAAGCACCATCAACATAATGAGTTTGAGCTTATCCAAGCCCAATTGGGATTGTTGCAGGGCAATCGCACGGTCAATAATCATTTCGCGTTCTACCGCAGAAATGAGCTTTTGTTGCTCAGCAAACAACAAGAATTGGCGGGCATCTTGGCTGATGCGCCGCAGTTCCACCTCGGCAAAGCAACGCAAGCCCGTGTGTTCTAGCGAAGCTGGATAACTATCCGCCGTTTGCGCTTGCAAAGCCGAGAGCCACGTCAATGCTTCGTCAATTTCGTCGCCTTCAAAGCCTGCTGCGGAAAGTTTGCGCGAGAGCTTTTCAGGGGGCGGATAACTGCCCGCATCGAAATAACTTTCAAACAGGTACATGAGGATTTCAAACATAATTGATGGTGATTTTAAAGTGTTGCGTTATTTGGTCGTTAGCTGCTAGTCGTTAGTTTTTAGTTAGGGGGTAATCTAAGTATCTCTAGCTGAATATATTTCAAAATGGTGGACGCGCTGCGCTTATCCACCCTACCAACTAACGACTAACGACTAACCGCTAATTCGTTCGTTGATATAAGCCGCCAGGCAAGGTATGTACCCGCCCATTCAGCTCCAGCGTCAACAGCATGGCGGATAGCTGGCTAATCGTCAAGCCGCTGCGTGTGCAAAGGGTGTCCAAATCGACGGCATCGTAGCCTAAATGCGTCAGTAAACTGGCTTCTGAGGTAGACAGCATCTCAGTCTTGGAGAGGGGAGGCGGGCAGATGGGCGAGGGGTGAAACAGACTGCCCAGTTCTTCGAGGACATCTTGTGCCGACTCCACCAGCTTCGCCCCTTGTTTAATCAGCGCGTGGCAGCCTTTGCTTTGGGGGGCGTGAATCGAGCCTGGAATGGCGAATACGTCGCGGTTTTGTTCCATTGCCAAACGCGCGGTAATCAGCGAGCCGCTTTGTAACGAGGCTTCCACCACCAAACAGCCTAAACTCATGCCGCTAATCAGCCGATTGCGGCGCGGAAAATTGGCAGGCAAGGGCGGCGTGCCGAGGGCGAATTCTGAAATCAATACGCCTTGATCCGCCAAGGTGTGCGCCAACTCACGGTGCGACGCGGGATAAATTCGATCCAATCCCGTTCCCACCACCGCAATGCTACTGCCCTGACCGCGTAATGCGCCGCGATGGGCGGCGGCATCTATGCCATGCGCCATACCGCTGATAATGCTCAAACCAGCCTCGCTCAGTGCTTGTGCAAAGGCTTCCGCATTCCGTTCACCTTGCGGCGTGGCAGCGCGACTCCCTACGATGGCGAGCGCGGGTCGATTCAATAAATCGCGCAGACCTTTGACATACAACAAAATGGGCGGGTCAGCGATATTCAACAGGGCTTGCGGATAGTCCGCATCGGCAAGGGTGATGATGTGATTACGTTCATCTTGCAACCAAGTCAGCGTAGGGGCGATGCGCTCATCTGAAATCCCTTTACTGATTTCAGTCGCCACGTCGGCTTTGACGTAATCCTTGAGTTGGCTAATCGGCGCGGCAAAAACAGCTTCTGGCGAACCGAATTGCTTGAGCAACTGGCGTGATGCCTCGCCCCCCAATCCGCGTGTCAGGCTAAGTGCCAACCAAGCCTTGAGTGCCGCGTCCATGTTAGGGCGTTTGAGCGCGATCCAGTAGGGTGACAGGCAAACGCGTTTCCATCACCAAGGCGTAAGCCACTTTATTAAAGACGCGGAATACAAATAGCAAACCATTGCGCTCATCGGGCAAATTGACATCATTGCCTTGATACTGAACCGTCTTCCCCGCTTTATACAGCGCCAATACATGACCGACTTGCAACCCGTCGCGCGCGCCTCTATTGAGGGTAATGATGCTGTTCTGGCTGGCTTGGGTCGAGCTGCCGTAAATTGAGATGACTTTGCCCTCTATCAGGCGTTCAGGTGCGCGCGGCAAATAATGGCTGGTCAATTCTTCTTTAAACGGCACTAAGCGCGCGCCGCGTTCAATTTCTTGACGATTTTTGGTGACGCGAAAAGTGCTGGGTTCATCAATTTTGCTAGGATCTGCAAATTTGACGACCTTGATGTCGCCTAAATAGGTGACTTCGTATCCCAAGGTTTCTTGGGTTTCAGGGTCAACTAATGGTTTTGCGGGCTGATACGCTTGCCACTTGATGCCTTGGTCGGCGGTGAGTCCGCTGGCATAGCCTAATTCTCCCATGCCCAGTACCACGCGCTGTTCTTGCAATGCGACGATCGTCGGGGCGGTTTCTAGGTCACTTTCTTCTATCGCTAAAGGCTGGGCTAAGAAGGGATTCAGTGCGCGCGAAGGGATGCTGAGGATGGCATCGTTTTTTTCCTCGCGTATCGTAGGCGATAACTTCACCGTGCCATTGGCTAATTTGACCTCACCATTCACCACTCCAATTTGAATCTTGCCCGCATTGCGATCAAATCGAATCACATTGCCAGGATAAATCCAGTGTGGGTCTTTAATGCCATCTTGGTTCACGCCCCACAGCTGAGGCCATTTCCAAGGGTCTTTAAAAAACAGATTTGAAATACCCCAAAGTGTATCGCCCTTCACCACAACGTGATGATCTGGTGCATCAGGACGAATTTCAGGTTCAGCAGCCAAGGCGATGGCAGGCAATAAAAAGCAAATCAGCGATATAATCTTGCGCATGAAAGAGTCCCGCAGAGTGTAAAAGAAAGGCGAAGGGAAGTTGCTGCGCCAAATTTTGCCTCTAGTCATCTAAATAAGCAAGCCTTCATGGAATTCGCATGACCATACTTAAAATTTTGCAGTACCCCGATCCGCGTTTACAAAAAATTGCCCAGCCTGTAAAACAGGTGACGGATAGCACGCGCAAGCTGATCCGCGACATGGCAGAAACCATGTACGCCGCCCCTGGCGTGGGCTTGGCAGCGACCCAAGTCGATGTGCATCAACAGATTATCATTGCCGATATTTCTGAAACCCATGATCAGCTGTTGGTGTTGATTAACCCCAAATTGCTGGCGCAAAGTGGTGATGAAGAAAGCGAAGAGGGCTGTTTGTCTGTGCCTGGGATTTACGAAAAAGTGCAGCGCGCCGAAAAAATCACCGTCAGCGCGCAAAATGAACGAGGAGAGACGTTTACTTTGAAAGCCGATGGTTTTTTAGCCGTGTGCATCCAGCACGAAATCGACCATTTGCATGGCAAAGTGTTTGTCGAACATTTATCCCAACTCAAACAAGGCCGCATACGCGCCAAATTGATTAAACGCCAACGGGAGAATATGTGAGTTTTAAAGAGAAGGGGGAAGGGAGAAAAGGGAAGGGTGTGGGGGTGCGACGGTTTGTTTCACGTTTCACCAGAGAATATGCGCGTGCGTGGTGTCTCTCTTCCCTCTTCTCCCTTATCCCTTCCCTTCTTCCCCTTCCCTAAATTAAGCGAACAAACCATGAAAATAATCTTCGCAGGTACGCCTGTTTTTGCGGCAGAAGCCTTAGCCGCATTATTGCCCGAACATGAAGTCGTGGCGGTATTGACGCAGCCCGACCGCCCCGCAGGACGGGGGATGCAGCTTACCGCCAGTCCTGTTAAACAACTGGCTTTGCAACATGGCTTGACCGTGATGCAGCCCACGACCTTAAGAACCGACGAAGCAGTGCAAGCGATTGCCGCGCTGAATGCCGATGTGATGGTGGTGGCGGCTTACGGGCTGATTTTGCCCCAAAGCGTTTTGAGTTTGCCGCGCCTAGGCTGTTTGAATATCCACGCGTCCTTGTTGCCGCGTTGGCGCGGTGCAGCACCGATTCAACGGGCGATACAAGCGGGCGATGCAGCAACAGGCATCACCATTATGCAAATGGATGTGGGCTTAGACACGGGCGATATGTTGCTGCGCGAAATTACACCAATTGCCGCAACGGACACCGCCGCCACCTTGCACGACAAACTCGCCCAACAAGGTGCTGACAGCATCGTCCAAGCCTTGCGCCAATTGCCGCAACTCACCGCCGAAAAGCAAGATGCGACACTCGCCACCTACGCCAGCAAGCTGTTAAAAAGTGAAGCGATGATAGACTGGAGCTTGGATGCGCAGGTGATTGAACGCACGGTGCGTGCTTTCAACCCCTTTCCTACCTGCCAAACGCAGTACCAAGGCGCGATGCTCAAAGTCTGGCAAAGCAGCGTGGTGAAAGGCGTGACAGGGCAAGCAGGTGAAATCCTCTCCCTAGACAAACACGGCATCACCGTCGCCTGTGGGAAACACGGATTGCGATTGGAAACAGTGCAACGGGCAGGCGGCAAACCCCAAGCGGCGGGGCAGTTGGCGCAAATGATGAAGGTGGGGGAGAGATTAGGGGAAGAGGCGAGGGAGAAGAGGGAAGGGACGTAGGTGCGAATTCATTCGCACGGGTTTGTATTTGTCGCATTTAAAGTAGCGATGAAAAAACTTCAAGGAGATTCCAAATGCAAGACGAACGATACAATCCTGTGCCACATGATGCTGCCTTTATTGCGGAAGTATTAGCTGACCCTGCAACGAAGCAGGCTTATGATGCGCTGATGAAGAAATATGCAAAAAAACGTGCGAATAAATTCGCACCTACGCATTTTGTGCAATCAAAATATGAGCTGAAATTTGGCAATCGGTGATTTGGGACGCGTGACAATAACGTAAAATGCGACGAGTGTTGAATTGCTATATGCGCAGCGCAATACATCAATATTGAATTTCAATGGGGAGGTTATATGAATTACTTTTGGGTTAATCAAGCAAAATTTGATGCAGAGAAAGAGGGTAAACACCTCCGTTCATTCGTGACTGATCGGAGACCGCATCACGGACGATTGGCAATCCTTGATATGAAAGTTGGTGATGGTTGCTTCTCAGTTACCAGAGATGGTTTGGTTTCTATCAATCAAATTCAAGAGTTGGCTAAAATTGTCGAAACTACGCCAGAAGGAAAAACATATCAAATTTCATGCAGTTACTCGCCTCTTGAGACGATAATCAGCCTTGACGAATTGAAGAAATTATATGACAAGCGATTTTCCTTTACCCGAAGTGAGGCTAAAAGTTTATTTACTATCAATGGTGATAGAGTTCAATCATATATCATCCCACTATCGGAAGAACAGGTTGAGTTCCTTTTGTCACTGACAAAACAAGCATCACCAGTTTTGTCGGGTAATTGACGTGACCTTTCCCCCTCGTTTACACGTTATTTATCGGTCTTCTTTATCCCGACAGAAATCGTTTTTCTAGCGATTTCTACGCCCGTGCTATTACCACGAGTGATTTATCAGATAAGCGTAGCGCATCTGCCTGAATTTAAAAATAAAATGGTGGATGCGCTTGCGCTTATTCACCCTACCTTCCCCGCACGGGGTCATGCTTTCACAGGATATATCATGCAACAAATACAACTTACCGCTGCGCATTTGGTTCAGCAAGTGCTGGAAAATGGACGGAATTTGAATCAAATTCTGGAGGATACTTTGCGCAATAAGACGGCTTGGAAGTCGTCGGAGCGGGGGGCGTTGCAGGATTTGAGTTTTGGGACGTTGCGCTTTTATGGGCAATTGCGGGGCGTGTTAGGGCAGTTGTTGGAAAAACCGTTGGAAGATCAACGCATCGTTTTTGTGTTATTGGTGGCGTTGTATCAGTTGCAATATAGCAAGGCGGGGCAGCACGCGGTGGTGGATCAGGCGGTGCAGGCGGTGCGCACCTTGAATCAGCGCATGAGCGGCTTGGCGAATGCCGTGTTGCGCAATTTTCTGCGCAATCAAGAGGCGTTGATGATCGGGGCAGAGCGCACGCCTGAAGGCAAGTTTAGCCACGCGGCGTGGTGGATTGACATGTTGACGGCGCAATATGGCAAAGAAGTCGCTGCCCAAATTTTGGCGGTGGGCAATCAACATCCCCCGATGACCTTGCGAGTGAATGTGCGCCATCATACCGTCGATCAATACGCGGAATTATTGGCGAATGAAGGACAGTCTGGAGAATTTGTTGCGCCTGACGCGCTGCTGTTGCACCAACCTGTTTCAGTGGATAAGTTGCCAGGATTTTTCGATGGTTGGGTGTCGGTGCAAGATGCGGGTGCGCAATGTGCGGCGGGTTTGCTGGATGTCAAAAATGGCATGCGAGTGTTGGATGCCTGTGCCGCGCCTGGCGGCAAAACCGCGCATTTGTTGGAGTTGTACGAGTTAGATTTATGGGCGGTGGATAAAGATGCCAAACGCCTGCATCGCGTGGACGAAAATTTGCAACGCTTGCATTTGCAGGCGAAATTGGTGCTTGGCGATGCGGAACTCCCATCCCAATGGTGGAATGGCAAGCCATTTGACCGCATTTTGGCGGATGTGCCGTGTTCCGCATCAGGTGTGGTGCGCCGTCATCCCGACATCAAATGGCTGCGTCGTCGCGAAGATATTTCTGCTTTCGCCAGACAACAACTGGATATTGTGCAAGCTTTATGGACGACTTTGGCGGTCGGCGGCAAAATGCTGTATGTGACCTGTTCCGTGTTTTCACAAGAAAACGAAGGCGTGATCTCAGCATTTTTAGCCAAACAAAAAGACGCGACGCGACTGCCCCTGCGCTTACCCAATGGCAGCACGGGGCAATTAGTGCCTAGTGATTTACAAGATGGATTTTTCTATGCCTTGTTGCAAAAAACCAGCTAATACGCCTGTTGAAGGGGCGTGGCAATCCAACCTGCATCGCTTGGCGCGGTGCGGGTTGTATTTGCTTTTGCTGGCGTGGGGCAGTTTGACGTATGCCGATAGCATTTCCGTCAACAAAACGGATGTGCGGGTGAGCGAGGATAGTTATCAACTGGCCGCTAATTTTAATATCCGCCTGAGTTTTGTGGTGGAACAAGCCTTGTCGCATGGCGTGGCGATTTATTTCGTCAGCGAATTCAATGTGACGCGCTCGCGCTGGTATTGGTTAGATGAAGAAATGATCAAAAGTGAACATATCATTAAGCTGTCTTACAACGTACTCACGCGCCAATATCGGATTTCGCATGGTGCGCTGTATCAAAACTTCCCCACCTTAGAAGACGCTTTGCGGGTGATGCAACGACAAAGCTCGCCCGCGATTTTGACGGACTTATTTAAAAAGACAGGTAATTATTTGGCGGGCGCGCGTCTCAGACTGGATATAGAACAATTGCCTAAGTTGTTACAGGTCAACGCCTTGACCAGCAAAGATTGGGAACTGGATTCTGGTTGGTATCGCTGGGTGATCCATCCCGATGAAATTGCGGCACGCCAAAATAGCGAGGTTGTGCATTGAAATACATTATTTTGCTCAGTACGACGGCGGGGGCGGTGTTGTTGTATTTGCTGTCCAGTAAAAGTGCTAACAGCGAACTTTTTTCCAATCACTATTACAACGCGTTATGGCTGACGGGCTTGTTGGTGGTGGGTTTGTCTTTATTGGTGCTTTATCAATTCTGGCAATTACGCACCAAGCTGAAAAACAAAGTATTTGGCGCTAAACTCACCATGCGCTTGGCGTTGTTTTTTATCGGCATCGCCGTTTTGCCAGGTATTTTGGTGTATGCCGTTTCGGTTGAGTTTTTAGGCAAAAGTATCGAATCGTGGTTTGATGTGCGAGTCGAAAAAGCCTTGGAAGGCGGACTCAATCTGGGCAAAAATGCCTTGGATAATAGTTTGCGCGAGTTATCCCAAAAAACCCAGTTTGTTGGCTTGCTCTTAGCCGAAAAATCCCCCCCGCAGTATCAAGTGGCTTTGCGGCGATTGATAGACGAAGGGATGGCGCAAGAGGCGGCAGTATTTACCCTCGCGGGCAAAACGGTGGCTTTTGCCAGTGCAGGGCAAAACAAAACACCCGTGCCACTCGACGCGTACATGCTAGCAGAGGTCATCCAAAAATCGCAATATGCTGTGGTGGACACCGTGCCGAACAAAGGCTTGATTTTGCGCACCATGGTGCTGGTCAAAACCCATCCACCCGACACACGCCAGTATGTGTTGCAATTTACCCAGCCTGTCCCGCCCAAAGTGGAACACGATGCCGAGACGGTGCAAGGTGTTTATCGAGATTACCAAGCCTTGGTGCTGTCCCGCGTGGGTTTGAAACGCCTGTATGGTATTACCTTGACCTTATCGCTGTTGATTGTGTTACTGGCAGCGGTGTCGGCGGCTTTTTTTATCAGTGATAAATTAGGCTCGTCTTTGGAAGCCTTGGCGGAAGGGACGCGCGCCGTGGCGCAGGGGGATTTTAGCGGGCAATATCCCGTGCGCAGTCAAGATGAGTTGGGTGCATTAACGGGGTTGTTTAACCAGATGATCCGCCAGTTAGCCGATGCCAAAGCCACCAGCGAATTGCAACAGCAACAGGTAGAAAGTGCAAAAGGTTATTTGGAAAGTGTGTTGACGCATCTTTCTTCAGGGGTAATTGGTTTTGATGCAGATTTACGTTTGCGCTCGGTCAATACCCGTGCAGGGCAAATTTTATCCGCGCCGCTATCAGAGATGGAACGCATGAACTTAACTGACATTGCTGCACGATACCCGCTGTTGACCTCTTTTTGCGACACGATACACGCAGCTTTCGCAGAAGTGGACAATGGCGAATGGCGCAAGCAAATTGAGCGCGTGAGCAAAAATGGCACACAAGTTTTGTTGATGCGCGGAACGCGCTTGCCACAAGGGGCAGAAGCGGGTTATGTGGTGGTATTTGATGACATTAGCTATTTGTTACAAGCGGAACGTCAAGCGGCGTGGGGTGAAGTGGCGCGGCGTTTGGCACACGAAATCAAAAATCCGCTGACCCCCATTCAGCTCTCGGCGGAACGTTTACAGCATAAACTCAGTGCGCATTTAAATCCTGCCGATGCCCAATTATTGCAACGCGCCACCCAAACCATCGTCAGTCAAGTGGACGCATTGAAGAACATGGTCAGCGATTTTGCCAATTATGCGCGCGGTCCTGTGTTGAAATTAAGTCCGCTGGATTTGCACCAGTTGATACAAGAAGTATTGAATTTATATGAGGCGAATGGGATGAGGATGACGACCCGTTTGTTAGCCCCTCACGCCATCGTCCAAGGCGATGCCACGCGCTTGCGTCAGGTCATTCACAATTTGCTGCAAAATGCCCAAGATGCCTTGCAAGGGCAAGCGGATGCGCATATCACGCTGAGTACCACCGCGCAGGGAGGCAACGTCAGCTTACACGTCGCCGACAACGGCAGTGGTTTTGCCGACCAGGTACTTTCCCGCGCCTTTGAACCCTATATGACCACCAAGAGTAAAGGCACAGGACTGGGGCTGGCTATCGTGAAAAAAATTATTGAAGAACACAACGGACAAATCAGTATTGAAAACAACAGCAACGGTGGGGCAACGATTACGATCACCCTCCCCACGGTGATGGAGGTGGCATGAAGACAATTTTAGTAGTAGACGATGAAATGGGTATCCGTGAATTATTGGCGGAAATTTTGTTTGATGAAGGTTATCAAGTGGCCTTGGCAGAAAATGCCGAACAAGCGCGGATCTATCGACAAACCCATCAACCCGACTTGGTGTTGTTGGATATTTGGATGCCCGATGTGGATGGCATTGCCTTGCTTAAAGAATGGCTAAGTGAGAACTCGCTGACCATGCCCGTGGTGATGATGTCAGGACATGGCACCATAGAAACGGCTATGGAAGCTACGCGCATCGGCGCGGTTGATTTTCTGGAAAAACCCATTTCACTACAAAAACTATTGTCCACGGTGGCAAAAGCGATTAGCGCAGGAAGACCGCCAGTGCGACCACTCGCCTCCCCCCCAGAAGCCAATCCCGTGGCGGTTATAGATGCCCCCGTGATCAATCCTGAAAACCAACTGCCTGCGTGGTTAGCATTACCATTGCGTCAGGCTCACGACCAGTTTGATACGTATTATTTGCAATATCACTTGGGTCAAGAGGCCGAAAATATGACGCGCGTGGCAGAAAAAACAGGCATGGAACGCACCCACCTGTATCGAAAACTCAAACAATTAGGCATTAAACTTCACAAAAAATCCACTCAGTAAAGGAACAACATTGGCTGTTAGTCGTTAGTTGGTAGTTGGTGGGGCGGGTAGTCGTAGCGCACGCTGAATGTTTTTCATATATTCATAGGGATATGATCGAGTCCCGAAAACTAAAAACTACCAACTAACGACTACCAACTAACGACGAACAACACTTGTACACAACACCTTGCCCTCATGCTTCAAAGGCATTTTTAAACCACTGCACATTGCGTCCTTGCGCATCTTCCATTATCAGCGCATCAAAACGGCAAGGGGGCGTGCGCGCTTGGTTGCTAAGATACTGTTGCGCGGTGCGAATCAGGCGTTGTTGCTTGTGGTAGTCAATACTAGCCGCCGCCCCGCCAAAGCTCCCTTGTCGCCGCAAGCGCACTTCAATAAAAACCAACACCGCACCCTCCATCATCATCAAGTCAATCTCACCAAAACGGCTACGATAGTTTTGTGCCACGAGGCGCAGACCTTGTCGTTGTAGATAATGCAACGCCCACTGCTCTGCTAACACCCCGTCGGCATTCATGGTTTGTTGTGCGCTTGACCAGGGAATAACAACACCTCACTTGTGGGTGCATCAGGTGATTGCACGCGTCCCTGTATAAAAATAGCAGGCATGGCACTCCGCAAAAACTGATGTCCATTGAGCTGAATTTCCCCACTGACTCCATTTAACGGCAAGGCACTATCCCATTGATTTTGCATGATAATCTTGATCAATTGAAACGCATCTATGCCCAAAGCATATAAGCGATCCAGCTCCACAGGCAATGGCGGGTTAGCGCGCGGATAAGCCCGCACCGCAGGATGGTCGGCTTGCACCAACCAAGGCATGTCTACAAAATGAATCCCATTTAGTTCAAAGTTAGTCGGCGAATAATTGGCAAATATCTGTGACGTGGCATAAATAGGCAACTTTTTGGGCAAATAAGGACGCATCAAGCGTGCTTGCTGGGCATTGCCTGCCAAGAAAATCAAAGTATCAGGTTGTACGGTAATGCCTGCCAATTGTGCGGGGTCGCCATTAAACTCAATTTCACGATTGATTGTCCCCCCAGCTGCATTCCAAGCCTCTTCAAAAGCGAACTGCACCCGTAGATCAAAGGGCGACATCGAGCCAATCACAATCGCGTCGCGCAGCCCTGCGCGTGCCGCTTGTTGCGCCACTAAGCGCGCTTCCGCTTCTATTGCCATCGCAAAGGAATACAGTGGCAAATCGCCGCGTTCCTCTAATGTGTTCAAGACCAAAGTAGGTACGTTGATATTCGGTTGTTGCGCAATCAGCCCCGCCCCTTTGCGTGTTAATGGACCGACCACTGCCTGCGCCCCATTTGCCACAGCTTGCGCGTACAACGCGACGATTTCTTGGCTTTCATCGGCACAACCATACACGCGCACAGGCAAGCCTTTTTTATCCACCGCGCTAGCCGCCATAAAACCTTGTTCTACCGCCGCCGCCGCCATGCTAAACGCAGGAGATTTCAGCGGCAACAACAAGGCAATGTGTGGGGCTACGATAGCGGGAACCTCGAAAACCCTCAGATCAACCGCATTCGCCCCGCTGCTCACGCAGAGTGCCACCGCCATGACCCAACTTGGAAAAAAACGCTGCATATTGAACCCCTAGCAAAATGAGAGGGCGCATTATATGTCGTTGCCACCACCAAAGGTATGCTCATCCGTAACACACGGGGGTGAGCCTATTCAAAAACAACTACGCAATTGCAAAAAGGGTTGTTCTCATTGGTCGTTCTAGTATCTACGATGCGATCCGTCATGACACACATCACACATCACACGCAATCGCCTTTAGTCATGCTCATGTTCAAGCGTGACTTGCCAGTGCCTTTTGGCTGATGATCAACGTGAGTGGTTATAGCTTGGGGGGCGAAACGTTGTTGCAGACTGCTTTGTTAGCGCATGGTGAACTAAGCCCACAAACTACTTCTGACGACGCAACATAAGCGGATCGCTTGGTGCGGATTGACCGACTGTTATGCAACACTTAATTGTGAGAATAAATACCTAGGTTCAAACAAGAATTTCATATGATGAGCTTTATTGAGTATTTTGTGCAATCACGTCTTTAAAATGCGTCAAAAGTTCAGCCCCTCGATTTTGCAAGTTGAAATGGCATTCAAAATATGCTCGCCCGTTATTGCCAAGACAAACGCGCGCTTCAGGTTGCATCCCATACAGTGTCATGATGGCTTTAGCCAAGGCAGCACCGTCACCTGCTGGGCATGATATTCCTGCATTCGCCGCCTTAACGACATGAGCAGCTTCCCCATTGCAACAGGCAATCACAGGCTTGCCTGCGGCTAAGTAACTTTGCAATTTGCTCGGTATGGTTGATGAAAGTGCTGGTTCATCGCGTAATGTTAAAAGTAAAATGGATGCGGAAGCGTAAAGTTCAGGCATAACCTCATGGGACACCTGCCCTGTCATGACTATATTTTCTAACCGATCATGGGCGATCGCTTCTGACACAGATTTAACCATGCTGCCGTGACCTATCAAATAAAATTTGATGTTTGCGACATCTCGAAGCAATCTAGCTGCGTCAATGATCGTTTCGCAAGATTGCGCAGTGCCTATATTACCCGCAAAAACGACGGAAAAACTGGTCGCAATTTGTTGAGCCAAGCTCGTCTCACACTGAAGAATCTGACTATCAACTGCTTGAACCTCAGCAGAGTTTGGATAAAAACGGATCTTGGCTCTTTGTGAGGTCCATTTCTCAACCGAGGCACGAAAGCCTTCTGATTGAATGAGAATGGAATCCGAGTAACGGTAGATATAGCGCACTGCGAGTCCCACCATATCCAATACCCAGCGACGTTTAATAAAACCTGTCGCCTCTAGCGCGTCAGGCCAAATGTCTTGTACCCATAAAACCATAGGCGCACGTTTCAGCCAAGAAACAAAGATCGCGGGTAATGCTTGCAGTAGTGGTGACGGTGCATACACAAAAACAACATCAAACTTCCGCCCCTTCAGTGCATAAGGCGCAAATAGATAGCCAGAAGCAATAAAAGAAAGGTAATTAAGTGCTAACCCTTTACCTGAATTCTTATTGCGCTGCCTTAATGGAATACGGACAACCTCAAAATCAGCATATTCTTCATACTGTATCCCCATGCTTTTGTATCCAGGAAATATCTTGCCGTCTGGGTAATTAGGCTTACCTGTTAAGACCGTCACCTCAATCCCTTGCATGTGTAAATTGCGCGCCACGGCATTGATATGGAAATTTTCAGGCCAGAAATACTGCGTCCAAATCAGCACTTTCATTTCAACACCTCTGCGATGAAATCCTGTGTAGTACGGATGCGAAAGGCGGGTTCAGGATAGTTAAGAAAACGTTTAACGGCACGTGCTATTGAAACGGGGGAGTTGGGGTCAAATGTTTCAACGGGTTGAACCACATCTCGCACATAATCTAGTTCAGGTGCTAACACGGGCAGCCCTAGGCGACTTGCTTCAATGAGTGGCAAGCCGAAGGATTCAGTTCTAGACGGATAAATCAGTGCCGATGAAGCTTGATAAAGTGCCCGCATATCGTTGTAATCAACGCTCCCCTTGTTGACGAGCTTCAGTCCATATGCTTCTCGATATCGCGCAATTTCAATAGCCAGTAATGGATGGGTATGAGGGTCGATCGTCAAGACCAATGAAGGTAAAAAATCTGCTTCGGCAAGCAGTCGCCAAGCTTTAAGCAAATTAGGATGGTTCTTATGCGCTTCACCGCTGGCCACATACAAGAAATCAAAATGTTCTCTCACGACTGCTGATTGCAGAGGTATCAATGCAAAAGTGCTGGGGGAAAAGGCGATGGTCGAAACAGGAATTGGCTTTCGCAACCAGTTTTTCAACAAAGCTTCCATCGTAGGGGTTTGTACGATGTAGTGGTTACAATGGCTTTGCAATTTACGTGACAATAATCTTTCTATACCGATTCTCAACCTTATACGTAATGGATATTCCGCTAGACTCTCCCGCCCTATCAGCAGCCGATTTTGGACAAAAACAACCGCCTGTCGTTGCAAAGGGAATAGCGGTGGTAAACCATGAAAACAAAGTACCGTGGTATCTTCTTGTTTATTATTTTTCCACAGCAAAAACTCTGTCATTAACCTTGATGAGATTCGCGGGAAAGACCATGTTATCGAGGCATTTTGGGGGAGCTTAATGTTATTTTGCAAACGTGCATCCAGAAATAGTCTTATAGAATCAGTGGGCGGAAGATTGGCTAGCAACTCAACCAATAAGACCAAGCCGCCCCCCGTGTGTACATTTGGAGCATAAACGGTTAATTTTTTAGGCATACCATACACTACAAGCGCGAGATAATATCTGTAAAGCGTTGAGCGACGTGTGTACCACTAAATGTGTCACGATACGCCTCATCGCACCAGCGTTCACCTGAACGACTCATGACATGAACCACCGCACCTTCCAGTGCTCTAGAAATACCTGTGATATCGTTAGGTGCCGCATACCAACAACCTAGCTGTTTAAGTGCATCCTCCGACCCACCAGGTGGCACCAGACCCACAATCGGGGTGCGGGTACCCATATAATCCGACAATTTACTGGGCAAAAACAGATTTTGACGGATATTGGCTTCTATCAGTATCAATATATCCGCGTCGTACATTTTTTCAATTGACTCAACAAATGACACACTACCGACTGAACGTATCGTACCGTCAGGCAAACTTAGTGCTGCTGGGGTTTGGAGCATATCAGGTGGTACAGAACCTATAAGTTCAACACAGAGCTTACCTTGCAGGTCTGGGCGACGCTCGAATAATGCGGCAAGAGCTTGAAACAAGGGCTCGGGTGAACGGCGACCATAGAGCACACCCACATAGCGTAATAGTATTTTTTCGTTACGAGGTTTGGCACGTGATGGAAATAAAGCCTCATCGTATGCATGAGGTATCACGTCTGTTTTACTTCTTGACACTTGAGGATGATTGCTCATCATTAAATCAAGGGAATAACGCGAGCTGTGCACGACAAAATCTGCAGACTGAAGCATGCGTGGCTCATTTCGCTCATTCCATCGCTTAGTAAGACGATTGACTTCTAGTGGATTACCCACCCAAGGGTCACTAAACTGCGCAATCCAGCGTACGTTAGGACGCGCTCGCTTAACTCGCACCATCACCGAATTGATGGAATGAAAAGGCGACCAAGTCATGATCGCATCATACTTACTGAGATCCATATCCATCAAAGTCTCGTAAGCAGATTCATGAAGTACGGTCATTAAATCAGGAATACGTGAAAAAATCCGAGAAGCGGTGCGGAAACGCCCGATGAGTGTGTCTTTTGGATTTAGCCTCGTAATTTGTCCAAAAGTCTGCTCAGCAAATGGCAATAGACTGTGATCTAACGGCAACTCTTTACAAAATGAATCAGCGCAAACAACATCAACATCAAAACCAGAGCGAGCAATAGCAGCCATGGGCTTGTAGACAGCGGCGGTCATTTGCACATGCATAGGCGGGAATGCATAGCTAAATAAAAGAATACGTCCGTTACATTTTGCCATTTTAATTTATTAGCATAGATCGATGTTTAGGAGCAAAGAGTAAAGTGAGCACTTCGATTTCATCATTTCGTTTCATTGCAGTGATTCCTTTTTTACAGCTTACCAAAGCTTGTATCCAAAATTCAGGGAAAACTCAATTGGAATCATCCGATCACTTTTGATACGTAAGGAATTTGTCGCAATAACAAGGTTATTAGCATTGACACTATGAGTGTACTCAATGCTAATGCTGATATGCCCAGCAGTGGATGTATTGTGTATGGGGTAATTGAGAAGCCAAGCAGTCCACCCTTCAGAAGTTCAATAATCAATATATGCATGCAATAGACTGGAAATACCAAACTGGAAAGGTACTCTAGCGGTTTGACCAAGGATGTTTGAATTTCAATTTTTCTAATCCACACAAATGCCGCGCACGATGCAATCAACACATTCGGACTAAAGTATTCAAATGCTGTTTCATTAGGCGTAAGTGAAGCGGCGTTTATTCTCCAACTTAGCGCAAACGTACTTAAACTTGCCGCGATAAAGATGAACCCGCTCAATCTCGACGAAATACCCTTGAACGTTTCTGATGTAGCCAAATAATATCCAAGAATAAAATAACCAGGCCATGCCAAAGTGTTCGGCAACTTCAACAACTGCAAGGTGCCTATTGGATAGTAAATTGTGATTGAGTTAATCACGACCCACAACGAAAAAAGGTAGATTGCCATTTTTTTGTCAGAAATTATCGCGACCGAAATTACTCGCAGCATTGGCAATAGTAGGTATATACCGATGATCATATATACAAACCATAAGTGATACATGGCTGGTGCTTGTAAAATCTGTACGGTTGCCTCAACGACGTTCAATGGTTTTGCTGCCCAGACATTTAGCCAGAACAAATGGACAAAACTCCAAAAGACCAGGGGAATAAGCACCTTTAGTATTCTCCGCCCCTCCCACACAGTGCCGCTATTTCTCCCGAGCAATAAAGCACCAGATAACATAATGAACAGTGGCACAGAAACACGCGCCATCGAATCAATTAGATTTGCGACTAAAAATTTATCTAAGCTGATTGTTCTAAACTCGTAGAACACAGGAGCTGAGGTATGAATTAGAATTACGCCGAAAATCGCAAGTAGTCTGCACATATCAGCCCATGATTCGCGCATTCCTGAAGATTGCCTGCTCATTCTCCTTTGCCCCTTATTGTAGTGAGAATAATCTTGTCCAGCGGAGCACCAACGATCACACCATCAATGCTTGTAGCTACTACTTTAAACAACACGGCATCGTGCATCCAATGTAGTTGAACATGTTCTTGAAGTGTGCCATTTGCTATAGCCGCAACAATCGAATAATCTCCTACTGCCAAGATTGGTAATTTGAAATGGAATTCAGCCTTTAGACAATTGCCGCCATCAACTCGGATGGAGGAATCTTTGTATGCGTGGAATGTGTTCCCCCCTATCAAAGGCTGCCCAAGTCGATCTTTTATAATGAAGCCAAGAATCGGCAGATTGACATCATTGATCGCCTTTGCAATGATCCGAACAACAACTTCTTGCCCACCTTCACAAACCGATAGTTCATGACCTTGATCGTCGGAAAATTCCACGTCAGTAATCTTTGCGTCTCCTGTGCCGAACGAAGCTGAATCGAGATTAAAGCCAAACGATTCTATGTGTTGAACACCCTGAGGAAGTGTTTTATCCTTTTTTTGAACCGTTCTCTGCTCAATAATTCCATCACTGGATTCAATAATCTGCTTTGGTTTTTCGGTAGATTCGACAGTTTCAGACACCGCTACACTTGAACTACCTCCCGCACTATGCTGCATATATTGTTGAGCAAAATATCTCTCACAGACTTCTTTGGCTCTTCCAGCATCACGAATGATGCCCTTTTCCAACCAGATAGCTTGATTACAAAAAGCGGTGACTGCGGCTAAGTCATGACTAACGAATAGAATTGTCCCATTATCCTGAAACTGTCGAAGAAATCGCATACATTTTTGAGCAAAAAATGCATCTCCGACTGAGAGTGCCTCGTCGATAATTAGAATGTCCGCATCTACATGCGCAATAACTGAAAATGCAAGTCGTGCCTGCATGCCACTGGAGTAAGTTTTAACGGGCTGATCAATAAATTCCGCCAGATCTGAAAATTCAACTATCTGCTGGTAGCGTTCTTCGATCGTCGTTTTTTTTAATTCAAACAAACTGGCATAGAGATATATATTTTCTCTGCCACTGAATTCTGGATTAAAGCCAGATCCAAGCTCAAGAACGGCCGCCACTTTGCCATTAATAACCACTTTCCCGCTGCTGGGCGTTAGAGTGCCAGTCAATAGTTGAAGGAGGGTGCTTTTTCCTGCGCCATTTCGCCCAATAATTCCGACTGATTGCCCTTTCAACACATCAAAGCTGACGTTTTGCAGAGCAAGAAAGTTTCGAAAGTAATTCTTACGCCAGCCAAAAAAAATCTGTTTAAGCCTGTCATGAGGATTATCATAAATATGATAGGCTTTCCCCAAATTCCTTACCTGAATTACTGTTTCTGATTTCATTTCAGTGTTCATAAGATATCCGCGAAGCCGTGCCTAACCGCTCGGAAAAAACTCAGCCCAAGCCAGCAAATCAAACCGCTTACAGCAATATAGATAAGCAAGCCCGTAAAATTAGGCAAAACACCATTGATCATTACCAACCTTCCCTGTTCCACAATAAATGAAACGGGGTTTAGCATAATCAAACTGGTTGCCCACTCGGGCAGTTTGTCCAATGGATAGAGGACGGGTGAAAAGAACATGAGTGCCTGCGTAATTACCATCGTAATTTGAGCCACGTCTCTGACGTAAACACCAAGGGCACTAAGAAACCAAGTTATACCTAGCAAACAAAGTACAAGTGGCGCAATCACAATGGGCAAGAATAAGATTGTCCAATGTAGTGACCCATTGACAATCAGGGCGATTGCCGCCCATGCGATTACGCTCAGGCATAAATGAAAAATAGCGGAGCCAATAGGTACCCAAACTAATAGCTCTAGCGGAAAAACCACCTTCTTCACAAAATTAGGATTGGACGCAACCAAGGTTGGCGAGCGGTTAACGCACTCAGCAAAAAAGGTAAAAATAATCAGGCCAGGAAATAGCATCAAGGCAAAGCCCGTAACGCCCTCTACACCTGGCCACCTTGATGGCAAAAAATAACCAAACACAACTGTATACATCGCCAAGGTTAAGAGTGGAGTAAGCAAAGGCCATAACACGCCCAGCAAAGCACCTTTGAATCGCATATCTATATCACGTTTAATGAGCTGCATAATCAGGTCAAAATGACGAAAATGCGCAACGACGATATTGGACTTCAATTGACACTCCCTCCGTGAGTTGCCGACTGAATATTCAAAAACTGAAAGAAAGTTTCTTTCATGCGCTCCAGAGTGAAATCTCGCCTAAAACAAGATGTTCCGTTTGAAGCAACTCTTCGGTAATGCTCTGTATCAATAATCGCATGTTCTAGGTGTTTTAGAACAGCAGGTGGATCCAGTGATTCACAAAGGTAGCCCGCTCCGTGCTGTTTGATATATTTCGCTGGCGACGCATAAGCTGGCGCGTGACAAAAAACGGGTCTCCCCGCCGCGAAATAGGTGACCAATTTGGATGGAAAACTACTACTTGATTCTTCCTTAAACTCTTCAGAGAACCAGTAAGGCATATAGAGTAGGTCTGACTCTGACAGTAAACGAATTGTTTCCTCTTGACTTTGCCAGCCGAGATACTCGAAATTGGTCGGGGATTGAGAAAATGCCTGAAACCCACCTCCCATTACTCGTATGCGAATGCGGCGTCCCGCAATTATCCAGTTCACTTGGTTCAAGGTATAAATCAAACAGTCCCATTCTGTCTGAGCATAAAATTGTCCCGCCATACCAATAATAAATTCATCACCCTCATGAATATGAGTGGCTGGTTCGAGGGCAAGCTCACGAGGCAAGCCAGCGATTACAGGTAGATTACGAACCCCGTATTGGTTTGAGTATTTCTCTGACATCGCCCAAGACGCTGTTGCGCATGATGAGCTGTGCCTAATCACGTTGTTAAACTCGGTTAGCAATCGTCGTTGAGTGAAGCCGTCAATTCGATTCGCTCTCAGCCACCAGCCGAAAGGATCCCAAACCTGTGTAAGTAAAGGTACATCTAACTGGATAGCTAATGACCGAGCAACACGAACCATAGTCTGACCTTGCAACACAACCCAAACCGCATCAACTTGCTGTTGTCTTGCGAAAGCGGCTATTTGAGGAAGCAGTCCATAGCGCACACGCATGGATTGCACCAACTCAAAAGTGAAGGCTGTTAAATCTCCAAATATACTAGGTAAAATTCTAACTGATGGCTCTCTAGGTTTCTTCAAAATAAGCGTAGGTATAGAGTTTAATTCCTCAGGGATCTTTGGATTAAGAGCGGGGTTGACTACAGCACAGATTGCGATTTCATCATTTTGGAAAAAACTCACTAAACGGTCCAGTACTAAACCAGCCGTGAAATTTTTGCACGGCGGTATATCTGTAAGTAACAAGATTTTCATTTTGCAGCAACCGACCTATAAACTTCAGATAATCGACGCGCATACATATCATCGCTGTAATGTAACTCCGCCATAGCTCGTCCTTGTCGCCCTCTTTCTTCACGCTCTTCTGGATTGTCAATTAATCGTTGCAGAGCCTGAAAAAGAGCTTCTCCATCCCGCATAGGTACGGACACGCCAACATCGGGAGCAAAGGTTACTTCAGGTAGAGATGTCCCATCAAAAACAATGACGGGCTTTCCGCAGGCAAAGGCTTCAATAGCCATTACACCAAACGCTTCCACAATAGACGGCATCAGAAATATATCTGAAGCAACAAATGCGTCTCTGGCAAGTGCTTCATCATTCGTCCAACCTAGCTCAACTAGCTGAAAACGACCTGCAAAGCGTTCCAACAGCCCCTTGCTATTGAACGTCAGTAGGCACACTGGCTGCTTAGAGTTGATACGTTCAAGTGCCTGAATAATATAAGGAAGCCCTTTGAAGTCGTTATCAATTGCTCGAAAAGTAATAACGAGTGCATTATCAGGGATGCCAAACCTCTTGCGCGCATTGGGTGCAGCAACAGGAGAGAAGAAATTTAAATCTAATCCAAAAGGAATTTGATGAATATCAACATCTTCAAACAAAGGAGATGCCTCAACCATATCGCGCATCCACTTAGATGCAACGATAACATCGAACTTTGACTTTTTATATGCACGACGCTTGTAATTAAACAAAAATCTCGTAGTGTCCATCAATAAGGGGAAGTGAATATTCAAATCGGGACAGTTGCCGCATCCAGTTTTCCAACGCGTGCAATCAAATGGATAAATACAATGCCCCGTCATTGCCCACGGATCATGTAAAGTCCATACCGTTGGTTTTTGCTTTGTAATCTTCGGAAGATCAGACAGGCTAAGATAGCCAGAGTGAATGATATGTAGGTGAAGAAGGTCTGCCTCTTTAAAAGCGGACATCTTCATCATTTGTGCCGCGTGTGGATACAGCACTGACTGCATGGATGTGAGACGTTCCACACGGTTCACCAGCCTGTTGATCTTTCTTGTCCAGCCCCCCTCAAAAGTCAACACTTCTGGGTTTTGCGTGTCTTTTTCCCAAATCAAATGACGAGACTCTATATCGTACTTCTTGAGGAGAGGCGTGATGGACAGCCCATTGAATCTTCGTCCTGGCGATTCATATCCATTTACTTGCAATACTTTCATCAATTACCCCTGAATATTTTATAAAACTTTGCGCACCAGCTATTAGCTAGAACCGTTCCCCGTCGATTAAGATCGATCTCCAACGCACGAAGATTGGTTTCGTGATTGGAAAGCTGTGATTCTTTCTCGACAACGTACGCCTCACGCCGACGCACATCCGCCTCAAGTGCACGCAGATTGGTTTCATGATTGGATAGCTGTGACTCTTTCTCGATGACCCAAGCTTCCCGCCGAACAAACTCAGCTTCACGGGCATTAATATTTTCAAATTGAGATGCGAATTCTTTAAGTTTTCTGTTGTAATTCCTAGCCTCAATTAGTAAAGCCGCTTCCTTTTCTCGGTTAGCAATTTCAAATATTTCTTCCGAAGATTTCGTTGCGCCCAGTTCGATAAATAATTCTGTTGTTCGTTGACATGCCTGAATTCCACATTTGAGATTACTCTTTTCAATCTCACGATAAACTACTTGGTCAACAAATTGAGGAAACTGAGACCGAAGGGAATCCAAGTGACCCGTTGCACCACCAAGAACTTCCTTGGAATATATATCATTAAAATGATTGGCTATTTTCGTTATATGCCTAACAGCATAGAATCCGCCATAAGGTGGATTAATTGGTTTTCCCTGAAAGTCTTTGGTATGTAACTGTTTGCACCCAATAATATCCCAACCCATAAAATCTTCGGGATACCATCCAGATTTGTGATCCTGCCATTCCCCGCCGTGTAAATTCCAGCCATCCACATCACCAGCATGAATCTCCTGAGGCATGTAACCCAACGGGGTAAACAAAACCACTTGCTGGCGTGCAACACGCTCGCACTCTCGAATAACATCTATGCCAATTTCTTTTGGCATGTGTTCGATGACATCAATCAGAAATATTGAATCAACAGAGCGATCAGGAAGTGCTCGTAATACTTGCTTTGCATCTAGCGGAATTATTAATGCATTAGATCCTTGAAGACCTTTCTTGAGTATCTCGACATACTCAATATGAGGCTCAACACAAATTAGCAACTCTGGTGTTATGTACTGCTGTGGGCGAATACCGCAACCTATATCCAATACTGAATAAGCGGGCTTTATCAGATCAGAGGCACGATTGTGAAATGTTTGGCTATCGCACCAGTCAATTATAGAATCATTTTTTTTCATTTCGACCAAACAGTCCTATTGATGAAATCTACATAGCTCAACATGACGCGTAGCACTTTTTGTGAAACCACGCCGCCCTCATAATCTGGAACAATTCTGAATTGTCTATCCGTCTTGTTGTGCTGCTGAGTTACGATACGAACCGCATCGAGAACCCTTTCAGCTTTAAGACCGCTCATGATAAGCACCCCCTCGTCCATCCCTTCTGGTCGCTCATGGGCATTACGTATCGTAATTGCAGGCAGGTTAAGCAAAGAAGCTTCTTCCGTAATCGTGCCGCTATCCGATAGCACGCAGAATGCTGACATTTGCAATTTAACGTAATCAAAGAAGCCAAACGGTTTAAGGAACTGAATTCTGGCATCTAGATCATCTACCCCCAGCTTTTCTAAACGCTGTCTAGTTCGTGGATGCGTGGATACGATAATTGGCATGTCGTACTGTTTAACCAAAGCTTGCAAGGTATCCAGCAAATCTTGTAGGTTTTCTGGTGAATCAACGTTTTCTTCACGATGAGCACTGAGCAAAAAATACCCTTGTGATTGCAAGTTGAGTCGATCTAATACATCCGAAACAACAATTTTCGGCATGTAGAAATCAAGTACTTCTTGCATGTGGGAGCCTGTCTTGATGATTCTGTCTGCTGGTATGCCTTCAGCCAGCAAATAACGCCGCGCATGCTCGGTGAGTACCATATTGATGTCGCTTAGATGGTCTAGCACCTTACGATTAAGCTCTTCTGGCACGCGCTGATCAAAGCAACGATTGCCCGCCTCCATGTGGAACACAGGAATTTTGCGTCTTTTGGCTGCGATGACAGACAAGCAGGAATTGGTATCACCATAAAGCATCAAAGCTTCTGGCTGCTCTTTCTCCAACACCTCATCAGCCTTTTCGATCACACGCGCAATGGTTTGCGCTGCATTTACACCTGTGGCTCCCAAAAAATAGTCTGGCTTGCGAATGCCCAAATCATCAAAAAAAACTTGATTGAGTTCGTAATCGAAATTTTGCCCCGTATGCACCAACACGTGATGAGTATAAGTATCCAGTTCCGCAATCACCCGTGACATCTTAATAAGCTCAGGGCGAGTACCCACGATGGTCATGACTTTACGCATTCAGCGTCTCCTGAATAAAGTCTAACTTGAGCAGGAGCTTTTTAACGCCCTCTACATCCAACTGCTCGGTATTGTGAGAAGTGTAATCATCAATTGCAGAGAGTTTGACATCCCCTTCTACATAGAACTGGGCATAATTTAAATCACGATTATCAGCAGGGATCTGGTAATAACGATCCTTATCTTTTGCTTTGGCCATTTCTTCACGTGAAATGAGCGATTCATAGAGTTTTTCACCATGGCGCGTCCCAATAATCCGAACAGATACATTCGCATTAAGCAACTCGTTTAAAGCTTGAGCTAACACCCCCACTGTCGAAGCGGGTGCTTTTTGCACAAAAATATCCCCTTGATGACCATGCTTAAAAGCATAAATAACCAAATCAACCGAATCCTCTAATGACATCAGGAAGCGCGTCATAGCAGGGTCAGTCACTGTCAGCTCTTTGCCAGACTGAATTTGATCCACAAACAAGGGAATAACAGAACCACGTGAAGCCATGACATTGCCATAACGTGTGGCACAAAAAACCGTATCACCCTTAACTTGCATTCTGGCTTTCGCCACCATGAGTTTTTCCATCATGGCCTTTGAAATACCCATTGCATTGATAGGGTACACTGCCTTGTCCGTACTTAATACAATCACACGCTCGACATGCTGCGCAATCGCGGCATTCATAACGTTCTCTGTCCCCAAGACATTCGTTCTCACGGCTTCCATGGGATAAAACTCACACGAAGGCACTTGCTTTAACGCCGCCGCATGAAAAACGTAATGCACGCCCTTCATCGCCTCACGCACACTCTCATAGTTGCGCACATCACCAATATAAAACTTCAGCTTAGGGTTATTGAGCGCAATGCGCATATCTTCCTGTTTTTTTTCATCTCGGCTGAAAATACGGATTTCTTTTATATCCGTTTCCAAAAAACGATTGAGAACAGCATTGCCAAATGAGCCTGTACCACCCGTAATCAATAAAATTTTATTCGCAAACATTACTGTCTCACTTTATTTAAATTTGTGCATACGCGCTACAAGAACCGACCAATCAGGTGGGGTGTATCCCGTTTCTTGGTTAAACCGACTTGCATTCAATGAACGATCAATAACCAACTCTGCTGATGGAATGATTTCAATGTTTTTTCCATAAACACTCGCAATCAATCCTAATAAATCAAATTTATTGATGGGCTGAGAAGCCACATGATACAAACCATGTAGCTGTGACCGAGGCAGAACGACATCTCGCACAACTGTCGCTAACTCTACTGTTGGCAAGCCAGAAAAAATAGCTTGGGTAAACCCCTTCGTTGCGCCTTGCTGCGCTAAGAACCAATTGACTAAACTACGCTGCCCAGATAATTCATGTCCGATAATAGACGTTCTTAGCGTAATGGCATGGGGATGGTCCACTTCCCCCAATAACTTAGAACGCCCATATAAATCATAGGCATCAGGAAAATCTGTTTCTAAGTAACTTCCTTTGGTTCCAGAAAATACACAATCAGTACTAATATGAATCAAGCGTGCAGAAACGGCCTGACAAAGCATCGCCAATCTATGCGGCAGTAGCGTATTGATCGGAACAGCCTGCAAAGGATCATTTGCATCCGCTAATTGCTTCACCAAACCGATACAATTGACCACTATATCAGGTTGGGTCACCGCAAACGCCTTCAGCAAGGAGTCGTGATTCTCAACATCAACACCTGAGACGATTTTGGAAGACAACTCGACTGAAAAATGACGGTTAAAGGATCCACTTCGGGCAGAACCGTACACATCCAAATTTTTATCTTCAGACAAAACACGAAACATCGCACTTCCGAGCATCCCTGTAACACCCAAAATCAATACTCTCAATTACCACTCCCTCAATTCAAATTCCGCAGAATTATAACCTTAATCAGCAAGTATATGGCTGTCATAATTCAACCCATGTGAGTTTCTTTAGAGCTAGGGAATCTATTTATGCTTGCCACGAACATGGCTCGAAACCCTCATTTACCCCTTGTAAACGACGTTTTTTGGCTATTCATCCAACCGACGACTTCTCGCGACAAATCGTGATCAGCAAGTTAATCCCAGCTCAACGCGCCACCCGATTGGTATTCGGTGACGCGGGTTTCAAAAAAGTTTTTCTCTTTTTTGATGTCGATCATTTCTGCCATCCACGGGAAAGGATTGGTCGCACCTGGGTAAATTACGTCCAAGCCGATTTGTTGGCAGCGGCGGTTGGCAATAAAGCGCAAATACTCTTTAAACATACTGGCGTTCAAGCCCAAAATCCCGCGTGGCATGGTGTCTTCGGCGTAGGCGTATTCCAATTCCACGCCTTTTTGCATCAATCCACGGATTTCTTCGCGGAAGTCGGCTGTCCACAAATGCGGATTTTCCAGCTTGATTTGGTTAATCACATCTACGCCAAAATTTAGGTGCATGGATTCGTCGCGCAAGATGTATTGATATTGCTCCGACGCGCCTGTCATTTTGTTTTGCCGACCTAACGCCAAAATTTGCACGAAACCAACGTAGAAGAACAGCCCTTCCATGATGCAAGCAAACACGATCAAGCTGCGCAATAAATCTCGGTCTGCGTCAGGTGTACCCGTTTTAAATTCGGGATTGGTCAGTACATCAATAAAGGGCAACAAGAATTCGTCTTTATTCCGAATGCTCGGCACTTCGTGATACATGTTGAAAATCTCGCCCTCGTCCAAGCCGAGGCTTTCTACGATGTATTGGTAGGCGTGGGTATGTATCGCTTCTTCAAACGCTTGGCGCAACAAAAATTGGCGGCATTCTGGGTTGCTGATATGGCGATAAGTACCCAACACGATATTGTTGGCGGCGAGGCTGTCGGCGGTGGTAAAAAACCCCAGATTGCGCTTAATCAAACGGCGTTCGTCATCGCTCAATTTATCGCTTTTCCACAACGCGATGTCGGCAGTCATATTCACTTCCTGCGGCATCCAATGATTCGCGCACGCATTCAAATACTTATCCCACGCCCATTTGTATTTAAACGGCACCAATTGGTTCACGTCGGCATTGCAATTGATAATGCGCTTGTCCTCCACATTGATGCGCCCTGTGCTGGCGGCTGCTTGGGTGGATGCTGCGTGCGCAATAGGCGTTGCTACCACAGGCGCAGCAGTGGGGGCGACAGCAGACACGGGGGACACAGACGCAACCAACGGCGCAGCAGGTTTCGCAAATGGCTTCATCATCGGCTTGCCAAACCCCGTCCGCATCATCCCTGACGGCAACCCCGTTGTTTTCACTTCTTCTTCAAATTTCAACATGGTGAACTTCCTTTAATTCTAAAAATGTGATTGATGGCTAAGCCGTTTTTTACTTTTTAATTCCATGCTTTTTAAAGTTTTCTCTCGGAAAGATAAAAGCAAAATAAATATAAAAAACAATAAATTATGTATTTTTGCGAATGTAATTTACTTTTTTCCTAGGATATTTGCTTTTTTTTCGCAATCGTCCAGAGCGATTTTTTGTCTGAGGCAATGTTTTTAATTTTGTTATTGCGCCTCATTTTGGTCAACAAATTGGTGAGCTTCGATATTTTTTGTGCATTAGTTAATGCCTCACTCAACTTAGGTAGCAAGAGCGCGTCAATTTCTTTACGCGTCGCCTGTTGATACTTCTCTAAGTAGTCCATCAACAACTTGGCATAAAACTCATCATCTTGCGCACGCGTTCGGATGTAGTCTGCTTTGGTTGCGATTGTCGCAGCGACAAAAGCTGAAACATGCAAATTCGGCCTATGTCCCTCAATCAATTTAGCACGACGCAATTGCTTAACCATCGACTCATCCAAATGTTGCTTTTTCTGTACGCGATCTAACGCGACAATTTCTAGCAAGGACAAGTCTACTTTCTGAATTAACAAACGGCTATAGGCAGGATCGACGATGCAGCCATATAAAGTCACTTTGACTGCTTGAGCATTGCTTAAATCATAGTCTGGCATCGGAAAATAACGCCGCTTTTGCCCTTCGTACATATCAAAAATACCCAACCCCATTTGGTCAACCAGATTGAGTTCGTACATCGCTTGCACCAAAAATGGATTGCGATAATGTTTGGGGCGATTGTCACCTGTTAAATAATCGCTTGGCTGCCCCTCAAAAAATGCTCCGTCGTTTTCAAAAATAAGCTGATCAGGAGACTCGGCAACTAAAATCCGAGCATTGCGAGTGTAATCCTGATGGGCAATGCAGTTATGCAGTGCTTCTAATACAATTTTGCGGTCATATTTAGCAAATTCAATAGCAACCAGTTGGTCTTCTGGTAAAACACGCACTTGAGGATTACGAATTTTTTGGTAAAGAGCCGTTGTATTGAGCAAAAAAGGAGGGCGAAAATGATGGTATGCCCGTTCGGCACCCTTTAAGCTCCACGTAATTTGCGCGGGGTGGGGTGATAAATGATAAGCAGACTCTTCTTTGCCCAATAGCAACAATGCTGCTCGCGTTATTTTTCCATGCCGAGTCAGTTTAGCACGATCTAAAAATGCACTATCAGACCAGCGCATCACTTCATCTTTTTCAAAACGATTGCTATGTTTTTTGGCGAAAGATTCTCGTGCTTTGGCGAGGGCTTGTTCATCCAAGTCTGCTAAAGAAGCATGCTCTACCACTTGCGCAGACCAATCTACAAGCAGGTCTTTCTGGCGAATCTTATCCAGCTTATCCAAACTAAGCGGCACGAGGCTTGCGCCTGTCCGCCCGTAATAGTGCCCCTTCCACGCAATCGGCGTGCCCGAAGGTGCAGCTGGAATCTCAAACAACAAGACCCGACATTGCGCGATTTCCAGCTCGTACATATTACGGAATGTGATAGATGCGCTGCTATTCTGCGCAATCTGCTCTTGAAGTTGAGCCAAACGCCCTGCACCTTGACGATAATCGCTGCCTACAATTTTCCGCGTTTTATCATCGACCCCAAACACTAACCATGCCCGCTCTACTTTGCGCAGATTAGCTTCATTTGCCAGCGCAGAAAAATACTGCCCTACCGTATCCGTGTAGTTTTTTTCATCACGAGTTTTATCTGCATGTTTGCCAATTTTAAATTGACCGCTTTTAAATTCGACAACCTCATTTTCCCAATGCGTAATGAGGTCGTCTAATAATGACGCGGATGCGGCTGTATTGGCTGGCATAGTTTTAGGCATCAATATTGGTAGGTTACTGACACGCCTCGCATTCAGGGTTGTCAATTGAGCAGAATTGCGGGGCGGGTTCGCCTGAGGAAACGGCATTCAGCGCGCCCGCTGCACCTGTGGATTTTTCTGCCGATGTTGCGCCGAGTGTGCGCAGGTAATAAGTCGTTTTCAGTCCGCGCAGCCAAGCTAATTTGTAGGTTTCGTCCAATTTACGCCCCGACACGCCTGACATGTAGATGTTCAAGGATTGTGCTTGGTCTATCCATTTTTGGCGGCGGGAGGCGGCTTCGATCAGCCAGCCTGGTTCGACTTCAAACGCGGTGGCGTACAAAGCGCGCAGGTCGTCAGGAATGCGCTCAATTTTCGCCAATGTGCCGTCGAAGTATTTTAAATCGGCGATCATCACTTCGTCCCACAGTCCCAAACGCTTCAGGTCATTGACCAAATAGTCGTTAATCACCGTAAATTCGCCTGACAAATTCGACTTAACGAAGATGTTTTGGTAGGTCGGTTCGATACACGCCGACACGCCGATGATGTTGGAAATGGTCGCGGTGGGGGCGATTGCTACGCAATTGGAATTGCGCATTCCGTGCGTTTGGATGCGGGCGCGCAGTGCGTCCCAGTCCATGCTGTAGGACAAATCCACTTCCAAATAGCCGCCGCGTTGTTGGTACAACAGTTCCAACGAGTCTTGCGGCAAAATGCCTTTGCTCCACAAACTGCCGTCAAACGTGCTGTACACGCCGCGCTGTTCCGCCAATTCGCTGGATGCCCAGTAGGCGTAATAACACACCGCTTCCATCGAACGGTCGGCAAATTCCACCGCCGCTTCGGACGCGTAAGGAATGCGCAGCGTGTGCAAACAATCTTGGAAGCCCATGATGCCCAAGCCAACAGGGCGGTGGCGCATATTGGCGTTGCGGGCTTTATCCACGGCGTAGTAGTTAATGTCGATCACGTTATCCAACATCCGCATCGCGGTGGTGATGGTGCGGCGTAGTTTGTCGTGGTCGAGTTCGCCGAATTTTTCGTGTCCTTCAGGATACAAATGCGCCGCCAAATTAACCGAACCCAAATTACACACGGCGATTTCGTCCGCGTTGGTATTCAGCGTGATTTCGGTACACAAATTCGAGCTATGCACCACGCCAACGTGTTGTTGCGGCGAGCGGATGTTGCATGGGTCTTTGAAGGTCACCCAAGGATGCCCCGTTTCAAACAACATGGTCAACATCTTGCGCCACAAACTCGCAGCAGGCAGTTTTTTGAATAACTTGATTTCGCCACGAGCGGCTTTTGCTTCATATTCGCAATATGCTGTTTCAAACGCGATACCAAATAAATCATGCAAATCAGGCACTTCGTTTGGCGAGAACAACGTCCATTCCGCGCCTTCCATCACCCGCTTCATAAACAAATCAGGAATCCAGTTCGAGGTGTTCATGTCATGGGTGCGGCGGCGATCATCGCCCGTGTTTTTACGCAAATCGAGGAACTCCTCAATGTCCATGTGCCACGTTTCCAAATACGCACAGACCGCGCCTTTGCGTTTACCCCCTTGATTCACGGCAACCGCCGTATCATTGACCACTTTCAAAAATGGCACAACGCCTTGCGATTGTCCGTTTGTGCCTTTGATGCGCGCACCCATGGCGCGGACGGGTGTCCAGTCATTGCCCAAACCGCCTGCGAATTTCGACAACAATGCGTTTTCTTTAATCGCGTCGTAGATGCCTTCTAAGTCATCGGACACGGTGGTCAAGTAGCACGACGACAATTGTGAACGGCGCGAACCTGAGTTGAACAAAGTCGGGGTGGAGCTCATAAAGTCAAAGCTGGACAGCAATTGATAAAACTCAATCGCCCGCGCTTCGCGGTCATCTTCGTTTAACGCCAAGCCCATCGCCACGCGCATAAAAAAGGCTTGCGGCAATTCGATGCGTTTGTCAGCGATGTGCAGGAAGTAGCGGTCGTACAAGGTTTGCAAGCCCAAATAACCGAATTGCAAATCACGGGATGCGTCCAAAGCCGCACCTAAACGTTGCAGGTCGAACTCCGCCAAGCGTTCGTCCAACAATTCTGCCTCAATCGCTTGGGCAATAAAATCAGGGAAATACGCCGCGTAGCGTGTTGCCATTTCCGCTTGTGTGACGGGCGTACCCAGTACGTCGCTACAGAAATTATTCAGCAGCAGCCGTGCGGTGACGAAGTTGTAAGCAGGTTCTTTTTCAATCAGCGAGCGCGCCGCCATAATCAGGCATTTGTTCACTTCCTTGCGCGATACGCCGTCGTACAAATCTTTCACGGTCAGCTTAATCACCGTGTCCGCCTCAACCACGTCGCCCAAGCCCACACAGGCATCTTGCACCGCTGCTGTCAGCAAAGTCAGGTTCAGCGGCTGGGTGCTGCCGTTCAATTCGACGACATTGATAGTGTGATCCAGATGATGGCTGGCGGCTGCACGGGTCTGTGCGTGCGCTTCGCGGTACAAAATATACGCCCGCACCACATCGTGTTCCCCCGAACGCATCAAGCCCAATTCCACCATATCTTGAATATCTTCAATGTGGAATGTGCCGCCCTCAGGACGGCTGCGCATCAGGGCATACACCACGCCCTGCGTCAGTTTTTCCACCGCCTCGCGCACCCGCGCCGAAGTCGCACCCTGCTCGCCTTTCACCGCGATAAACGCCTTGCTCAAGGCGATGGCGATTTTGGAAGGCTCAAACCCTACGACATCGCCATTACGACGTATTACCTTGTGTTGGTCGTAGCGTTTAGCCGCCTCTTGGGCAGGAGAGTCGGAATAGGGTGCGGTGTGTAGCATAAATAGATCCTTAAAAAATCAAAAGGTTAGTCTGTATAAATTACAAAACCACTCACGGAAACGAGTGGCTTTAAGGTATTTAAAAAGGGGGGATGAAGCTTTGGCGCGCGCGTTGCGCCATCACAAAAAGGCTGCGCATTCTGCCATATTTTGCCCTGCATCAGGGTAGATTTTCGAGTGCAGGGCGGTGGGGAAAATCTCATTTGCGGGGTGGTTTGCCCATGCCTATTCTGCCAAAACGAGGCAGTACGGGCTGTGTAGCCGATATGACTTTGCATTAAGCGGGGCGATGCGCCATGCAGTCAATGATACAATTCGCGCCTTTCATTTTAGCTAGGATGTTGCGATGCACACCTTAATTTGCGGTTCGATGGCTTACGACACCATCATGGTGTTTCAGGATCAATTTAAAAATCACATCTTGCCTGAGAAAATTCATATTCTAAACGTGGCATTTTTAGTGCCTGAAATGCGTCGGGAATTCGGCGGTTGCGCGGGGAACATTGCGTATAACCTGCAATTATTGGGCGGCAAACCGCAAATTATGGCGACGGTGGGCGACGATTTCGCGCCTTACGCGGCACGTCTGGACAAGCTGGGTTTGTCGCAAGCGCATATCAAAACCATTCCCAATAGCTACACGGGGCAAGCGTTTATCACCACCGATTTGGACGATAACCAAATCACCGCTTTCCACCCTGGCGCGATGAGTTTTTCTGAACAAAACCGCGTCAGCGATGCGCCAAATGTGAGTTTAGGGATTATTTCACCCGATGGTCGCACAGGTATGATCGAACACGCGCAGCAATTCCGCGATGCGGGGATTGCTTGGGTGTTTGACCCAGGTCAAGGGATGCCGATGTTTGGCGGCGAAGACTTGTTGAATTTTGTGCGTTTGGCAGATTATGTAACGGTCAACGATTACGAAGCGCAGTTGTTGCAAGATAAAACAGGCAAAACGCTGAATGAATTGGCGCAAGGTTTGCGTGCGTTGATCGTCACCCGTGGCGGCGAAGGTTCGACCATTTATGCCGATGGCAAAGAAATTATCATTCCATGCGCCAAAGCGGCGGCGGTGCTTGACCCGACAGGTTGCGGCGATGCCTATCGTGCAGGCTTGTTGTATGGCATTCAACAAGGCTGGGATTGGGAAACCACAGGGCGTTTGGCATCTTTGATGGGCACCATCAAAATCGCCAGTTTGGGCGGACAAAATCACATGCCGACGATTGAAGAAATCAAAGCGCAATTTTTGCAAAACTTTGGGTTTGCTGTGCCGCTGTAAAAACTCACGACTCCTTCCCCCTCGCAGAGGGGGAGAGCGCAGCGAGGGGGTAACTGGGATGGGGGTTGAAAGTTTGCATCCGTGCGACGATTTCAACCCCCACCCTAACCCTCCCCCTGCTAGAGGGAGGGGATGTTAGTTTTCTGACCTAGGGTAGGGGCGCGTTGCACGCGCCCAAGGGCGAATGCAATCCGCCCCTACGCCCACTATTAAATGAGTGACTTCATGCCAATCCGTTTCTTTATTTTCCTCGCCGCACTGTTATTGACTGCGTGCGCCAACTCTCCTGCCAAAAATACAGTGGCAAAAATTAACTTTGGCATCATTGAAAGCTTGAAACCCATCGCCTTAGATGCCAGCACCCACGGTGGGGCGGCGGCGGGGCAGATATTTGGGCAAGTCGGTGGAGCCAGTGGCGGCGTGGGACGCGGCGCGTTTGTGGGGATGATTTTGGGCGGGGTAATTGGTGGTACAGCGGGGCGCGAAGCAGGCGTTGCCACCAAGCCAGGCTTGGAAATCTGGGTCAAACTGGAAGAATACGACCAAAGCGTGTATGCCATGCAGCCCGCGCAACCCGACGCATTCAAAGTGGGGCAACGGGTAAAAGTCATCCGCAAAGGGAATACGGCGCGGATCGAAGCCTTGGATGAAGTCGCCGCATCCGCACCTGTTGCGGCCCCTGTGCAGCCTTAGTGTGATGATTATAAATCATAAAATTTTGATAGCCATTTTATCCGTAGGTCGGGTTTCAACCCGACATTCTCACCCCGAATCAGTCGGGTTAAAACCCGACCTACGGCATACTGTAGGGGCGCGTTGCACGCGCCCAAGAGCGGATGCAATCCGCCCCTACCTTTGGAGCCGCGCATAATGCGCACTATTCCCACTTGGTTTTGGGCAAGTACCGCGTTAATCGGACTTGCCGTCCCTATTTCCACCGCCTTGAGCAATGTATTTTTAGTGATGACTCTATTGGGCGGTTTGTTTTATGTCCGTGCGATTGGGCAAACAGTCAAAAACCAGCCCGTCGCACAAGCCGCGTGGCTGTTGTTTGGCGCATTGTTACTCGGCACATTTTATGGCGCAACGCCGTGGCGTGAGGCGATGGGTTTGTTGGGCAAATATATCGACCTCGCGTTTATCCCGCTGTTTATGCTGATGTTCGCCAGCGAAACCGCCCGCCGTTGGGCGCAACGTGCTTTTTTCGCGGCAAGTGGATTGATTTTGTTGTTGTCTTATTTGGTGGGTTTGAAACTGCTTCCCGCGCAACATTGGATGAACGAGTGGACATCGCCCGACAACCCCGTGATTTTTCACAGCCACATTACCCAAAACAATATGATGGCAATGGCGATTTTCTTAGCCTTGTTGAATGCGCGGGAAGCCGTGTCTGACAAATTACGTTGGGCGTGGGCGGGCTTTGCGGGTTTGGCATTGTTTAATGTGTTGTTTATGGTGTTGGGACGCACGGGCTATTTGATTTTATTCACCTTATTGACGTGGTTGGTATGGGCAACCTTGGCGCGTTATGCACAACGACGCGGCAAAACATGGGGTATTCGACACGCCGCACTCATTGTGTTTGGCATGATCGCGGTCATTGTGTTGGCATTGCAATTGTCCCCTCGCTTGCATGAACGCGTCAGCGCAGTGGGGTCGGAATATCTGGCATGGCAACCCAATCACGGCGAAGGGACCTCCACGGGTGAGCGGTTAGATTTTTATTACAACACCTTGCAAATCATCCAACAGCATCCGTTGATTGGCGTAGGGACGGGTGGATTTACGGCGGCTTTTGCCCAACAAACCGCAGGTACGGCTGCCAAAAAAACGCCCAATCCGCACAACGAATACCTGATGATGACCGCCCAAATTGGCTTGGCGGGGGGGATGTTGTTGCTGTTTTTGTTCTACACCCAATGGCGAAGTGCTGCGCGTTTAGCCACGCCGTTTGCCCAAGATGCCGCACGCGGGCTGGTGTTGGCGTACATGGTCAATTGCGCGTTTAACTCCGCGTTATTGGATCACGCCGATGGCTTGTTTTTCGCGTGGCTGACCGCGCTGCTTTTTGCCGACACCCGCCATGACTAGCCTGTCCATTATTCTGATTACCAAAAATGAAGCCGCCAATATCGACGCGTGTTTGGAGTCGGTGGCGTGGGCGGATGAAATTATCGTGGTCGATTCGGGTAGTACCGACGACACCGTGGCGCGTAGTCTAACCTTCGGCGCGAAGGTCTATGTGCATGATTGGCAAGGATTTGGCATCCAAAAAAATCGTGCCTTAAGCTATGCGACGCAAGACTGGGTGTTTTCGATAGACGCGGATGAACGTGTCACCCCTGAGCTACGCACCGCCATTCAAGCCGCCCTCGCCGAGCCACAATTTTCCGCCTACCGCGTGTCGCGCTTATCCAATTATTGCGGGCGATTTATGCGTCATTCAGGCTGGTATCCCGATCACATCGTGCGCTTATTCCAACGCGGCGAAGCCAGATTCAACGACGCGCTGGTACACGAAACCCTCGTGGTGCAAGGCGAAACAGCTTTGTTAGCGGGCGAATTACTGCATTATTCCTACGATAATTTAGAACAGGTGTTCAGCAAAACCAACGCCTATTCCACCGCAGCGGCGCAAATGAAATACCAACAAGGCAAATCCAGCTCGCTAACAGGTGCGGTACTGCGCGGGCTGTGGACATTTTTCAGAACCTATTGTTTACGCTTAGGATTTTTGGACGGGCGACAAGGGTTTATGGTGGCGGTATCCAATGCGGAAGAAACCTACTATCGCTATCTTAAGCTGATGTTATTAAACGAAAAGGCGCGGCGATGAACATTATCCAAGTGGTACGCCGCTACGGGCCTGTCGGCGGGATGGAACGCTATGTGTGGGAACTGACCCGCGAATTGCGCAACTTGGGTCACGAGGTGACGGTGTTGTGCGAAGTGTGTTTGACCGAGCCAATCGACGGCATCACCGTGCATGAACTCGGCGCATTACGCGCCCGTCCGCGTTGGGTGGCGTATCTGCGTTTTAGCCGTCTCGTGGAAAATTGGTTGGCTGCGCATCCGCAAACAGGTAGCGTCATTCATAGCCACGAACGCTTAAATTCGCACCACGTCACCACCTTTCACGGTCCGCCTTTCGTGACGGTGCGCGATATGCCATGGTGGCGCAAAGTGTCGCTGCGCGTGACGATGCTGTTTTATTTGGAACGCCGCGAGTTGCGCGTCACCCAACACATCGTGCCAAATTCTGAATTGATCAAACGCCAATTGGCGGATTATTATCCCGAATTTGCCGAAAAACTAACCACGCCCATCGTGCCAGGCGTGGTCAGCGGTGCGCAACGCCCAGCGCGAGTTGTGCCAAAAGACGGCGGCGTGATTGGTTTTGTCGGCAAAGAATGGCAACGCAAAGGCTTGCCGCTGGCGGTCGAGATGGTGGCGCAACTGCGTCAAACCCGCCCGCAATTGCAATTTGTGGTCATTGGCGTACCGCCCGCTGACATTCAATCCTTGTTTGCCGATTGGCAAGGCGGTTACCAGTTGCTCGGCTGGCATCCCAATGCGCCCTATCCCGATTTTGACCTGCTGCTGCATCCTGCCAAAGCCGAACCTTACGGCATGGTGATTAGCGAAGCGATGGCAGCAGCCGTGCCTGTGGTGATTTCGGATCGCTGTGGCGCGGCGGCGCAAGTGTCGCCCGAATCAGGCGAGGTGCTGTCTTTGGACGCGCCCGTAGCGGACTGGGTTGCCGCCGTGCAAAATCAGCTCAATCGCACCACACCCGTGCCACCGTTTGTGCGCAGTTGGCAAGATATGGCGCGGGAATATGTTCGGGTGTATCAAAACATCCTGCTAACGCGCATTTAGCCCCATGTTGTTCAACTCCTACGCCTTTATTTTTCTCTACCTACCGCTGGTGCTGATTGGTTTTTTCCAGTTGGCGCGATTTAGTCAGGCGTGGGCGGCTGGATGGTTGGCAGTGGCTTCCTTGGTTTTTTACGGCTATTGGAATCCCGTGTATGTGGGGTTGCTGCTGCTTTCTATTGTGTGCAATTACGCCTTTGGGCGGCAATTGGCGCGGACGCAAAAACGTTCGGTGTTAGTCCTCGCTATCGTTGCGAATCTTGCCTTACTTGGATATTTCAAATATGCCAATTTTTTCCTCGATAGCGTCAACAACTTGGCGGGGACGCATTGGTCGTTAGGCACAATTATCCTGCCGCTGGGCATTTCCTTCTTCACCTTCACCCAAATCGCCTTTTTGGTCGATACCTATCAAGGCAAAGTCAAAGAGCAAAACTTTATCCATTACGTTTTGTTTGTGACGTATTTCCCGCACCTGATCGCGGGGCCTGTGTTGCATCACAAAGAGATGATGCCGCAATTTCGCCATGTCGCAACGTATCGTTTTAGCTATGAAAATCTTGCCGTTGGATTGACAATATTTTTCATCGGACTGTTTAAAAAAGTCATGCTGGCAGACGGCATCGCGGTGTATGTTGCACCCGTGTTTGACGCGCCCGCTGCGGGGATCGCGCCGACCCTAATCGAAGCGTGGGGCGGGGCGTTGTGCTACACCTTGCAACTGTATTTTGATTTTTCGGGCTATTCGGACATGGCGATTGGGCTGTCGCGCTTGTTCGGCGTGACGTTGCCGCTGAATTTTCATTCGCCCTATAAAGCGGTGAATATCATCGAATTTTGGCGACGTTGGCACATCACTTTGTCTCGTTTTTTGCGCGATTATTTGTACATTCCACTGGGCGGCAATCGGCATGGGGCAGCGCGGCGATATGGCAATTTGTTTGCGACCATGTTGCTGGGCGGGCTGTGGCACGGCGCGGGCTGGACGTTTGTGCTTTGGGGTGCGTTGCATGGACTGTTTTTAACCTTGAATCACGCGTGGCACGCCGTGCGTCGGCAACTGGGGCAAGACCCGACGCAAGCCCTGTCGCGTCCGTGGCACGCGCTGTCGGTGTTGCTGACTTTTTTGCTGGTGGTGATTGCGTGGGTGTGTTTCCGTGCGACCGATTTTCACAGCGCGCAAGTGATGTTGAGCGCGATGTTGGGCGGCAACGGTTTTGATTTGCCCGATTATTGGCTACCGAAATGGGGCGCGTTTGGTGCGTGGTTGCAAGGACAAGGCGTGGCGTTTACCCCGCAACATGGCTTGTTGCCGACGGGGGCAATTAACTGGATTTGGCTGAGTTTGCTAATCGTGTGGTTCGCGCCCAACACCCAAGAAATCATGGCGAATTTCAAACCCGCTTTGGACGCGCCCGCCACCGCCGCACGGCGATTATTGTGGCGGCCGAGCATCACCGCCGCGTTGTTAATCTGGGGCTTGGCGTTCGTCGCCATCATCAACCTGAATCGCCAATCCACCTTTTTGTATTTCCAATTCTGATGAACGCCCGCCGCTATAGTTTTGCTTTGCTGATTGCCGCGCTGCTGACGCTGTTGCCCGTGTTGCTGCTGAATTTGCAACTCGGTCGCTACACGCTGGACGACAGCAACAAAGCTCGCCTCGCCGCCGAATGGCAACGCCAAACCCACGGTATCGCCTATTTGCCGACTTCGGGCAGCGATGGTTTATTCAAATTGGAACGGCTAAATGACGAGTTGCCCAACATTAACGGCGTGATTTTTGGCGCATCCACCGCGCAAACCGTCACCGCCGATATGTTCCCCACCCCGCTGCGGGTCTATAACTACGCGCAGCACGGGCATGGTTTATTAAGTGCGATTAGCGAAGCGGAAGCCTTGTTAAAAAAACAACCGCAAATTCAATGGTTTATTTTCCCACTGGATTGGTCGATTGGTTTTTTGTATCAAGCGGGTGAACCTACGCCAACAGAGCTGGCGCGCCCCACGGCAGCGAATCAACCGAAAAACACCGTGACTTTGCAACAACGACTGGTCGATGCCTTGTCATATCCGCGCATCGCAAATTTGGGGCAAATTGGGTTAGAAATCATCCGCTCATCGGATAAAGCCAGCACTTTCCGCCAGTATTTTTTACAACCCGCCAGCGATGCTTATCGTTGCCCCGATGGACAATGGGCGCGGGATTTTGACACTTTGCGGCGTGGACGTTGCGCTGGGCTGCATGTAGATGGCAGTGTGCGTTTTACCGATTCCGACCCCGTGGGCAATGCCGCGCCCTTGATTGCCAATGCCTTGGTCGCCAGTTCCAAATACGCCAGCAATTTAGCCCTGACCAAGGGTGAGCCGAATCCTGTGATTTTGCAACGCCTCGCCGCCATCGCCCGCCAAGCCGAACAACGCGGCGGCGGGGTGATTTTGTGGATGCCGCCTTTACTGACAGGGATGGAACACGCCTTTTTGCAACATCCCGAATATGGCAATTATTTGCGCCATACCAAACAAGTGCTGGGCGACTGGGCAGTTCGCGAAAATTTAGGCATTTTGGATGCCAGCGCGGGGGAACGCTACGCCTGCCCCGCCCAACAATTTATTGACCAACACCACGCCCTCACCCCGTGTTACCGCAAAATATGGCAAGATTACTGGCAGCGCGTGGCGCGGGTGGAAAATGGACGGGTGGTTTTGCCCGTTGGCGGATGGTATTAACGGGAACAACATGATAATCGGATCAGGTTTAATTGCACGCGCATTTGCCTTGGCGGGGCGGGTGCGTCCAGAGGTGTGTTTGTATGCGGCTGGGGTTTCTAATTCTAGCAACACCGACGCGACAGAGTTTGCGCGTGAGCGCGCTCGCTTAGTCGCGGCGTTGCACGCACAGCGCGAGGCGGAAGTTTTTGTGTATTTTGGCACATGCAGCGTGGGGGATGCTGAATTGCAACACACCCACTATGTGCAACACAAATTAGCGATGGAAGCCTTGGTCTGGCAACATCCGCACCCGCTGATTTTGCGCTTACCGCAAGTGGCAGGGCATACGCCTAACCCGCATACTTTGTTGAATTTTTTATATGCTCGAATTTCGCGCAGCGAGGCATTTAGCGTGTGGCAATACGCTTACCGCAATATCATCGACGTAAGCGATGTGGTGACCTTGGCGCACCACTGGATTGACGATCCCGCTGCGCGGCGGCAAGTGTTCAACATTGCCAATCCGCATTGCGTGGCGATGTTGGACATTGTGCAGAGTATGGAGCAAGTGGTGGGCAAAACGGCGGTTTATCATTGCGAAGCACGCGGCTATCACTATCCCATTGATGTGGCGGCGATGTTGCCGTTGGTTGCCCCCAGCGGCATTGATTTTGAACACGACTATTTGTTGCGCGTACTGAGAAAATACTATGAACCAGCTTAGCCTTTCCATCGTCGTCCCCGTGTATCGCAGCGCGCCGATTTTGCCGTTGTTGGTGGAAAAAGTTCAGCAAGAAATCAATGCGTTAGCATTGCAAGCCGATTTTGAATTGATTTTAGTCAATGATGCCAGTCCCGACCACAGTTGGGCGGTGATCCGCGAGTTAGCGGCGCGCTATCCCTTTGTCAAAGGGGTGAACTTACGGCGCAATTTTGGGCAACATAATGCCACGATGGCAGGCTTGAACCACGCTTTGGGCGAATGGGTGGTGGTGATGGATGATGATTTGCAACATCCGCCAGCCGCAATCGGACCAATGTTAGCCGCGCTGCATGAAGGTTATGACGTGTGTTACACCCGTTATCTGAACCGCCAACACGCGACATGGAAAAAACTGGGGAGCGCGTTTAATGATTGGGTCGCAACCCATTTATTGGGCAAACCCAAAGGCTTGTATCTCTCTTCGTTTAAGGCGATGCGGCGCGATGTAGTGCAAGAAGTCATTAAATACGACGGTCCTTACGCTTATTTGGATGGACTGATTTTAGATGTAACCAGCGCGATTACCGCTGTAGATATTGCCCATCAAGCGCGCCATGCGGGCGAAGGCAATTACAACTTGAGTCGCTCGGTGTCGCTGTGGTTAAAAATGGCAACCAGCTTTTCGGTTTTACCCTTACGCTTGGCTTCGTTCGCGGGGTTTGCCTTGGCGGGTTTGAGCGTGCTGATGATTGGCTATGTGGTGCTGCAAAAATGGCTGCATCCCGAATTGCCTGCGGGTTGGGCTTCGCTGATTGCTACCATTTTGCTCATCGGCGGGATTCAAACCTTGTGCATCGGCATGATGGGCGAGTATTTGGGGCGCACTTATTTGAAGCTCAATCGCAAACCGCAGTTTGTGGTGGCGGCGCGCACTTGGACGGAATTGACATGAGTCAGCCAGAATTTGACCAATACGCCGCCAACTACGACCGCGTGTTAGCCGAGAGTATGCCCGACGGCATGAGCGAATCGGGTTATTTTGCAGCATACAAAATCGCCTTAATGGCAAAGGCTTTGCACGTCCAACCGCCGCGCCGCATTTTGGATTTTGGTTGTGGCGCAGGACGCAGCTTGCCGTATTTGGCGCAGTATTTTCCTGATGCGGCATTAGCAGGCTTTGACTTATCGCCCGCCTCGCTGCAATTTGCCGCCCAACGTGTGCCGCAAGCACGCTTGAGCAGCGATTGGGCAACCTTTGCGGGCGAGCAATTTGATGTGATTTTAGCCGCGAACGTCTTTCATCATATCCCGCCCGCCGAACGGGTCGCCGCGTTGCAACGTTGCCGCGAGGTATTGCGTCCCGACGGGCAGCTTTTTTTGTTTGAGCATAATCCCTATAACCCCGTCACCCGTCGCGTGTTTGAGCGTTGTCCGTTTGATGTGGATGCCGCCATGTTTAGTTTGGCGACGGCGCAAACCTTGGCGCAGCAAGCGGGTTTTAGCCGCGAACAACATGGTTACACCTTGTTTTTTCCGCGCCCCTTGGCGTGGCTGCGCGGGCTAGAACCTGCTTTGAAATTTTTACCCCTAGGAGCGCAATACTATGTCCAGATGGCAAAGTGAAACACATTTATTGACCCGCTATTTAGGCAGTGGAATGTTAAATACGGTCGCAGGGTTCGCGGTTATTTTTACGCTGATGGGAATGGGCGCATCGCCTTTAATCGCCAATATCAGCGGCTATGCCGTGGGATTTGTTTTAGGATTTGTGGTATCCAAAAAATTTGTGTTCCGCAGCAATGGGCATCTGGTACATGAAAGCGTGCGTTATCTAACCGCTTTTACGCTATGCTTTTTGTTCAATATCTGGGTATTGCAACTGGCTTTGCACCAACTTCATTCGCCCGCCTTGTTTGCCCAATTGCTGGCGGCGTGCGCCTATACCAGCAGCATGTATATGCTGACGCGCTACTTTGTTTTTAAAGGTAAAAAATGACCCGCCCCGTGGTTTTATTATGGCTAGTCGTCTTGAGCTTTGTACCCACACTGGGGTTTTATGGGGTGGGTGAAGAAGGCATCTACACCATCAGCACGCTAGAAATGTGGCACAACCAAAACTGGTTGGTGCAAAGTTTATACGGACATAATTTACAACGCCCACCGTTAATGAACTGGTTGGCGTTACCACTCATCGCGCTATTGGGTGAATCTCAAGTCTTACTGGCAATTCGATTGCTCACCGTCGCCGCCACCCTAGGCATGGCAGTCTGGCTTTATTGGCTTGCGCGCAAACTATGGGGCGATAAATCTTTTGCTTTGTTTGCGGCATTAAGTTGTTTGTCCCTCGCCGATTTATTGCTGTATCGCGGTTGGTTGGCATACACCGACCCGCTGTTTGGCTTTTTTATCTTTGGCGCGATTGCCACGCTGTGGGTATCGTGCGTTGAACAACATAAAGGTTGGTTAGCGTTGTCGGTTTTGCTGATAGGCTGCGCTTTGCTGACTAAAGTGTTCACTGCGTATATTTTTTATGCCTCGGCAGGGTTGGTATTGCTGTGGCAACGTCCTTATCGCGCTTTTTTGCTCACCCCCGCCGCGCTGTTGATTTTGGCTACGGCATTGATTACCCCTTATCTTTGGTTCGCCAGTTTGCCGCAAGTCAGTGGGCAAAGTGGTTCGATGATGGGCGAAATTGCGCGTAAATTATCGGCGCAAGATGGTTGGAGCTATGTGCAACGGCTGTTGACTTACCCGCTGGAAACGCTGTTATGGCTTGCCCCCGCGCCTGTGTTGGCGGGATATTTGTGGCTGCGCAAACGCATCACCCAAGCAGAATCCATGGCTATCCATTTTCAAGTAGCGTTATGGATGACCGTGTTATCGGTGCTGCCCTATTGGATTGCACCACAAGGCGGAATGCGCTATCTCGTCCCCATTTATCCTTTGATTGCCCTGCTCAGTGCGCGGTTGATTTGGCGCAGCGGCATAACGGGACAGCAACTGGCATTGCGTTGGTTTGCGGGCATCATCGCCTTTAAATTTATTTTCGTGCTGGCGTTGTTTCCCTATTATCAAAGCCATTATCGCGGGGAAAACTACGTTATTGCCGCGCACGAACTCACGCACCAAACCCAAGGTTTCCCCGTGTATGTCAATGACACCCGCTCGATAGGCTTGAATATCATTGGGCAAATGGACATAGATCGCCTGCCCAATCCGCCGCTCATTGCCCCGCCCGCGCAGTGGGATAACGGCTTTTTGCTGATTGCCGAAGCACAGCATTCAGGCAGTCAATTAGTCAAAAAAATCACCGTTGCCAAGGATGACATGTATCTCTTTTGTCGCGGTGCGGCGTGTTTGAGCGCGCCGCCTCAATAAGATGTCGCTCACTTTAAAATCCCCCAACGACTATCGCCCCGACATCGACGGCCTACGCGCCCTCGCGGTGTTGGCGGTGGTGTGGTATCACGCCTTTCCGACTTTGTTGCACGGCGGTTTTATCGGCGTGGATATTTTCTTTGTGATTTCGGGATTTTTGATTTCCAAATTTCACAACATGACTTATTTAAGAAACAAAGGGTTATAGAACAATGAAAAATGCTACGCGGCAATACACGCCGAGGTACTCGGCATTTTTTCCAGCTAATACACGTTGGGCAACAAACTTAATATCACTCATCACTATAAAAGGATTCTCATGAATATGATCGCATTGCAATTTCTATACCGAGGCTGGAAGGCACGTTTTCGTGATCAGAAGGCCGAGATTGCGTCACTCAGGGCAGCTCTGCGACCAAGCGATGTTGCGATCGATGTTGGTGCCAACAAGGGAAGCTACCTTCCCTCGCTATCATCTGCCGTGCCATCAGGTCGCGTTGTGGCATTCGAACCACAACCGAGACTTGTCGACTATCTTAATACCGCCATCGCATCCGTTCCGTTTAGGAATGTCATTATTGAAGGGGCTGGGGTTTCTGATAAAAGTGGCACACTTACTCTTGCGATTCCTGGAAACAAAATTTCATCTCCTGGAGCATCGTTTGAAATGGTCGTAAGGGATCGTGAGCCATGTCGCGCCATTGAGGTTCCTGTATGTACGCTGGATGAGTATTTCGCTGGTGAACAACAACGCATTGGTGCGTTGAAGATTGATGTAGAAGGACATGAATTGGCGGTATTGCGGGGTGCCGAAAACATTCTGCGCATTCATAAGCCTATTGTAGTTTGTGAATGTGAATCTCGCCACATGACCGAGGGGGATGTCGAGACGGTGCTTGAATACTTCCGATCTTTGGGGTACGACGGCTCCTTTGTCTGGAGATCTCGCTTGGTGCCACTTGCAGAGTTTGATCCCCAAAAACACCAACGAGTAGTTGGCGAACGTTATTGGGATCACAAAGACTACTGTAATAATTTCGTACTATCTTGCCCATGATATAGCTCCCCAGCATGTCGCTCAAGCGGGACTGATTTTGGCCAGCAATTCTCATTTTGACTAAACAGAGGATTTTTGTTGGTACAACAAATTCGTACATCACCCGAAAGGGCGAAAACAAGCCTTATTCACAAGCAACGGTACGAATTTGTCGTACCCACGGTCAAAATGAGAATTGCTGCGGTATCTCAATACTTCCGCCGCCATGCCGTGCCTAATGCAGCGAGGCGGTTGCTAAAACTTTTTTGGTCATCTGCCAATACGTCCATTACATCTGACAATTGTTTTGATTTCAAAATCGCCAGCACCATAAACAAGGTGGTCAGTACGATCGTGCCGATGAAATATAAGCTGCGCATCGACATCGGTGCGTCGGCGGCGGCGATGAGGTTCATGCCCAATAATCCTGTGGTCACCGTGCCTATCATGCTAAAAACTGTGACCACCGTGAGCCGTACCACGGTGGTGGATTGTTGCCGCTGGCTGTTGCTGTCCAAGTATTGACTCATGTCGCGCAGCTCTTCTTTGACTTCGCGGTAGAGCGGATCATTGCCCAAATGTTTGCTGCTCAGGCGGTACAAGGCTTGAATATGCGGGCGTTCGGATAATTCGTGAAACCAATAGCGATGCGTGAAGCGTAAAAATGCCTCGAAACCCGCGTAAATACGGCGGCGAAAGTGATAGATGGATTGCGGCAGGCGTATATCCAAATCATGTACGGCATCGACCATGCGATCAGAAAAGACCAGCAAGGCGGCGCGGTGGAAGTGAACGATCAAAAACAGCAGCAAGTATTGGTGGCGGAATTGCGCCAAAATACCGCGTAATTCGTCGTGAAAATAAGGATTTTGCGCATCGCCCACCACGATAAACGCCCGTCCCGTGCAGACAAAACGGGTGTTTGTGCCCGTGTCGGTGTTGCTCCAAAAGCGGTCGTAACAATAACGGGATTCAAATTCAGCGACATCGGGGTCATGTGCGGGCAGCATGTCGTCAGGATGCAAAGTGGCGACCAGCCCCAATTGCAACCAGTCTTCCCGCGTCAAGGAGCGCGGATTTTCGACCGCCAAAAACGCCATTAACGGCATACGATGGTATTCAATTTGGCGATAACGCAACTCACCCACGATTTTAGAGGGATCGAGTATCAAGGGGCGCAGCAGGAAATCCCAGTGTGCAGCGATGCCAGGTGAGCGATGTTCACGGGTGTAATTGAGAAATTTTGCCTGATGGTGTGAGTCGGATGTCGCCAATACCATGCCGTCCGCATCCAACCACTGCGCCTGCTGCACATTGTGTTTGCCATTGCCCTCGCTGTCCCAATCGGTCGGATAGGCGCGACCGAAGCGATAGAGCAAATCGCACGCTTGTTCAAAAGGCAGGTTCTGGGCGGACAATTCCACTTTGAGAAAAGCCACGTGAATGTCGTCAAAAAACAGTAATTCGACATTTTTGACTTCCAATATCAGCGGCGCATCGCCCTCGCGCAACACCAGTCGCAAACCAAAAACATCATATCGCCGAAAGCGTTTAATCGCGGATTCGCCCAAGGAATCATCCTCTTCCAGCGGATGGTTGTGATGACTTTCGCCATAAATAAAGCGTTGCACATAAGGCAAAAAAGCCACGAATTCTTTGTAATGCCGCTCCTCAAATTCGCTGGAATCTAACCGAAACACATCCTCTACTTTGCGCCAAGGATTGTCCTCGCTCGGCAGTGCCAGTTTTTCCCAATAGGCTTCCACGCCCCCCTGCGCGCTGATGGGCATGAGTTGCACAGGCCATAACAACACTTCACGAAAATGACGGACGGTGTGGGCGGCAGGAGTGAGCATGATGTATTTAGCTTAGGCAGTGATAATGAGGGGTGTCAGTGTAATGCAGCAATTCCCATTTTGGGCGTGGGCATGACAAATTCATCCTGTAAATTGGCTATGTGCCAATACGTAGCCCGTATGCAATACGGGATGGGTGTGAGGGCGCAGGACTCCCGTCTTGCATACGGGCGACGGTTGCGTTTAGCTACGTTCAGGTAAGATGATGACTCGACTATCAACCCAAAGGTTAAACATGAAAATCGGCGTTCCTAAAGAAATCAAATCGAATGAGCATCGGGTCGCGCTCACCCCAGCGGGTGCTGCCGCACTGGTCGCTGCGGGGCATTCCGTGTGGGTGGAGCAAGGGGCGGGCATCGGCAGTGGCATCAGTGACGCGCAGTATATGGCGGCGGGTGCACACATTGCGGCGGATGCCGATGCGACTTGGGCGATTGCCGAGTTGATCGTCAAAGTCAAAGAACCCATCGAAGTGGAATGGCCACGCATCCGCGCGAACCAGACTATTTTTACCTACTTTCATTTTGCGGCGGATCGCGCTTTAACGCAGGCGCATTTGGATTCGGGTGCTACCTGCATTGCTTACGAAACGGTGGCGTTGCCCACGGGGGAATTGCCTTTGCTCACCCCGATGTCAGAAGTCGCAGGGCGCATGGCGGTGCAACAAGGGGCGAAATACTTGGAGCAGCAATATGGCGGGCGCGGCGTGTTGCTAGGCGGTGTGCCTGGCGTTGCGCCTGCGCAAGTGTTGATTTTGGGCGGGGGCGTGGTGGGGAGCAATGCCGCTCGCATGGCAGCGGGACTGGGCGCGCGCGTAACCATCATGGATGTGTCGCTGGCACGCTTACGCCACCTGAGCGAGATATTGCCCGCCAATGTGCAAACGCTGCATTCCAATCGCCACACCCTATTGGAACAACTCGCCACGGCGGATTTGGTGATAGGCGGCGTACTCATCCCAGGGGCTACCGCGCCCAAACTGATTTTGCGTGAGGATTTAAAACAGATGCAAATAGGTGCCGTGATTGTCGATGTGGCGGTCGATCAAGGCGGCTGCATCGCCACGACCCACCCCACGACGCATCAAAATCCCATCTATATCGTCGATGGCATCGTGCATTACGCCGTGGCGAATATGCCAGGCGGCGTGCCGCGCACTTCAACCTTTGCGCTCACCCAAGCGACTTTGCCCTATCTGCTGCAATTGGCGAACCAAGGCTGGCAATCCGCGCTGCGCGACAACCCGTCATTGCGCAACGGCTTGAATATCGTCGCGGGCAATATCACCTACCCTGCGGTGGCACAGGCATTTGACCTGCCCTACGTTGCCCCCGAACACTTTCTGTAGTCGCCGCGAGTGGGCACTAACTACCCGCCCAACCGCCCCGCAGGATGAGTATCCACACACTCCACCGCTTCGCCGTCGTAAAATAACCACAGCGTGCCCGCCGCCATATTTAGCCATGTTTCATTGTCCGTCAGCGGCAAGGTGGCAATGATGGCGACGCGGTCATTGGGGCGGGTGAGTTCGCTAAAATCAACCGTCACATCTTGGTCTTTTAGATGCGCCACGGAAAAAGGCGCGCGCCGCACCAGATAATGCAAGCGTTCCGAGCAATGCGCAAACAAACAATCGCCATTGGACAACAGAAAATTGAGGATGCCCTGATCGGCAATACGCAGCGTAAGTTCGCGCAAAGTGTGCAACAAAGTCAGTCGATCAGGCATGACTTGCCCAAAACGCGTGCGCAGATTTTCCAGCAACCAGCAAAATACCCGCTCGCTATCGGTATCGCCCACGGGGGTAAAACTGCCGTTGAGTTCGGGATAAAAGTCGGGCATTTTGCCGTTATGCGCAAAAATCCAATGATGCCCCCACAATTCGCGCATAAACGGATGAGTGTTTTCCAGTCGCACCGAGCCATGCGTGGCTTTGCGGATGTGGGCGATGACATTGCGCGAACGGATGGGATACTGGCTGACCAATTGCGCGATGGCGGAATTCACCGACGGCTCAGGATCCAGAAACAGCCGCGCGCCCTTGCCTTCAAAAAACGCAATCCCCCAACCATCCCGATGCACCCCCGTCCCGCCCCCGCGCTGCTGAAATCCGCTAAACGAAAAGCAAATATCCGTCGGCACATTGCAATTCATCCCCAATAACTCACACATTTTTATACTCCCCAAATTGATGCGCCGCGCGCCCGTCCCTGTCGCGACAGGCAATCATAACATTTTGGTGTGGGGGATTTTGTGGGGATAGACGTTTGCTTTGGATGCGGTGGTGCGGTGGTGAAGGAGGGTAGGCAGCAATTCTCATTTTGACCGTGGGTACGACAAATTCGTACAGTTGCTTGTGAATAACGCAATCGATTCAATTGCTATCGGGCTTGAGGACTATTCCGAGGAATATCGTTGCTGTATTTTGCCATAAATCGGGATGTGATTTTTGATCAATAACCTAAGGGAGCAAGAAATAACTAACATACCTTTTGCGGAGAAGGGCAAAGAGGGAAGGGAGAAGGGCAAAACCGCCTCTCAGAACAAGGGGCGCGAGGTCTTGTTCCTTCCCCTTGAAGGCATAGGTATCTACACAAGTCCGCCGAAGAATTTCATGGCGGATGTTTTGAGTGCCTCCAGTTCATTTTGGGAGTAATTTTGCATGATTTCGAGCATGGAGAGGAAGACCCACAGTCCTGCGAGCAGGGCGGGGTGGGTGAATTCTACATCGTGGCGCATTTGCCTGCCGCTGAGTTTGATGAGAAAAGTGCGCAATGCGATGGTTTCTGGGTGCTTGTCGGCAGCGATTGCCCAGACGGTCACACACGCCATCGCAACGACCATTAGGCGTTTGAAGATGGCGAGGGCGGACTCTTGTTGCCAGGCTTCTAGCTGGTGTCCTGCGGATTTGAGGAGTTTGAAATAGCTCTCGATTTCCCACCGCCAGTAGTACCATAGTGCGAGGGTTTCTGGAGATACATCTTTGATATTGCTCAGTAATAACCATTGCGCCAGGATGTTGCCGTCTGCGTCTAGCACCCGACTGACCACGAAACGTGCGGTCACGGGCGCGCCTTTAATATCGACTTTCTTGCCTTTGCTTTGGCTAGGTCGGGCGGCGCGAGTGAGTACCACGGGGACTTCGGCGACCCATTGATCGCGCTTTTTGCCGTG